>Ga0070697_100001142_pt1 | contig 20096 bp, 18 predicted proteins | sample KBSK1501metaG_FD_65475 | JGI IMG/M metagenome (GOLD analysis project Ga0070697, IMG submission 65475) | Corn, switchgrass and miscanthus rhizosphere microbial communities from Kellogg Biological Station, Michigan, USA - KBS K1-50-1 metaG | ecosystem: Host-associated > Plants > Roots >... | reverse complement strand
GTTCTCTTCAGCATCCCCAATTCTCCTTAACTTGGCGCCGTTCCGGCGCAACAGTTGGCGAACCCTATCATGAGTTGAGCCAGAAATCGTCTCGTCGGATTGATGCGCGGCCAAGTCCGATCGCCGCGTCGGATCGGTTTGGTCGAAGGTCAAAGGTCGAAGGCCAAAAGCCCGGACGCGAACGACTTTTCGACCTTCGACTTCGAACCTTCGACCGACTCGTGGGAAGCCGACAGCGAAAATGGCGCCCGGGCCGTGGCTCCCGCTGCGCAGGCCCTCAATTCCTCAATGCTCCTCGTGCGCAATGGCCCCGGCCACGTAAACCGCCGAGAGAAGCGCGAAGACGTAAGCCTGCAGAAGAGCCGTGAAGATACCCAAGGCCATCATCGGCCAGGGCACGACGATCGGGACCAGCTGCGCGAAAACATTGGTGGTCGTGTGCTCGCCGAAGATGTTCATGAAGAGGCGCAGGGAGAGGGAAAGCATTCTCGCGAACGTCCCGATCATCTCGATGACGAAGAAAAGGGGCGCGATCAAGAGCAGCGGGCCAGTGAAATGCTTCAGGTAACGCAAGAGGCCGTGCTCCCGAATTCCCTGGTAGTTGAAGTAGACGAAAGAGATGACCGCGAGCGCCACCGTGGTCGACAGGGCTCCGGTGGGGGGCTGCAAGAAGAAAAAGAGGCCGAACAGGTTGGAGACGCCGATGAAGATCGCGAAGGTTCCGATGATCGGCAAGTACTTCTGCCCTCCCTGGCCGATCACGTCGTCGACCAGGCTGCGCAGGCCCGACACGAGCATCTCGAAGAAAGTCTGAAGCCCGCCGGGTTTCTCCCGGCTGTAGCGGCGGGCCAGCCACGGAAAGAAGATCGCGAACATCATCAGCAGCAGGACCGTCATCAGGGCGGCGTCCGGTATCCAGGCTTCCTTCCCGTCGGGAAAAAAGAATGCCGCCACACCCGGCGACATTTTTTCCACCGGCGGGGGGCCGAGCAGGTGGATCAGAAGCCGGTTGACCGGGCCGTACAGGAACGAGTGATGCTCGGGCACGCTATGTTCCCTTTCCGATCCAGAGCTCCGGGACAACAGCCGCTACCACAACGGACAAACCGGCGGCGCCGGCCACCGGATCGAAACCCTTCCAGCGCAGAAGAACCACCGCCAGGAGCACCAGGCTGCCCATCGTCACCAGGAGCAGGGGGACCAGACGACGGAGACTGGACTTGGCTTGCCTGTGAACCAGACGTTCCGTCAGTTTCTCGAACGCGAGAAAGCTGAAAATAACGACGGCCGCGGAGATTGTCAAGGAGACACCGGCCCGCCACCCGACGACGAATCCCACCAGGATCGCCGCGCCTCCGATGGCCAGCGAACGCGTCCGGACGCGTCGGACGACCGCGTCGATATCGTCGGAGCTCACCGGGTCGCTCGGCCCACGAGCCGGAACAGGTTTACGAAAGCCGAGACGAGACCCAGAAGCGCTCCTGCGTAGGCGAGGATGCGGCCGAGGCCGAGCATCTCTCCGAGCCACTTGCCGAGGAAGTATCCGGCGAGCGGCGAGAGGACGAACAGCAGCCCGGCCGTGGATGCTTCGCCGATCAAGCGGAAGCGGGAAGGAGGTTGGGGCATTGTGTGATTCCGAGAAGCTGAGCGACCGATTCCTTCATTCGAGGAGCGAAGCGAATCCTGCTGTCATTCTGAGGAGCGAAGCGAACTCTGCTGTCATTCTGAGGAGCGAAGCGAATTCTGCTGTCATTCGAGGAGCGAAGCGACGAGGAATCTACCCTCGGGTCTCCCGATCGGCAAGTGAGCAGGGGAAAGGGGCTCGGGCAATGGAAAGGAGGGAGAGGCCGAGAGGTCGAGTCCGCCGGCAAATCGTTCAATACCCGCCCGGAATGCAGTTCTTCAAGACCGCGAGCACGCCCTCCGGCGCGACGCCGATCAGGAGCGTTCCCGCGGCGCAGACGACGACGGCGGCCGTCAGCGCATAGGAGGTCTGAAGGCGGGCGCCCGCCGCCTCCGAAAAGAACATCGCCGCGGCGATGCGGAAGTAATAGAAGAGCGAGACGGCCGAGGCCAGCACCGCGAGGACCGCGAGCCACGCGTAACCCGCCTTCATCGCCGCGGTGAAGAGGTAGTACTTGCCGATGAAACCCGCCGTCGGAGGAATTCCCGCAAGCGACAGGAGAAAGAGCAGCATCGTCACCGCCGCCGGCATATTGCGGCGCGCGAGACCGTTGAAGTCGGAAACCGTCTCGGCCGCATAGCCCTTCGTCTCGAGGAAGATCACGAGGGCGAACGCGCCAAAGTTCATGAATGTGTAGGCGAGCAGATAGACCATCACACCCCAGAGCCCGTACGCCGTGCGGAACCCCAGAACGCCCAGCAGCGCGTAGCCCGCATGGGCGATCGACGAGTAGGCCAGCATCCGTTTGACGTTGGTCTGAAGCAGGGCCGCGAGATTGCCCCAGATCAGAGTGGCGGCGGCCACGATCGCGACGACGAGGCCCCAGTCGGCCTGGAACTTCGGGAAAGCGACGTAGAAGATCCGCGCCAGAATCGCGTAGGCGGCAACTTTCGGGCCGACCGAGAAGAAAGCCGCGATCGGCGTCGGCGATCCCTCGTACACGTCGGGCGTCCACACGTGGAACGGCACGGCCGCGATCTTGAAGAGGAGACCGGCTAAGACCAGCAGGATTCCCAGCCCCGCCAGCTGCCGATCGTCTGCCGTCGTGGTCATTTGCGCGAGATCGGTCAGCCCCATGCGGCCCGAGATTCCGTAGACGAGAGACAGTCCATAGAGGAGGACTCCCGACGAAAAAGCCCCGAGCACAAAGTATTTCAGCGCCGCCTCCATCGAGCGCGGCTCTTCCTTGAAGTATCCCGCCAGGACGTAGGAGGCCAGAGCCATCAGCTCGAGGGAGACATAAATGGAAATCAGGTTGCTGCCAGAGACCATGAAGAGCATTCCGACGCCCGTGAAGAGCAGAAGCGCGTAGTACTCCCCTCCCGGGTAGGCGGCCGCGCCGACGTACTGGATCGAAGCCAGAATCGTCAATCCGACGGAGAGAAGAATCAGGTACTTGAAGAAGAGCGCGAAGTTGTCGAGGACGAACATCCCTCCGAAGATCGGCCCCTTTCCCCGGGGAGCCGCTGCCGCGACGATCGTGAGAACGATGGCGGTGAAGACAACGGAGAGAAACGAGAGAAATCCGAGAAATTCCTCTTTCGCCTTCGGAAAAAGGGTCGCGAGCGCGAGCAACAGCAGGCCGGACGCCGTCAAGGCCAGCTCGGGGGCCAGCAGGAGCCAGTCGGAGGCTTCGACTCTCAACGGGCCGCCTCTGCGGGAGCGGGGGCCGCGTCCGCGGGAGCGGGGACGGCCGCGAAGGCCGGCGGCGTCTCCGTCTTCCCCGAGACGGCTCGGACGATCTGCTCCGAGGGGACGCGCAGAACCTCGAAGAGCGGCCTGGGGTAGAGGCCGATCCAGAAGGCCGCCAGAACCAGTGGAGCGAGCGTCAGCTGCTCGCGCGGCGAGAGGTCCGAGAGATTCTGATTGGCGGGATTCGAGACCTCGCCGAAGAACACTCTCTGGTACAGCCAGAGCAGATAGGCGGCCCCGAGTACGATTCCCGTCGCGGCCGAAAACGCCCACCAGAAGCTGCGGGCGAAGGCCCCCTGCAGAATGGCGAACTCTCCGATGAAACCGTTCAAGAGCGGCAGACCCATGGAGGAGAGGGCGATGATCAGGAAGTAGGTCGCGTAGAGCGGCATCGGTCGGGCGAGCCCGCCGAAATCCGCGATCATCCGGGTATGCCGGCGCTCGTAGAGGATGCCCACCAGAAGGAAGAGGGCGCCCGTCGAGATCCCGTGGTTGACCATCTGCAGGATCGCGCCCTGAATTCCGGCCATGTTGAGCGCGAAGATCCCCAGCATGACGAAACCCAGGTGAGAGACGGAGGAGTAGGCGATCAGCTTCTTCATGTCCTTCTGCACGAGAGTCACCATCGCGCCGTAGACGATGCCGATGATCGCGAGCGTCACCATAACGCCCGTGACCCAGGGCGTCAGAACCGCCTGGGGAAACATGGGCAGCGAGAAACGGACGAAGCCATAGGTTCCCATCTTCAAGAGCACCGCGGCGAGGATGACCGAGCCCGCCGTCGGCGCCTCGGTATGCGCATCGGGGAGCCACGTGTGGAAGGGAAACATCGGAACCTTGATCGCGAACCCGAAGAAGAAGGCGAAGAAGAGCCAGATCTGGAGCTCCACCGGCATGCCGGCCGCGACGGCCGTCAGCCTTTCGATCGAGAAGGTCGGCGCGTTCCCGAGTCCCCTGTAACCGAGGAAGCCGGTCGTATTGACGAAGTAGAGCGCGATGATGCCGAGCAGCATCAGCACCGAGCCCGCGAGCGTGTAGAGAAAGAACTTGATCGCCGCGTAGAGACGCCGCTGGCCTCCCCACACCCCGATTAAGAAGTACATCGGGACGAGCATGATTTCCCAGAAAACGTAGAAGAGGAAGAAATCGAGGCAGCAGAACGTGCCGATCATGAACGTCTGCAGAAGGAGAAGCAGGATGTAGTACTCCTTCTGCCGCTCGGTAATCGCCGTGTATGAGCAGTAGACGGCGATGAAGCCGACGAAGGTCGTCAGGAGCAAGAGGACGAGCGAGATACCGTCGATTCCGAAGTGGTACTCCACGCCGAGTGACGGGATCCAGGACGCGCGTTCGACGAACTGATACCCGGCTCGCGCCCGATCGAAGGCGAGCCAGAGCGGAATCGAGAGAAGAAGGTCCAGGCCGGCGACGATTGTCGCGAACGCCTTGATCGGCCCCGTCTTCTCTTTGGGGAAGAAGAAGATCAGCAGGAGCGCGCCCGCCAGGGGGACGTACGCCACAATCGAGAGGATCGGAATTTGCTGTAGGTTCATCGACTCCTCAACTCCCCTTCGCTTATCAGTCCGACTCGGTCGACAGTCGACAGCTCACAGTCGACAGTGCGCTGCCGGCCATCTCTCGCTGTCGACTGTCGACTGTCGACTGTTGACTCCTCGTCATCGGAATATCAGGTACGCCATGACGACGCAGAAGAGACCCGCCCCCATGACGAGCGCGTAGTTCTGCACCCGGCCGGTCTGGGCTCGCCGGGAGACCCGGAAGCCCGCCTGAAGGGTGTTGGCCAGGCCGTTCACGAGTCCGTCCACGACGTACTGGTCGAAGGCGGAGGCGAGCCACGAAAGCCCGCGCGTGACCGCGGCGGCCCCGTTGGGAATCAGGTCCACGACCGTCGCGTCCACCTCCCAGAGCGCTCGCCCTCCCCCCTTGGCCAATCCTTCGACGAACACCGCCTCGTAGAACTCGTCGACGTAATACTTGTTCCGCACCGCCCGGTAGACGCCGGGAACGGCCGCCGCGATCCTCGCCGGCACCTGCCCGTGGCCCTTGGCGTACCACGAAAAGGCGACCAGGAATCCCACGGAGGCCGCCGCGACGGAAATCGCCATCAGGAGAAGCTCGGTCGAGACTCCCGCGTGCGCGTGCGCGGCGTGCTGACCGGCGACCGGGAGCAGAATCGGGGAAAGGAACTCTCCGATCTTGTCGCCGCCGGCAACGATCGGGACTCCGACGTAGCCGCCGACGATGGAGAGAAAAGCCAGGATGACCAGGGGAACCGTCATCGATCGCGGCGACTCATGGATGTGAGCCTCTTGTTCCTTGGTGCCGCGGTAGGTTCCCCAGAACGTCAGCGAAACCAGCCGGAACATGTAGAAGGCGGTCAGCCCCGCCGTGAACAACGCGGCCGCCCAGAGGGTCTTTCCGAGCCAGGGAGCCTGCTCGAAGTGCGACTCGAAGACCGCGGCGAGAATCGCGTCCTTGGAGAAGAACCCGGCCAGCAGCGGAGCTCCCGCAATCGCGAAGGTCGCGATCAGGAACGTCGCGTAGGTCGTCCGGATCTTGAAAGACAGCCCTCCCATCTTGCGGATGTCCTGCTCTCCCGCGAGCGCGTGGATGACCGAGCCGGACCCGAGGAAGAGACAGGCCTTGAAGAAGGCGTGCGTCATGACGTGGAACATGCCCGCGACGAAGGCTCCCACGCCGCAGGCGAGGAACATGTAGCCCAGCTGCGAGACCGTCGAGTAGGCGAGGACCTTCTTGATGTCGTTCTGCGCCAGGCCGATCGTCGCGGCAAAGAGCGCGGTGAATCCCCCGATGACCGCCACGACCAGCATCGCGTCCGGAGCCAGGCGAAAGAGAACGTTGCAGCGCGCCACCATGTAGACCCCCGCGGTGACCATCGTCGCGGCATGAATGAGCGCCGAGACGGGAGTGGGCCCGGCCATCGCGTCGGGGAGCCAGACGTGAAGCGGAAACTGAGCGGACTTTCCGCAGGCGCCCACGAAGAGACAGAGACAGATGAGGGTGAGATAGGGAGTGTAAGCGGACGGGCTGGCGGCCGCGGCCGAGAAAACCTTCCCGAAGTCCAGACTGCCGAAGAGCGCGAAGATGCCGAAGATTCCCAGGATGAAGCCGAAGTCACCGATCCGGTTGACAATGAACGCCTTCTTCCCGGCGTCGGCCGCGAACTTCTTATGGTAGTCGTACCCGATCAGCAGATACGAACAGAGCCCGACGCCCTCCCAGCCGACGAAGAGCAGAAGAAAGCTCGAGGCGAGGACTAAGACCAGCATCGAGAACATGAAGAGATTCAGATATGCGAAGTAGCGGCCGTAGCCCCGATCGTGACCCATGTAGCCGATCGAATAGACGTGGATCAGGAAGCCCACGAACGTGACGAAGGCGATCATGAGGGCCGACAGGGAGTCCAGGCGGAGTCCGGCGTCCACGAACCACTCCGCCGCTTTGCCCGGCACCTGCGAGACGGATTCGTTGACACCCAGGGGGATCCACCGGTAGAGCGTGACGATGTGCGAGCCCCCGGCCGCGAGCTTCGAGAGGCCGATGTCGAAGATTGCTCCGAAGGCGAACAGCACCGACAGCGCGACGCTGCCCACACCCACGACGGAATACAGCTTCTGAAACCGGGGCTGGGTCTCCGGGTGCATGTGGGCATGCGGGTGGCCGCGGTCCAGTGCGGACTCCGCCGCCGGCTGGTCCGGCTGCAGATCGTGCAGGAGACTCCTCCGCGGCGGACACTCGCAGATCAGATAGACCAGCCCGTTGACGAGGAACCCCGCCAGCGGGAAGAGCGGAACGAGCCAGATGAGATCTTTCATCTTCCTCTTGCGGTGATCGGTGATCGGTGTTCGGTGACCGGGACCGGAGCTCCGTGCCCGCAACCGACAACCGATAACCGATAACCGATAACCGATTTCATTTCCTTATCCGCGCATCGTGTCGGCTTCTTCGATGTTCAGCGTCTTGCGCTGCCGGAAGAGGGCAATCGTCAGCGCCAGACCGATCGCGGCCTCACCGGCGGCGATCGTGATGACGAAGACAGAAAAGACCTGTCCGGTCAGGTCCGACAGGCGGCGGGAGAAGGCGATCAGATTCAGATTGACAGCGTTCATCATCAGCTCGACCGACATCAGAACCGTCAGAAAGTTGCGCCGCACCAGAACCCCGAGCAACCCGATCGAGAAGAGCAGGAAGCTGACAATGAGGTAGTGGTTGATCGTGATGGTCATAGCGTATGAGGTGTTAGGTGATAGGTGGTAGCTGGTAGGGGAATACCGCTTAGGTCCCTACTACCTACCACCTTCCACCTACGACCTTCCATTCAGTCCATCCTCTCCGGGCTGCGCTTGCCGAGCACCACGGCGCCGATCATCGCGACTAAGAGAAACACCGACGCCACCTCGAAAGGGAGCAGATAGTCGCGGTAGAGCACCCAGGCGACCGCTTCCGTATTTCCGAGAAGGCGTCCGTCGACCATTCGGAAAGCGTCCGGGTTCGCCGGCACGTCCGGCAGCTTCGCCGTGCCGAGCACATAGAGAAAGGGCGCCAGAAAAAGGAGCAGGAAGAGCAGAGCGATGTCCCATTGGTGCTGGAAGGTGACCGCCGTCTTCACCGTCCTCTGGTGCACGAGCATGATCACGAAAAGAAAGAGGACCATGATGCCGCCCGCGTAGACCAGGATCTGCACCGCCCCCACGAACTCCGCCTGCTGAAGAATGAAGATGCAGGCCACGAGCAGGAAAGAGGCGAGGAGAAAGAGCGCGGAGTGGACCGGGTTGCGGGCGACGACGACGGCCACCGCCATCGCGAGGGCCAGGACCGCGAAGATCAGGAAGGCGGCGCCTGCTCCGCCCGACAGCAGGACGCCTCCCGTCACGGCCGCTCCGGGCGGGCGAGTACGAGTCTAAGCACTCGCTTCATCCCTGCTCGATGACGGTGAAGGGCTTCACGTTGTCGGCCGATCGCCAATCGGTCAGCTTGCGGATGTCCAGATACAACGAGTCGTTCCGGTCATAGGACGCCATCTCGTAGGTCTTGGTTGTCAGCCAGATCGACTTGGGGACGGTCGGGCAGGCTTCTTCGCAAAGCTGGCAGAACATGCAGCGCTTCAGGTCGACGTCGAAACGGTCCAGCACCTTTACCGATTTGGCCGCCTCGTTCTTCTCGTTGTGCCAGTCGATGTAGATGATGTTGATCGGGCACTCGATCGCGCAAAGCGTGCACTTGATGCAGCGCTCCTCGTCCAGCCGGAACATCCCCCGGAAGCGGTCGGAGGGAATCTTCTTCTGTTCCGGATACTGAATCGTGACTTTGCGCCGGAAGAAATGACGCCCCGTCACGGAAAGACCGTCGAAGAGATCCAGCAGCGCGAGCTTGTCCAGCCACTTCTTCAGGGCCATCGATGGACTCCGATCAAGCGGTCTCCTCCGCTCCCCGCGGGACCGCGGCCAGACGGTCGCGCCGGGTGAGCATCCGCCGCAGCCAGGCGAGACCCAACATCACGACGAACAGAGCGCCGAAAATCCAGGACAGGACGAAAAGGCCGCGGGTCGATCCGGGAGTGGCCAGGATCGCCAGGGCCACCACCACGATGTTGACGAGCGCCACCGGGAGCAGCCATTTCCAGCCCAGGGCCATCAACTGATCGAACCGGTAGCGCGGAAACGTCGACCGGAACCAGATGTAGCAGAACACGAAGAACCCGGCCTTCGCGAAGAACCAGACAAAGGGAGGAATCAACTTCAAGGCGGCGAACGCCGGGACGTGCGGAAAAGGGGGCAACCATCCGCCGAAGAAGACGGTCACGGCCACGCACGAGATGATGATCATCGCCGTGTATTCGCCCAGAAAGAAGAAGGCGAACTTCACTCCCGAGTACTCCGTGTTGAACCCGGACACGAGCTCCGACTCCGCCTCGGGCAGATCGAAAGGATTCCGATTGGTTTCGGCTACGCCGGCGACGAAGTAGAGGAAGAACGCCAGCAGTCCGGGGAAGACGAACCAGAGGTGGATCCGGTCCTGGCGCTGGACGATCTCGACCAACGAGAGGGATCGCGTCATCAGAAGGACCGCCACCAACGCGAGCCCCATCGGCACTTCGTAGGAGACCAGCTGCGCCGCCGAGCGGAGTCCACCCAGCAGGGAGTACTTGTTGTTGGAGGCCCATCCTCCCAGGATGATTCCGTAGACGCCGATCGAGGTGATCGCGAGGATGAAGAGAAGGCCGATGTTGACGTCCGTCACGTAGAGCGGCGTCGAAACGTGCGGCGCGATGCGCATGGAAGGCCCGAAGGGGATCAGGGCGAGCGCCGTCAGGGCGGGGATGACCGCCAGCACCGGCGCCAGAAAGTGCACCGCCTTCTCCGCCTTGGCGGGCGTGATGTCCTCTTTGGTCACGAGCTTGACCAGATCGGCCAGTCCCTGAAGCGTGCCCTTGGGTCCGACGCGGTTGGGCCCGAGCCGGTCCTGCATGAAACCCATGAACCGGCGTTCCGCCAGGACGACGACGAAGCCCACGACAGCCGGCACCACCGCCACTAAGAGGACGACCTTCAAATAAGTCAGGACGGTTGGGGTGAGGATCTTCATACCGAGAATTCCAGGCCCGGGACTCGGGACTCGGAACTCGGGACTCGAAGGCGGGTTGCGTCCCCCAGTTCGGAGTCCCCAGTCCCGAGTCCCGTCTTCCTCACCGGTCCACCTCCCCCAGCACGATATCGATGGTTCCGATCAATGCGACGAGGTCGGAGATGAGGTGTCCCTTGGCCAGGCGAGGCAACGCCTGGAGGTTGATGAAAGAGGGGGGCCGGCAATGCATGCGATACGGCCGGTTCGAGCCGTTGGAGACACAGTAGAAGCCCAGCTCTCCCTTGGGTGACTCGATCGAGGCGTAGACCTCTTCCGCGACGGGCTTGATCACCCGCGGCACCTTGCCGCGAATGTCCCCCGCCTCCAGGCGGTCCAGGCATTGCCGAATGATCCGCACGCTCTGCCGCATTTCCTGCACCCGAACGATGTAGCGATCGTAGGTGTCGCCGTTCTGGCGAACCGGGATGACGAAGTCCAGCTCGTCGTAACACTCGTAGGGTTGGGCGCGCCGCAGATCCCACGCGATTCCGGAGCCGCGCAGGATCGGTCCCGTCAGCCCGTATTCGATGCACTCTTCCCCCGAGATGACGCCGACGTCGACCGTTCGATTCTTCCAGATGCGGTTGTCGGTCAGGAGCTCTTCGTACTCATCGATGCGCGACGGCAAATCGTCCACGAACTCGAGCAGCCGCGCGGTCCACCCCGGCGTCAGATCGAAAGGGAGACCTCCGATGCGCATACAGTTCAGGGTCAGGCGGGCGCCGCAGTACTCCTCGAAGAAGTCGAGGATTTGCTCGCGTTCGCGGAAGGCGTACCAGAAGGGCGTGACGGCCCCCAGATCGATTCCGGAAGTTCCGAGCCAGACCAGGTGCGAAGAAAGACGTTGGAGCTCGTCCAGGATCACCCGGATGAGCTGGGCCCGCCGCGGGATCTCGATTCCCAGCAGCTTTTCCACCGTCAGGCAGAACGCGTGGTTGTTTGTTGCCGCCGCGACGTAGTCCATCCGATCGGTGTGCGGGATCCCCATCGGATAGGTCTCGGTTTCGAAGAGCTTTTCAGTTCCCCGGTGCAGGTACCCGATCTCGGGCCGCGCCTCGAGGATCTTTTCGCCATCCACCTTGAGCACCAGCCGCAGGACGCCGTGTGTGGAGGGATGCTGAGGTCCGAAGTTGAGCTCCATCTCCTGCACGTCGAACAGGGTGGGCGGCTCGACCGGTGCCGCGGCCGCGCCGGCCGACGGCCGGGCCAGACTGGCCTGGGTCATCCGGCGGGCGAAGTAATCCGCCTCTTGCTTCTCTGCCTCTGTTAGTCGCTTGTCATCTACCACGATAGATCTTGGCTCCGAGATGCGATTGATTCATTGACTCATTGATTCATTGAAAGATGGAGCGCTTCGAGCTCGAGTCAATGAATCAATCAACCAATGGATCAATGAATCAATCTTCACGACACCACCTTCCGATTCGGGTCGGTCGCGGAAGGGCCTCCTCCCGCCGGCCACTCCTCGGGGTAGACGGCGGCGCCCGTGTCGATTCCTTCCAGGGGAAAGTCCTTGCGAAGCGGGTGACCGTGGAAACCTTCCCACGTCAGGATGCGCTGCAATCCCGGATGCCCCGCGAACGGGATCCCGAACATGTCCCAGGTCTCGCGCTCGGGCCAGTTCGCGGCGAGAAACAGCTTTGCGATCGACGGGACCTCTTCTCCCTCTTCGACTCCGCACTTGATGCGAATGCGGTCGTTTTTCGAAAAGGAGTAGAAGTGATAGACGACGTCGAATCGAGGCTTGCGCTGCCTCCAGTCGACGCCCGTGACGTCTACGCAATAACGAAAGTCTTCCCGCTCTTTCAAGTGGCGCGCAACGTCGTGGATCTTTTCCCTCGCGACGGTCACTGTGACTTGCCGGGCGAATTCCTTGGCCGAGACAACCGCGTCCGGAACCGCCGCCCGGATCGACTCGACCCACGGGTGGGCCGAGGCGTCGGTGGCTTCGACCTTCTTGGGCGGTTCCTTCTTCGCCTCCGCCGCGGGGGGAGCGGCGGGCTCAAAGGACGGCGGGGGCGTCGTCTCGTCGGCCATGAGTCGTCAGCAATCTTCCGTCGACGGCCGCGGAAAGGGACGACGACTCTCCGGCAAAGCGAGCGGCCGGTCGACGGCTAACGGCTCGCGGTCGGCAGCGGGAGATCCAACCTGTCGACTGTCGACTGTTGACTGTCGACTGAATGGATCGGTTCGCCGAAAAACATCGTTGGGCGGAGGGGCGTTCTTCAGTCTGATCACTCGCTTCCCCTACGACACCTTCCGGATGACCTTCATGTTGTCGATCTTCTTCTGGAGCGCCATGATCCCGTAGATCAAGGCCTCGGGTCGCGGCGGGCAGCCCGGTACGTAGACGTCCACCGGAACGATCCGATCCACGCCCTGGGTGACGGCGTAGGTGCGATACGGGCCGCCGCAGGTCGCGCAGGACCCCATCGCGATGACCCATTTGGGCTCCGGCATCTGGTCGTACAGGCGTTTGACGATCGGAGCCATCTTTTCGACGACGGTTCCTGCGACGATCATCAGGTCCGACTGACGGGGGGTCCCGCGAAAAACCTCCGCTCCGAAACGAGCCAGATCGTGCCGCGCGTCCATGACCGCCATCATTTCGATCGCGCAGCAGGCGAGGCCGAACTGCATCGGCCAGATGGAGGAGCGACGGGCCCAGTTGATGACAGAGTCCACCGTCGTCGTCAGGACGTTGTCTTCGAAGCGGTTGTCGACGAGACCCATGTCTTCTTGCCCTCGATCTCTTCCGGTCAGCGGATGGACACGAGCAGGCTGCTGAAAAAGGGTGCGAGGCGGCGTTGCGAGCGCCGCGGGGTCGGATGCAAGGAGCAGCGACGAAGGCGATGCCTCTGTGCATCGGGGAGGAGCGGCGACGCCGCAGACGGCCCCGCGCCGCCGCAACCGCTTGCGGTGGCTGGCCTTTTGCCGGCAGCAACCGTCACAACGGAAGTGTCTCGCTTCAAATGAAGTCCCTCTTGGTCGCCGTTTGCAAAAGGCCAGACACGACGCCCGCATCCATTTTTCAGCAGCCTGCTAAGCCCAATTCAGTGCCTGCCGTTTCCAGACGTAGAAGTATCCCAACACCAGGATCACCAGAAAGATGAGCATCTCGACCAACCCGAAGAGACCGAGCTTGTGGAAGAGGACCGCCCAGGGAAAAAGAAAGATCGTCTCGACATCGAAAACGACGAAGAGAACGGCGATCAGAAAGTAACGAACGGAGAAACGTGTGTCGAAAGCCGCGGTCGTCGGCGCGATTCCAGACTCGTACGCTTCGTACTTGGTCTGGTTGGGCCGCCGCACCTGAATCGCCTTGGCCAGGAAGATCGTCGCCAGCGGTAGAGCTGCTGCCAGCAGGGCAAAGACGAGGATCGGGAGATAGTTTTCCACGTGCGGCCATTCTATCGGAGGACCTCGGGGAGTCAACCGGAGCTGTCAGCTGTTCGCTTTCAGCTCTCAGCCAGACGTGAGATCAGTCACGATTTCGGCTGAAAGCTGAAAGCTACATTCCGCGAGACTGAATGAGTACGGACAGCTCTTCTCCCATCCCCTCCGGATCCACTAAGCGATAGATGCGCCACTTCTCCTTCTCATCGGCGGCGAATTGAAAGATTCCCGCCTCGGAGAGGTAGCGACCCTGCCGCTCGATTCCATCTGTGGTCAGACCCTCCGATTCTCCCGCGCGCTTCAAGTCGTCCCAATTGACGTGCGCGGTCAGGTCGACCTCTCCGGGGCGGGAGAGCGGGTCTCCGCGTCGAAACCCCGCGAAGTGAACGGCGAGGGTTCCGGCGCGGCGGGCGAGCGGGTGGTAAAGAACAGAAGCCGTGTGTCCATAGTCGAAGACGACGATCCGCCCCTTCGCCAGCGCCCGCGCGAGCCGGCGGTGCAGCGGAGCGGCCGCGAAAGAGATTTCGCCCACCTGGCCCGGCTCCAGGCGAATACCAAAGCCCGCGAGGTGCTCGCGGTAGGCCTCCGGGGCAGGACTGCGGACCCAGATGAAACGATCCCCCTCGACGCCGACTCGCAGCTCCTCGAGCCCTTCCTCCGTCCCGGCGACCCGCACGACCGGCAGCGCATCGTAGAGCTCGTTGGCAAAGATCCAGCCCGTCACCGATCGCTCCGCCAGGCCCTCGGCGGAGTCGAGCAGCCGTGGCGCCGGAGAGATGGGACGTGCGGCCAGCTTTTTTCTCGCGGCGTCGCCGCGGTCGATGGCCGTCAGCCGCAGCCGCGCGAGCACCCCGGGCGAATCGCGCTCGAGCGCCTTGACCAGATCCTCCAGAAAGCGTCCCTCGCCGGCGCCGAGCTCGACGAAATCGACCGGTCCGGGCATCTTCGCCGCATCCTCCGCGAGCCGGCGGGCGATCGCCGCGGCGAACGCTGGTGCTACGTGCGGAGACGTGACAAAGTCCCCGCGCTCGCCGATCGAAGCCCCGCGAGCGTAATAACCGTCCTGAGAGTCGTAGAGAGCGGCCGCCATGAAGTCCCGAAAAGACATGGGACCTTCACGCGCGATGCGCTCGCGGAGGCGATCAAATAGGGGCATGGATGTTTCGATTATATTTTCGCGGTGCGATTCCGACCGCGCGATCTCGCCTTTGTCGGCCTCGCGCTCTCTTCGTCGCTCTCCTGCTCCTCGCGCCCGGAACGGTCTTTTCCGACTCTGGAGGACTATTCCGACGGGGTTTCCGTCTACGCGCAGGAGTTTCTCGCGAGCTGGCAGGCCGGCTCGCCAGACGAGCGGTTCTACACCCGGGACTTCGCCTGGGACGGCCCCCTGCCTGGCGATTCCCTGCGTCCGGCCCCGGCAGGGCCTCCCCTCTCGATTGAGATCTTTCGCGCCCCGGGAGGTCCCCGGGGGCCGGCTCCTCGCCTCGACTCCGGCGCCCTGCGGCGGCGGTTTGTCCAGATCCGGAGCCGCTTCTCGTCGCTTCACCGCAGCGAAAACGTGATCTTCGATTTCGTCCGGCGGGGAGAAAAACGGGACGTGACTTTCGGCCTACTTCTGACCGGCCGAGGTCTTTCAGGAGAGCTGCGGCAGGAGGGAGGGAAGATCCGAGCGTCTCTTCGACCGGTCCGGGGCAGCCCGCGCTCCTGGCAGATGGAGTCGGCCCAATTGGTGCAGTGGCTCGCGGCCTCCGCCTCAGAGCCACTCTTCGAGGACGTGGCGGCAAAGGCCGGCCTCGCACGGGTCCACAAGGCGTTCCTTCCCAATGCGGCGCGCAACGTCCCGATCCCCGGGGAACACTTGCCGCCGGGTGTGGCGGTCCTGGACTACGACGGCGACGGGCGGGAGGATCTCTTCGTCGTCGGCGGCGACGGGAATCATCTTTACCGGAATCGAGGCGACGGAACCTACGAGGACGTGACGGAGGCGGCGCACGTCGGCGGACAGGAGGGAGAAGCCGTGGGAGCCCTCGCCTTCGACTACGACAACGACGGCAAGACGGATCTCTACGTGACTTATCTGGACCGCCCGAATCTTCTCTATCGCAATCGGGGCGACGGGACGTTCGAGGAACGAGGGAGCGAGGCCGGCGTCGCACTGAAGGATTACTCCACCTCCGCCGCCGCGATCGACTACAACCGCGACGGGCTTGCGGACCTCTACGTTCTCGTCTACGGTCGCCCGGACCGGGGACCGAACATCCAGGCCGACAACGCCCCGCCCAACCATCTCTTTCGAAACAACGGAGACGGAACGTTCACCGACGTGTCGAAGCAATCCCGGACGGACGACACGGGTTGGGGACTCGCGGTCCAGTCGGCGGACCTGGATGGGGACGGCTGGCCCGACCTCTACATCGCCAACGACTTCGGCAATCACACCTACCTGCACAACAACGGCGACGGGACGTTCCGAAATCTGGCGAGCCGCGCCGGGATCCTCGACCCGGGGTTTGGAATGGGCGTCGCGATCGACGACTTCGACGGAGACGGACGGCTCGATCTCTATGTCTCGAACTATTCTTTCCCGTTCAACTGGTTTCTGCGCGACCCCCGCTATCCCATGCCCGCGTTTCCGTATTCGCTGGGGCGCCCGCTCGTGTGGCGGCGCCTGAAGCTGCTCTCCCGCGGCTCGTCGCTCTTCCGCTCCACCGGAGACGGCCGATTCGAACGGATCTCCGACGAGGCCGAGGTCTGGGATACGTCCTGGTCCTGGGGATGCGTTTGGATCGACGCGGATCTCGACGGCCGCCCCGACCTCTTCGTAGTCAACGGAATGGTGACGGGAAAGAATCCGACGGAACACGAGATCGACTTCTGGAACCTCATGTCCGCGGAGTACAAGAAGTTCGAGAAAGGAATCCCGACGGGCGACTTCGGGGAGGACTCGCTGTGGGGACATCCTCCGAAGCGCTTCTACAAGAATCTCGATGGCCGGCATTTCGCCGAGCTCGCGGCCGTGACGGGGCTCGAATCCGACGCCAATCAGCGTGGCCTGGTCGTGACGGATTCCAACGGCGACGGCGTGCCGGATCTCTTCGCCACCGGCTTCCTCCAGAGCCCCTCCCTCTGGATCAACCGCAACCCATCCCACGGCAAGTCCCTTGTCGTTAGCCTCGAAGGAAACCCGGAGGCGCCCGGGCCCTACCGATCCACCCGGGAGGCGCTGGGAGCGATCGTGACGGTCGAAACCGCGGGCCTCCGGCGCGCGCAGGTCGTCTCGGCGGGATACTCTTTCCTGTCGAGTGGTTCCAAAATGCTGTACTTCGGGCTGGGCAACCGGAGCGTCGCCGACCGGGTCACTGTTCGGTGGCCCTCGGGAAAATTGTCGGACCGGACCAACGTGCCGGAGGGGAGACTCTCGCTTCGAGAGCCTTAGCAGGCTGCTGAAAAATGGATGCGGGCGTCGTGTCTGGCCTTTTGCAAACCGCGACCAAGAGGGACTTCATTGAAGAGAAACATTTCGGTTGTAAGGGCACCGGGGCAAAAGGCCAGCCACCGCAGGCGGTTGCGGCGGCGCAGGGCCGTCTGCGGCGTCGCCGCTCCTCCCCGATGCACAGTGGCATCGCCTTCGTCGCGGCTCCTTGCATCCGACCCCACGGCGCTCGCAACGCCGCCTCACACCCTTTTTCAGCAGCCTGCTAGAGTGAAATGAAGATCAGACCCTCTGTCTGGACTCTGGCCTGTCTCGGCGCCGCCGGCGCCGCCGCGGTCGCCTGCGGACCGCGTGTGGTTGTGGCCCGCCTGGCAACGCCGACCCCGGGGCCGCGGATCGAGGCGCCGACGCCGGCTCCCCCAGCCCCTCGCCCGTCCCCCTCTCCCACGCCGACCGCCGCGCGCCAGGCCGAGCCGACTACGATTCCGAAGGTGCCGACGCCCCCGCCAGCGCTGTTGCCGCCTTCGAGCCCCACGCCTTCGCCGATCCGTCCTTCGCCCACCTCTCGAGCCTTGGAGAGTCCCGTCGCAGGCCGGTCGCCGACGGCCTCGCGGCTCTCTCCTCCGAGTCCCGTTCCCACCTTGATCCCCACGCAGCGGCCTGCTCCCCCGAGCGCCCTTCCCACCTCGATCCCGACGGAGCGGCCTGCCCCTCCGACTGCCGTTCCCAGCATGACCCCAACGCAGCGGCCCGCTCCTCCGAGTGCCGTTCCAACCTTGATTCCCACACAACCCCCGAAGCCGACAGCCACGAGAACTTCCTCGCCAAGGCCTCCCGCCACCGCGACGCCGATCTCGATTGCTTCCTCGACCCGCGCGACGCCGCAGGCGCGGCCGGTGTCTCCCACGCCGACTCGCGCGATTCCGAGCCCGGTGCCGACGAACTCCCCCACACGGGCCGCGCCGCAGGTCGCTTTCGCGTCGCCTGCGGCGCCCTCCCCGACGCCATCGCCGCTTCTCGGCTCCTGGGCCTTCCGAGCGGAGACGGGAGAGCACCCCATCGGCGGTGACCTCCGATTCTCTTTGGAGGGATCCGAGCTGATCGGTTTCTACGTCGGATTGAGCGGCAAGGCGACTCGCTTGACCTCGCTTCAGGTCGCCGGCGACAGGATCTCGTTCAACATCGTCGGTCCCCTGGGAAACTGGCATCTGGTCGGAACGATCGCCGGCGACCGAATGACCGGGACCTTCGAAACCGTCACCCGCACGATCTCCTGGATCGCGGCGAAGAAGCCCCCGACAACCCCGGGCGCCCCGCCTCGCTGAGCAAACCGCCGAAGCCTCCTCGCTGCGCCGACCCGGCAACAGTCCGGATCGCGGCGCGCGAAGTCTCCCAGAGGGGAGGAGGCGCGCGCCGCGGGAGCGTGAGCGCGCGAGGGATCAGGCGCTCGGTCGAGCCCCTTTGGGCGAGCCGAGCGCCGGTGCGCCGTGAGGCGCAGGTCCCGAGTAAAGCGGGAGCGACGGTTATCCGCCTAAGTGCTGGCGGACGCGAGCAAAGGCTTCCTTATCGCCGCGGCTCATCTGTGCCGACACGCCGCTCGGATACAACCGCGCGATCTCGGCCTCGATCGCCTGCTCCCGGTTGCCGGGATCCGGATGGGTGCTCAGGAACTCCGGCCGGCGCGACGCTCCACCTGCTTCCTTCAGGATGCGCATGAGCTCGACCATTGCGCGAGGGTCGTAGCCGGCCTGACTCATGTACTTCACTCCGAAGGAGTCGGCTTCCGATTCGTCCTTTCGCGAGAATCGCATGTTGACGAGGCTTCCCACCATGGCGGCTACGGCGGCCGCGCGCTGACCGTCCCCGCGATCATCGGAAGCGGCCACACCGGCTGCGCCGATCAGGATCGTGGTGAACTGCTGTTTGGCCAGGTGCTCGGCCGCGTGCCTGCCTACGACGTGTCCGGTCTCGTGGCCGAGGACGCCCGCCAACTGCGCTTCATCCTGCAGGTGCTTGAGCAGGCCCGCCGTGATGAAAACCTGGCCTCCCGGCAGCGCAAAAGCGTTTACGGTCTCAGGATCGTGCAGCACGTGGAAGGCGTATTTGTATTCCGATCGCGACGCATCGCTTCCCGCCACGACCTTCTGGCCGACGCGGGACACCTCCTGCTGCACCGCCGGATCCGCCAGCTCCCCGCCGAACTGCTGCTCCATCTCGGGTGCGGCCTGCAGGCCCATCGCGATCTCCTGCTGAGGCGAGATCGTGACGTGCTGCTTCTCGCCCGTAACGGGATTCACCTGCTGATGGCAGTAGTAATAAAGCCCGCCCAGCACCGCGATCACCAGGCCGAGAAACACATGGCTTCGTCTCATGACGGTCCCCTCCCCTCCTGGCCTGCCCAGAGGCAAAACCCGCGCCAGAGGCCGAAGCTTGCCTCACAGAAGGAAAGGCTGGACGAGATGAGCCCGGCGTTTCTCGGCTGATGGCTAGCGCCGCCGCGCCTCTTCCTTCTCCTGAGCGTCGACGACGGCGATGGCGGCCATGTTCACGATGTCGGCGACCTCGACGCCGCGCTGGAGCACGTGAACGGGCTTGGCCATCCCCAGCAGGATCGGCCCGATCGCTTCGGCTCCGGCCACTCGCCAGACGAGCTTGTACGCGGCGTTGGCGGTATCGAGATTCGGAAAGATCAAAATATTCGGTCGTTTCACCGTGGCCCAGGGATAGTCCGCCTCGAGCAGCTCCGGAACGACCGCGAGGTCCGCCTGCATCTCTCCGTCGACCGCGAGGTCCGGGCGAGCCGCTCGAATGAGCTCGACGGCCCGCTTGACCTTCAGAGGGCTTGCCTGAGTGTTCGAACCGAAGTTGGAGAAGGAGATCAAAGCAAGCCGAGGCTCGATGTCGAACCGCCGCACGGCGTCCGCGGTGAGCAGCGCGATCTCCGCGAGCTCCTCCGCGGTCGGATCGATGTTGACGGTCGTGTCGGCAAAGAAGAACGTCCGGTCCTTCAGCATCAGGATGTAGAGACCCGAGACGCGCCGGACCCCCGGCGCGGTGCCCACGATCTGGAGGGCCGGCCGGATCGTGTCGGGATAGGACTGGGTCAGACCCGAGATCACCCCGTCCGCGTCGCCGGCCTCGAGCATGAGGGGCCCGAAGTAGTTGCGGATGCGGACCAGCCGCGCCGCGCTGTCGGCCGTCATGCCCGAACGGCGGCGCAGCTCT
>Ga0070697_100001141_pt1 | contig 20111 bp, 14 predicted proteins | sample KBSK1501metaG_FD_65475 | JGI IMG/M metagenome (GOLD analysis project Ga0070697, IMG submission 65475) | Corn, switchgrass and miscanthus rhizosphere microbial communities from Kellogg Biological Station, Michigan, USA - KBS K1-50-1 metaG | ecosystem: Host-associated > Plants > Roots >... | reverse complement strand
AGAAACAGTATCCCGCATTCGTGGCTACGAATTCCGCCATGGACAAGTTGTCGCGCGTGCAGGTCGGTCCCTTCGTCGACATCAAAGCCGCAGAAGCCATGCGCGCCCGCCTCATCAGCGATGGCTACAATCCAATTCTCAAGAAATAGTCGAGGGCACCTTCAGGATGGTTGATTTTGAAAACTCCTGAAGCAAGTCCCCGACTGCATGAGCACCATGCTTTTCAGCAATCAAAAATCAACATCAGCAATCTCCAACATTGACAATCGTCAATAGAGCGTCTATTCCTACCCCATGGCAAACGCAGAGCAAACCCTCACCAACAGCCTGAATGCCATTGTCGATCCCACTCGTCGTCGTATCCTGCACAGCCTCAAGCAGCGTGGCGCAACCTCGCTCGGAAAAAGCGCCGGCCTCTGCGCCGGAGACATCGAAGAACGGGTACGGCTCTCGCAGCCCACGATTTCCCATCACATGGCAATCTTGACCAAGGCCGGATTGGTGGAGGCAAAGAAACAAGGTCAGTGGAGATGGTACCGCCGCAACGAGCCAGCGATTCGTAGGTTGGTGAAGATGCTGCGTGCGGAACTCTAGTTCGCAGTGGCGGCGTTAGTTTTTTGCAGCAGGCGTCGTGCCCGCAAAATCAGGTCAGCGACTTCGAAGGGTTTCACCAGGTAAGGGATATTGCTTTCTTCGAGGAAAACGCGGATCTCGCCCTGTTCCAGCCCATGGGAGAAGGTAAACAGCAAATGGGCATCCATGCCTGGACAATTGTGCTTGATCCAGTTGTAAGCCTCTTTTGCATTCCAGTCTCCCGGCATCCTTCCGTTCATGATTACGGCATCGAAGTGTTCTGAGAGCAGACGGGTTTTCACATCCGCGCTCTTGGTCGCGGTCACCACGTTGGCGCCTGCCCCCGCCAGGACGTCCCGCTCAAACTCTAGGACAGCCTCTTCCTCTTCCAGCAACAACACTCGTCCCTGAACCGCGCTCTCCCGCCGCGGCGCCGGAGCCGTCGCGCGCTCTGCCGTAGAAGCAGGTTGAGCTGCAACCGGCAGCCGCACCTCGACAACCGCTCCTCCTCCGGCTCCATTGTGCGCGGTGATGTCGCCTGCATGTTCCTTAACAATGCCGTAACAGATGCTGAGTCCCAACCCAGTCCCCTTGCCCACGCTCTTGGTGGTGTAGAAGGGATCAAAAATGCGTTTGGGATCCTTCATGCCTGGCCCATCATCGGAGAATTGGGTGCAAACATGGCCGTTCTCGCAAAAGACGCGGATCTTGAGCTTGCCGGCGCGTCCAGTTTCAAGGATGGCATCAACCGAATTGTTGATGATGTTAAGAAATACTTGCTCAATCTGGTGCGGATCGGCAACGATAACCGCAGCTTCCGCCGGAGCGTCTCTTTCTACGCCGATGTTATTGACTTTGAGATCGTAGTCGCGCAGCGCCAGAGTTTCGTCCAACACCTTCCGGATGTCGACTTCTTCACGCTGCGGTTTGCGTTGGCGTGCGAATGAAAGCAGGTTCTGCACCACCCGGTGCGTCCGCTGCGCCTGTTTGAACAACTTGCGTACATAGTCATGAGCGCACTCGCTCAGGCCTTCGGCTTCCAGCAACTGGGCATAGCCCAGGATCGCCGTTAGCGGATTATTCAGCTCATGCGCCACCCCGGCGATCAACTGCCCGACGGCAGACATTTTCTCGCTCTGCAGCAATTGCTCCTGCGTGCGTCGCAGGTCTTCATAGGCACGGCAGGTTTCTTCGTAGAGCCGCACCTTTTCGATGGTCGTCGCCAGTTGGCGGCTGATCGCTACCAGCAAGTTTTCTTCGTTGCTGGAATATTCGTATCCCAGGTAGCTGCACAATCCCATGATGCCAATCGGACTGTCCTTGCCCCAGAACAAGACCCAAATCCAGGAACCGTTGCTATCTGAGCGGATGAATTCCGCCACCGGCTTAGGCAGGTGAGGCAAATACTCGGAGGTGATGACTTCGGTCCGCGAGCGCATGACCAAGTCGCCGAACCCCTCGAGGAAAGAAACCTCCGCGGCGCGAGCTCCGGGGCGGTTGCGTGGACCCCACATGGCCCGCCGCCGGTAGGTGGGAGCGTCTGAATCCGACAAATAGACCGAGCCGCTTTCGGCTCCGAATAGCGACACGACCTGACGCAACGTAAGGTTAAGAATTTCGTCCAGATCGAACGATTGTGTGGCCACCACCGCCATGGCGTTCAAGGCGTTGAGTTCGCGGTTGCGGCGCCGCATTTCATCCTCGGCCCGCCGTTTTTCCGTCATGTCGAGCACGAAGCCCTGGTAGCGATCGATTTTCCCGGCGTGGTTTCGGGTCGCGAAGCTGCTCTCTTCCGCCAGCAGCAGAGTTCCATCTTTGCGCCGCAGCGTGACATCGAAATTTCGCACGAAATTTTGCAAGTCGATCTTCCGACGGAATTCGTCCCTCTGGTTGCTATCGATGCAGATATCCGAATCCAGATTCAGCGCGAGCAGTTCTTCCCGCCCGCTATACCCCAGCATGTGAACGAAAGCGTCGTTGCAGTCCAACAGCCGGCCCGTCGGACTGGCGACATAGACCCCTTCCTGCACTTGCTCGAAAAGCAGGCGATATTTTTCTTCCGCGGACCGCCGGTCCGTTATGTCGCGTACCACATGGATGGTTCCCTTTTGTTTGCTGCCTTGCTCGGTATAGGAAGAAGTGGAAACCACCGAATAGCCGCCGAAGCAGGGATCGGCCCCGTCGGTAAATTCTTCATCGCCCCGCGAGCAATAAGGACATCCCGCCCAGTTGCCTAACTCATGAGGCAGCACAGACTCGCAGGTGTTGCCGATAACGTCGGCGGTAGCCTGACCCAGATGCTCCAGCAGCACTTGGTTGGCCTTGATAATTCGGAAATCGACGTCGTGCGCCAGAATGATGTCGTGGATGGAGTCGAAGGTATTCATCCATTGCCGTTGTGAACGCAGGGCCTGCTCTTGCAGCCGGAAATTCTCCACCGCCATTCCCAGGTGCTGCGCGCAGGTTTCAAGCAATGCCAGCTCCTCCGCCGTCCACGAACGCCGCCGCGAACTCCCCATGACCAGCAACCCGATCGGCGATTTCTTGCCCAACATCGGAACCATCACAACCTGGCGAAGTCCCTCGGCCTTCAGGACGGCAGGATTCTCCGGGTCCGCCTCGTCGATGTCTACGACCCTGGCCTGCCGCTTTTCCAGAATCTCTTGCAATGGCTCGCCGGTCTCGACCAGGCCCGCGTCGCGCAAGAATTCCGGAGAAACACCCACGGCATGGTTTGCAACCATGTGCCCGCCTTCCCACAAGCGGACCCACGCTGCTTTCCACATGCCCGACTTCTGTAGCTCTTGCAAAGCAGTTTGCAGCATTGGCCCGTACTGCTGGGCGCAAGCGATGTTATGTGTCAGAGCGTGGATGACTCTCAGCCGCCGTGTCCGGGCGCGCGCCTCCTCAAAGACCACAAGGAGCGCACTGAGTCCGAGGGTTAAGTCTGCAGCCAGAAACAATCCCCCCGGCAATCCTGTCGTAAACGGATCCCAGTCCAAATGCATACTAAGCAGGCCAACGCCAAGCAACCACGGGGTCAACTCGCGCCGTCCCCAACGGGAGCGAATCAACCCAAATGTCCCGGCCAGCAGGATGATGCGATAAGCGACCTCCAAAGCTATACGCAAGGGAAGAAATTGTGGCCACAGCAATGCCCGCACAGCGGCAAATCCGATGACGCTTACGGTAATCGCAGCGAGAGGGGTAAATCGCGGTCGCGCTTGTATGTAAGCTAGAATCGCGGCGGCAAACAGTCCCACGGCCAGAACGAACGTCGTATGTTCGGCCACCGGCACATAGCGCTGCGGAATCATTTTGCTTCCGTGCGCGGCGATCAAACGGGAAGCCAGGAAGGCGATCCAGCCTGCTACCCAGATCATCAGGTAGCGTTCGCAGAAGCTGCGGAGAACCAGGAGCAAAGCTCCCAACACAATCAGCAGTGCGCACTCCCCGACCGTCAGCTTGGAAAGACCAAGCTGTGTGGCAACGCTCCAGATCGACCACAGAGCAGAGCTCATCGCGCGCCTAAAGACGTAGAGGTACTGGGTCTCTGAATATCATGGTTGGGCCAGTTGTCGATGACCTTTCCCGACCCCGGTGGTTACTTTCGGCACCTGCCCGGTGCTGTACAATCGCCCATAGAATTTTGGGAACTCATGCCAGATCGCATTCTTGTCGTAGACGATGAAGAAGCAATCCGCGAGATTGTATCCTCCATGCTCAGCTTTGCCGGCTATTCCTGCCTGCAGGCGGCATCGGGTATGGAAGCGCTCGCCGTCCTCAATTCCGGAGAAGAATTCGAACTGATGCTCTCTGACCTGATGATGGCAGAGCTCGACGGTATAGGCCTGCTGGAGCGCACCAAGGAAAGATTCCCCGACATGCCGGTGGTGATGGTCACGGCTGTGCACGATATCTCCGTGGCTCTGGCCGCGTTGCGCAACGGCGCTTATGACTACCTGCTCAAACCCTTCGAGCGCGATCAGTTGCTGGCGACAGTTGGCCGCGCCCTCGAAAACCGCCGGCTCAAGCTGGAAAACCGTACCTATCAGACCAACCTCGAAACGCTCGTAGAGGCGCGAACCGACCAGTTGCAGACCGCCATGACCAATCTGGAGCGCTCGTACGACATCACGCTTGAAGCCCTCGGCGATGCCCTCGATCTCAAGGACAAGGAAACAGAAGGACACTCCCGGCGCGTGACTGCGTTTACGATTGCCATCGCCCGCGCCATGGGCCTTGCCGGCGATCAAATTCGCATCATCGCTCGCGGCGCGTTCCTGCACGACATCGGCAAGATGGCCATTCCCGACGATATATTGCGCAAACCCGGGAAACTGACCTCCGAGCAGACCGCCATCATGCGCGAGCATTGCTACAAGGGCTATCAGATCGTAAAGAAGATTCCCTTTTTGCAGGATGCCTGCGACATTATCTATTCTCACCAAGAACGCTTCGACGGCAGCGGCTACCCTCGAAGTCTGAAGGGCACGGAGATTCCCCTGGGGGCCCGCATCTTCGCTGTGGCTGATACTCTCGACGCCATCACTTCCGACCGTCCTTATCGTTCAAGACAATCCGATGCCGCCGCACGCAAGGAAATCGAGGACTGGTCTGGCCGCCAATTCGATCCCGAAGTGGTTAAGGTTTTCCTGGGGATGCCTGAGAATATTTGGGACGACCTGCGCAAACAGATCGGCAACCAGGCTCAACACTTCGCCTATTCCAGCGGCAGCAAAGCCTAGCTTGGCTGCGGGCGTGTGCATACACTGGAGTCAGGACTTTGCGGCGGCGCCAAAATCGGCTCGCCCCAGGCAGCAATTTTGCCCGTTTTCCCATCCAACCATGCACAACATTTTTATTCGGCGGGGGTGTCTATGATCGTTTGGTCTTCGCGTATCAGGTTTCCTGGTGGACAGTGCAGCGTAGATTGGTTTCGCAACTCTGTTCCTTCACTGCTCGTGCTCCTCACTTTGACCTTGGGCAGTTCTCGGCTGGCCGGTCAGGACACGGCAACCGCTCCTCAAACTCCGCTCAATGCCGTTGCCCAAGGGACCACGTTCCTGATTCAGCTGACCGACCAACTGGATACCCGGCGAGCACGACGCGGAGATCATTTTCGTGCCACTCTGGCCGAAGACTTGACGGCAGCAAACGGCCTCACTCTGGCACCAGGAAGAAAAATAAAAGGTCACGTTAGCGCGGTGGAGCCCGGCCTGCATACCCGGCTCTTATTGAGCTTCGACGAAATTGAAACCGACCACGGCTGGCTGCCCTTGATCGCCACCGTAACCGGAGTCCCCGGCGAACACGGCCTGAAGCAACTCGGCGAGGAAGGCGAAATCGAACGCAAAGGCATGACCAAAGAAGAAATTGCCGAGGCTGTCGTAATCGGTGCCGGTGAGGGCGCCGCCGAGGGCGCGCACTCGGGCGGAAAACATGGCGCTGCAACCGGCGCAGGATCGGGCGCTGCCAGCAGCGGTCTGGCCGCGTTCGAAGCCGGGCACGACCTCATACTGGAGAAGGGTACTGCACTAGAACTCCGCCTGGACCGCAACCTTCAACTGCGGTCACGATAAGGACGGCCGCCACTTTGTCGCGAAGCTCGTCACAACCGGAGTGCCAGCTTCGCATGCGCTCGTCGCCTGGTTTATTGCAAAGGCGGAACGTCGCAAGAAATCATCGCGGTTGCGTTCTTCCCATGTAACCGGCAAACGCATACACCCTGAATCTGGACAGGCCTTTATTCGAACTAAGAGTCGCCCTCGGAGGCTCGATGAAAATGCGATCGACCAGCAATTTCCCCGCCGTCCTCAGCATCGTCCTCGTTATCGCCAACTATGCCGTCGCTCAGGAGCATCCCGCCGTCACGGCACAAGCCAACACTGTCTACGTTGGCGTCGACGGAAAGTATGAAGCTGCGCCGGACACCGCTCTCATTCAGTTCAACCTCTCGGTGCAGGAAGAGACCGCGCAAGCAGCCTATCAGCACGCCTCGAAAGAGGCGGAGCAAATCCGCCAGATTCTTCAGGCCAACGGCGTCGAACCGAAGACCGCTAATCTCGGTTTTTTCTCCATTCAACCGGTCTTTGACTGGAAAACTGCCAAGCGCAAGTTAGTTGCTTATCAGGTCACAACCGACGTGACTCTTAAGTTGAAGGACTTCGCCAAAGTCGGGCCAATCACGCAGCAACTGGCGGACGCCAACGTCAGCGAAACTCAAACCGTAAACTATGCGCTCGACAATATGGACGACGCCAAGAGTAAAGCGGTGGAAGATGCGTACCGCCGCGCCCGAGCCTCTGCCGACACGCTGGCCCACGCCAGCGGTCGTGCCTTAGGCGAGCTCTCCTACGCCTCGGTCGATACCTTTGAGAACCCGCGCCCGGTTCCGAGAATGTCCCGCCCCATGGCCATGAGGGCCGAAGCCGCACCCGCACCGACCGAAGAATTCACTCCCCAGAACGTCACAGTAACCGCCCACGTCAACGCGCTATTTAATCTGAAGTAAGAATGGCAGGTGAACTAAGAATAGTGCCGGAAACCAAAACAGATCGGAAAGAAGAATAGTGAAGCGGGTTAGTCTCCGCGTTCTCCGCGGCCCTGCCTCTGCGCCCTCTGTGATCACGGTTTAGAGCTTCACTAGCTCGTGGGAGAAAACTCTCGACGAGCCCGACGCTACCGATTCACTATAGCCATTGGCCTGCTTCTGCTGCCATCGATAGTAATCGCCCGTTGGATTTCCATTTCAATCGAGGTGCCGACTTCCAGCCTCACGTCGTTCCCTCGCTTCAATAGAGCCCACGCAATACCGGCTGCCGCTCCGGCACCCGCTCCGATGCGCGCGCCGTCGAGGCCGCCACCCAATCCGCCTCCTATGCCGCCCACCGCGCCGCCGTAAGCCCCGTTTCTTGCTGCATCTTCAACCTTCTTTCCTGTGTCGCTGTCCTGCCGGATCGTCCCCTCGGAATCCTTGACTGAGGTCTTCTCCGCCCCCGGAGTGTTCTGGACCGAACCCGGCAGCATGACCGTGTATCCACTGGGAAAGATCATCGAGGTGAAGTGCATCAGAATCTCCGCCCGGCCTTTAATGCGTCCAGCCCGCTCGACGCGGGTGATCTTCCCCTGAATATACGTTCCAGCCGGCACCAACACGCGGTCATTGATGACGAATGGAAACGTAGTCTCCGCGTACACAGGATCGCCCTCGCGCGCATTCTTCGTCGAGATGGCCTGCTTGAGCCCCAGAGGAATCTTCGATCCCGCAGGAATCGTGATCGCATTCGGATCGGCCGCCGGACCCGGCTGCGCATCCGACGCGGCGCGACTCGGAGTAGCCGGCTCGGTCGCATTCCCAGACTCGGGCGCAGTTTGGCAAAAACTAATGCCTGTCACCAGCAAGAGCGTCCCTATCTCATATATCAGAGAGCGCATAACAAACCTCCAAAAAATGCCGACCGAGACAAACGTATAGTGCCAAGAACAAACCGTTAGGATGCGGCCTCGGTCCAGTCGAGTTATCCACTCACTGCCTCATTTATAGATCAAATATTTCTGCCGCGTCTGCTGGAATTTCTCCAGATCTTGCTGCCAGTCTTGCGCGATCCGCCGCGGGTCTTCTCCCGCAACCAGCGCATCATACACCCGCTGATTCACCAACAACTCCGTTATGCGATCCCACTTGAAATCTGCCGGATAAAGCTTCCTCAAGGCCGACGCTAGCTCGATGCCCAACTCCGGCCCATCAAACCCATTTCGGTCGGTCAGCACAACATTCACACCTTCACACCTTTGGCCGTTGTACACACTCGCGCTGGGCGTGAAGCTGACCGCCACAAACCGTACGCCAGCAATACCTCGCCGGTTCAGATACGCCGCCAATTCCCTGCCCTTGATCCACGGTGCTCCGACCAACTCGAAAGGAGTGTCTGTCCCACGTCCCACCGAAACATTGGTGCCCTCAATCAGCGCCACGCCCGGGTACAGCGTAGCCTCCGTCAAGCTGCGCAAGTTCGGCGATGGATTCACCCAGGCCAGGCCCGTGGAATCGAACCAATCTCCCCGTTGCCACCCTTCCATGGGCACCACGGTCAGCTTGGCCTTTAGGCCTCGCTCCGCATTGAACATCTTCGCCAATTCGCCCATGGTCATGCCTGGTCGCACCGGCTCAGTAAAATAATTCGTGAAGCTTTCCCGGCCCGCATCCGAAACCGGCCCCTGCACAAACGATCCCGTTATCGGATCCGGCCGGTCCAGCACGATCACCGCAACATCCAGCTTTGCCGCTGCTTCCAGAAAATATCCCAACGTAGTCTCGTAGGTGTAGAAGCGCACCCCGGCGTCCTGAATATCCACCACTACGGCGTCGAGATTCTTGAGCACATCCAGCGCCGGACGTCGCGCCGCATCCGTCCCGCCATACACGTTATATATAGGAATTCCAGTGGCCTCATCTTTGGAATTGCTCAGGTTGGTAGTGTCGAGCGTGCCCGCTGCGCCGTGCTCAGGACCGAAGAGCAGGTCCAGCGAAACTCCCGGAGCCTGGGCCAGCACGTCAATTGTGCGACGCCCCTGCGAATCCACCCCAGTCTGGTTGGTCAACAAGCCAATTCTTTTCTTCGCTACCGACCCGGGAGCGGCAGTGCCTTCGAGAATGTCGAAATTGTGCTCTTCGAGCACATCAATTCCAGACTTTACATTGCCATTCCGCACCGAGTAGCGCCGCGCCGCGCTCTGCGCCTCGTTATAGCCGGTGATGCTCTCCCAGCGCAGGGTTTCTTTTTCGCTCACCGTCAGCGGCAACGCCGCCGCCACCGCCGTCGCCACCTTCGAGCGCAACCCCACCGCGTTTCCCTTGCCTCGCGGATGCACCGCATTGCTCAGCAAAATAATGTAAGTCTTGGTGGTCGGATCGATCCACACCGACGTCCCCGTAAAACCCGTGTGTCCAAACGAACCCACTGGCAGCAGGTCACCGCGGTTCGAGGAAAACGGAGAGTCGATATCCCATCCGAATCCACGCAACACCGGCGCCTCCGGCGGCTGTTCCGGCCTGGTCATCTTCTCGACCGAAAATGCCGACAGAATTCCGCCGCCTCCATTCAGCAGCACTTGGGCAAACTTCGCCAGGTCATCCGCAGTCGAGAAAAGTCCCGCATGCCCAGCCACTCCGCCCATCCGTCGCGCCGTCGGATCGTGCACCACTCCCCGCAGCATCACGTTATTGTCGTCATACTGTGTCGGCGCGATCTTCGCTTTCCAGGCCACCGGAGGCACAAACCGCGTATGCATCATCCTCAAGGGCGCAAAAATATGCCGCACGGTGTACTGATCGAGCGGCTCTCCGGACACACGCTCCACCAGCGCTCCCAGAGTGATGAAGTTGATATCGCTGTAGGTGAATCCCGACCCCGCAGGCTCCTGCGGGGTTTCGGCAAACGCCATGCGGAAAGCCGTCTCTTTGCCCTGCCACGGGGTCTTCAAATCCAGATCCGGTTCGAGCCCGGAGTAGTGGGTCAGCAACTGCCGCACCGTAATATCTTCTTTTCCGTTCTGCGCGAACTCTGGCAGATACTTCGCCACCGGATCATTGAGCCGCACCTTGCCCCGCTCCACCAATTGCATCATGGCAGTCGTAGTCGCAATAACTTTGGTCAGCGATGCCAGATCGAAAATCGTGTCCCCCGTCATCGCCTCATGTCGAGGCTCCAGCGCCCGCGCCCCATAAGCTTTGCGGTAAATCACGTGCCCATCGTGCCCGACCAGCAGGATGGCTCCTGGAATATTCCCGTCGTGAATCGCCTGCTCGATGATGGGATCCAACACGGCGAGCCGGTTCGGCGGGATCGTGCGCCCAGGCTCCGTCGTAGCCAATGCCAAAACGCTAACCGGAAGTAGCGTGATCGCCAGGAAGATCCCGCGCCTCCATCGCGCTTGCGAGTTTGGACGGATACGAATATTCTGACTTTACACAACCCCTGGAAATCACTCAACAAACTTAAGCACGGGTTACCGACCAGGCCACGACTTGTGCCCGTCTTTACCCTTGCCCTCGAACTCTGCTATAAACCGCACAGATCGAAAAACGTTTTCAGAAAGCGTCTTTCCCCTGAACAGTACCGCACAAGGCTTTTCATCGCCGCTTCAAGCCTTCGAACATCAGGACGATATTTTTTCTTCAGCTTTTTCCGTTCTTAACAATGCCATCGCCACGCGCGCCTTCCCCGCCGCCTCACTCGCAGTCACCCATCAGGGTCGCTTGGTTGCGCTCAAAGCCGCGGGGCACTTGATCTACGAATCCGACGCGGGTGCCCCACCCTTCTCGCGCGCCTTGCGAGAGGGTGGGGGTGTTGATGTCCCATCCGACAAATCGGAAGTAGGTGCCCCATTTCTGGCGTCCCTCGCGAGCAGTGGGAATCTTCCGGTACAGTCTGCGACGCTTTTCGACCTAGCCTCACTCACAAAAGTTGTCGCCACCGCCACCATGTGCATGATTCTTTACGAGCGCGGCCTCCTCGATCTCGACGCTCCCGTCGCAGCCATCGTTCCCGAATTTATTTCCGCCTCGCCAGAGACAAAACAGGATCTTCGTCGCCGCGAAGTAACTCTGCGCATGTTGCTAGCTCATTCCTCCGGCCTGCCCGCTTACGAAAGGCTATTTGTGAAAGCGCACACCTGCGACGAACTACTCCACGCTGCTCTCGCCATCTCACTCGCCACCGATCCAGGCCAGCGTGCCGAATACAGCGACATTGGATTTATCATCCTCGGCGTCGCCCTTGAACGCCTCGCCAATGAATCCCTCGACCGCTTCTGCCAGCGCGAAGTATTCGGACCGATGGGCATGACCAGCACCACTTACAACCCGCCTCCAGGGCAACGCAAGAACATTCCACCCACTGCCAACGAGTATGGCGCGAACCCTCCCCTCCGCGAAACGCCGGAATCGCAACCGTCCGCCGGCGTCAAGCAAAATCTCGCGCTTTCGCAATCGAGCACCTTCCGCGGAAGAATCATCCAGGGCGAGGTCCACGACCAGAACGCCAGCGTGCTCGGCGGCGTCGCTGGCCATGCTGGTGTCTTCGCCACCGCGCAAGACGTCGCTCGGTTCGCCCACTGTATCCTCAACGGCGGCCCTCCCATCCTCCGCCCCGAAACCGTCGCCCTATTCACTCGCCGCGAGTCGAGTCCGGAAGGCACCTCACGTGCCCTAGGCTGGGACACTCCTTCCCCACCCTCGCAATCTGGAAAATATTTTTCTTCCTCTTCATTCGGCCACCTCGGATACACCGGAACCTCTCTATGGATCGACCCCGAGCGCCAACTCTCGGTAACCCTGTTGACCAACCGAACTTGGCCAGACTGCGCGAACGACGCTATCAAGCGACTGCGGCCCAACTTCCACGATGCGGTCATCGAGGCGCTGGAGAAATTTGCATGACGAATGCGTTCTCAGTGAAAGATTTTGGGTGGCGCAGCGCTTCCAGCGCTGCGGTTGGCGACGACACTTGATCTGGGCTTCAGCCCCTCGGGTACGTGCTGCGAGCTGGTAGAAATGTGCCGAGCGACCGTCCCGAGGGGCGAACAAATCTATCCCGCCGCGCAAGCACCAGCTTCATGACACAATATTCGAACCCCGATCGAAAGGCAGACCTTTGAAGCGCACCAGCAAATCCGCCGATCTCGACCGCCTGCGCACCGAGCAAACCAACTCCGCCGCCGCCGACCTGGACCGCAAATCCTCGCTCGAAATCGCCCGCCTCATCAACCAGGAAGACGCCATCGTCGCCACGGCCGTGAAGCGTGCCCTGCCGCAAATCGCTCGCGCCATCGACCAGATCGCCGCCGCTCTGCGCAAAGGTGGACGCCTCATCTACGTCGGCGCCGGCACCAGCGGACGCATCGCCGCCCTCGACGCCTCCGAATGCGGCCCCACCTTTAATACCGATCCACGGACCGTCCAGTTCATTATTGCCGGAGGCATCAAGGCCCTGTCGGCGGCCACCGAAGCCAGCGAAGACTCCACCGAAAACGGCCGCGACGAAATGGCGAAGAAAAAACCCGGCAAGAACGATGTCGTCGTCGGAATCGCCTCTAGCGGACGCACTCCCTTCACCGTCGCCGCCGTCGAATATGCCCGACGCCACGGAGCCCGCACCATCGCGCTCACCGGTAACCGCAACTCACAGCTGGAGCGAGTAGCAGACTTCGCCATCGTCACCGAAGTCGGTCCTGAGGTTCTCGCTGGCTCATCGCGCATGAAAGCCGGCACGGCCCACAAAATGGTTCTAAATATGCTTTCCACAGGGGCCATGACTCGCCTGGGATACGTCTACGGCAACCTCATGGTCAACGTCCTCCCAAGAAATGAGAAGCTTACTCAACGCGCCATCGGAATTCTCGAACGCGTCACTGGAGCCGATCGCGAAACTGCCCGCCGCACTCTTGCCGCCGCCGGCAATCGCACGCCGGTCGCGCTGGTTATGCTGGCCGCTGGCGTTACCCGCGCCCAAGCCAGCGCCGCCCTGAAAAAATCCGGCGGCCACGTCCGCCAAGCCACAGCCTTGGCAAAACGAATGTAGCATCCGCGTCCACCGCCGTCCCCACAAGGCCGTGCCCTCCCGATTAACCATCCAAATCCTCATTCGCCATTAGAATGGTTTTTTGCGGGTGCCCCACCCCTCTCGCTCCTTTGCGAGAGGGGTGGAGCTGGCATCCCAGGACTCACACTCATGGATAAACTCGTAATCCGCGGCGGTGAACCGCTGCTCGGCACCATCCGTGTCAGCGGCGCTAAAAACGCAGCGCTTCCCTGCATGGCCGCTGCCCTGCTCACCGACGAACCTGTCATCCTCGAAAACATTCCGCAGGTACGCGACATTGAAACTACGCGCAACCTCCTCGCCGCCATGGGAGCCGAAGTCGAACTTGGCTACGGCCGCGCCCAGCATCGCACCACCATTCATTCGAAGACTCTGGCCGCGCCCGAAGCCTCCTATGAACTGGTCAAGACCATGCGCGCCTCCACCCTCGTGCTCGGACCTCTGGTCGCCCGCTGCGGCCATGCCCGCGTTTCTCTCCCCGGCGGCTGCGCCATCGGCAGCCGGCCCATCGACCTGCACATTAAAGGCCTCGAGCGTTTAGGCGCGAAGATCACGCAGGATCACGGCTACGTCGAAGCCACCACCCAGCGTCTCAAAGGAGCGGAGATTGTCTTCGAGAAGATCACCGTGACTGGAACCGAAGATTTGCTCATGGCTGCAACGCTGGCCGAGGGCGAGACCATCATGCAGAACTGCGCCCGCGAGCCCGAAGTCGCTGACCTCGCCGCCTTGCTGAACAAGATGGGAGCGAAAATCGAAGGTGCGGGAACTTCCACCATCCGCGTGAAGGGCGTGACCAGGCTTCACGGAGCCAGGCATCGCATCATTCCTGACCGCATTGAAGCCGGAACCTTTATCATCGCCGCGGCCCTGACCGCAGGTGATCTCAACATCACCGCATGCGACCCTCAACATCTGGGCGCGCTGATGGCCAAGCTGGCGGAGGTCGGCGTAAAGACCAAACAAAATTCCGATTCCGTGCGCGTCATGGGGGACAATCCACTCACTGCCTCCGACATGGTGACCGAAGAATATCCCGGTTTTCCCACCGACATGCAGGCGCAATTCATGGCGCTGGCCACGCAGGCCGAAGGCACGAGCATTATCACTGAGAATATTTTCGAGAACCGTTTCATGCACGCCCAGGAACTTACGCGCATGGGAGCCAACATCAAAATCGAGGGCCGCCGCGCCATCGTCCGCGGCAGAAGTCCCCTGAGCGCTGCCGCCGTGCTGGCATCAGACCTGCGCGCCTCGGCGTCGCTGGTGCTGGCCGCGCTGGTCGCCGACGGCGAAACGATTATCGACCGTGTCTACCATTTGGATCGGGGATACGAGAATATCGAGGAGAAATTGCGCGGCGTGGGCGCCCAGATCCGCCGCATTGGAGAAATGCTGCCCAGGAAGGCCGCGACTCCAGCACGAGCGTGATGCCCAAACTGCCGAAGGTTGTCAGTCGCAGCTAGCTGTTCACGCGCTTGAGCAAACGCCGTCCCACCGACCGGGCTGCCAGCCGCCATGCGCCTGAGCCAACTAAGCCCGAACCCAGCAATACAAAGGTTCCAGGCTCAGGAATCGAAGTCTTACCGATTGACAGGCCAATAGAATCGCTTCCGCCAGAGCAACTCGGGCTTTCTCCGACGTCGCTGCACATTTTGGCATGGAGAAACTGGCCGTTCCCCAACGCCACAGAGATAAGTATCGGCCTGTCGCTCTTGGTAAATTGGCCGAGGACGGGCAATCCCTGAGCCGTGACCGGGATGCCGTCCGTATCCGACACGAACGCCACCGTCGCCACGCCTCCCACGTTGGTGAAGGTTACTACGTCACTCAGCAGCGTATGGGTGGAATCGTCGTAAATCAGCACCATCCCCTGCGCTTGTCCTGTGAAGGTGAGACCGGTCAGGGTCACCGACAGAGCTACCTCCGGGTTTGCCTCAGGGATGGTGCAGTTGATCGGTTGGCTGTTTAAGGAAAGGCTTAAGGTGGAGCAGGAGTCTGCCCAACCCAGGCTGGACATCGCAAGCATACAAGCCAGGGCCACCAATACAGCTACCAGTCGCAGCCATGCCGGCGCCCTCTTCGGAAAAATTGAAGCTGATGCTGTCTGCAGGTGAATAGCTCTTTTCTCCGACGCCATAGCCCAGCACCAGAATGGTGGTGTCTTGTCCCTTGCCCAGGTAAACCCACACGAATAAGGGGCTAGGCGCTGGGCCTTCCGCGTTTTTTCGGGCCGCTGAATGGCCCGTAGTCAGCGTACTGAGTGATACCGCGGATCCTGAGTAGTTTCCATCCGGTGGGTTGTGTATCGAACGCTAGTAATCTGCTGTATTCTTAAAGCTCCTGTGAATCATGCGCAGATGAGGCCACTGTTGCCGGCGTCCAGTCCCATATCACAGCGAAGATTTTCCGCCGAAGACTGGGACGTCCGTATCGACTCCTTTTTCTAGAATGCTGATTGAACGGCGGGAAATAAGGGCGAACGCGGGCCTGGGAGAGGCCTCGGCTCGGGAGCAGTACCCATGGCGGAGGGAGTTGTTGAATGCACAGCCAAGGGATTCGATTCAGACAGTAGCTGCGCGCAAAGCCCACGGCACTGAATTCCGGTGGTAGGCCGCCCCTAGCCTCGTAGAAAAGGCCGCGATGTCATCGCGGCCTTCATAATTCAATCGGGGTTAAATCCGTGACGCCAGGAGTTTCAGTGTCTCGGCCCACCATGCCCACCGCCGGGACCGCCGCGTCCCCGACCGCCACTCCCGCCCGGACGTCCGCCACGACCTCCGCGTCCTCGATCACGGCCGCCACCGGGACGTCCGCCGCGGCCTCCACGGTCCGGTCGACCACCGCCAGCGTGAGATACCGCATCGCGATTGAAGTTCGGCTCCCCTTCGGCTGCTTCGTCGGGAAAGTCACCGCCGCCCTCGATAACAATGGCCGGGGCCGGAACCTCTCCCCCGCCATCGGTCGGAGGCGGGGCTTCTCCGCCGCCGCCCATCTTCGCGCGCTGCTCTTTGAGAATCGCTTTGCGCGACAGCCGTATGCGGTTGCCTTCGACCGCGAGCACCTTCACCAGCACTTGATCGCCTTCTTTGAGTTCGTCGCGCACATCGTTGATGCGGTGTTCAGCGACTTCGCTGATGTGCAGCAGGCCATCGGTTCCCGGAATGATCTCCACGAACGCGCCAAAGTCCGCCAGTCGCGTGACTTTGCCCAAGTACGTCTTCCCCACTTCGGCAGTGGCCGTGATGTCGCCGATAATCTGCAGCGCCTTCGCGGCCGACGCCTGATCGCTCGACGCCACCTTCACCAGCCCGGAATCTTCCACGTCGATCTTCACGCCGGTCTGCTCCACGATGCTGCGGATCACCTTGCCCCCCGGCCCGATCAGATCGCGAATCTTGTCGACCGGGATCTGCACCGTATAGAAGCGCGGAGCGTAGTCGGAAATTTTCTCCCGCCCGGCCGATATAACTTCTTCCATCTTGCCCAGAATGTGCAGCCGCCCACGCTGCGCCTGGGCCAGCGCCTCGCGCATGATCTGCGCAGTGATGCCGGCGACCTTGATGTCCATTTGCAGAGCAGTAATGCCGTCTTTTGTTCCCGCGACTTTGAAGTCCATGTCGCCGTAGTGATCTTCGGCGCCTGCGATGTCAGTGAGAATCGCGTACTGCTCGCCTTCCTTCACCAACCCCATCGCCACGCCCGCCACCGGAGCTTTCAGCGGAACACCCGCGTCCATCAGCGACAGCGAAGCGCCGCACACCGTCGCCATCGACGACGACCCATTCGACTCCAGAATATCCGCAACCACCCGCATAGCATAAGGCCAAGCCTCTTCCGTCGGCAGCACCGCCGACAGCGAGCGTTCCGCCAGCGCGCCGTGCCCGATCTCACGCCGGCCCGCGCCGCGCAAAAACGCAACTTCACCCACCGAAAACGGCGGGAAATTGTAATGCAGCATGAAGCGCTTCTTGGCTTCGCCTTCGAATCCTTCCAGGCGCTGCATGTCGTCGCTGGTGCCCAGCGTGGTAGTGACTAACGCCTGAGTTTCGCCGCGCGTGAAGATGGCAGAGCCGTGAGTTCGGGGCAAAACCCCGGCCTCTATCCATATGGGACGAATCTCATCGAAAGCCCGCCCATCCGGACGCCGTTTCTTCTCCAACACCTGTTCGCGAAAGATGCGTTCGCGCAGAATTTCGTAATAGTGCTTGAGTTTTTGCTGGCCTTCTTCGTCTTCTTCAGGCAGCGCCGCCAGCTGCTGCTTCTTGAGTTCCCGGACCAGCGTGTAACTCTCCGCCTTGGGATGCTTTTCCGTGTCCATCCGGTCGGAGAGGTCTGCGCCAATCTGCGACTTCAGTTTGTCGTAGTAGGACTGATCAAACTCGGGTGGCACTACCTCGCGCTTCTTTTTTCCCACCTTGGCGCGCAGATCGTTGATGGCCGCGCAAATCTTCTTGACTTCGTTGTGGCCAAACTCGATGGCATCGACAACGGTTTCCTCTTTCACTTCCTTGGCGCCGGACTCAACCATCACAATGCCGTCGGCACTCCCGACCACCATAATGTTGACCAAGCTATCGCGCATCTCGCCGTAGGTCGGATTCACCACGAACTGGCCGTCGACCAGTCCCACGCGCACCGCGCCGATCGGTCCGAGGAACGGAATGTCAGAGAGCGTCAAGGCGGCGGAGGCGGCGTTGATGCCGCACACATCGGGATCGTTATCAGTGTCGGCCGAGAGCACAAAGGCAATGACCTGGGTCTCGCACTTGAAGCCTTCGGCAAACAGCGGCCGCACCGGCCGGTCGATCATGCGGCTGGTAAGAATTTCGCGCTCACTGGGACGGCCTTCACGCTTGATGAAGCCGCCGGGGATGCGTCCACCGGCGTACGTGTACTCGCGATAATCAACCGTGAGGGGAAAGAAATCGATGCCCTCCCGCGGATCGGGATTGGCCGTCGCCGTGGCCAGCACAACGTTATCGCCCAGACGAACCACGGCCGAGCCATGCGCCTGCTTGGCTAACTTTCCGGTTTCAAATGTGATCTTTTTGCCGCCGGCGAGACTTACTTCAACTTCAGTACTTTCTGGTTTCATGATTCATCCTTATCAATTAGGAGGGCAACCCCGATTCCCTGCGGGTGCTCCAACCTTTCGCGCTCTTGGCGAAAGGGTTGGGATTGCGCGACGGTGTCGCGAATGGAAAGACGCGACAGGTGCCAGCGGAGCCGAGGCCGAAATACGCACTCTATGGACTTCCTCAATGGCCGGCCGCCTTCCGACGGAAGACGGCTGTCTCAGAAATGTCCGGGCTGCCTACACACGCGGCGAGGCCGACCCGGAGCGCTTTTACTTGCGGATGCCGAGTTTCGTGATCACGGACTTGTACCGCTCGGAATCGTATTTCTTGAGGTAGTCGAGCAAGCGACGCCGCTTGCTGACCAGCATGAGTAGGCCGCGCCGTGAACCGTGGTCCTTCAGGTGCGTCTTGAAGTGCTCCGTCAGATGGCCAATGCGCTCGCTAAGCAACGCGATCTGAACTTCCGGACTGCCGGTGTCGCTCGCGTGCGTGCCGTATTGGTCAATGAGGGATCTTTTTTGTTCTCTGGCTAGCACTAACGTGGTGCACTCCTGTTTTTGGTTTCGATTTATCTTGGTGACGTTATTGAGGTTAACACGCGAGCATCTGAGGTGTAAAGGCAACGCGGCCGACAGGCAGCGATTCCGTAAAGTGCCATCTTCCCATCGAGTACGCCGCTGATTTGACTCCGGTTGTGGCAGGCAAGGAAGCTGGAGCGAGTTGGAATGCTCGCGGGATGGAGAATGCGCTTGATTTTTAGAGTTGGAAGGAATACGGCGTCAGGGCGTCAGGACGGACACCCGGAAAGATTGCCGGACACGACGAAGGCCAGGCACGGCGGCTCGATCAGACTGGTGTTGGGCGAAACAGCGAGGAACCAGTAGGCGAAGCGCTTGGCCAGCGCATGAAAGGTGTCGCATTTTCGGCGGGCATGGCTGCGGACTTGGCGGTGGTAGAAGACCAGGGACAGGGTATAGGCCAGAAACCGGATCATGGTCAGCACCACCAGGGCGGTGGTTTGGTGGACCGCGGGGTGTTTGAGATGACAATCGGTGGTGATGGTCTGAAAGACTTCTGTATCGATTCGCCAACGGCTGCGACTGAGCTGATGAATGAACAGGGGCGAGATCGAGCCCAGTTCGAAATTGGTAGCGTAGAAGTTAGTGCTGGGGAGCAAGATCGCGGTCTTGCCTTTCATTCGAGCAGCGTCTTTTCCGCGGACCGTGACCCGACGCTGCTGTTCGATGCGAACCGTTTTGAGCACCCGTATCTGGCGATCAGCGACCGGCCAATCGACCTCCGGCAAGTGCCAGTATCGAATCTCCCGGTCCGGTTCCTCCTGAACGCCGGTGGGAGATTCCTGGGTGCGACGCTCCGCCTCGCGCAATAACTCGGGCTGGTTCTCTTTCAAGGTGAAGGCCCAAACCAGACCCAGACGTTCCACTTCTTGAACGAAGGGGGCTTGCAGATACAGAGCGTCCCCCACCAACACATCCAGGAAGCGGCGGCCCAACTGCCCGACCAGGTCCTGCAACAGAGCCAGGGCGCAGGCGACCTCGCCTTCGCCGTTCTTCTGAAAGCGGACACCCAAGGGAATGGGGAACTCTGTGCTCATCAAGACTACGACGACGATGTGGTGATAATACTGAATATCGGTTTGCATCTCGCCGTTCACCTTGTGCTGCACCTCCCGCTCCATACAGGCAGCGCAACAGCGGGCAAACGAACTGCAGATTTCAATGCCATCGACCGCCCCCACCACCAACCCTCGGGACCAGTCGGAGCGGAGCACGCCGTTGCGTTTCAGGCGGCGAGCAATTTCACAACTGAGCGCGAACACAGGTTCGGGAGA
>Ga0070697_100001140_pt1 | contig 20112 bp, 20 predicted proteins | sample KBSK1501metaG_FD_65475 | JGI IMG/M metagenome (GOLD analysis project Ga0070697, IMG submission 65475) | Corn, switchgrass and miscanthus rhizosphere microbial communities from Kellogg Biological Station, Michigan, USA - KBS K1-50-1 metaG | ecosystem: Host-associated > Plants > Roots >... | reverse complement strand
GATCGATAAATCAGGCGTGCGTAACGGCATGGTAACCGTCTTTGTGCAGCACACTAGCTGCAGCCTGACCATGATGGAAAACGCGGCCCCTGCCGCGCGACGCGATGTCGAGAGATTTTTCGACAATCTCGTGCCCGAGGACGCCGATTACGAGCACGATGACGAAGGTGCCGACGATATGCCGTCGCACATTCGCATGGTGCTAACTCGCACGAGCGAGACGGTTCCGATTGTCGATGGAAAAATGCAGCTCGGCACCTGGCAGGGGATTTTTCTCTTCGAACACCGCCGAGCCCCGCATCGGCGTTGGGTTTGCCTCACAATTATCGGCGAATAGACAGGGCGCGACAACGCCCCACGGGCTCGAGCCAGGGCGCCCGACGAACAGCGCGGACGATTCCGGCGGTCCGTCCCCTATTGATAGATCGCATCTACCAGCCGCAGCGATCTCTCGTTGGGCAAGACCGACTGTTGCATTTGGTTCATGACGTAAGCGAAACTGATCCTGTTTTCCGGATCGGCGAAGGCGTGGCTCCCACCCGCGCCCGAATGGCCAAAGGACGAGGCTGATCTTCCAAAAATGCACCGAATCGACTGTTGCGAATCCTTCATGAAGCCGGCTGAAAACGCCGTCGGTATCTGAAAGACGCGGTCGACTCCGTCGGTCAGTGTTCTCGTCATCCAATCGATTGCCTTTTCCGAGAAGAATTGTTGGTCCTCCATTCGACCGCCGTTAGCCAGCATCGCGTAAAATTTTGCCAGTGAATTGGCGCTGCCGATCCCGCCGAAGGAAACAATCGGCTGTGCGCGAATTTTCGGCTTGTTCATGGCACTGACTGCGTCCAAACCGAAAGGCGAGGTAAAAACCTTCCGCGCAAAGGTACCTTTTGTTGCAACGTCGAGATAAAATTGTTTCGGTTCCGGCGGGCGATCCGCTTTCGGTGCATAGATCGTAGCAACGCGGGGGGTTTCCTTTTCCGGCAAACCGATCCAGATGTCGAGCTTGAGCGGTTCAGCGAATGTCTGCCGCCAATATTCGCCTAACGAAACGCCAGCAATTTGCCTAACAAGCTCATCGAGCAGGAATCCAAAAGTGCGCGCATGGTATCCATGCGCTGTCCCCGGAGGCCAGTTTGGTTTTTGCTTTTCCAGCGCGTCGATGACCGTTGCGTAATCGAGCACATCCGCTTCCAGATCCAGCGCGGCCAATCCGGCCGAATGTGAAAGCAATTGCGCTAGCGTGATCTCCTCCTTGCCGGCCTGCGCAAAATTCGGCCAAAACTCGGCCACCCGTCGTTCGAGATCGATCCTGCGCTCCTGCAGCAGATGCAGAGCGCAGGCGCTGGCCAGCCCTTTAGTGGCCGACCAGATCAACACAATTGTGTCCTTCGTCCATCGATCTTTTTGCCCCGCATCGCGAAAGCCGCCGTGAAGATCGAGAAGCGGTTCGCCGTCCTGCCAGAGGGAGATCGCCGCACCCAGGTCGCCCAACGTCTTGAAGTTCTCCTCGAACAACGCCTGCAGACGCCTTTCAAATTCATCGGCACTCAATTGCATTGCCAAAATTCTGCAGCGGCAGGCGTATCGCCTGCAATCACGAACCAGCAACCGACACGGCTGCCTCTACAGAAGACAAACGCGACTAGAGAAGTTTCTTGACCGATTTCAGATCCGGATCGCGCTTGGCAATTTCGCGAAAGGACGCGTCCATTTTGAAGCTTTTTTCCAGATGCTGTCGCGCGTCCTTCACATTTCCGAGCAGCGCTTCGTAGCAACCCATGTTGTAATAATAAATTGGCTCTTTGCGCAGTGCGGCGGGGCCTTTGAGCAAGAGCTTTTTGGCCTCAGCGGTTTTGCCGAGCTCATGCAAACAAAAACCGGCATGGAGAAATCCCGCGCTGCAGTGCGGGGCGGCGCGACAAAGCTTACGGCTTACAACGAGGGCGCGGCACCAGCTTTTCCGCCGCATTAAATGATGCAGGCGCAGCTGCAAAACCTCCGGTCGATTCTGAGACTCGCCGTCGATAGCGTTTAGCTCAGCAATCGATTCCCGGCCCATGCCCAGCTCGGCATAACCGCAGGCTGCTCGAAATCGTCGTTCAAAATCCATCCATCGCTTTTAAGCAGAAGGCTTGCCAAGTTGCAGCAAGCAGCCCCCGGCAGGCGGTCCGAGGCATTCAAATGATTTATGACGGCGCCCAGCGCCGTGCTTAGAGCAAGAGCTCTTCGAGTTCCTTCAATCGTTGTTCGAATAACCGAAGCGTGCTCTCGATCGGCGCAGCCGTGCTCATATCTACTCCCGCTTCTTTCAACGTTTCCAGCGGAAACCTGGAGCCGCCTGACTTTAGAAAACCGAGGTAGCTCTCGACCGCGCCCGGTTCCTTTGCCAGCACACGTTCCGAGAGGGTAATGGCTGCTGAAATCCCAGTTGCGTATTTGTAAACGTAAAACGCGCCGTAGAAGTGCGGAATGCGCAGACATTCCAAATCGAGCTGCGGATCAAGGACGAAATTTTCGCCAAAATATGCCGTGAGCAGCTTATGGTATTCGGATTTGAAGACGTCGAGTGTCAGAGCGTCGCCACTCTCCTCGATCTGGTGGATCACTTTTTCGAACTCGGCAAACATCGTCTGCCGGAAAAGGGTCCCGCGGATGTCGTCGATCTGCCGATTGGTGATGTAAGCACGCATTTTTGGATCGCGCGTTTCCTCGAGCAGATAGTGCGTGAGCAACTCTTCGTTGAAGGTCGATGCAACCTCCGCCAGAAAAATCGGGTAATCGTAATCCTGGAACTTTTGTGATTTTTGCGAGAACCAGGTGTGCATGGAGTGACCGGCCTCGTGCGCGAGCGTGTAAACATCGGCGAAGACATCCTGCTTATAATTCATCAAGATGTAAGGCGGCGCGCCGTAACTGCTCGACGAAAACGCGCCACTGCGTTTGCCTTTCGTTTCGTAACGATCGCACCAGCGCCCGAGCAAACCTTCCGCCAGAGGTTCGGCATAATCTTCTCCCAGCGGTTTCAACGCCGCGATCACCTTGGCGACCGCTGCATCGAATGAGATCTGCGTTTCAATCTCCGCAACGAGTGGCACGTAGGTGTCGTAATGATGAAGCTCCTTCATACCGAGAACCCGGCGCCGCAATTCGAAGTAGCGAAACAGAGGCTCGACACGTGCGCGCACCGAGTTAATGAGACCGTCGTAAACTCCAACCGGGATATTGTCCGGAAACAGCGCCGCTTCGAGCGCGGACGAATAATTTCTCGCCCGTGCCCGAAAGACATCGGCCTTCACCGAATAAGCCAACGATGTCGCAAGCGTGTATTGATGGTCCTGGAACTCGTCATAAAACTGATGAAAGGCTCGCTTGCGTAACTCGGGATCGCGTTTGTTCAGAAATGAACTGAACGAACTTTGGGTAAGCGGTTTCCCACGACCGGTCTCGTCAGCTAGTGACCCGAATTTCATGTCCACGTCGGTCAGCTGCGAAAACGTGTCGTCGTATCCATTGAGCGCCGCAGCGCCCAGCGCGAGGATCCGTTCCTCCGGCTCAGAAAGCACATACGGTTTGAGCCGGCGAATCTTGCGCAGCTTGATCCGCCAATCCGCGAGCGCAGGATCGACCATGAACTTGGCAAACTTTTCGTCGTCAATTGCTTGAATTTCCGGAATCACAAACGCGGCTGCCTCGCCGATTTTGGTCAGCAAATTTTGAATCTGCCCGACACGCGCGAGGTATTCGTTGTTCGCGCTATCCTCCGACAGTTGGAGCGAGGCGAAGTGATAAAGCCGTTCCAGTTTCAGATCAATGGACTTTTCGAACTCCAAAAAATCAGCGAGCGACTTTGCCGATTGGTCAAGCTTTCCTCTCCATTCCTTCAGCCGCGGAAAGGTCTGCTTCACCCACGCAAAATCTTCTCTCCACTTGTCGATGTTGGCGAAGAGATGTGTCAGATCCCATTTGTCGGATTCAGGAATGTCAGTGCGAATGGGAACGGCCGAAGACATGCAGAAAACTTCCAACATCCAACGCTCAACGCTCAACGCCCAACGTCCAATGTCCAATGTCCAATTCAAAAGCTGAGGTCAAGAAAATGCCTCTGTCCTTGGATCTTGAACGTTGGACGTTGAGCGTTTTTTGAAATCATCGGAAGCCTTCCTCGCCTTCTTCATGCATACGCGGACCTTTTTGCTCAAGCCGTTCGCATGCTTTCGCGATCGGAATTTGCGGGCAGCTGTCGATCCACTTTCCCGGATCGGGCGCAGCCCAGCGGACAGCGTTTCGCAAAACAAGCTGCACACTGGAATTGAAATAGATCGGATACATTTCGTGGCCCGGAGCGAAATAGAAGATTTTGCCGTTGCCCCGTTTCCAGGTACATCCGGAGCGGAAAACGTCGCCGCCTTCGTACCAGGAGATGAAAACGATTTCGTCTGGCACTGGGATGGCGAATGGCTCCCCGTACATTTCCGTGTTCTCGATTTCGAAATAGCGATTGATGCCGTGTGCAATTGGATGTGCAGGGTTGCACACCCAGACGCGCTCCTTTTCGCCCGCCTCGCGCCAGGTCAGCGAGCAACTCGTGCCCATAAGCCGTTTGAAGATTTTTGAGTAATGCGATGAATGCAGAGCTACGAAGCCCATCCCTTCCCAGATCCGTTTAATCACGCGATCGACAATCTCTTCCTGAACTTTTCCATGTGCGGCGTGGCCCCACCAAAGGAGCACGTCGGTTTCTTCGAGAGCTTTCTCAGTCAGGCCGTGCTCGGGGTCGTCCAGGGTCACCGTGCGAACGGCGAATTGATTATCGATCTTGAGCGCATCGGCGATGCAACCGTGGATTCCGGTTGGGTAGATTTTCGCGACAATCGGATTTTTGCGTTCGTGAATGTTTTCGTTCCAAACCATGATGCGTAATTGCGAACTCATCACGAGAATAATCGCATGAAGTCCACAACGGACGCAAAGAGACGCAACTTTCCTTTGTCATTGTGTCCTTTGCGGCCTTGGTGTGAGATTTTGTATCGCCGGATGGCGCGCAATTTTGCGCATGGCTTTTTCCAAAAGTTGTTTACCCGGCGCGATTTTGTGCCAAGGCGATGCGCCGGAGGGATGCGGCAGCGGAATTAGATCGAAACTGTGCCCGGCGCGGCGAACGCGAAAGTTTCGGCCGATCACTGGCTCCAAGTTCGTGCACTCAATGAACTGCGCGATGGCCACTCGCCCAACCGGAATGACGAGATGCGGCTGCAACATTTTGATCTCATCCTTCATCCACGATGAACAATTGCGAATTTCATCCGGTGCTGGAACACGATCGGTCCCACCCGGGGACTTGCCCGGAAAACATCGACAAACCGCGGCAAAATAAATTGTCGATCTCACAACTACCTCGTTCATTCCGCAATATTGTTCGAACCAACGGAAGAGTGTCTTGCCGGCCGTGTGCGCGAATGGCCTTTCCAGAACCGGCTCGCGCGGGCCGGGCGCCTGACCAATCAGCATCACCCCGCTTAGGGTCGCACCGCCCGAAACAGGCGTTGATTTCATGCGCGGGCAACGCCGGCATCTCATCAACTGCGCGATATGAAAATCGAGCGCAAGTTGCTTGCGCGCGGTAACGTTTTCAATAGTCACCGACGAAAGATCGACAGCACGAGGCTAAGCACGATGCTGATGATGATGCAGGTGACAATCGGAAAATAAAATGCGGAGTGCTCCCGCTCGATTCGAATGTCACCCGGCAAACGGCCAAGCCATTTCGGAGCAAATCCGCTCCAAAGAATCAGGCCGACGATCGCCAGGACGACACCAACGATGACCAGGAATTTTCCAAGCTCGCTCATGCAGAGAGAAGGTTGCGCCGATTGCGCAGCGGCACAAGGTTGAGCGCGATGGCGGTACAGTTCAGAGATTATTACGAGACGCTGGGGGTTTCGAAAACGGCGACGGATGAGGAAATTCGGAGCGCTTTTCGCAAGCTGGCGCGTAAATATCATCCCGACGTTGCCAAGGATAAAAAGGCGGCCGAAGAAAAATTTAAGCAGATCAATGAAGCCTACGAAGTTTTAGGCGATCCAGAGAAGCGAAAGAAATATGACCAACTCGGCGCCAATTGGAACCAGCCTGGCGGATTTCAACCGCCGCCGCAGTGGGGAGGAGAGCAGCCAGGCGGCGGATTCTACCAATGGGGCGGCGATGGCGGCGGCGTAGAGTTTGAGTTTGGTGGAACGGGTTTCAGCGACTTCTTTGAAGCTTTTTTCGGGGGCGGGCGCGGCCGATCAGCTTTCGGCAGATTCGGCGGACGCCAGGCTACCGCCGAGCGTGGGGCCGATGTCGAAGCGGACATCATGGTTACGCTCGAAGAAGCGTTACATGGATCGACAAGAACCGTCTCGCTGCGCCGGGCTGGCTCCAACAAGGTCGAAACTTATCAGGTCAAAATTCCACGCGGCGTTCACGAGGGCCAACGCATCCGCCTTGCCGGTCAAGGCGAGGTCGGCGCGCGCGGCGGAAAAAGCGGCGACCTGTTTTTGCGAGTTCGATTGGCAAGACATCCGGATTTCACGGTGGAAGGAAGCGACTTGATCCACGAAGTAAAAATCGGCCCGTGCCAGGCTGTTCTCGGTACGGAATTAACGGTTCCCACCCTGGAAGGGGGAGTCCGACTGAAAGTTCCGCCGGGCACGCAAGGCGGCCAGCGGTTTCGTTTGCGCGGACGCGGTCTGCCGGGAATTTCCGGCAAACGGGGCGACCTCTACGTGGTGATACAGATAGACATTCCGAAAAAGCTAACCGACCGCGAACGGGAGATCTGGAGCGAGCTAGCAAGGTTACACGGCGCTTAGGCGGGACTGGGCAATGCCCAGTGTTGAAACGCCGGGCTCCGTTGTGCAGGTGAAGAGCAGCAAACCCCGATTAGTGGACAACAGAGAGATTTCTTTTGCCCCTACGGGAACTGGCCTATCTCAAATATTTTGCCCAGCATTGAAACGCTGGGCTATTTTCACCAGATGAAAATTTCGCTTGGAAGCGATCACGCCGGTTTCCACTACAAAGAGAAGGTGAAGGAGTTACTCGGTTCGCTTGGACACGAGGTAAAAGATTTCGGAACATTCAGTGAGGAACCGGTCGACTATCCGTTGTTCATTCGGCCCGCGGCAGAAGCGGTCGCGCGCGGTGAATGCGAACGCGGAATTGTCTTCGGCGGGTCCGGGAACGGCGAGGCAATGGTCGCCAATAAAGTGCACCGCGTGCGCTGCGCTCTTTGCTGGAATGAAGAGACCGCGCGACTCTCGCGTCAGCATAACGATGCCAATGTCCTTTCGATTGGTGAGCGTGTGATTCCGGAAGAGCTCGCGTTAAAAATCGTGCGTATCTGGTTGGAAACACCTTTCGCCGGGGGCCGACATCAAAAACGTGTCGACGAACTAAACGCGATGTGAATCGTTTAGGCGAGCCGATCGATTAAGATGGCGACGAAAAATAGGGCACTGACGAAAGCGTTGCTTTGAAAAAAAGCGCGATTAATCCCGGCAACATCGAGATTTCGGGCACTGCGATGTTCGAAGGCAAGGGCCGCTGCTACCAGCGGCATCGCCCCAAAATAAACGGGGCCGAGCTTAGCCACTAAACCGAAGCCGATGAGGGCAACGAGCATGGTCGCGTGCAGCACCTGCGCAAGCCGCAGGCTTCGCTCGATGCCAAGTTTTACCACCAACGAATGGATCTTCTCCAGCCGGTCAAAATCGTAATCCTGCGTTGCGTAGATCAAATCAAAACCGGCAACCCAGCAAATCACCCCGGAGGCGAGAATCATTGGGGCGAGATTGACATTTCCGGTTTGCGCAATCCAGGCACCGACCGGCCCAATCGCGAGCGCGAGGCCGAGGAAAAAATGCGTCGCGACCGTGAAACGTTTGGTCAGAGAATAAAAGAAGAGCAAAGCGAGGGCAAGCGGTGACAACAAAAATGTCAACCAATTGATCGTCGCGGCGGCGGCAAGAAAGCCTGCGGAGCTTAACAGAAGTAAGACAAGGACAGCGGGTTTTGAGAGCAGCAAATGCCGGGCAGCCGTACGGGGGTTGTGTTGATCGAGCGACCAATCAACCAACCGATTGAAAAGCATCGCGGCGGTGCGCGCGCACACCATGCAAGCAAGGACAAGAAATAAAATTCGCGGTGAAGGTCGGCCATTTGCCGAAACAATCAGCGCACCGAGCGCGAAAGGCAGCGCGAAAATGGTGTGCGAAAACCGGATGAGCCGAACAAATCGTGCGACCGGTCCGCGCAAAATGCTTCCCGTTTCAGCTTGTCGATTCTGCAGATACATGGGCGAATCAATGATCCGAATCTAACAATTGCCGCAACCGCGCGCTCGCGCCGGACAGGATAGGAGTGCCGTGCGCAAAAAGCAGGCGCTCGGCTTGTCGAGCCAGAAGTTTTCCGGGGTCACGATGGCGCTGGAAAAGAGTTCGGCCTTAACCGCAGGATCGTACGTGTGCCAAACGGAAATGCCTGGAGGCAATTGGTTGAGATCGCGGGCCAGGGGCATTAGTCGGGAAACATTTGCCTGAACCGTAGTAAGGAAACAAGCCAGCACTGGCATTGCAGCTGCTATAGCTCTTATAACTGTCAGAAATATGATTACCTTCTCCTATCAAGCTCGCGACGCCTCTGGCCGGATCGTCACCGGCATTCAGGACGCGCTCAATGAAGACAATGCCGTGACCAGCCTCATGGGGCGAGGTCTAATGGTACTCTCCCTGCACAAAAAAGCCATTGCCAGCCGCTCCCGCAAGCGGGCTTGGTCGGTCAAAGAGACAGATCTCGTGCTCTTTACCCGCCAGCTTGCCACGATGATTGAGGCCGGAATTTCGCTTGTCCAGGCGCTGACTGCTTTATACGAGCAATGCGATCCCAGGCGACAGCGTAATCTTCGACACATCATCAGCGATGTGACGTCACGTGTCCAAGGTGGTGAAAGCTTCCACGAATCGATTTCGAAGCACCCACGGAACTTTAACCGGCTTTTTGTCAGCATGGTGAAAGCAGGTGAAGCCGGCGGTTTGCTCGCCGAGATTTTGGACCGGCTGGCTGGCTTTCTCGAAGCCAGCGCCCGGTTACGCAAGAAGGTCAAGTCAGCCATGACCTATCCGGTGATCGTGGTCTGCATTGCCTTTGCCATCACAACATTTCTTATTGTCAAAGTCGTGCCGATCTTCGGTGAGATTTTCCAAGATTTTGGTGCGAAATTGCCTGCCCCGACTCAATTCCTCATCGACGTGAGCAATTTCGTTCGCAGCGAGTGGTATCTTCTGCTGCTAGGAATTGGCGGAGCTATTTTTGGCGCGCGCGCTTTTCTACGTTCCAAGCGCGGGAAACAAATTTCGGATCGCTGGCGGCTGAAGCTGCCGGTGTTCGGCCCACTCGCGCTGAAGATTTGCATGTCAAGATTCGCGCGCACCTTCGCCCAGCTTATCCGCAGCGGTGTGCCGATCCTCGAAGTGCTCGATATTGTCGGCGCCTCCTCGGGCAATCATGTTATCGAAACAAGCATCCGCTCCGTCAGTCAGGACGTCGAGACAGGCGACAATCTCTCCATCGCGCTCTCCAAGCGACCCATCTTTCCACCGATGCTGTTACGGATGGTTGCAGCTGGTGAAGCGACCGGCAAGATCGACTCCATGCTGGAAAAGATGGCCGACTTCTGGGACGAGGAAATCGAAGCCATGCTCGACGCACTCACCTCGTTAATCGAGCCGATGCTCATCGTTTTTCTTGGCGTGATCGTGGGTGGCATCGTCATCGCGATGTTCCTACCAATTTTCAAACTCAACGAAGTCGTTTCTCAGAACAAGAGCAACTAAGGGAGAGGCTCGTAGACAGGGGGGCGGATCGCAAGGTCCGCCCCTTTTCTGCTTTCGCTCACGCAAGGTCAGAACAAGCTCGACAATCGGGCGCCTGGGTTATGGCGTGGCCAGCTCCCTTAGCGAAAAAATCTGCCAACGAGGAACGACATCACTATCGCTCGCGTTGTGATGCGAAGCTCACGTCGTCCGGTCTCTCTCGAACGATTTCAGCTGTCCGTACATTTCATGATAAATGCGTTCGATTGCGATGGTCGGATCTTCCAACATCATCGATTCCTTGATCACGCTGGCGTAGATCGGGAATGAAAACGGCGAGACCGAACGCAGTTCGCGAAATTTCCAATCGGCATTCTCAGCCGCGTCGAGAAGCCGATATGCCTCGTCCGCATCGAGAAATGTGTGTGTCGCCTGCCGATGGGCTTCCACCAGAAGTGGATGATCGGGTTCATGCTGCTCCAGCACACGAAACAAAACTTGACTGCTCCAACCCAACTGTTTCCGTTGTCGCGCCGGCCCGGCAGTTGGCGCGGCACTATTAAACCGGTTTGAGCGACGCCACGGAATTGCCATCGCACTAGCTCCGGTCTACGCAACGCGCATTGTAAATCTTTTTCCGCACCCTCGCGCTCAAAACAAAGCCTCCAATCTTCGAGTGGCATCTCCTGAAATGGTCGTAGTGTGAGCAAAAATCGATAATCATCGATCGTCACCAGCGCGTTGCCGCCGACCCGTTTTTTCACGCGCCAGGCGACGATACGCGAAAGGGCACATTCTCACTGCGTCCGATAAGTGAATGAAAGAAATAATTCAGACGCTCACCATCACGATAAAGTTCGACCACCATTTCCGTTCCAGACGGAATTTCCGATATGCGCATTTGCGCCTGAAACTGTTCAACAATCGCTTCCGAATTCGCGCTTGAGATTTGGTAGTTCTCGACCAGCCAGTCGGCAGCGTATCGGAAGGCAGGCCTCCTCGCTGTAAGCGCATATGGGCCTCCCCCCTGTTGAATCGAATTCGCCGTTCGGGAAGCATATGTATCGTGATAGCCGGGATGGGAGTCTTCCACTTCTTCTTTCAACCGCCTGGCCAATTCGCCGCGCAATTTGCGAACGCCGCGCGCGACGCCGGAAGTGAGGGGCATCTTAGCGGAGTTCCAGCGCGGCACGGTCGGTAATTGACCATCAGCCCGTTCCACAAACACTTCGTTGACTCCGGTGTCGGTTAGCTTAACAACTCGGCCAGCCAAGACAAAGCGGTCCCCAACGTTCAGTTGTTTAATAAAATTCTCTTCTACCGAACCAAGGCGGCGCCGTTTGAGCAACCGGTCGCTGCGGCATGGCGTCTCTCCCTTGTCCCTGTTGCGGAGAAGAAAATCGAAAACACCGAGGAATCCGGCAAGGGTTTTGCCGCTGCCGGTGGGGGAGGTCAGTAAGATTGATTGTTGATCTAAGATCGCGGGCACGGCGAGCAACTGGGCGTGGGTGAACTTCAGATAACTTGTCTGAAACCAGCGGCGTAATCTCGGATGCAGACGGCGCGCCAACTCCTTTTCGGTCGCTGCGGTTTGCATGCGCATATCGCAATCTGCCGAAGTTTTCGGCATGCGCACTCATCGATGGGCAGGCGCTTGATTGCAGGCGACAGGCCTGTCACCGCGGACCCCGCGATATTTTCAGCAGAGTCGATGCGACTCAGGGGTCCGTAAAAATCGATGCGGCGGAAATTTCCTTGGCGTCGAAAGCTAGCCCGTGGTTGTTGCGCCGCAATGATTTCAAGATGCTAGCAACGCGTTGCGCGGCATCCGCAGAATAAAATCGAACGAGGCCGACAGTCGTGCGCGAACCAAACACGGTGATCATGATGGTATCGTCATCGACTGAGTTCATGAAAACGTGGTTCCCGTTTCCCTGATGATAGAGCGCGTTGAACTCGACTTCGCCGATCCGGCGCGCGAGTTCGCGCGTGGCCGCGAAGGACCCAGCGGCGAGCGCGGCGATAATCGTCACATCCATCAAGTTCATGTCGCCAAACTGGGAGATGGCATTGCCGCCGCGATCGATCACGATGGTCAAATCAGAGTCGGTCTTCTTCAAAAAGTCGGCCAACGCCCCGTCGAGCGTGGCGACGTCTTGAATGGTTAGGGCCGGAATCGGGTTCATACCCTCGCTCTTTTATTCTCAGGAATTACGTTACCGGCGGGAATAGCACGGGGGAGCGGCGTGGCATGTGGGGCTTCGCTTTGCTTACTGAACTTGTGCAACAAGATCTGTGAAACCGCGTTCAAAACAGCGAAAACATTTTGTCCGGTGCTGGAAATACCTTCAAAACTTTGCAGCCGCTTCTTGTTATTGTTGAGCACATACTCCATGTAATTAATCGGAGCGATGTTCGGAAGATCGCGCTTATTGTACTCAAGCACGCACGGCACCTCCTCGATCGACATGTTCTGTCGCGCGAGGTTTTCCGCCAGATTGGTGAAGCTCTCGACGTTTTCCTCCATTTTCTCCCACTGCGAGTCGGCCACGAATACGATTCCATCAACGCTGCGCAGGACGAGCTGGCGGGTGGCGTTGTAGATCACCTGCCCCGGTACGGTGTAGAGCTGAAATTTGGTGACGAATCCCTTGATCACTGCCGCGTTGAGAGGGAGAAAATCAAAGAATAATGTCCGCTCGGTAGCGGTCGCCAGTGAAACGAGATCTCCCCGGTTTCGCGGATTTATCCGCTGATGAATGTAATTCAAATTCGTCGTTTTCCCGCACAGCGCCGGCCCGTAGTACACGATTTTGAACTGAATCTCGCGGCTGGCGTAATTAATGATCGACATGGGCAGCCCCCGGTTGCGCGTAAGTGCGTGAAAGTTTTTCCATGATTTCGATGAGTTGCGCGCGCGTTTCGTCAGCGAGCGATTTACCGCTATGCAACGCGGCCAGATAAATGTTGCCTTGAATGAAAAAACTAATCGCTGATTTCGCAGAATGCAGCGTCATGGATACGAGAGAGCCGAGTTTGGTCTCTAGCATATGCTTCTCGATTGTTCGCAGCAGCGTCGGGGCCATCGCGCACAAACCGCCGGCCGCGACCTCCGGGGGAAGATCTCCAGCGAGACTTAAGCCGTCGGAAAATGTAATCGCGCACCCGTCGATCCCCCGAAGTGCCCTTACCCGCTCAACCGCTTCCTTCGCATCGATCTCCTCCTTGGGCTGGACCTTAAGCGCGACCCCGATCTTTGCCTCAGGTTCCGATTTCTCTGCTGCGTTTGCCGCAGTTTCCGGAACCGGTGGCGTACTCAACTGAAAGCGTTGCGAGTCTTCCTTGGCCGTGAGCGAAAACGGCGTCTCGAAATCTTTCGTCGGCCGTGCGCACTCCTGGTCCGGGCGAATTTTTAGCGCGTGAGACGGCAGATTTTTTAACACTTCCTGCAACGGTAACGCGACTGGAGTCTCCTCCGGATCGACGATGAACAATTGTCGATGCGCTTCAGGTAACGCCGCATAAAATGTTGTTGCCGGAACTACCACCCGCCCGCTGGCCAATTGCGGCTCGATCATCGCGCACGGAAATTCCACACGAACATCCCCGTCCACCTCGGTTGCATCTCCGTTCAATTGAAAAGCAGGCAGATTTTGGAGGATCGGTTTTAGCGCGAGCGCAACCGTCGCTGGCGGAGTAGTTGTCGATCTTGCCTGGGTCGAGATTTTTGGATCGACAACCCCGGGCGGCGGATGGAATGGAATGCGCACCGGCTCGGTTCGCGACGGCGGAAAACTTGGAACGGGCGGCCCGCTTGAGGCTGGAACTCTCTCAGAGGCAGGCCGGCCCGTTCCTTTCGGCGGAAAATGAAATGGGATCCTGATCGGACCAGACGCCGACGAGGGATCGGGATTGGCCCTGGGCGGTGTTGTGCGATCATTCTCCGCCGGTTGCTCCCGATTTGCCGGGTGCAGCGAGATGACCGGCCGCTGCGACGACTTGGTCGCTGCAGAGGTCTCCAGAGGCTCGAGCGTTCCGAAACGCTCCGTGTCCTCAAGCGTCGCGCGCAAGATGGGCGTTTCCAGTTGCGAAACCGTCGGATCAGGTTCCTGGTTGGCGCGCACGTGCGCGTTGTCGAATCGCGCGAGCACTTTTTCGTAGGGCAATACCACGCGCGTTGTGTCGGTGATCGGGACGCTGCGCAGAAAAATCTCGGGGGCCTGCTGGCAAAGGCTGGACAAAGAAATGGTCGGCTTGCGCTCCGGCATTCCTTTTTCGATTTCCGACGCCTTCAACGAAACGTGCGCATTGATGTCGATCATTTCGACCGGCTTGATGTACTCGGCCGGCACTTGGTCGATGAAATCACCGAGTCGCAATGAAACGGCGCGCTCCAGCTTTGGTTCCAACGCCAACGCCAGCGCGCGCGGGAGTCCGCCCGGCCGTGCAGCGCCCGATGCGGTCGTTACCTTGCTCGAAGCCGATTGCGGTGGCACCTGCGTGCCGGCCGGGCCCGGCGCGGCGCGGATTGGTTCGGCCGGGGCAAAAGAGCGAACAGCGTTTGGCAAAACCGTTTTGCTCAAGCGCTCCCTGGTGGACTTTTTAACACGGGCCGGCGGCCTGCTCGAAGGCATGACCCCCGAGCCCCTCGCGGGAGACAATCGCGCCCTCATTTTATTGAAAAGAGCGGCAAATGGAATCGTCATGCGGCCCTGCTAATCCTCCGCGGTAACGCGCCAGACTTCTTCCAGCGTCGTAATCCCTTCGAACGCCTTTTCCACGCCCACCATGCGCAGCGTTTTCATCCCTTCGCTAACCGCCTGATTTTTGATGATGGCAGCCGAGGCGCGCTTGATGATCAGGCGACGGATCGCTTCGGTCACTGGCAGCGCTTCGATCACGGCCGCACGCCCCAGATAACCGCGGCCCTTGCACCGATCGCACCCCACACCGTGATGAAACACGGCCCCTTTTGTGTCCGTTATGCCGAGTCTCTCGATAAGTTCAGGTTCCGGCACGAATTCTTCCTTGCAGTTTAGGCAAATTCGCCTGATCAGCCGCTGCGCGCATGTCATCAGGATCGAGCTGGAAATCAGAAACGGCTCGATTCCCATGTCGTCCAGTCGCGTGATCGCACTGGCAGCATCATTCGTGTGCAACGTGCTCAAAACCTGGTGACCGGTGAGCGCCGCCTTCACCGCAATGTCCGCCGTTTCGTTGTCGCGAATTTCGCCCACCATCACGATATCCGGGTCCTGGCGCAGGATCGAACGCAGCGCCGAGGCGAAGTCGAGTCCGATGTCTGCCCGCACCGCCACCTGGTTGACGCCGCCGAGTTCGTATTCGATCGGGTCCTCGACCGTGACGATGTTGTATTGCGGGTTGTTCAATTCCTGCAAAACAGAATAAAGGGTCGTCGTTTTGCCGGAACCGGTCGGACCGGTCACAAGGATCATGCCATGCGGCGCGTCGATCGCCTTGCGGAATTTCGCAAGCGTCGATTCATCTATGCCCATTTGGTCGATGCTCGCCGTCAACGTCCCCTTATCGAGAATGCGGATGACGATTTTCTCTCCATGCGAGGTAGGCAGGATTGAGATACGCAAATCGATCTCTTTGCCCAAGACGCGGACGCGGAAACGGCCGTCCTGTGGAACGCGGCGCTCGGCAATGTTCAGGCCGGCAAGAATTTTGATTCGCGAAGTGATTGCCAACTGCAATGCTTTGGGCGGCGATTCAGCCGGAACCAACTCGCCGTCGATACGATATCGCAGCTTAAGCGTGTTTTGAAATGGTTCGATATGGATGTCCGACGCTTTTTCCTTTACCGCCTGCGCCAGGATCAAATTGACGATCTTGATGACCGGTGCGTCCTCGCTCTCCTGCGTAAGCTGGTCGAGATCGATCTCCTCTTGCTTGGCCGCTTGGACCTCAACTTCGGACGCCTGCGCGGCTTCCGCCGCCACTTTTTTGAGCACTTCGCTCATGTTGCCCGCGGCCTGCACCCCGCTCATGGCGTCTTTCACTGCCCGCTCGGTGGCAATCATCGGCACGATCTCGAGCTGAGTGCGTCGCTTGAGATCATCCACGGCGAGGACGTTTGTGGGATCCGCCATCGCCACGAACAATTTGCCGTCCAGGCGCGCGATTGGCACAAGCCTGTTTGCCTTGGTCATCTCGCGCGGAACTATCGAGAGGATCTCTTCGGGCACACGCAGCTTCGCCAGATTAATAGGCGGCGTGTTGAGACAGCGCCCCATGCTGAACACCATGTCCTGGTCGGTCACGAATTCCCGATCAGTCAGGATTTTGAGCAGCCGACCGCCTTCGGTTTTCTGAATGCCGACTGCTTCCTGAAGTTGATTAGGCAGAAGCAGCCCGTCCTCAATCAGCGCGTCGGCGATGCGTTCTGCGAAAGATTTGCTTCTCATCTTGATCTTTCGTCAGTCACGTGGGCCCAGGCGGTAGATGAACTGTAAGCTTTTCGAAATGGCCGCTGGCTTCGCCAGATACCATGACACATTGTAATCGACCGATTGCTGCACCGCTTCGCGTCCCGCAATATCGAAGGGATTGCAGCACGCGACCATTATTGTGCGGCTGACCAAATCGAACGGCACAAATAGCCGGTTTAGCGTGAGATTCTCCGGCAGCATCGGCGCGATCTGCCGGTCCGTGTCGTAATACTCCAGGGGCACGTAAGCGAATTTTGTCCGGTCGATTAACGCCGAAAGGACGGCCTCAAGCCGAGACCCGTTGTCTTTGCAAAGCTCGTCCAAGAGGGACATTGCCATCGTGTGACCGGCCAGATCTTTGTTGGCCTCCTTCACCGTCTCCAACACGGCGTTTACTTCCTGTTCGCCAAAAAGTTGCTGGACGATTATAAATTTCGCTAGTTGCTCATCGCCGCGCTCGTGTAGATTCGTCACACGGCCAAAACGCTGTTCGCGCCCAAGACCGACATCGATGAGCGAGCCTTCACCGCGAAGAGAGGCGGCCTCGACCAAACCCCCGACCGGGCTGGACTTGTTCGCAAGTGCCTGACCTGATGCTTGCAGCCGCGCTTCAATGTTACCGAGCATTGCCACGATCTCCGGCGCGTTCGGTTCCTTCAACAGGATCACCTCGCACTCTTGCAACGCCTGCGTATAGGAGCCGGCATTGAAATACGCTTCTGCCAATTTGTGCGAAGTCTGGAACGCCTCATCATTCCGGCCCACTTTTGCATAGGCCTCCTTGAGGATTTCGAGCGATTGATAGTCGTCGGGTTGTGTCTGAGTGATCGCCTCAAACATTTCGATCGTCTGGACGATCTGACTATTTTCGTCTTCGGACAGAGTGTGTTCCAGCACGGCGTATGTAAAAAGCTAGAACCATGCCCCTGTTCGGCGAGAAACGGGATTTCGTTCGTAAAATTGCGAATTTCTCAGATGTGCATGTCAACCATGCTTGTCGGGGTAAAAGGGGAACAAAACCAATCTCCTGGATGCCCCGCCTACTCGTCCGACTTTACAATCTGCGAACTGCCGACCTCAGACCTCGACGCCTTATCTCCGACTACAACCTATTTCATCGCGTCGCCGCATTTTTCTCGCGATCGCGATCGCTAAAAAATAGGCATTCGCCTTCCAAACCCAGGCTGGCGGTCCCCCATTTAAGTGGAAACTTTTCCCGGTCAAAGGTTCGTTGAATGACAGGAGCCCAGTCGTGGTATTCGCCTTTCACAATGTCGCGATACGTATTTTCGGTACCGCTGATCGGAGTGAGATATAGACCGTTGATTGGCGCTCCCAAGACACTGTAATCGCTCAGATCGGTAAAATCCTTGATTGTCTCCGGCACCCAAAGGCTGCGGCGATCAGCGTACCAGCCCACGGCCCAGGGCATGTCCGAAGCCGTAATTTCCTCCGGCTTCATCCAGTTGTTTAACAATGCGATGAGGGGCGGCATGTACGGCGGCCAGCGCACCAGCACTTTATTTGACGAAAAGAGGGTGGTGAAAATCATCGGGAGGGCGCAGAGAAAATAGAGCAGCGTGATGAAAGCGATGCGCGCGACGCGGAGCTCGATCCCGAGCCGTCGCCATTGCACCAAAAGGTACGCGAGACCGTAACAAGTCATGAGCGGCGCAAAAATCAGGTGCAATTGGTTTGCCGCGACGCCCTGCTCCTCGTTTATTCCATACACCGCCATTCCGAGAACAGCGCCACTCCACATCACCAGCAGCATCCAGCGGATGATCGCCGTTGTCGGCCGTTTAAACCGGTAAAGGAGCGCCGCAAAAAACATCACCGCCACAACACTCAACCCGAAGTATTGAAATATGTGGCCGGATTGCGTGATCAAATTAGCAAGCAATTTATCCCACAAGACGCCTGGGTTGACCCCCTCGAAATTCACATTGATGCGCCGCATCCATCCCGCTTCGCTGTGACCAATGCCGTCGAGCGCCGAGTAAATCGCAACACCGCCCGGATTTCCGCAGACGACAAAGTTGCGAATCAACCAGGGCAAATAAACGAGAGCAACGGGGGCGACCACGAGCCTGCTCGCCCGACCGCGCGGGCGAAAAAAGAAAAAAACAAAAACCAACGCCGCTCCGAAGATCCATAGAGTCAGCGCGTGCGTCAGCGCTAGGAAGCCAAATCCCACGCCGATTGCGACCAGCCAAATACCGACGGGCCCGCCTTGATACTGCGCTTCCACGGCACGCACCAGCGCGTAAACGGTCGCATTGAACAGCAACAGCAAAAGCATCTGCGGCAGACCCGAAAATGAGTATTGCCACATCATGTCGCAAACCAGAACCAGCCCACACGCGAGCAGCGCGAGCTTGAGATCAAACAGCCGGCGCGCAGTGAGAAACAAAACGACCAGCGACGCGGCGAAGAGTAGGATCGACATCGCGGCGATCGCCCGGTCGCCGGCGTAAACAATCCCGTGCGGGTCCATTTTCCAGTGCGCCTTCACCGGCAAAAGAGCGATCGCATCCACCAGCGGCGGTAATGGCGCGTTGTAGGTGTCAGACCAGATCTTTTGCGGAATATTTTTCCGGTGGGCCTGCAATTGCCCGATCGCGCGCGGCCGGACAAAATTCGTTCGCCAACCGTGACCGACCGCCAGAGCGCGGCCGATTTGCGCCTGGTCCATCGCTTGCGACACAGCCAAGCCGCGGAATTGATACAAATAAACAACGGCGATGGCCGCCATGACGGCGGCGATGAGGCAGCCCTTCACCCAAACTGCCAGCTTCCCCACTTCCAACGCGTGGACAGTGTGCTGGACGAATTCTTCGCTACCGGGCATCGCGTCTGTTGTTATCCAGGCCTACCGTTTTCTCTGAATTGGCCGCGTTCATTTCGTTAATTTTACGATGCAAGGTGCGGCGGCTGATGCCGAGTTTCCTGGCCGCAGCAGTCACGTTGCCTTTGGTAGTTGCCAATGCCTGCAAGATTAATTTCCGTTCTGTCTCGTGCAGATCCAGCGGGCTGGCTTTTTCGCCAAACGCTTTCGCCGGCGAGATGCCGCGCGGCAACGGCGTGCCCGCGGCCCGGCGCACCGCCATCGGCAAATCGCGCAGCGTAATTTTCGGCCCAGTGACCATAACGACACCATGCTCGACGGCGGTGCGCAACTCGCGCACGTTGCCGGGCCAATCGTAGGTCAGGATCGTGTTCATCGCTTCGGCGGTAAGATCGACAATTTGCTTCTCGTTCGCCTTGGCGAAATGCTGGAGGAAACTGCGCACCAACAGTGGAATATCGTCTTTGCGTTCGCGCAGCGGCGGCATCGTAAGGCGCACCACGTTCAACCGGAAAAATAAATCATCGCGGAATTTTCCTTCACGCACCAGTTTCTCCAGGTTCTTGTTGGTCGCGGTCACAACACGCACGTCTGCGCGCAACGTTTGGTTTCCGCCCACCCGCTCGAAGGCGCGTTCCTCGCTCATTACGCGCAGCAATTTTACCTGGGTGCTCGGTTCGATCTCTGCTACTTCATCGAGAAAAATCGTGCCGCCGCTGGCTTGTTCGAACCGGCCGATGCGTCGCTCGTGCGCGCCGGTGAACGCACCTTTTTCGTGGCCGAACAATTCGCTCTCGAGCAACGCCGGCGAAAGCGCTGCGCAGTGGACCACGACAAATTTCCCCTGTTTACGCCGGCTCAAATTGTGAATGGCATGCGCGGCCAGTTCCTTCCCGGTGCCGCTCTCACCTTCAATCAAGACGTTGGCCGAAGATGGCGCGACCTGCTTGATCGTGTC
>Ga0070697_100001139_pt1 | contig 20116 bp, 21 predicted proteins | sample KBSK1501metaG_FD_65475 | JGI IMG/M metagenome (GOLD analysis project Ga0070697, IMG submission 65475) | Corn, switchgrass and miscanthus rhizosphere microbial communities from Kellogg Biological Station, Michigan, USA - KBS K1-50-1 metaG | ecosystem: Host-associated > Plants > Roots >... | reverse complement strand
CCGCGTCCAATACATCTTTCTGATACTTTTTGGGTATGGACAGGACTTCGCGGCATTGAAGCTACACCAACTCCGGTACTTCGTGACAGTGGCCGAGGAGCTGCATTTCGGTCGCGCCGCCTCGAGGCTACGCATGGCGCAGCCGCCGCTCTCCCGCCAGATTCACGAGCTCGAGGACGAGCTCGCTACGCGACTGTTCAACCGCACAACCCGGGGGGTCGAGCTCACTGACGCCGGCCGCATCCTCCTCGAAGAAGCGCGGACGGCGCTCGCCCAGGTCGATTACGCTGCCGAGGCCGCGCGTCGGGCCGGCCAAGGCGAGATTGGCCAGCTCGTGGTCGGCGTAGTCCCGACGGTGGACACCCAAGTCTTCACGCGCATTCTGCGCACGTTCTCGGCGCGCTATCCGAGCGTCCAGGTCGCCATCCGGAGCCTCAACACCACGACGCAGATACAGGGCCTGCGGGCGGGCACACTCCAGGCCGGGTTCCTGCGCTTGCCCGTCCGCGACGACGCGCTCACGATCAAGCTGGTGTCGCGCGAGCCGCTCGTCGCAGCTGTCCCGGCTGGGCATCCGCTCGCGCGCGCGGGCCGGTTGTCGCTCGCGACGTTGGCGGACGAGCCGCATGTGATCTTCCCGCGCCCGGTGGCGCCCGGGTACTACGACATGATCGTGAGCCTGTACCGCGAGGCCAAGGTCCATCTCCGCATCGCGCAGGAAGCCGAGCACGTGCAGACGATCCTCGGACTGGTAGCGGGAGGCTTCGGCGTCTCCGTGCTGCCCGGCACCGTAAGGAACCTGCGACCACGGGGCGTCGTCTTCCGCAGCCTCACCGGTCGTCTCCCGCGCGCCGAGACCGCGGTCGCCTACCGCAGGGACGACCCGTCGGAGGTCCTGCGCGCGTTCGTGCTGGTCGTCGAACGGGCTTCGGCGCGTCTTCCCCGCTAGTGGATCGAAAGTCGATCGACAAGCTCCTGGCTCTTCACTCAACTGCGGTGGAAACAAGACCCGATGGCACCGGCAGATGGCACCCGATGGCTAAGCCCGCATCATCGTTCGCCGAGGGATCGCCCTCTCAAGGCTGAAACACGGGTTCGAATCCCGTTGGGGCCACCAGTTCGATTTCGTTGATCTTTTTCGCTCCAGGTTTTAGGAACATTCGAATGTTCCTCGAACCTGGAACGGGTTCACGTCCTATTCGGTTAGGATTTTGATCGCTCTCTCCTCGTAGAACGACACCGCGCGCTTGAGTTGAGCCGGCCGGATGTTCGTGTAGATCTGGGTCGTGTCGATCCGCGAATGTCCCAGGAGCGCGCGGACCTCTTCGAGGTCATGATGCTGTTCGAGAACTTCCATCGCAACACCATGGCGCAGGTCATGCGGCTTGAGTTCGGGGTAGCCGATCATCCGACCATAGACCTTGCAGAGCCGCCAGATGTTCTTGCCCGTCATCGGCGCGCGCGTCTTGCCAACCGCGCGACGACCCCACGTGGACCAGAAGAGCGGCGTCTCGGGCGTGATCTTCTCGACCTGCTTGACGAGAACTCGCTCCACATACGCTTGCAGGAACTTCATGACCACCGAGGGCAGAGGAATGTCACGCGTCTTGCCGCCCTTGACGCGGACCCCGCGAAGACCCCACGTACCATCGAGGTGCTGGACGAGTAGGCTGGCGACCGACTCGCGCCGCATGCCCGTGTAGCGCATGATCAGAAAGATCGCCACGTCACGCGGCCGGCGGCGTGCTTTCGCGGCCTCGACCAACGCGTCCATCATCGCAGAGCCGGGGACCTGCTTGGGCGGCTCTCGATGATGCGGAGGCCGTTCGAGCTTGGCGACTGGGTTCACGACCAGGACGTCGCGCTTCACCAGCCACGCACAGAAGCTCGACAGGACCGATTGACGAACCCGGATGGTGCTCAACGCCAGGTCTGCCCCGGCCATGTCGTCCATCCAGGCCTGGATCGTCGGGGTCGTGAGGTCGGTCACCCGCGCGAGGCGGCCGTGCCGGTTACGGATGAAGATCAAGAACTGCTCCAAGATCCATCGGTAGGTCCGTACACCTCCTTCCGTCTTGCCGCGCTGCTTACGCTGAAAATTACAGAACTGATCAACCAGGTCGGTGAGCTGCTGGGCCATGGTCTCGGTCCTCCGCCCCGAGCCACGACCACGTTTTCGCTGATCGCCAGTATCCGGAGGGACGATCCACGCGTCAAGCTTGGTCCCCGTTGTTACAGCTGGGGCGGTGATCGTCACGGTGACTTGCGCGTCGCGGTGGCCGCTACTCTTCATCAAGGCCCTCGCCGGCGCGAGCGCGCTTTGCCTGGCGCCGCCGGTAGCCGTAGAGCAGATCGGCTACGTGAGTTGCCGTGAATGCCGCGGCGCGCTGCGGTCGCAGTCCGCGTGCATTCAGTTCGGCGGCGATGGCCTTATACGGCAGGCCCTCGGCCTGGCGCTGCACGATCAACTGCATCACCAGCTTCTTGTCGCGCTCGTATGGAAGGACCGCGGGCAATGGTGGGACACCCGGAACGCCACGTCGAAGCGCTCTGAGAGCGCCATCGAGGCGAGGATAGGTCCAGGGCCTCGAGCCGTTTGGTGTTTCGGCGTTGAGGCGGCGGAGCATCTCCCGGGGGGGCACGTGCTCGATGAACATCTGCCGGACGAGCACCAAGTCCCGGATGCGGTCTGCCATCGGGTTCATGCCGAGGCGCGCGAGTGTGTTGTAGACGATCTGGCGGCTGACGAGACGGCCGTTGGCACCCCTCAACCCCTGCGCGCGCAACTCCTTCGCGATGCCATCAACATCCTTGCCCTGGTCTCGGAGTTGCCGCACTAGGCGGTCGAAGGGATGAGCGCGAGGCACGCGTAGCGACTGGACGAGGCCACCGGTCCAGATGACCTCGAGCTCGATTACTTCCCTGGTCGCCGTCCGGACCACGACGCTGGTCAACATGCTGCGCAAGATGAGCTTGCGGTCCATGTCGGTCGTGGTGGGCGCGTCCCAGAGACCGCGTAGGTTCTGGACGAGCCTCAAGAGGTCGTGGGCTTGCCGCTCGGACAACGCGGGGGGAGCGGTCGCCCGCTCACGCGAGAACCGTTCCCTCAGCTCGTTGAGGCGCCGGAGCGCTTCCTGCAGGTTGTTCTCGATCTCGATACTGACCAACCGGTTTTTGGGATCGGTGGCGTATAACCGGGCTCGCAACCTGTCCGCGACTTCGTCGGCCTGATGAAGTTCACGATTGCGCTGATCTTCAGGAGCTTGACCATCAGCGAGGGCGGCCTGCACCGCCGCAATCTCGCGCTTTAGGTCATCGGGATTCAGGGCCTCGAATACGGCGGTGATGACAGCCTCGTCTACCAGTCTCGCTGAGCAGGTAACGGAGTGCTGCACCTGCTCCCAGGCCGCGAGCGTGTAGCAACAGTACGACGGATGCTGCTGGCGGCTGGGGCGTCGGGTGCTCATGACGCGGTTGCACCCCCCATGGACCATGAGCCCTTGAAGAAGCGCCGAACCCTTGCCGGGAGCCGGACGTGGACCACGTGGGCGCCGTACGGCCAGATACGTCTGCAGCTTGTTCCAGTCCTCGCGACCGAGGTAGGACAGGTGGTGGTTCGGCACGACGATCCACTCGGACTCAGGCCGCTTCTGGACACGGCGCCGTTGACCACCGCGCGCCGTGGTCTTGCGTGACCGCCGATAGACGTAGTCGCCCCGGTAGGCAGGGTGGGTGAGGATGTTATGAATTTGCGATCTCCCGATCGGCCCCCAATGCAGCGTCTTGCCCACGCGCTTCGGGAACAGAATCTGGTGCTCGCGCATGTGCTTCATGATGGCGGCGATCGACTTGAACTCGAGCGCCAGCGCGAACAGAAGTTCGACGCGCTGTTGCACCTTAGGATCGAAATCCTTGATCCACTCTCCGCGGAATGGAGAGAGGTAGCCGATCGGAGGCCGGCTCACGGCCCGGCCCTGCTTCGCGGTCGCGAGCCGCCCGTTGATGAATCGCCTGAGGTTGTTCCTGTTCTCCATCCAGGCAACGCCCACCTTCATCCTGAGGAAGAAGAGGTGCATATCGTCGTCGTTGGCGAAATCGAAGAATTGTCCTTCGACGTAAAGCACGATGCCGGCCTCCGTGGCCGCGTCGAAGAACTCCTCGCCGTCGCGCGGGATCCGGGTCAGACGTGAGATGTCTTGGGCGAAGACCGCGCCGAGTTCCCCAGCCCGGATCCCGTCGAGCATGTCGAGATAGCCGGGACGGTTCTCGGTGGACGTCCCGGACAGCCCCAGGTCTTCGAAGAGCTTGACCTGGGACGGGTCCCACCACTGCTGGGCCGTTTCAACCAGCGCGCGTTGATCGGCGGTCGACCCGGTGTTCTCGCGCACCTGCTCGGGCGTCGACTGCCGCGCGTAAACGGCCGCGCCCTTCTTCAGGTGCTCGACCCGTATCTGAGGCGGCCGCGGGCTGTTGGGCATAGTTATCGACCGCCCTCGCCGTGACGGTCGTGTTGCCCAGGCCGGCGACTGGCCGGTGGGTGGATAGTGTTCGGCTTTACCTGGCCTGGCGCATCAGCGCCAGGGCCGTGAAGCTCCCCACGACCGTCTCGGTCGGCGGGCGTTACGGTGTCGGTGTCCCGCGTTGCTCCCGCGCCGACCTTCGACTCGAGATAGCGAAGCAGGTCGGCGAGGTGAACGAGTGCCGCTGCCGTAAATCGTGGTACCTGCCGCGGGATGTGGTCTTCCATAGTCACCCTGCCTCACCCCATCCGGAGGTGCGGCTTGGGACCGATTTCCGACCACCGGGGGGGCAGGGTCGAGCGTTCTATCCCGGGGGGCTAGGCTGCTGGCCGAGTGGAGCGCGCGAAGGAGCGGACCGACTAGGTCGGGCGTGCAGTCGAGGGGCCGTGAACGGCCCGGAAGCGCATCCAGGGGTCGTTAGCGCGGGCCGGGCAGGGTGACGACAGCCGGACTCACGGCGAGTTCAATCGGTCGGACGCGCAGAACGCCTCGCCGGCAGTTCGCCCCGTGTGCGGGCATTGACCAACCCCAGTTGGCCCTCCGGCATGTTGATCGACCCGAGGCTATGCGTCGCGCCGCGACCCAGCTGGAGCTCAAGTTTCGCGCATCCGCGAGAGCGGCGCCCGTTCGCATACGCCTGACACGTTACGCAGTCGCGGACGTGCGACTCAACCGCCAGCCAGTTGGGAACCAGCGTGCTGGTTCTCCGCCATGCACGTTTAGCCTGGTCCACGCTGATGCCGAGTCGTTTGGCGATCGTCTTGAATTGCGCGCCATCTGCTCGAAGGTCGAACACGGCGAGGTCGCGATCGAAGCAAGTAAGGTCAATCCTTTTGGCGTTCAGCTGGAAGGGACCACGGTCAACATCGCGCGTGGAGAAGATCCGGCGGCGGGTCCGGCCGGTGAGATCCGTGAGTCCGGAGATGGCGAAGCGCCGGAGCATCGCCTTATTCTTGATCTTCGGTTGGCGATGCGGCGTATCTAGAAATATCGGGTAGTCGGCGATCTCATCAAGAGAGAGCGCGACATCGTAATGGATGATGACACGGAGACCGTAGCGCATGCGAACTTCGTCGTACTCTTTGCGGGCGTCCGTTCCCGACGGGGGCTCGATGACCCCGCCCTCCTTGAGACAGTACTCTTCGAATGCGCCAGGTTTCATGTTGAAAGACTTCGCGCCCTTCCGGATCGCGGCTCTCACGTCAGCGCGGTAGCCCGCCGTTCGGCGGAGACATTCCCAGCGGCAGCGCGCAATCGCGAACGCGCGATCGTAGACGCGCCGCGGTTTACTAGGCATGCCTGCCGCGGCGCGATGGGCTTGGAACGCGTAGGGGCGATCGAAGTCCAGCAACCCAAACGAGCTCGACGTCGAGGGCGTCGCTGCTGGTCGCCTTGACGATCACTTCCGACAGCACGGTCCGGAGCAGGCGCTTGCGATCCTCGTTGGTAGTCGTGTCGGCGTTCCAAAGTTCACGCACGTTGCCACTGAGCCGTACGAGCTCGTCAACGTCAGCGTCCGTCACTCCCGCCTCGGTAGCGCCCGGATATCGTGCCTCATGCTGCAATTTCTGCAGGCGTGCGAGCGCTTCCTCGTACTTTGATTCGAGGTCGGCCTTGACGAGCCGATGACTCGTGTCGACCATCGCCCATTGGCGCCGAGCCCGTGCGACATCGTCTTCGGCGTGCTGAAGCTGCCGCGCATGCGCGCGCTGAATCGAGGCTTCTTCGGACTTTGCATGACTGATCACGGCAACGGCTTCGCTGATCGTCGGTGGCGCCAGAGCGGCCAAGACCTCTTCGACAACCGCTTCGTCCACCAACCGGGCGCGGACCGAGGTACTGTGCTGCGCCTTGCCCCAGCGATCCAGCGGTCGGCATACGTATGACGGTACCCGCGCTCCGTGGTGTCTTGACCAATAGCGCGTGTGGATCCACCGATCGCAGAGCCCACATCGCAGCAGCCCTTGCAGCAGAGCGTCACCTCTTCCGACGGCCGGGCGGACGGCGGGGCGCTGCGCGGCGGACATCGCTTGAATGCTGCCCCACTCCTCGCGGGTCACATAGGATTCATGGTGGCCGGGGGTGACGATCCACTCCGACTCCGGACGCGCACGGGTTCGAATCCGTTCTCGATCCGCTGCTCGGGCGGTCTTGACCCGCTGGAACACGTAGTCCCCGACGTAGTTGGGATTCTTGAGTATGTTCGCGAGCTGAGATCGACCGAGAGGCTCCCAGACGACTTCACCAACCACGCGGCGAGGGAACAGAAGACGGTGCTCGCGGAGGTACCTCATCACCTTGCCGAGAGAGCCGCGCTGCAGGTAGAGATCGAACACGCGGCGCACGGCTTCCTGTACCTTCACGTCCGGATCCTTGATCCACTTGCCGCGCACCGCCCGGACGTAGCCGATTGGCGCGCGTGTTACCGCATACCCTTGCCGTGCTTTGGCGGCTTTGGCCGCGCGAAAGTTCCGCACCCGATTCAGGTTGTCCATCCACCACCAGAGCCCTTCGAGATGCAGGCCGAAAAGCTCGAACAAGTTCTCGGTGGTAGTATCAACCAGTCGCCCATTTGCCTCCAACAGGATGCCGGCGCGTGTCGCGACCTTGAGGAAGCGGGCAGTGTCGAGGGGGTCGCGACTGATACGTGAGATGTCTCGGACGAGGACGATGCCGACCTGGTCGCGCTCGATGAGGTCGAGCATTTCGTGAAACCCGGGGCGTTGGCCGGCCGATGTTCCGGACACGCCGAGGTCGGCGTCAATGACGCGGACGCGGCACTCGGGCCAGCCCCACGCGCGTGCGCGATCGGCGAGTGCCCGCTGATCGGCAGTTGAGCCGCTGTTGTCGCGGACCTGCTCCATGGTCGACTGCCTGATGTAGATCACGGCAAGCTTCGCGAGATGCTCGAGGCGAACTTGTCGGGGGCTGGACGCGACTTCGTCGTTTACAGTTCGCGCAGTCGCGGCGGCGTAACTCACGTGTGAAGCCTTAACGATTTGTCTCGGCGTGCCCGGAGTTGTGCAAGGGCCCAGGCCGCTAGGATGAGTTGGGTCGAGCGCCGGGTATCGTGAGTCAGGCGACCGGCCGTACCTGCCGCCGAGGCGGTTTGTCGCTGGGTCGGCCGCTTCCGCGAGTTCGCCATTGGGGCTCCTCACCTTAGGAATCCAGTACATTGGCAGGCTACTGCGGTTGACGCATATTGTCTAGTACTTCCCGAAGGAGTGGACAAGATGCGGCTACTTTGGCATCTCGATCCGGTGACGGGCGCCGGAGATGCAGCGGCGCTACGTGTGGCGCTCGACCCGCGTGCGCGATCTGCTGGACTCGCTTTACCGCGGCTATCCCTCAGGAGGCCGAGAGGGACCAATGAATATGCGGGTTCCGTGAGAAATGATCGCCCAACGTAAACACCCATTAGGGCCCAATTCGCTTTATTCTAGAACCTATAGATACCTATTAATGCTCCCAGAACGCCACTTCTATATCAACGAATCTCTCTGACTGTCGTCGCCCGCCCGCGGCTCTTTCCCATTTGGCCCAGGGCGCTGGTGCGCGTCGTCGCGTTCGGTTAGACTCCCGTCAGCCACCCCCACCGAGATCCTATGAAGGTGCGGCTGACAAACCGGCATTCAACTCGAAGGAGGAGTACATGTCGCGTTTCTCAGTGTCTTGGAACAAAATTAGCTCACTCCAGAATTTGCCGGCTCTCCTTCGCCCCGGTGCAGCGGGTAGTCGCGGGGGAGGCCGCATTTCGCCCACCCGGGTTGCGCGGCGAGGGCGCCGAGGGAGCAGCGTTTGTCCGACCTATGCGCCCCCCAACGCGCGCTCGATTGTCAAGCCAGGGATGGCGAGTTGAAATTCAAGAGCCGGCAACAGGCCTGGCCGTCGTCGCCCGATGCCGATTTCCCTGGTCAGGCAGCTAGCCTTCGCGGCGGCGAAACTTTTGTCGTGCCGCCGCGCTGCAGGAAAGCATGAAAATCGCTCAGATCGCTCCGCTGTACGAGGCTGTGCCCCCCAGGTTGTACGGAGGCACGGAACGGGTTGTTGCACATCTGTGCGACGCACTGGTCGAGCTGGGCCATGAGGTCACCTTGTTCGCCGCGGCCGATGCCCGGACCAAAGCGCGGCTTGTCCCGGTGCGCGATCAGGCGATCCGCCTCGACGCCGCGGTATTGAGATCGGACCTCGCCGCACATCTGGTCATGCTGCACGAAGTCAAACGGCGGTCCGCGCAGTTCGATGTACTGCACTTCCACGTGGATATGGTGCATTTCCCGATGTTCGAACAGCAGGCCCACAAGACTGTGACGACGTTGCACGGTCGCCTAGATCTCAAGGACTTGGCGGCCGCGTACGACCGTTGGCCGTCCTTCGGGCTCGTATCGATCTCCGATCAGCAGCGCAAACCCTTGCCGAACGCGAACTGGCTGGCAACCGTGGCGCACGGGGTACCGCTGCGTCAGTACGCCTTCCGCGAGCATCCGGCCGGTCGGTATCTCGCTTTCCTGGGACGAACCTCCCCGGAAAAGTGTCCGGACGTGGCGATCCAGGTCGCCCGCCGCGCGCGCATTCCGCTCAAGCTCGCGGCGAAGGTGGATGCCGTCGATACCGTGTACTTCGAGACGGTCGTGAAACCCTTGCTCGATGACCCGGGGGTCGAGTTCGTCGGCGAAATCGGCGATGAACGCAAATCGGACTTTCTCGGCAACGCGCTCGCGCTGCTGTTCCCGGTGCATTGGCCGGAGCCGTTCGGGCTCGTCATGATCGAAGCGATGGCTTGCGGGACGCCGGTCATTGCCTGGAATTGCGGCGCGATACCCGAGGTGATCGCGGACGGCATCACCGGGTTCATCGTGAATTCCGAGGAAGAGGCGCTCGCGGCGATCGAGCGAATCGCTGCCCTAGAGCGGCGCCGCATACGCGCCGTCTTCGAGCAGCGCTTTACGGCGACGATGATGGCGCGCGCCTATTTGGATGTGTATGCCCAGTTGCTGAATCGCAGGCCGTTACGCCGTGCGTCGTAAGGGCAACGGAGACCGGAGATGAGCCTGGCGGATGAACCCGCAAACCGCCGCGGCTTGCTGCCGCGGTACACCCTGAAGGATGCAAACACGTTCCTGCTGGCCGATGCCCTGGGTGACATTCAGGGGAGCGACGATGGGCTGTTCACGAACGACACGCGCGTGTTGTCGCGCCTGGAGCTCGCCATTGCCGGCCGGCGGCCATCGTTGCTCGGCGCAGCGATCAATCAGGACAACACGGTGTTCACGGCACATCTCACGAACCGGCCCCTGGCGGCCCTCGGAGCGCTTGCGCTGCCGCAAGGCGTCATTCATATTGAGCGCAGCCGCTTCCTGTGGGGCAGCCGCCTGTATGAGCGATTGACGCTCACGAACTTCAGCGAGCACGACGCGGAACTCCCGCTGAAACTGGGGTTTGCCGCCGATTTCGCCGATATATTCGAAGTGCAGGGGCACGTGCGCAAGGAGCGCGGCGTTCATCTGCCCGCGCTCGTCACCGAGCGAGCCGTGCAGTTGTCGTACCGTGGACGTGACGATGTCGTGCGCTCGACGGAAATAGCATTCTCCCTGCCTCCGGCGTCGCTATCGCCTCACGACGCGGCGTTTCGTATCGAGTTGCGACGCGGCGCCAGCGCGCAGATGTATCTCGAGATCGGCGCCGAAGACGACACCGCACCTTCGCCCGAACGATTCAACATCGCCGGGGCGGAGTTGGCAGCGAGCATGCAGGGGCGTTTGAGGCAAGGCGCATGGATCAGCACGCCCGGGCGCCTCTTCAATCAGTGGATCGACAAATCGCGTTCTGATCTCGCGTTGCTAACGACCGCGCTGCCGACCGGTCCGTACCCGTACGCGGGCATCCCGTGGTTTGCCACGCAGTTCGGACGCGACGCGATCATCACCTCGCTGCAGACGCTGTGGATCAACCCGCAACTCGCCGCGGGTGTGCTGAGCTTTCTCGCCTCGACTCAGGCCCAGGAGGACTCTGCGTTTCGCGATGCTCAGCCGGGCAAGATCATGCACGAGACGCGGCGCGGGGAGATGGCGGCGCTGGGCGAGGTTCCATTCGGTTGCTATTACGGCGGCGTGGATACCACGCCGCTGTTCGTGATGCTCGCCGGCGCCTACGAGGCGCGCACCGGCGATCGCGCACTCGTCGATCGGATCTGGATCCGTCTGCTCGCGGCGACCGATTGGATCGAGCGGCGGCTGGACGGCAGCCACACGGGATTTCTCGATTACGCCCGCGGCGAGCAAAGCGGCCTGGTGAACCAGGGCTGGAAAGACAGTCACGATTCGATGTTCCACGCGGACGGGCGCTTTCCGCGCGGCCCGGTCGCCGTCGTCGAGGTCCAGGGGTACGCCTATGCAGCGCTCGAGGCCATGTCGGAACTGGCTGCGACGCGCGGTGATCAGGCAAGGAGCGATCGGTGGATGCAGCGGAGCCAGCGTTTGCGTGCGGCGATCGAGGAACGATTCTGGGTGCCGGAGATGAATTACTACGCGATCGCGCTCGATGGCGACGGCGAGCCGTGCAAAGTGTACGGATCGAACGCGGGACACTTGCTGTTCTGCGGTGTTCCCAGCGAGGAGCGCGCCGCTGCCGTCGTGGCGCAATTGTTGTCGAGCCGCTTTGCCAGCGGCTGGGGCATCAGGACGCTGGCAGAGGGCGAACCGCGCTATAACCCGATGTCGTATCACAATGGCTCGATCTGGCCGCACGATACATCGGTGTGTGCTGCCGGTATCTCACGCTACGGCGGGCGCGCCGAGGTGGTCCGGATCGTGAGCGAACTCTTCGAGACGGCGAATCACTTCGGCATGCGCCTGCCGGAGCTGTACTGCGGGTTCCCGCGCATACCCGGCCAGGGTCCGGCGCCGTATCCGGTGGCCTGCCTGCCGCAGGCCTGGTCCTCGAGCACCGTGTTCCTGTTGCTGCAGGCGAGCCTGGGGATTCGAATCGACGGCCGTCGCAATGAAGTGCACATCCGGCGGCCGATGCTGCCGTCGGATATCGAGTCACTCTGCATACGCGACTTGCCGTTCGATCACGCCGGCATCGATCTGGAATTCCACCGCATCGGCGCTGAAGTCGTCGTTGTGCCCGCAAAGCATGTGGAAAGCGGAGTGCGTGTGCTCGCGCACTTGTAAAGGGAGTCGGGTTCGCAACGCATGCCTGGCGGCTGAAACCACCGCGCGAGTCAGGCGATCGCGCATCGGCACGCGAAGGCCTCGCTGAGGAGGCGGAGCCGCTCCACCAGGTCGCCTGGCCAGGCGTAGCCGTCACGGACGGAGCCGAAGGAGAGCACGCCGAGGATAGGTCCCCCGGTGCGCAGGGGGATCAACACCTTCGAGCGGGTGCCCACGCGCTCGAAGCTGGCCCGATCGATCGCCGCCCCCTCGGGAAGCTCATCCAGTCGAGAGAATCGGACGACCTCCCCACCCCGCAGTCTCCCCGACACCCAGGGGAACTGGTCGGCCGCCGTGGCCTGCGGCGGCTCCTCGAGGCCCGGCCGCGCCCACGAGAGGCGGAGCCTCGGCCTGCCTTCGGCGTGCTCGTCGAGACCGCCTCGATCCACGCCCAGGAACGTGACCACCTGCTGGAGCGCGCGCTCGAGCGCCACGCCGGTGTCGGGAGCGCTCACGTGAATCAACCCGGCGGACAGCGTCGAGAGGAGCGTCTCGAACCGCAGGCGGTTCGCCAGAACAAGCTTCGTCGGCCGGCCCGTCGCCCGGCGAGGCAGGTCGCGCAGTCCCACCTCAGCCCTCCCCGCCCGCGACCCGGGCGAGGATCCGGGTGAGATCCTCATAGCTGGCCGGCTTCAGGAGATGGGCGTCGAACCCTGCCTGGCTCGATCGTCGACGGTCCTGCTCCTGGCCGTAGGCCGTCAGCGCCACGAGGAGCACCCGGCTCCCGAGCGCGGCCCAGATGCGCCGGCCGACCTCGTGGCCGTCGATGCCCGGGAGCCCGATGTCGATGAACGCGATATCCGGAGCGGTCGCCAGGAGATCGTGGATGGCCTTGAAGCTGTCGATGGCGACGAGGTCGGGTCCCTCGCTCTCGACGCACTGGCTCATCTGCAGCAGCGCCTTCTCAGCGCCATGCTCGGCGTCCTTGGGGCTCTCGTGGCGTTTGTGGACGAGCACCAGAGCACCGACTTCATTTTGCTCATGGCGGTATCCCCCATTTTCGAGTCTCGGTGATGTCATTTTTTTGTCAACGCCTCTATTAACTTGGCCTACCCACGCCCGCCTCTTCGTTTGGCATGTCCCCGCCCCGCGAGCAGACGATCCTGCTCTGTACCCGAGAGAAGCACCATGACTTCGATGTCAGATGGAGAGGATGTCTCCATTTTGGAAGGCGCGCGGCGGATACTACGCTACACGGGTAAGGCGCTTCCCGCGTCATTGACGTCGCCGGGACCCGCCCGGCCTCGCGTAGGCGCTGCGCAGTCCCAACGTGAGCGGCGCGGCCGCCGCGCAGAGCAGCGCCATCACCAGAAACCCCTCAGCGCCGAGCCTCGCATAGAGCCTGCCCGACGCCAGTGTCAGCAGCACCGTGGTCGCCGCAGCACCAAGCGCGTACATCGCTTGCGCCGTCGCCGCCAGATGCTGCGGGACGATCCCCGCAATGAGGCGCATGCAGGCAAGATGCAGCGCCGCGAAGGTGAGCCCATGCAAGGGCTGCACCATGGCGAGAGCCATCACGTCGGTGGTCAGCGCCATGGCCACCCAGCGCAGCACGCCAGCGATGGCGGCGAGCGCCATGACGCCGGCCGGACTCAGGCGCTTCACGAGCGGGGAACCGATCAGGAAAAATACGATCACTTCGGCGGCAACTGACTCCGACCAAAGCACGCTTGCCATGGCCGGAGTGACGCCCGCCGCGCTCCAACGGATGACCGCGAAGGCGTCGTGCATCGCATGGCTGCCGAGCACGAGCGCGGAAACCAGCATCACGCGCCGGAACAGCCGCATCCGCAGGAGTTCGAGCACGCCCCCCGCAGGAGCATGCCCGGCGACCGCGGGCAAGCGTTCGGGCCGTGCGTGTTCGGGCACCAGCATCGCCGCACAAGCCGCGGCGGAGAGCAGCGCCGCATGCGACACGATGATCGAGGTGAGTCCCCAGGCGCTCACCACCTGTCCACTGACCAGCGTGCCCGCGATGAAGGCCGCCGAGCCTGTTCCGCGTGCCCAGCCGTACTCGAATCTCGTCGCTGCATCGCGCGGCACGGCGGCGGCCAGTGCGAGGGCATCGGCGAGCGTCGTGATCGGCGCGAGCGCAGCCGCGTGGAGCACACTGATCATCAACAACGTCCAGAAGCCAACCGCCGGCAACAGGCCAAGAACAACGAGCGCGGCAAGCGCCGTGCAGACGGCGAGGACGGCGCGAAGCGCCTGCGTGAGGTCGGCGAGCCGTCCGCACAACGGCCCGGAGATGAGCCGGATCGCCGTGCCGGTTGCGAACAGAAGCCCAAGCTGTTCTGGCACAAGCCCTCGCGCTTCGAAGAACGCCGGCATGAACGGCGATGAGACCCCGAACGCGGCGTACATCAGCGCGTACAGAGCGATGAAACGGCGCAGCGCGCTCATCGGATTCGTTCGCATGCGATCCCGCGGGTGTTCCTGAGGCACGGCGCGCGAGTCATGTTGGGCGCCACCCTGAACGACCCGAGGATAACCGCCGAGCAGTTGTGGGCAGGTTCTTATCTTTGGACGACCCGTGCCGAGAAGAGACAAAGATTCGAGCGTCACTCCGACGAGAGTTTCTCGAGGCGGTTGCGCCTGGGCATCGATCGGCCGCCTCTTCGGGCAGACGGGTGGCCTGTCACAGAAACGGCAGTCGCCGGATCGCTCCAGAGTGCCCGTGGGAGGCGCACGTGCGCCTTCTGCAGGGAGATCGCGAGGTCGAGAGAGCCTCTGGTCGGTCAGCGTCGGACATCGTGCGCTCGGGCTCAAACAGGTAGTGCTCATGGCCCCGGGAGAATGCGCTGGGTGACGTGTGGCACCAGGACGGCACCATTGGGCAGAAGTCCTCGCCACGGTGGCGGATTTCGAGTGGGTACGCGTCTCGGGACATGAGTCGTGGTGAGGTCCAACGCATCGATGGCGCCGGCCCTCCACGCGTCCGCGGATACGCACCATCTCGGCCAGATCACGAAGCAAGGTAATCCGTTCCTTCGGGTGGTCCTTGTGCAGGCCGCGAGCGTCGCGATCCGCTACGACGAGGATCTCCATCGTCTCTACACGACCCTGCGCCGCCGCCGAGGGCACGCCAAAGCGAAAGTGGCCGTCGCCCGGAAGCTACTCATTCGCCTGTTCATCATGCTTCGCGACGGCATCGACTATGACGAGTTCCGCCGGCGCGGACGAGCGTCGCGACCGATGCCGACCTGATTCCGCGCCGGCGGAGTAGGCAGACAGAGTGCCCTCGGGCAGACGTTCCAGTCGGGCGTTCCGGGCTGGTTTTTGGTCTACATGACCGATTAGTTGATTGGAACGCCTACCTTCGGCGACTTGGGTCGCCGACGATCGCATACGACGTCATGCGTGAACGTGCGCGAATGGATGATTGACGGACGCTGCTACCGGGAGGACAACCCGACAGGACTGCCTTGACTCCGGACGCGTTCTCATGGATGAACCACCCCGCGCGCCGGATCTCACTCCGAAGCGCGAGCGCCCGCCTGAACTGGACCCTGACCTCCGACCACGCCTCCCACTCCAGCGCGTGTGCAGCATCACGCGCAGGACGCGGTTGATGCGGAGCCAGGGGTGCCAGAGGCGGGCGTCATTCACGAATCGTTTCACCTCGACTCGCTCATGCGCGCACAGCTTCGGTGTCACCTCAGTAGAGGTACCCATTGCGTGACAGTTCCAAAGAGTGCTATTAGCTTCGGCGCGTTATGGGCAATAAGACAAGCGCGACGAAGTTTCTTCTGGTCGCGAGCGTCTTCACGGCGTGTGCGGGCGCGACGAAGCCAGACGTGCCGGACACGGAGACACAGCGAAAGGTGCGCACCGATCTCGAGCTGTGCAACGTCGCCGCAGGTGGCAAGGGGTATGGCTCCGCCGTTACGCCGGAGGGCAACTATTCGTTCAAGATCTATGGCGTCGAAAACGCCAATGGCATCCTGACGTGTATGGCAGGCAAGGGGTACTCGGGCAAACGCACCGATTTTGATCAGGACCACCCCGAGCGCCGCCGTACCGGCGGCGAAGGTGAACCGTCTCGGTAAAACCGGGGTCTTTATCGCGCTACTCCGTGTTGATTGTGGCCCACGCCGCCCGCTGCGTCGCGTGCCAGGGCGTGCGCTCCCACCCGGTGCCGGTCGCGCTCGTGGGTGAGTGCTCCATGCCGGTCTGTAGAAGGTCGCCCGCCAGCCCTTCTCGTCGTAGCGCGTAAGCTGCAGGTCGTAACCCTGCCGCGCCATGCCGGCCGTGACGTGTCCGATGCCGGCCCAGGAGTCGAGCCAGGTCCGCAGCGCGTAGAGCGCGCGGTCATATGACGGACGGGGAAGGCCGACGAAGCCGAGTGCTGCTCTCAGGAGTTGGCCGCGTTGGTCGAGCACGGGCTACTCGATCACTCGGTTCGCTTGCAAGATCACCGTCTGCGGGATCGTCAGTCCAAGCGTCTTCAGGTTGACGACCAGCTCGAGCTTCGTGGGTTGCTCCACGGGGAGGTCCGCCGGCTTCGCGCCCCGGAGGATCTTGTCCACATGGGTGGCGGCACGCCGCCAGAGATCCTCGTGGTCCGGGAAGTAGCTCATCAGACCGCCGGCCTCAACGTAAGGCCTTCCCTGGAACATCGTCGGCAGCCGGTGCCCAATGGCCAATTCGGCGAGACGCTGTCTCTCGGTAAATGAAAAACGGGGTGCCGAGCACTAGGACGGCCTCCGCGCGGTTTCGTGCCATGGTCGAGAAGGCGCCCTCCAGTTCCTCTCGAGTCCGCGCTCCGACGGGCTGCAACTGTAGCCGGAGCATCCGCGCCGGCTCCTCCAGCGCTTTGAGCCCCGGGACGGCGGACGGGGTGCCGGGATGCCAGAGAACGGCGATCCGTGCGATCGCAGGAACGACAGAGCGCAGGAGTTCGAGCCCCTTGGGGCCGAGCTCGGTCTGCAGTGCGGCCAGTCCCGTGATGTTCCCGCCGGGCCTGGCGAGGCTCGCGACGTGGCCGGTGCCGACCGGATCCGCATGCGCAATGAAGACGATGGGGATCGACGATGTCGCCGCCTTCACCGCCCCGGTGAAGAAAGAGCCCCGTGTTGCGATCACGTCCAGCTTGAGCCCGAACCAGGTCTTTCGCGAGTTCGGGAAGCCGGGCGGCGCTTCCCTCGACCTACCGGTACTCGAACAGGATGTTCGCGCCCTCGTTCCAGCCGTGCTCCTGCAGGCCCAGTCGGAAAGCACGCCATAGACGAGCTTCCGATGCGTCGGAGGCCTGATCCCCAGGATGCCGACGCGGTACACCTTGCCCGCTTGTTGCGCCTGGGCGGCGAGCGGCGCAAGAAGGAGGCTGAGAGTCAGAACGACCGCGGACCCGATCAGCCGCATGAGCACCTCGGTGGAGGAATCGGCTCCAGCATCCGGACTATCCTCGCCCCGCACGTGCACGCCATCCAGACCCGATCGTCCTCGAGCCCGGTGTCCAGCTCGCCGCAGTATTCGTGCTCGCGGATGAAGGCCTCGAGGGCGGCGCCGAGTGTGGTCTTTCAATCCGCTTGCCGCGCTGGCCTCCGGATCGCGAGGATCAGCTTGCGCATCATAGGGCATCGCTCCAGGAGACCCTGACCTGCACGTCATGATCGGCAAGATCGGCAGCACGCACGGAAACTCGTATCCCAGCCGCGACGACTCGAGGAAACGGGAAGCTGCCGGTCGTCGAGACCTGCAGCATTACTTCTTCCTGCCCGGGTTCACCGATGGCGAAGTCGAGAGACGGGATCCCGAAGGCTGCGAGAAGTTGTTTCATCGCATCCTCGGTGGCGTCGACGGTGATGATCGGTCGGGATGCTTTCGGTGCACGCCAGTGCCGTGGAAAACGTCCATGTCAGTGTGTCTCCTTTCTCAGCCCCTCGAGCTGCCGCCGGACCCGCGCCTTCTCCTGCTTCCGCAGCCGCGGGCGAACGAGCGGGGCCACCACGCGCTTAGGGGGCGGCCCCAGCTCCCGCCCGATGTTCGAGGCTTTCTGCTCCTTGCGAGCGGCGCCGACTTTCGGCATCAGACGATCTTCCTATGGCTCGGTGGTCGGTCGGCGGCGGGCGTAGATCGCGGCGATCATGAGAGCAGCCCCTCGATCTGCTGATGCTGCTTCAGTGTTTCCTTCAGCGCGTCCACCCAAACCTGGTGCTGAACCTTCGGCACGTTGCCTTTCATGTCCCGCCACGGGATTCTCACGTCAGCCTTGAAGGCATCGAGTGCCTGCAACAGGTGCACCTTCGCGAGCTCGAGCACGGCGTCGAAGATCGGGTCTTTCGGCTGTTCGGCCATCAGCTCCTCCCCTGCTCGGTGCTTTGCGGACGGAGATCGCGGCGATCATTTCTGCGTCTCCCAGCATTTGCTCGTCCAGCCGCCCGGGCCTTGTTGGTATTGCACGCCGCCACCTTCGCAATCGAAGAGGGAATCAAACGGCCCGTCGAGATTCTGCGCGTAATCTCCAGTTCCCAGACCGATGTCCGTGGGCCCTTCATTATATTGGTCATATTGGTCGATATTGCTCGGCTTAGCGCGGTGCCTCAAAAATAGCCCAATAGACAACGGCTGCTCTCGCCGCATCCAAAGACGACTGGCGTTCTTCTAGCTGATGAGGGTCCTGAGAACTGCCCGACGGGCAAACGCCAGGCTTCCCCTCGACGGCGCATCACCTGAAACCTGCCCGACGGGCAGACGCGAGGGCTTCCGCTCGACGGCGCGCCGGTTATCCACGGTTACTTTTTTCGACGAAGGGGCCGGGTTGCGCCCGCATGGAAGCTCGACAGAAAGGGCTGACGTCGCCAATTGGCATGGACTTGAACGGGGCGCCACCGATGACGATTTGTGCCAGGGAAGTGTCTCAAAATGATCCGGGGCCGGGTTGCGCCCGGACCCCGGAGTGGAAGCTCTACACGCGCGAGAGCTGACCCGATCGGATTAAGTCCACCAGGACGTTCCACTCGTCCTTCTTCAGGACCGCGGTATTCACGTCCTCGCCGATGCGGATCGTGTCGCCGTCAATGACGACTTCCGGACAGGCGGTGCACCCCGGACAGAGCGAGATCCTTTCCATTGGCTGTCACCTCCCTTCGCTTCGATATTCGGACAGATCGCCGCGTGGCGTCCGTTCCTGCCCCACGAGCCGAGGATGCGGCGCACACCGGCGAGCAGACCTTCAAGGTCGGCCGCCTCTGCTCCAGCAGTGCGCGGAGATGTGCGCGGCGCGGACCCCGAGCGGCGGAGCACGACACTATGCTTGATCTCCGAGAGCGTCAGGCCGAGTCGACGAGCTTGACCGACGAACGTGAGCAGCTTCAGCACATCGGCTGGATAGCGTCGGTAGCCTGATGGCTCACGACGCGGCGGCGGCAGAATGCCCCGCGCTTCGTATAACCGCGGCGTCTTGCGACTCAAGCCGCTACGCGCTGCTACCGCGCCGATAAGCATCCCGCTGTGCTCCATGACGGCAGCTTACAGCCTGCCCCAAGGGGGCAAGGTCAAGGGGTCAGCTCAGACGTCTCCGGTGAAGGCAATGAGCGCGCGCCCTTCTCAAGCGGCCGTCAGCGCCCGTCGAGCTACTGCTCCACACGGCCGTGTCACTTCACGATCTTCTCCTTGTAGTACTTGGATTGCTGCGCCGACTGGAGGGTGAGCGTGCCGCGCAGACTGCGTGGTGGAGCGCGTTCTCCACCACGTCTTTGGCCCTGGCGCCGACGAGTTCCGCCGGGAACGGCCCCGAAAGGTCAACGGCGGCGCTTCACATCTCCGGCCAGAATCAGACGCAGGTCTCTACGCGCCGGGTAACCCCGCCGACGGTCAGATACGCGGCAGCGATGCGCAGGGCGCGCACGAGCCCCGCCCGTCGCGTTCGCCCGGATGTTATACGGTGTGAGATTGGCCGACGGCGTCATGGTCGCGGCATCACCCGACCGCAGCGTCCAGGCGGCGAAGACCAGGACTGCCAACTCCCTCCTCCCACGTAAGGGCCACGAGAGAGGGCCATCGGGCGACCCACCGAGTAACCTTCGCGTCATAGATTTCAAGTACCGGGCGGAAGCCCCCGCCGGCGGCATGAGTCACGACGAGGCCATCCTGGCCTTTGTGGCTTGGGAGTTTTTGCTCGAAGTCGCTCGAGTCATGCCCACCGGGCGTCAACCTCGGCGTCAGGCGATACATTGGGTGGGGCAGCGAGGACCGACGCAACTTTACGCTGTGAGGCGGCCAGCAGACGAAGTCTGGGCGGCGCGCTAGAAGGAGCGGATCAGGCGCTCGACCCGTTCGTCGTGGGACTGGAACGGGTCCTTGCAGACGATCGTCTCGCGTTCCGGGTCGTTCAGCTTCAGGTAGACCCAGTCCACGCGGCAGTCCTTGCCTTTCAGG
>Ga0070697_100001138_pt1 | contig 20124 bp, 20 predicted proteins | sample KBSK1501metaG_FD_65475 | JGI IMG/M metagenome (GOLD analysis project Ga0070697, IMG submission 65475) | Corn, switchgrass and miscanthus rhizosphere microbial communities from Kellogg Biological Station, Michigan, USA - KBS K1-50-1 metaG | ecosystem: Host-associated > Plants > Roots >... | reverse complement strand
GCTCCACCGGCCGGTGGTTCTCTTGTGCATGACGCTCGCTCCTCTCGATCGACTTCTCTGCTTGACGATGCGGCGACACGACGTCCTCATCCCATTCGCACCGCTCCCCTGCCCGGGTTCATCGCTCTCCCTCCCGGGGCCTCGCCGGGAGTCGCCACCAACCGGTCGCATCCGGCGGCAACGCCCCGTCCACGAGCTCCACGCTGGCCAGCAGCAGCTCGGCATCCGACGGACCGGGGGCCAGACCCGGGCCGAAGTTGGTGATCGACACGAAGCGATCGCCGCGCCGGAAGGCGAGTGCGGTATCGGCGGTGGGAAGCCAGGTCAACGACTCGCCCCTGAGGTCGGGGTCGGCGGCGCGGATCGCCAACGAATGGCGGTAGAGCGACAACATCGACGTCGGGTCCGACGCCTGGGCCTCGACCGTCAACGCGGACCAGCGCGTCGGCTGGGGCAGCCATGGTTCGCGGCCGGCGCCGTCGGGGCTGAAGCCGAAGGGCGGCTTCGAGCCGGACCAGGGCAGTGGCACGCGGCAGCCGTCGCGGCCGGGGTCGACACCCCTGGACCGGTAGTACATCGGGTCCTGCCGGCGGTCGTCGGGAAGGTCTTCGACCTCGTCGAGTCCCAGCTCGTCGCCCTGGTAGATGTACAGCGAGCCAGGCAGCGCGGCGGCGAGAAGCGCCGCGGCCCGCGCGCGCTGAGTGCCGAGGACCACGTCCTTCGGGGTGCCGCGCCGCTTCGTCCGGAACGCGAACGACGTATCGGCGCGACCGTACCGGGTCACCGGTCGGGTCACGTCGTGGTTCGACAGGAGCCAGGTGGCCGGCGCCTCGACCGGCGCGTGGGCGGTCAGCGTGAGCTCGATCGACGCGCGGAGCTCGGCGGCGTCCCAGGGGCGGGCGAGGAAATCGAAGTTGAACGCCGTGTGCAGCTCGTCCGGCCGGAGGTAGCGGGCGAAGCGCTCGAGGTCGGGGACCCAGAGCTCGCCGATCAGTGCCTTCGGGTCTCGATAGCGATCGGCGACGGCCCGCCACGAGCGGTAGATCTCGTGAAGCTCGTCCCGGTCCGTGTTCGGGTGCTCGCCTGGCACGGGTTCGGCCGGCACCTCCGGAAAGGCCGGGTCCTTGACGAGGAGGGCTGCCGAGTCGATTCGAATCCCGGCAGCGCCACGGTCGAACCAGAAGGCGAGGACTCCTTCGAACTCGCGCCGTACGTCGGGGTGGTTCCAGTTCAGGTCCGGCTGTTGCTCGGCGAAGAGGTGGAGATACCACTCGCCGGGCGACCCGTCGGGGTTCGTCGTCCGGGTCCAGGTGGGACCGGCGAAGCTCGAGGTCCACTCGGTCGGCATCGCCGCGCCGTCCTCGCCCCTGCCGGGGTGGAACCAGAACCGCTCCCGCGCCGGGGAGCCTGGTGCGGCGGCAAGTGCCGCCTGGAACCAGGGGTGGCGGTCGGAGACGTGGTTCGGGACGACGTCGACGATCGTTCGCAGCCCGAGCTCGCGAGCCTCGGTGATCAGCGCCTCGGCGTCACCGAGCGTGCCGAAAGCCGGATCGATCGCGCGGTAGTCCGCGACGTCGTAGCCGCCGTCCGCAAGCGGCGAGAGATACCACGGCGTGAACCAGATCGCGTCGACACCGAGGTCGCGGAGGTACGGCAAGCGGGACCGGACACCGGCCAGGTCGCCTGTTCCGTCCCCGTTGCCGTCGGCGAAGCTGCGCGGGTAGATCTCGTAGATGACCGCTGTCCGCCACCAGCGGGGGTCGGCCGCCGGGACGGCACCGCTGCGCCGCTCGGGCGCAGCGCTCGTCGCAAGCGGCGCGCTCGCCTGGGGACGGTCCAGCTGCCGGAGACCCACGTTCGTCCTCGTCTGGTGCGGATCGCAACCGGGGCGCCACCGTGGCGCGACGAGGGCAACGTAACATAGTCAACAGATCAACGCAAGAACTTGACAGAAGTCGGCTGGATCACGAACTCCGCGCGGGGCCTGTCGAGGAGCGGACGACCAGCTCCGGCTCGAACAGGAGCTCATCGTGGGTCACCGTCCCACCGGAGATCTGGTTGACCAGGAGCTCGATGACCAGCCGGCCCATCGTGTCGATCGGCTGGCGAACCGTTGTCAGCGGCGGCTCGGTGCAGTTCATCAGGGCCGAGTCGTCGTAGCCAATGACGCTGACGTCGCCGGGCACCGACAGGCCGGCCCGGCGGACCGCCCTGATCGCGCCGAGGGCCATCGGGTCACTCGCGCACACGATCCCGGTGACGTTCGCCCGGAGGAGGCGTGCCGCGGACGCCTGGGCCGCCTCGAGCGAGTAGAGCGAATGGACGACGCGATCGCGGGCGATCGGGTGGCCCGCCCCTTCGGCGACGCGCAGCGCCGCGGCGAGCTTGCGACGGGAAGGCACGTGGTCGGACGGCCCGAGCAGCAATCCGATCCGGGTGTGACCGAGCGAGAGCAGGTGGCTCATTGCCTGTTCCGCCGCGCTGGCGTCGTCGCACGAAACGGTTGGAAAGCCGAGGCCGTCGATCGGAGCATTGACGAGGACGGTCGGCAGCTTCCGGGCTGTCAGGCGCTGGTAGTGGTCGTGCGGGGCATCAGCCTGGGCGTACAGCCCGCCGGCGAAGATCACCCCCGAGACTTGCTGTTGGAGCAAGAGGTCGACGTAGTCGGCTTCCGTCACGCCACCGGCGGTCTGGGTGCACAGGACGGGCGTGTAACCCTGCTGGGCGAGGGCGCTGCAGACGACCTCGGCAAAGGCCGGAAAGATCGGGTTCTGGAGCTCGGGCAGGACGAGCCCGACAAGGCGGGCGCGATCACCGCGGAGCTTCGTCGGGCGCTCATAGCCCAGCACGTCGAGAGCGGTGAGGATCGCCTCGCGGGTGGCATCGGAGACGCCGGGCTTGCCGTTCAGGACGCGGCTGACGGTTGCCTCGCTGACCCCGGCCTTCTTCGCAACGTCCGCCAGTCGTCCTGCCATGAGCAGATCATTGCAAACTTACGCAAGAACTTGCAAGTCGCTTCGCGGCTTCGGCGCCATCCGCGTCGGTGCGTTAGCGCTGTGTCGGGACCGGCCTGCCGCCTTCCTGCTCAGCAACGATGCGAGCGAGCTCAGCGCGGGAGTTGATGGCCAGTTTGCCGTAGATGTGCCGCAAGTGACTGTTCACCGTGTGGGGCGAGAGGAAGAGCCGGTCAGCGATCTCACGGTTCGTGAATCCGTCCGAAACGAGCCTGGCGACCTGCGCCTCGGCGCCGGTCAACGACGCCATGCCGCTGAAGCCTTCGTGAGTCACGACAATCCGTCGGTGCACCCCCAGATCAGCGAGGCGGCCGCGGACGCGCCGAGCGTCCCATTCGGCGCCAAGGGACAGATACAGCTCGAGTGCTCGCCCCAGAGCGGCGATGCCGCCTTCGCGATCGGTCCTGGTGAGGCATCGACCGTAGTCCTCGAGCGCCGATCCCAGCGCGAGGCGACGCGGGCTCTCCTCGAACAGCGCGACCGACCGCGCCAGACCCTCGAGCCGGTCTTCGACCAGGCCGCTCACCTGCGCCTCGACCGCCGCGATCGTCCTGACGCCCGGGTTGAGCTCGAGTCGTCGGCGCACCGTCGCCAACGTCTGACCTGCCAGATCACCGTCGCCGACGGACAGGGCGATCCGAGCAAGGTGGACCTCGTCGGTGACGTCGACCGGGAACCGCGGAAGGATGGGCCGCCCGTCCTGCAGATCTGGCGCCGACCAGCGGCGCGCCGATTCCGGGTCACCCTGCGCCGCAGCGAAAAGCGCGAGCACCCATGACGCATGGCCCCGCACGGCCGGTGTCCCGCGCTCGAACACCACATGCGCGGCGTTGGTCAATCGCCGGATCTGCCGGGAATCTCCGGTATGAAGCGCCAACCGGGCCAAAGTCGCGACACCGGCGGCATCGAGGACGGCCATCGCGTGGCTTCCGTCCTCGTCGGCGAACCGACGTTCCAGCAGCGCGGTTGCCTCCCTCAGTCGGCCCGACTGGAAGAACAGGCGCCCCTGCCAGGTTTCGAACATCTGGTAGGCCCAGCCCTGGCGGTCGCGCTTCGCTGCCTCGAGACCGCGATCGGCGACAGCGAACGCGTCCGAGTAGGCGTCCAGGATGCTGAGGATCTCGCCGCGCCACATCTCAGCGAGCCGGAGGCGCTGGTCATCGCCGGCATCGATGCCTTCGCGATTGGAGAGTTCGACGAGCTCCTTCGCCGCTCCGAAGTCGTCCTCGGCGTACTCCAACGCGCACTCGGCGAGATGGAGCGTGAACGAGGCGCGGACATCGCGGGTCGGCCTGACGGCCGCGTCGGCCGCCGCGTGCATCGCCCGAGCCTCGTCGGGCCGACCCGAGGTCACCAGGTTGTGGTAAAGGCACGCCAAGTGCCTCGCCCGGAGAACATCCGGGATCTCTGGCAGAGCGAGGGCCTGTCGGCCCGCGCTGATCCGGATCTCCGGGGAGATTGCGAACATCCCCGCGATGCTGAGGCGAACCTCGGCTTCCTGGGCCGGCGGGAATGTTTCGCGGAGGGCCCGATCCGCGAACGCGATCGCCTCATCGCTGTTGCCGGCGATGTGGAGCGCGATGGCCGTCGTGCTGACGATCTCGCCGCGGAGCCGATGGTGGCCTGGTGCGATCTCCAGGGCTCGTCGACCGAACTCTGCCGCCGTCCCCGAATCGGTCGCCACCAGGGTCTTCGCCGCAGCGAGGAGTGTGGCGACGGCGACCTCGTCGCCGGGCTCGGCGCTCGCGGCCAGCTGCATCGCCACCTCGACCGGGAGAGCGCCGGTGCGCAGGAGGACTTCCGCCGCCCAGCGGTCGAGCGCCCGACGAGCGGAGGCGGCAATCGCCTCTCGGACGGCTCCGCGAGTGATGTCATGCCAGAACGCCAGGCGTTCCCCTCGCTCGACGAGCAAGTTCGATTCAAGGAGTTCGCCGACGGGTCCCAGCAAGGCCGACGGCTGCCAGCCGAGCGTCTCGGCGAGCTCTGCGAACGTGAAGGTCCGTCCGAGCGATGCGGCGACGGTCACCGCCTCGTTCGCAGGTCGGGAAAGCCGACCGAGCCGCTCGCGCATGCCGGACCGTACGCGATCGGGCAACCGGCCATCGAGGACCTCCGCACGGCCATCCACGACCCGGATCCGGTCCTCTTCCTGCAGTCCGAGCAACGTCTCGACGAGCAGGAACGGGCTGCCGCCAGCCTGTTCGACGAGGTCGAGGACGTGATCGTCCGGCTCCGCGCCCAGGAGTTCGGCGGCCAGCCTGGCCGTCGCAGCGTCGTCGAGTGGGCCGAGAGCGATCACCGTCGCGCCATTGCGCTTGAGATGCTCGATTGCGCTCGCCGCATCAGGCGCCGATTCCGGGGATGGGCGCCACCCAATCAGCCACGCGATAGCGGATGCTGCGAGTGAGCGCGGCAGGGACCTGAGCGCGGCGGCCGTACCGGCGTCCGCCCACTGGGCGTCGTCGATGACGATCACGATCGGCTGGGAGTGCGCTGTCCGCTTCAGCAGGTCCTCGAGGTCCCTGAGCAGCCAGAACCGCTGCCCCGGCTCTGTCCGGCCCGACGGGAGCGTGCCCCGGGCGATGAGCGGCTCGGCCCCGTCGAACAGCGCACCGAGCAGTGCCGCGAGCTCGACCGTTCGCTCGCTCGGCTCGGCCATCGACACGCCGAAGCGCATTCCCCGCCGCTTCGCGTCGCGGACGGCCTCGAGCAGGAGCCGCGTCTTGCCGATCCCGCTCGCACCCTCGACGACGATCACGCGACCGGACCCGGAGGCGACCTCATCGAGGCACCCGCCGATCAGCCGGAGCTCCGACTCGCGGCCCTGGATCCCGGCCTGATGCGCCCCTTGCGACCTCGCCCGACCCGCAGGCGTGGCGGGCGCTTCGCTCGCTGGAGTCGGCACGGTCACCATGTGATCCGACGAGCATAGTGCCGACGCGCTGTTGCCCCGGAACGAATGGCGGGTTCGAGTGATGCGCCGGGCCGGAGCTCTCTACCAGACTCCGGGCACATCCGCGTGAGCATCTCGACCGATATGTACCGGTCGGGCGGAGGAGGCATCCCGAAATGACAGGTCGTCCGAACATCATTCTCATCCACGGCGCGTGGGCCGACGGGTCGTGCTGGAGCGGCGTCATCGAGCGCTTGCAGGAAGCCGGCTACAGCGTCCGGGCACCGCAGTTCCCGCTCACGTCCCTTGCCGACGACGTCGCTCGCCTCCGGCAGGTGTTGGCGTTCCAGGACGGTCCGACCGTCGTCGTCGGACATTCGTACGGGGGCCAGATCATCACCGCGCTCAGCGCTGACGCCCCGAACGTGGTCGGTCTCGTCTATGTCGCGGCGTTCGGCCTGGACGAAGGTGAGTCCCTCGGCGAGCTGCTCTCGCAGGGGCCGGTGACCCCGGCGCTCGCCCACAGGTTCACGGACCAGCGCGGTTTCGTCTGGCTCTCGGAGGAGGACTTCGTCGAACACTTCGCCGCCGACGTCGACCGCCGGCAGGCGCGGGTGCTGTGGGCCGCCCAGCAACCACTCGCAGGTTCGGCCTTCGCCGACGTGATGGGTGTCCCGGCTTGGAAGTCGCTCCCGAGCTGGTATCTGGTTGCGAAGGACGACGAAGCGATCCCGCCGGCTGCCGAGCGCCAGTTCGCGGCCCGGATGGGCGCGACAACGATCGAGGTCTCCGCCAGCCACGTGGCGATGGTGTCGCACCCGGACGACGTTGCAAGCCTCATCGAACGGGCTGCTGAATCGGTCGGCGCGTCGGCCGTCCGCTGATCGCCTCGAACCACGGAGAGAAGGAGATTCTCGATGCCGATGATCGACGTCTACGCCGCCGAGGGGACCTTCGCCGATCCCCACGCGCTGGCCCAGGGCCTGGCGACCGAGCTGATGACCATTGAGCAGGTCCCGAACATCCCGATGTTCCGCAAGAACACCGCCGCCTTCGTGCATGCGCTGCCGCCGCGCGCGCTCGCGAACGTCGACGGCGACGGTACCTATGTCCGCGTCCAGGTGCTGACCAACCACGGCGCGCTCGACCGCGCCAAGCAGCTCGCGGTGGTCTCGCGCCTGACGGCGCTCGTGGCGGAGGCAGCCGGTAACCCTTCCCTGACCGACCGTATCTGGGTCCTGCTCACGGAGGCTCCGGACGGCGGCTGGGGCCTGGCGGGCCACGCCAACACGAACGAAGAGCTGATCGCCGCGGCGCGGGCCCAACTCGCCGAGCTCAAGGCGAGCGCGCCAGCCCGCTGACGACGCGGGCCTGGTGGAGGCGGCGATCGCTACGGGCACAGCCGCACCGTGAACCATCCGGAAGCCGCGGGACGGGGGTTCCTCCGGAACGCCGATCCCGTGCTGGCGCGGCTCATCGACGCCCGGCCCGACTTCCGTCCGAACGCCTGGAAAGACGAGCTTCCCGCGTTCGATGCGTTCGGGTGGCTGCTGTTCCAGATCATCGGCCAGCAGCTGTCGGTGCCTGTCACGCGAACGATCCTCTCGCGGATCGAGCGCCAGTTCGGAGGTCGGGTGCCCTCTGCGGCGGACGTGGTCGCGGCGGACCCCACTGTGCTTCGGGCGAGCGGGATGTCGGCTCGGAAGGTCGCGACGGTCCGCGCCGTCGCGGAGCAGTTCGTCGAGGGCCGCCTGAGCGGCGAGGCCCTGGACCGCATGACCGATGCTGAGGTCGAGGCGGCCCTGACCGAGATCCCAGGCATTGGGCCGTGGACCGCACGCGCGTTCCTCATGGTCGCTCTCGACCGGCCCGATGTGCTCGTGAGCGGCGACCTCGCGTTGCGTAGGGCGGTCCAACGCGTGTACGGCTTCGACCACCTCCCGAGCGACGAGGAGTTCGCCACGATCGCCGATCAATGGCGACCATACCGGAGCCTTGCTGCGAGTTACCTGTTCGCGTCCGAGTTCGACGCCTGAACGAGAGCCACTGAACGACGTCCGCGCTGCTTCTCAATCGGGACACGCCGAGGGACTTGGCCCGGCGCCCTGATCGAGGGGTCCCTACCGTTGACTTCGCTCAAACCTGGACTGCTCCTCGACGGTCCGTTCGGCGAGAGGCTCGGCTTCCAGGCGGTCGACGGGGATGCGTGCACCGCTTTCAACCGATAGGCCGAAGGTGCCCTCCGCGATGCGGGTTTCGGCACGGACCACGGATGCAAGCTCGTTCTGGAGGTCGGCTACCAGAGCGCGGTCGACCATCTCGCGCTGGACCTCGGCTCCGGCATCTGCAGACTCGCCGGTCTGGTCGAAGTGAGACGCATCCTCGTCTTGCTGCTCGCCAGTCAGCTCGGCGAGGGCGGCCTCGATTCGACGGCGCTCGCGAGCCACAAGCGCTCGCGCACGGTGCTCATCCATGACTTTCTCCTGATCCGCCCACGTGATCCTACGACCGCATCCCAACCAATTGGGCGGCATGGGCTGAAGCTTGCTCCAAGTCAGCGAGGCCGTTCAGACGTGGCTCATCGTCGCGGACGCCGTCCGACCCCTTAGCCGGCAGCCGCGGCCATGAGCGGCGCAGACGGGTTGAAGCCCTTGACCGCCATCCAGACGCCGAGGGACAGCTCCCAGAGGAAGATCGGAAGCGTGGCGACTGCCGTCCACACCGAAACGCTCTCGTTGATGCCGAACAGCGTTCCGATTGTCGATGAGATGAGCAAGGGGCCTCCGATGAGTCCCAATGTGGGAATGACGCGTGGCACGAGCCGGGACTGGTACATCAAGCTGCCGAGCAACAGGGCGTTCAGGCTCGGCATCAGGCTGGGTCCGAGCAGGAACGTCCAGTCACGGATGGCGACGAGTGACCGTCCCGCAGTAACCAGGGAGGCCGCGTCGGATCCGGAAGCTCCGGATTGCCGCAAGGTCACGACCGTGAGCAGGCTCACGACGCCGATGACGATAACGGCCGCCTCGAACATGCGAGTGGTGACGAACCCGAGCGCCAGGCCCTCGTGCTGCCGCTTGACGACGGGGAAGAGCGCGACCGCGGTACCGATGCACGCGAGCGCGTTGACCAGATCGAGAAAGGCGCCGCCGGTGACGCGCGTGTCGGCGCCCGCGCTGACGATGTAGTTCGGGTTCCTCAAGACGGGGTCGAGCAGGAAGACGGCAGGGATCGAGCTGATGAAGGTGATCAGGTAGAACACGCCGGCGACGAGGGCGGTCCTGCGCATCGGGTCCATCGCGCTTCGATTCCTTGCCCGCTGTGCGGTCGTCATGCCTGCCGAACCTCGGCCCGAAGGGGCTGGAAGACGACCACCGCCGTCTCACCCGATCGCACCGCCGCATATCCCGTGATGTCCCCCCAGCCGGAGTGCTCGCGCAGGATTGCCACGAGCCGCTGCCGCTCCTCGCCCTTGGCCACGCGAGCGCGGACGGGGTGACGTGCGCCGCCCTTAAGTTCGACCATGGCTTCGGGTCGCGCCTGCAGGTTGAGCCACCACGCGGGATCCGGATCCGCCCAGCCGTTCATGGCGAGGGTGACGAGGTCCGCGCCGTCCTCGACGTAGCCGAGGACCGCCACCCGCTCCTGCCCGGAGCGTCGTCCGACCGTCGTCAGGCGTAGGTACCCAAACTTCCCGCCCGGTTTCGGAGTTGCCAGCCCGCGACGGCCGCGGGTCAAGCGAAGGATGGCTCGGTGCACGATCCAGGCGGCGCGAATGAACCAGCGTGGCGGCAGCTTCGGTGCGCGCCGCGCGGGCGTTTCCACGGGCTGATGGACAAGTCGCTCGGTCAAGGTCGGCTCCTCCCTGGGTTCACTTGGTATCCTTACGGTGTATGGACCGTTCAGATGGCGTAAGATACCCATACGGTGTAAGGATGTCAACCAGCAATCGAATCGAGTCACCCACGGAGGCCGGCGACCGGCGCGCCACGCTGACACGGCAGCGCGTGCTGGAGGTCGCCGTCGAGCTCGCCGATCGGCACGGGATCGACTCCGTGAGCATGCGGCGGCTCGGCCAGGAGCTGGGCGTCGAGGCGATGTCGCTCTACACCCACGTGCGGAGCAAGGACGACCTCCTCGACGGCATGGTCGAGGTCGTCATGGGCGAGATCCCCAGTCCGCGGAAAGGGGGTCCGTGGCAGACGACCATGCGCCGCGCGATCCTCGCCGCCCGAGGCGTGCTCCTCCGCCATCCGTGGGCGCCCGCAATCATCGAAACGCGCGCCGCCCCGGGCCCGGCCACGCTGCGGCAGTACGACACCGTGATGGGCATCCTGCGCCAGGGAGGCTTTTCGCTCGAGCAGACGCACCACGCCATCCATCTAATGGGCAGCCGCCTTCTGGGTTTCACCCAGGACCCGTTTGATGACTCGCCAGACCTCGAACCGGAGGCGGCCCGCACGCTGGCCGACCAGCTCGGTCCCAGCCACCCGCACGTCGCCGAGATGGCCCTGGCCGCCACCCACGGCGGCGGCCTTGGAGGCTGCGACACCAACTTCGAGTTTGAGTTGGCGCTGGACGTCATCCTCGATGGGCTCGAGCGCCTCAAGGATCGCTGAGGCGAGCCCGCCAGATCACGACGCCAATTGAGGCCTACCTGACCACGCGGTACCTGAGGCTCGCTGACGCCCTCGGCACGGCCGGCTGAGCTCAACCGCGGAGTGGTCTGCTGCGCGGCGGGCATCCGCTGGACGCTGACGCGGGAGCCATTCGGCAGGGTGTCCTGAGCTCCTGGGACCCGTGCTTCGTGCCATGTGGCCCGTGGCTCACGGGCGCAGGACCTCCAGGCTCGTTCTTGAGTCCGCCGACCATCAACGTTCGGGCGGCGCAACGGCTCAAGAAGGAGACCTCCCCGTGGACCGAGTCCGTACAGCCCTCGTCTCATTTGTCATCGTCGGCCTTGCCGTTGCCGCGACCGGCTGCGCACCAGCCAATGGCGCGAGCTTTACCTACGCGCCGGCAGCGCCCCAGTCCTCGGCCGCGGCGGCTTCGGCGCCTTCGGCCTCGCCATTGAGCGGCGCGACAGTGAGCCTCACGGAATGGAAGGTCACCGTCGCCGGCACGATCAAGTCCGGCACGACGGAGTTCACGATCGCGAACCTTGGCGCCGCGCCGCACGAGCTTCTCGTCTTCAAGAGCGCCCTTGCCCCAGCCGCCTATCCCACTGATGCAGCCGGCGACATCATCGAGAAGGGTGCCGGCGTCACCTTGGTGAGCGACGGCGACAACATCGATCCGGCGGGCTCACAGACCCGCACCATCGATCTCGCGCCAGGCAAGTACCTCTTCGTCTGCAACATCCCGGGCCACTTCAAGCAGGGCATGTTCAGCGTCGTGACCGTCGCCCCCTAGCGGCGCTCCTCCGACTTTTCTCGCTGGACACCGCAGACCCACTGCTGATACTTGCGTTGTCAACGACCGGGAATCACGCCGTCCGCCTCCGTGCGCGGCCGGGATGATCCCTACAGGAATCCGGGAAGGCCCCATCGCGTAACCGAATCGAAAAGACTCCGGCCGAAAACTCCTGGCATGGTTTCGACGGCGGCGCCAGATCCGGCGACCACCTCGTTCCATCGTCCCGCTGCCGACTCGTCCGGAACGCTCCTCCCTCCGTTTCGAGTCGGCGGCGCGACGACCATCGGCCCGGCGAACATCCGGCGGCAGATCACCGTTACGCGAAGAATCGCCGGAGTGCCTGCGCAACAGGTTCGGGACGGCCGCCTCTATCGCTGTTCCAGGACGCAGCATGGTCAAGGCCGGGCAACTCGACACGGCTTCGGCGGGGCAAAACGGCTTCGAGAGCGTCCAGCGCTGCCTTGAGGTAGGCGGGGCTCTTGCTGCCACCCACTAGCAGCACGTCGGCCTGGATCGCGGCGAACCTCTCGAGTGTTCCGCTCGACTCGGCGACCAGCTGGAAGTCGTAATGGAGAGTCGGCGCGAGGGCACGCATGGGCACATAGTCTCCGGATCCGTCCTTGTCCTCGCGGCTCAGCATCAGGTTCGTGAGCCGCTCGGTCAGCTGCCGGGGCATCGCCCTGAAGATCGTCGGCCCCATCTGGGCTCCCTTCATCGCCGTCATGAGCGCAGCGGCGACCCGTCCCTGGCTCAGTTCCTGGTCGAAGCGCCTCAGGAGCTCGGCCGGTTCTGACGGATCGCGGAAGAACGGCGGTTCGTAGACGGCGACCCGCCGAATCGCGGGCACAGTCAGTGCCGCCTGGAGCGCGATGACGCCGCCCGAGCTCACGCCGAAGACGTCGCGGGCGCCGGTCTGCGACAGCACGGCGGCCAGGTCCTCCAGCTCCGTTGCAATGCTGTAGCCGACGCGGTACGGACCACTCATGCCTCGGCCACGGCGATCCGGGATGAAGACAGTGAACGCATCGGCCAGCAGGCCGGCGAGCTCCATGTGGTTGTGGGCCGACGACATCGTGCCGTGCAACACCACGACGCCCGGGCCCTTGCCGACCCGGCGATACCCGATCGCCGTCCCATCGGCGGACGTCGCCGACGCTGTCGCCTGCGGATCTGGAGCGATGTCGGCTGCCCGACTGGCTGCCCTGACTGTCATGATTCCTGCCCTTCGTCTAGAATTAACTCGACTTCCCGATATCTTAGTAAGGCAGAGGATTAGGTGTCAAGGCAACGCGAACGCGCCATGGCGGCGCTGGGTGCCGAAGTGCGCGGCTGGCAGGCCGACCAGGAGCTGTTCGATGCCGCAGTCGCCGAACTGGCCGGGCTCAACCCCACGGACTGGCGCTGTCTGGACATCCTGGGAACACGCGGGCCGATGACAGCCGGTCGGCTCGCGGAGGCGGCGAACCTCACGACCGGAGCGGTGACCGGCGTTCTCGACCACCTCGAGGCCGCCGGCCTTGTCCGCCGGGTCCGCGACACGGTCGATCGCCGCCGAGTGATCGTCGAGGTGACGGACGAGCTCGCGCGTCGCGGCGCGCCGGTCTTCGGTCCGCTGGTGGCCGATAGCGACAAGGCCCTCAGGGACTTCGACACGGCTCAGCTGGAGGTCGTCGTGGAGTTCTTGCGCCGCCAACGGGTTCTGCTCGGAACGCACACGGCCCGGGTCCGCAAGATGCTGACCGAACGAGCTGCAACGTCCCGGGCGACCGAACCCGCGCGTCGTGCGGCCAAACCGCGGACGCCCATACTCAAGGCGCCGTAGCTCGACAAATGGATGGCCTGCAGCACGTGTCAGCCCTGGTTCCGCTCGACAGCCGCCAGGCGCGCATCACCCGCCACCTCCTCGCCGAGGCCGGGCCCGAGAGCGTCGAGGAGATCGCCACTGCCCTGCGGCTGACGACGAGGGTCGTCCGCTACAACCTGCCCTCGATCGAGACCTACCTTCGGTCGGGTGGGCTCCGGATCGTCCGCCGGCGCGGCGTGGGCATCTGGATCCAGGGCGACGACGAGAAGCGGCTGGCCGTGTTGTCCGGCCTCGACGACGGAGCAGGGCCGCAGGTCCTGAGCGGGGCGGACCGCAAGCTCCAGGCGCTCGCCGCGTTGCTCGATCGGACGCCCCAGCCGCTCCACCTCGCGGATCTCGAGGTCGCCCTCGGCGCATCGCGGCCCACGGTCCGCCGCGACGTCCGCGCCGCGGAGCACTGGCTCGAGGAGCACCACCTTCACCTCCAGCACGTCCCGGGCGTCGGCCTCGTCGTGCGAGGCACCGAGATCGACGTCCGAAAGGCGCTCCTCGCGCTCGTCCTCGAGGCCGTCCCCCCGGACGTCCTCCTCAAGCAGGCCAGCGGCGATGGCGCCTCCCGGCCGCAGGGGACAGACCGCTCGACCGGGGTGGCGCGATTCACCGCCGACCTGGACCTTGGGACACACCGATCGATCCTGCTCGCGCAGCTGCGGGAGCTGGACGCGACCGAGCCGGTCACGATCGTCGCCACGCTTTACCTCGCGATCGTCGCCCGCCGCGTGCAGGCCGGACGGACAGCCGAATTCCAGAGCGGCCAGCTTCGGTCGCTCATCGATCACCCGGTCGCCGACGCCGCGGCGAGGATCGCGGCGGCCATGGAGAAGCAGACGGGCCTGGTCCTCGAGGAGACCGACGTCGCCTCGATCACCGAATTCCTGCTGGGCTTCGTCGACGTGGGCGGCCGGACCGCGCCGGCCGACGACGACGAGATGCAGGCCATCGATCGCCTCGTGACCGCCGCGGCGCAGCGCCTCCATCCTTCGCTGGCCGACGACCTCCAGCTGCGGCGCAGCCTGGCCGAACATCTGCGCCGGCTGCGGGTCCGTTTGCGCTACGGCCTGCCGGTGAGCAACCCGTTGGAGCAGGAGGTCCGCGAGCGCTACCCGGACGTCTACCAGGTGGCGTCGGAGATCGCCGCGGAGGCCTCGCCCCTCGGCGAGGACCCGATACCGGCCGACGAGATCGGCTTCCTGACGATGTATCTCGCCGGTTCGCTCGAACGGAACCGCCTCCGCCCGAAGATCCGCGTCACGGTCGTCTGCCCGGCTGGCATGGCCACGGCCTGGATCCTCGTGTCGCGCCTGCTCGCGGTGTTCCCCCAGGTCGACGTGACCCGGGTCGTCTCGCGAACGGCCTTCGAGCGGGGCCCGGACGACGTCGAAACGGACGTCGTCGTGAGCACCGTGCCCATCGAAGACGACCCCGATCGAGCCCCCGCGGTCGTCGTCAGCCCGCTCCTCCGCGAGCGCGACATCAGGCGCCTGAGCCGCCTCCTGGGAGAACCGACACACTGACTCTGGCGGCCGAAATTGTCACAAGTCGGTGGTGCCAGATTGGGGACTTGTTGCAGGCAAGTTGCGATTTGATGATGCCGCCCTGTCCCAACCGGAGAGGAGGAAGGCTGTGCAGGAGCGAGTCCAACGGTACGGCGGCAACCTTGCCGCAATCGTGATCCCGAACATCGGCGCCTTCATCGCGTGGGGCCTGATCACGGCGTTCGTGATCCCGACCGGCTGGACGCCGAACGAGACCCTGGCGAAGCTCGTCGGGCCGATGATCACGTACCTCCTGCCCATTCTGCTGGGCTATACCGGAGGCAAGCTGGTCTACGGCCACCGCGGCGGCGTCGTCGGCGCGGTCGTGACCGCCGGGATCATCGTCGGTTCAAGCGTGCCGATGTTCCTTGGCGCGATGATCGTCGGGCCGCTCGGGGCATGGCTCATCAAGAAGTTCGACGAGCTCACCGCGGAAAGCATTCCGTCCGGGTTCGAGATGCTCGTCAGCAACTTCTCGGCCGGCATCCTGGGGGCGATTCTCGCCGTCATCGGCGTCCTCGCCATCGGACCGGTCCTCGATTCGTTCTCCAATGCCCTGGGCAATTTCGTCCACGGGCTGATCACGGCCGGGCTGCTCCCGCTCGCCGACATCCCGATCGAGGTCGGCAAGGTCCTGTTCCTCAACAACGCGATCAACCACGGCGTGCTGGCCCCGCTGGGCGTCGCCGACGCCGCAAAGAACGGCCGGGCCATCGAGTTCCTGCTCGAGACGAACCCCGGTCCTGGCCTGGGCCTGCTCCTCTCGTTCGCGTTCGCGGGCAAGGGCATCGCCAAGCTGTCAGCGCCGGGCGCGATCATCATTCACTTCTTCGGTGGGATCCACGAGATCTACTTCCCGTATGTCCTGTCCCACCCGATCATGATCCTGGCCATGTGGGCCGGCGGCATCTGCGCCGACATCGTCTTCGTCGCCTTCAATGCGGGCCTCGTCGCGACGCCGTCGCCGGGCAGCATCTTTGCCTATCTCGCCGTGACCCCGCCTGGACAGCACCTCGGCGTCTTCCTCGGGGTCGCCGTCGGGGCCGTCGCATCGTTCCTCGTCGGAACCGCGATCCTGCGGCTCTATCCGGTCAGGGAAGAGGGCACCGAACCGTCCACCAGCAGCACACCTGTTCAGACCCCGGTTCCCTCACCGGCCTGAGCTCCGTCCCGCCATCGGCCGGCGCCGCGCGGCGCCGGCCGATGGTCCCATTTCCCCGGAGGTCGCCCCATGGTCACCAAGCACGCCGCCGACGTGAAGCTCGTCGTCTTCGCCTGTGAAGCGGGCATGGGCTCCAGCCTGATCGGGGCCAACCAGCTCAAGAAGCAGGTCAAGAACCTGGGACTCGACGTCCGGGTGATCCATTCGCCGGTCAACGAGATTCCGTCCGACACCGACGTCGTCGTCGCCCACGAGGGCCTCGCCGAGCGCGCCCGCAAGGTGGCCCCGTCGGCGGTCGTCCTGACGTTCCGCAACTTCATGAACAACACCGCCAGCGCGCAGTTGGTCCGCAGCCTCAGCACCGGCGAGGACATCTCGGCCGAGCCCGTCAAGACCTGATGGCAACCGAGGTGCTGTCGGCGTCGGCTGTCGTGGTCGGAGCCGTCGCGAAGGACCGCATCGAGGCGATCGACCTGGTCGGCGGCATGCTCGTGGCCGAGGGCTGCGTCACCCCGGACTATGTCACCGAGATGCGCGAACGCGAGGGGATCGTCTCGACGTACCTGGGCAACGGCATCGCCCTGCCGCATGGCACCAACGAGGCGCGCAGCGCCGTCCTGCGAACGGGTCTCGCAGTGGCGCAGTTTCCGGCCGGGGTCCCCTGGGGCGACGAGCCGGCGCGACTCGTCATCGGCCTCGCGGCGACGTCCGAGGAGCACATCGCGATCCTGTCGCGACTGGCGAACATCCTTGGCGACGAGGAGCTCTGCCGGCGGCTGGGCAGCACGGCCGATGCGGCCGAAATCCACCGCGCCCTGACCACCGACGAGGAGGACGCCCCACCGACCAACGGCCACCGGCCGGAGGCCGACGAGCTCGTCACGCCGGTGACGATATCCAATCCGGCCGGGCTCCACGCCCGGCCCGCGTCGATGATCGTGGACCGGGTCCGCGCGTTCGAGGCCGAGGTGCAGATCGAGGCCAACGGCCGGCGGGCCAACGCGCGGAGCATTACCGCGCTGCTGGGCCTGGGCGGGGCTGTCGGGGATGGCGTGCGCGTCCTCGCCCGCGGACCGGACGCGCAAGGGGCCACCGCGGCTGTCGTAGCGGTCCTGACAGGCAGAGAGGGAGGCTGACATGGCCAGGCTGGACCGTGACGCGCTGGTGGGGGCGATAACGGAGTCGCTCAAGGCAACCCCCGACCCCGACGGCCTGGCCGATCTCGTCGCCAAGCAGGGTCGGATCAACGTCGCGGCGAGCGGCCCGGAGATCGGTCCGGCGATCAAGCGGCTGGCGCCGCTGCCCGGCTACCGCTGGGTCGCGATCAATGCCGGCGACCTGTTCTCGGCCAGCCCGTTGACGATCGGCACGAAGGTGGGAATCATCGACCAGACCGGGCGCGTCCTGAAGAACGCCGACCTGCCACGACCCAAATGACCGACGTGATCGACGTCGCCGACCGCTACGCCGCCTACCAGGAGTTGCCGAAGGCGCCTTCGGAGACCCTCGCCTGGAACGTCTACGGCAAGGGCATCGAGGCGGTGGGTCGGGACGGCCATCCGGAGACGGTCCGGGTGCCGCGGCCCGCCGCGAACCAGCTCCTCGTCCGCGTCGATGCGGTGGGCCTGTGCTTCTCGGACATCAAGCTGATCCGCCTGGGTGGCGACCACCCCAAGCTCTACGGTCGTGACCTGACGCGCGAGCCAACCCGCCTTGGGCACGAGGCCGCCGTCACGGTGATCGGCGTGGGAGACGAGCTGCGCGGCCGGTTCAAGCCGGGCCAGCGGCTGGCCATCCAGCCGGACATCTACGTCGACGGTCGCAGCACCGCCTACGGCTACACGATCCCGGGCGGGCTGATCGGCTATCACGTGATCGGCCCGGAAGTGCTCGCGGCCGATGACGGCGCTTACGTCGTCCCGGTCGACGATCGGCTGGGCTACGCCGAAACGGCACTGACCGAACCGTGGGCCTGCGTCGAGGCGGCCTATACCCAGCGCCGGCGGCTGACGCCGGCGAAGGGCGGCCGGACCTGGATCGTGGGTCGCCCCGGCGACAAGCGCGCGTACACGCTCGACGGGGTACTGGATGGCGCACGGGAGATCGTGCTGAGCGGGCTTTCGGACGCCCTGGTCTCGTCGATCCGGCAGCGCGCCGGGGGCGCTTCGGTCGAGGTCAGCGACTTCGCCGCTGTGAAGGGGCCGTTCGACGACGTCATCCTGCTGGGCCCGAAGTCCGCCGCCGTCGTGTCGAAGGCCGCCGACGCCCTCGCCTTTCGCGGCGTCCTGAACCTCGTCGCCGACGAGCCGCTCGACGGCCCCGTCGACATCGACATCGGCCGGTTGCACTACCACTACACCGCGTTCGTCGGGACGAAGGGGCTCGACGCCTCTGCCGCCTACGGCGAGAAGCGCAATCGCGCCGAGCTGCTGCCAGGCGGCGTGGCGCTGTTCATCGGGGCCGCCGGGCCGATGGGCCAGATGCACGTCGAGCGGGCCTTGCGGATGCCGGGTGGCCCGGCCCGCCTGATCGGCGTCGATCTCGATCCGGAGCGGCTGGCCGCGGCGCACGAACGTCTCCAGCCGATTGCCGACGCGAACCGGCGCCAGCTCATCCTGCGCGTCCCCGGCGCCGGCGAAACCGTGGCGTCGATCGTCGCCGCGGAGACGAACGGCCGCGGCGCGGACGACGTGGTCGTGACCGCGCCGGCCGCGGCGGCGGTGACCGATGGCGCCGCGTTGCTGGCGCGCGGCGGCATGCTGGTCGTGTTCGCCGGCGTGCCCGTGGGAACCCGAGCGTCTCTTGATCTGAGCCGGGTGTTCCTCGAGGGCGTCCAGTACACCGGGACCTCGGGATCGCGGATCGCCGACCAGCAACGGGTCGTCGACAAGACGCTGGCCGGCCAGCTGTCGCCTGGCCGCGCCCTGGCCGCGGTCGGCGGAATCGACGCCGCGCGCGACGGGCTGCAGGCGATGATCGATGGCCGCTTCCCCGGCAAGATCGTCATCTTCCCGCAGCTCCGCGGCCTGCCGCTGACCTCGCTGGACGACCTTGCCGCGGGCGACGCCGAACTCGCGTCGAGCCTGGGCGAGGGCGGGACGTGGACGCGCGCCGCCGAGGCGCTCCTGTTCGCCCGCTACTGGGCGCCACCGTCGAGCCCGTGATCGTCACGGTCACGCCGAACCCCAGCATCGACCGAACGATCGACATCGACGGCCTCGAGCGGGGCGGCCTGATCCGGGCGCGCCGATCGACGTCGGAGGCAGCGGGCAAGGGCCTCAATGTGTCGCGCGCGCTCGTCGGCCAGGGCTCGGCGACAATGGCCGTCCTGCCGATGGCGCGCCAGACGGCGGCGACGTACCTCGCGCTGCTCGCCGACGCGGTGACCATCGCGGCCGTGCCGGTGAGCGGCGCGGTTCGCGTCAACATCAGCCTGGTCGAACCCGATGGGACGGTCACGAAGGTGAATGAGCCCGGGCCGCACATGGAGGCCGCCGAAGTCGAAGCGCTGCTGGCGGCCGTCGACAAGGCGCCGGCGGCGGACTGGATCGTGGGCTGCGGGTCGCTGCCGCCGGGAGCGCCGGCCGACTTCTACGCGCGGCTGCTCGCGTCCACATCCGCGGGCCGGCGGGTGGCAGTGGACTCGAGCGGCGAGGCGCTGGGCGCCGCGGCACGGGCCGGGGTCGCCCTCGTCAAGCCCAACGTGTCGGAGCTCGAAACGCTCGCCGGCCGGCCGCTCGCGACCCTGGCCGACGCCGTCGATGCGGCCTGCGAGCTCGTCGCGGGCGGCGTGGGCGGGGCGCTCGTCAGCCTGGGCAGCGACGGGGCGATCTACGTCGACGGCGGCGGAACGGTCCGTCATGCCGAAGCCCGGATCGACGACGCTGCCAACACCGTGGGGGCCGGCGATGCCCTGCTCGCGGGATTCCTCGCCGCCGGCGCGAATGCCGATGCACTCCCGGAGGCGATCGCCTGGTCCGTGGCCGCCGTGCGATCGCCGGGGACGCGGATGCGCCCGGTGACCGAAGCCGATCGAACCGCGGTTGTCGTCCACGACCGGGTCGATCGCAACCGGCGGCTTCGGTCGTGACGACCACTCAGCGAGTCCCGACCCGAACCGTTATCGCGGGCACGCCCGGCGCGCCGGGCATCGCGCGCGGGCCGTGGGCCCGATTCGAAGGGTCGAGCGTCAAGCTGGGAGGCCGCATCCTCGCCGCCCAGGCGGAGCTCGAGGTGGCGCG
>Ga0070697_100001136_pt1 | contig 20136 bp, 19 predicted proteins | sample KBSK1501metaG_FD_65475 | JGI IMG/M metagenome (GOLD analysis project Ga0070697, IMG submission 65475) | Corn, switchgrass and miscanthus rhizosphere microbial communities from Kellogg Biological Station, Michigan, USA - KBS K1-50-1 metaG | ecosystem: Host-associated > Plants > Roots >... | reverse complement strand
GTTGCGCGGTTCTTGCTGAGCCAGGTGATCGCATGAGCGACTACATCTCCCGCGCGGCGTTCGATGGAATTGTAGCGAGTCTCACCCGGACCGCGCTTCTGATGAAATCCGGCGTCGAAATAGTCGAATCCGCGGTCGAAACCGGGCGCCATGTTGGCTTTAGGATCCAAGATGAGAGAACCGACGAATGCGGCTGTGTGATATCCGCTCTTCTGCAGGATTTCAGGTACCGAAGGCAAAAGACTTGGCAGCGGATGTCCAAAGTCGGTGACTGTGTGAAACTGGGGATAAGTACCGGTGAAAATCGTGGCGTGTGAAACGGGAGTGAGTGGTGCTTGTGAGAATGCTTGTTCGAAGACCACGCCCTGTTTTGCCAGTGCGTCCAGATTAGGCGTGGCGTTGACCTTCGAGCCGAGGAAGCCCATACGGTCGGCACGGGTGGTGTCCACGGTGATGAAGATGATGTTGGGTGCCTCCGCTTGGGCAGCAAGGCTTATGAGCAGGAGCAAAAACAGGAGAGTGAGGGGCCTGAGCATACAGGATTAAGGAGAGTCTACCAGCGAGAGGTAGACTCCCCATCCGATTTCCGTCTAGTCCAGCTCAGAAGTCCACAGCGAGACCGAACTGCATGTTGCGCTGGGCGCCGGTGCCCAAGACTGGATTCAAGCCAATGCCGACATCCGGCGTAGCGAAGAGAGTGCCAAATGAACTGCTCCTTTTGTTCCCGGTCGCATAAGCGAACATGGCGTGGTTTAGCACGTTGAACACTTCCCACTTGATCTTCACGGAATACCGCTCGCCGAATTTGAACCTCTTAAAAATACCCATATCCAGTTGTGCGATAGGAGGCTGGCGCACGCTGTTGCGCCCCGCATTGCCGATGGTTCCAAGCACAGGTAATGAGAACGCTGATGTGTTAAAGAACTTCGCCGGGTTATGGAAGTCATAGTTGAGTGGGCTGCCGTCATAGTTGACGTAAGAACTCTTGAGTCCCTGCCCTGAAGGATCGGAAACTGTGCAGGTCGGAGCGCAGTCAGGATTAGGATCGTTCGGGTCGATGCCCTTGCTGGAGAACACGGTGAACGGCCGTCCTTCTTGAGCGCGAAAGATCGAATTAATGCTCCAGCCTTCCCCTACGATCTTGGGAATACCCTGAACTTTCGGCAGGTCATAAACCACGGTAAAGTTAACGTTCCACGGAGTATCGAAATTGGACGGAGCATAGTTTTTTGCGACGTTATAAGGGTTCTGGTAGTTAGAGAGGAAATCGCCGCCGCGATTTGCTGAACCGGTATCCAGTGATTTCGACCGAACAAAGTTGAATTGGCCGGTTAGCCCACGTAGATCTCGCACTTTATATGCAATCTGGAGGCTGTTGTAATTTGAATATCCGTCGTTGTTCAACTGAAGAATGTGGTCATAGTTCGGGAAACGCGCGCCAAACGGCTGTCGGTCGCTGCTGCAAGGCAACGTACTGACAGGACACGCGTTCAGATCGCGCCAGTTGAGAAGATCGCGGCCCGCCGTGCCAACATAGGCGACGCTGAAAGACATCTGCCTGGTTAATTCCTGCTCAACCGTCAGATTGAATGAATGATTCTGCGGCGTCTGGAAGTCGCGGATCACCTGCACCACGTTAAACGGCGGGGGCGGGTTCGAACCAACTGTCGCGCCGTAGATATTTACCCCCGTCGCCATGCAAAGAAAGTCCGCACAGAGCGAACGCGGATCACTGCCGAAGAGTGCCAAGTTCTCATCCGGTGTGGTCGTTATGTCGACAGGAAACTCTCCTTGAGCAACCTGGGTAAAGAATCCTGAACGGGTTCCACTCCACATATTGAAATAGGTCTGGGGCGCATGAATCGCGCCAAAATTGGGCAGGTCGAAATTTAAGGAGTAGCCCCCGCGCAGCACAGTTTTGCTGTTCTTAAAAATGTCCCAGGCAAAACCAACTCGCGGCCCGAAATTATTCTTGTCGACCCCATACAGCGGCCGGTCCGATAAGCTCACGAACCCGTTGGCATCCGCCTTGGGATCGTCTGGCAGAAAATTCGCGCCCAAGTTGTCTCTCTCACCCAGCGCGCCGGACACATCCCAACGGACGCCCGCTTCCAAAGTAAAGTTGGGTTTTACCTTCCAGCTATCCTGAACGTAAACACCCAGCGACTTCTGAAAGATATGCCGGTTAGTGACGCCAAACGATCTGGCGGCGTCGTCCGCAAGACCGAGCAAGAGTTCATTCAGAGCGGTCACGCGCGCGCTTTCGAAATGGTGTGGGTCATTGGCAGCGTAGTAATAATCGTAATAGTTGCCGTGATAGTAGAACGACAGGGCGGTTCGGGCACGGTCGCGCCGCGATTTGGTATACGCATCTTGAAATTGGCCACCGATCTTGATGGTGTGATTGCCCTTAATGGCCGTGAAGTGTTCCTGCCAATCGTACGAGGCATTCGGGCGGGTGATGATGGGATAGCCTTGAATTCCCCCGACAACTGAGTATCCGGAAGCGCCAAAATATCCCAGATAGTAAAGTGCCGGCACCGCAAAGTTCTCGGTGTCCTGCTGACTGGCACCCAATGGGCCGGTGTTGACACCCAAAGCGTTGGGATCGATGTTGTTGTTCACGCCGATGCGTTGGGAAAATCGCTGATAGCCGAAGCGGCTTTCCAACACTTTGGTGGGACTGATCGTCCACGTGTAATTGAGCCCGGCTAGCTGCGCGCGGCTGGGCGCTACCGAGTTCCACATGTCGGGCCCGGTTGCTAAGTGTCCGGCCGATTGCGGCACGCCGGGCGCGGGCGGTTGGCTCTGAAAGCTGTCGCCAAACAGATACTTTACCGATACACGATGCGACTGGTTAAAGACATAATCGAATTTCGTGTGGAAATTGCTGACATCCAGCGTGTTATTTGACACGATATTGACTAACTGTCCGGGGCTCGGCGCAAGCGGGATCAATGAAAGTAAATTCTGGCCCAAGGTGCTTACCTGGCCATCGTCGCTGGTGCCAAAGATCTGATCTGGCCCGGGTCCTGGCCCATTATTGAGGCAACTGCTGGGATTCGGGTCTCCGGAAGTGTTCGGGTTAGACCCCGTAGTAACACACGCCGTCGCGTCGAATATTTCCGCCGCCGCCGGCAATGTCACTTGAGACGGGAACTGATCCTTGAGATGGAAACCCTGGTATGACAAATAAAGAAAGGCCTTGTCTTTTTTAATCGGCCCGCCACCGAAGGCGCCAAATTGATTCAGGCGAAATGGCGTAACTGAGCTGGCAAACCAATTTCTGGCATCGAACGCATCCGTATGCCGGTCCCAGAACGCGCCGCCGTGGAGCGCATTAGTTCCGCTCTTCAGACCGATGTTGATTACCGATCCCCCGCGCACGCCGTATTCCACGCCGGGGTTGGACTGGACGTTGAATTCTGAAATTCCCTCAAGAGGAATCAAAGCCGCAGCCGTACCTGATATTGCCGCTTGTCCCAAAGACGACTCGCCGTAATAGCGGTCATTGTTGGGAATACCGTCTACTGCAAAATTATTTGACGTGGCGCGCTGCCCGTTGATGTTGAGACTTTGGAAACCGCCGCCCGGACTGCGCTGCACGCCGGGCACACCATCCAGAAGATTATTGAAATCACGTCCGTTGTTTGGAAGATCCTCTACCTGGCGGCCGATGAACAGCGTGCTGAGACGATCCTCCGTGGTCTCCACCAAGGGAGCAACACCTTCGACCTCAACAACTTCATTCGTCCCTCCCACCTGCAATGTGAAATCCGCTTGCGTGGTCAGCGCGATGCTTACCGCGGCGGGTCGCTCCGACGTCTTAAATCCGTGAGCTTCCACGGCCAGCTTGTACTGGCCTGGGGAGAGATTGACCAGGCGATAGAAGCCGGTGTCACTGGTTGTGGCAGAGGCTTTTTCACCGGTCGCTGTATTCTCCGCCCGGACCGTGGCCGCGCGTACCGCCGCGCCGCTTGGGTCGGTTACGGTGCCTGAAATGTCACCGGTAATTTTCTGCGCAAGAGCTGGAACACTGGCAAGCAATCCCAAGCAAACCACCATGCTCAAGGTAAACCTGGACATGGGATCCCCCCTTAGAAGGTGGAATGTTCACTGATGACGGGCATTCTTTAGTAGAGATAAGAATGAAGTCAAGACAAATCCGCGCAATTTGTTCTGCCCAGGGTCACGCAGTGCCCGTAGTTTCAACCCGAACCAAAACGCTCGTTCAACAAACTGTGTAGCAGTGGAGTTGTGAAAGTGTGAAGTTGTGGACAACTGAGATGGGACGTGTTCAACCTGACCAACACCCCAGCGCTTCGCGGGCACTGCCAATAACGGCGCAGCTTTGGATGTAGGCCTCCTCAAATTAACGGCGCCCCTGGATTGGTCAAACTTTACTCAGATCCAAGGACAGCCTGCGTTACGCAAGTCGGTGCGGTATTCGTTCTAAGCCAATAGAGTTTTAGAGCTGACACGACTGGGTCGGAAATGACCCAGCCCCGGGGGAAGGTTTACCAGGACTTCCTGGTGTACCCCAGACGGCGGATTGGCACCTGACCATTTGCAAGCCGAAACGGAAAATCATCTGGTATGGCTGCGGCCTTGTCTCCGGCATTACGGACGCCCGGGGCAAGGTACTCTCACCAAGAGCCAGCTTACTGGCAACGAACTCACCTGCACCTAGGGGCAACTGTGAGTCGTCTTTAGCTAATCACCCCCCCTTTTTAAGCCGAACGCGCTCCGTGGCCTAAACCTTTTATTATCTCGTCACTACCTTCATAACCCTCTTGGTCAAGCTTTGAATTTCGTTGACTTTGGCCTAAAACAGCCTTAGAATGATGGGCTTCCGGTTAATCTAAGGTGTTTGGCGTATGGGCCTCAGCTTTTTATGAGCCGTGAATCCCTGACGGGCCCCGAAGAATCTAATTTACCGGTCATTCCTGGCAGTTAATTTAAGTGAAGTTAAGAGGCATAATTTAATGGCTAAGCGACGCGGAAATCCTAACTGGGGTAAGCCTGAGCCCATCGGGCCGATTACTCCAACAGTGACGGAATTTGAGCAGGTCGTGCGCGAATACAAACTCTCGCCTGACCAATACCTGCGCTCCACCCGGCTGCGAGAGTGGGCACGACGCAATAAGAATTCTAAGTACATCCCAGAGCCTTTGCTTGAGGCGTGGGGATTCGAAATCGAATCTACTCTCTAATGATTGCGGTTGAGTGAAAAGGGTCGCCGAAGTGGCGGCCTTTTTCTCTTTGATCTCGGCATCCTGCCGGTCCACCTCTGATTTCGCGCTCAGGAAGCGTTTTCAATTTATCCTATCTCGACGTTATGAAGCTTCCTGCCAATGAACTGGTAGCCTTGCTGATTGCCGTCAGCTTCGCTGCTGGACTGAACCTCTACGCGACCGTCGCCACGCTGGGTTTACTGGCCCACGCAGGCCTACTGACGCTTCCCCCAGCACTGCGCTTACTGGACAGTTGGTATGTGATCGGGGCGAGTGGCTTGCTGTTCACCGTAGAGTTCTTCGCAGACAAAATACCGGCCTTTGACCTGATCTGGAATGCGCTGCATACTTTTATCCGCGTGCCGGTGGCGGCGCTGCTTGCTTACCGCGCCACCTCCTCCCTTTCACCATGGGAACAACTGGCGGCCGCAGCGGTCGGAGGTGCCATTGCACTGGCAGCACATGGCGGCAAGACGGCTGTGCGGGCTGCGGTGACTCCTTCTCCCGAACCGCTATCCAATATGACGTTGAGTCTGGGAGAGGACGCCCTCGCCATATTCCTCACCTGGTTTGCCGTACGGCATCCTTACTGGTCAGCAGCCATTGTGAGCGTGTTGCTGCTGGCCATTTTACTTTTGGCGCGCTGGGTCGTGCGGTCAATACGCGCCCTTTTCCGAGGCGCGGAACGTGAATTGGTTAAGTGAGAACATGGTTTGACGGTGTAGGACGAGCGTGAGATAGTTTTTCGTCCCGCGCCGCGTAAGTACGGTGCCGGCCAGGCAAACTTCCGAAGGGGCCCCACATTCATGCGTCTCATCCCGCGGGAGAGCAAGTTTTTCCGCATGTTCTCAGAAGTGTCACAGAATCTCATCCAGGGCACGCGTTTGCTCCACGACATTCTCAAGAACCCCGCTCATATGGACCCGCGACTTGACCAGTTGCAGGAGATCGAACATCGCGGGGATGAGATGACTCATGGCATCCTCACCGCGCTGAACCAGACCTTTATCACTCCTTTCGATCGCGAAGACATCCACCGACTCACTTCATCCCTGGATGATGTGTTGGATTTCGTCAACGCCGCCGGGGTGCGTCTGCGGCTCTACAAGATCAAGACCCCTCCCTCAATCGCCGCTGAATTGGCCGCAATGATCGTGGAACAATCCGAGGAACTAGCTCGGGGAGTCTCTCTGCTGGAAAAGAACAAACTGGTTCTGGAGCATTGTGTAGAGGTCCATCGACTGGAAAACGAAGCTGATCGCCTGAGCCGAAAAGCCATCGCGGACCTTTTCGACAATGAGAAGGACCCTATCCAGCTCATTAAGATCAAAGAGCTGTATGAAGTGCTCGAAACCGCGACTGACAAGGCAGAGGACGCGGCCAACGTTCTGGAGGCCGTCGCGTTGAAGAGCAATTGATGACCCCCGATTCCCACGCCCCACAGCTCGCGAGGTACCCGCACCGGTGAACCCAGGACTGCTACTCCTCATCATTACCATCACTACGGCTCTGGTTTTTGATTTCCTGAATGGCTTCCATGATGCCGCCAACAGCATTGCAACCGTAGTTTCCACTCGTGTCCTTACCCCGCGGAAAGCCGTGCTGCTGGCCGCGTTCTGCAACTTCATCGCCGCCTGGTTCCTGGGTACGGCGGTAGCAAAGACAATTGGCAAGGGCATGATCCATTTGGAGGATGTAACTCAATTTGTAGTCATCGCCGGCTTGGCAGGAGCTATTGTCTGGGACCTACTGACTTGGTGGTGGGGTCTTCCCACTTCGTCCTCGCATGCTTTGATTGGGGGCTATGCGGGGGCTGCCCTGGCTCGCCACGCATTGAATCATGGTGCGGGTAGCGCCTTTAGCGTGATTATTCCTGCGGGCTGGACGAAGACTCTGATCTTCATCGTGATCGCTCCGATAATCGGATTCATATTAGCTTTTGTCTTCACCATCGCCAGCTACTGGCTGTTGCAGAATAAGAATCCACGCTCGGTCGACAACTGGTTCCGCAGGCTCCAACTCATTTCCGCCGCAGCTTACAGCATCGGCCACGGCGGGAATGACGCACAGAAAACGATGGGGATTGTGGCCGGCGCACTCTTTACTGCGGGCTACATGACTCCTTACGACATGGCGCACGACTGGGGCAGATTTAAGTGGCCAGTCATTCTGGCCGCCCACGCTGCTATTGCCCTGGGCACTTATTTCGGAGGTTGGCGCATCGTTCACACTATGGGTTCCAAGATCACCAAGCTCAAACCGATCGGTGGATTCTGCGCCGAAAGCGCTGGCGCTTTAACTCTGTTCGGCACTGCACTGGCAGGAATTCCCGTGAGTACCACGCACACCATTACCGGCGCAATCGTTGGAGTCGGCGCAGTACATCGGCTGTCGGCGGTACGCTGGGGCGTCGCGCGGCGCATCGTTTGGGCGTGGATCCTGACGATCCCAGCTTCCGCGGCGGTTGCCGCCTTGGTCTTCTGGATAATCCGGCTGGCCCATCCCACCGCCTAGCAGTCAATCAAATGCACTCATTTTGCTACAATCTTTGACAATGACGTCTCATCCGCCGTTCACCGACGTTCCCACTGCCATCGACGAGATCCGCGCCGGCCGCATGATTGTGGTTGTGGACGACGAAGACCGCGAGAACGAAGGCGATCTCACGCTGGCAGCAGAGAAAGTTACTCCCGAAGCCATCAACTTCATGGCCAAGTTCGGCCGCGGTCTGGTATGCCTGGCGCTAACCGAAGATCGCCTGGATCATTTGCGCATCGGTCCCATGACTGCCGAGAACACTTCGAATTACGGGACCGCATTTTGCGAGGCCATCGATGCTCGCCAAGGGGTGACGACTGGAATTTCCGCGTACGATCGCGCCCGCACAATCAGTGTGGCTATTGATCCCGCCACTCGGCCCGCTGATTTGGCTCGCCCTGGCCATGTGTTTCCTTTGCGAGCTCGCAAAGGTGGCGTGCTGGTTCGCGCGGGCCAGACTGAAGCTTCTGTGGACCTGGCACGGCTCGCTGGAATGGTTCCAGCCGGAGTGATCTGCGAAATCATGCGCGATGACGGCACCATGGCCCGGGTCCCAGACTTGATCGAATTCTGCCAGGTTCACGACTTGAAGATGCTCACGGTAGCCGAGTTGATCCGTTACCGCATGCAGCACGAACGTTACATCCACCGGGTCGGAGAAGCGCTGGTGGCCACGCGCCACGGGGAATTCCGACTGATTGCGTACGAAAGTGAAGTGGATGGCGGTGAATCCCATGTCGCCCTGGTGCGGGGTGACATTGAACACGGCAGCGAACCGGTTTTGGTTCGCATGCACTCCCATTGCCTTATGGGCGACGTTTTTGGTTCGACCGGTTGCGACTGCCACGCGTCTATCGAGGGTTCCATGCAGGCAATCGCCCACGAAGGGCGGGGGGCTCTTATCTATCTGCATCAGACCTCGAAGGGTTTTTCCGTGGAACGTGGCGGAGACAGAACCTCACTCATATTCCATCGCGACAAGCGGCTGCCCGCGCTTCCGGAAAGCGAGCGTAAGACGCAGCGCGAGATCGGCCTGGGAGCCCAAATTCTTTCCGATCTAAACCTGCGACGGATTCGCCTGCTCACGAATCATCCGCGGAAGGTCGCGGCGTTAGAAGGATTCGGAATCGAGATTATCGAGCAGGTACCGATTTCCTTGAGTTCTGCAAAGCTCAAGCAGAGTACTTAAAACGGCTTTCGGATTACAACTTCCGCATCGTTAATAAAAAACTGCGCTGAACATTGATCGGAGCCGCAGATTACCGGCAGCAAACCGGAGAGTTGTTTGCGGGTGATCAGGCCTAACGTTCCGCAGTCAGGACAAGACAGCACCGCCCAGTAGGGATCTTCTTTTTCCCCCACGCGGCCCGCATTCTCCAGCACGAAGACCGTACCCGGATGCATCTGCTCCGGGATCCATTCGCTCAGGATATTCAGTTCTCCTACCATGTCGCCTCCGGTAGAGCCAAACTTTCGCGCTTTATGAGGCCTTCTTCATCTTGCGCAGCGGGCGAGACATCGCAGGAGCGGATGCGCTCCCTTTTTTGCCGCTGCGAATGACTGCTCGAACCTGCCGGACAGTATCGGTGAGGCAAATCGCCAGCATGGGTTGGCGGGCATTTTTCAGTATGTCCACAATCTGCCGTGCTGAAGTTTCCAGATAAAGACTGGAACCATCGGTGAGCAAGTGGTACTCAGATGTGCCTCCAACCGTCTCCGCAAGTCGCTTTCCGAATTCTCGTTGTAAGAAGCGCACAACTTTGCGGACCCGCTGCAAGGAGAATCCCCGGCGCAGCAGCTCGCAGATCACGGCAACTTCAGTGAGATCTCCCATGGAGTACAGACGCCGATGCCCCGCGCGTGCTGGGACCACAATGCCCTGTTCGTCCCACCATTGCAGTTGCCGTGGCGTAATGCCGGTCAACCCAACTACGTCGCGAGATGAAAATGCTGTCTTCATTCCAAACCTAAAATGTTTCAAACACTTAGGCCACAAAATGTTTGAAACATTTTAGGCATGAGTTGGTGGATGTCAACAAGAGATTTAGCTCACGAGGGGTGACTAGAGGAGTTCCTATGATCCGGAGTTCAGGGGCAACCGCCGCCGACAAACTGAACGATTTCCAGCCGGTCGCCTTCCCCAAGGGGCGTCTCCGCCCATTGGTCGCGCGGGACGATCTTGCGGTTCAGTTCAATTGCAACGCGATCCTGCTTCATGCCCAACTGCTCTATCAAGGAGGTAAGCGACAAGGGGGATGTGAAATCGCGGCCTTCGCCATTGATCTGAAGTTTCATCTCACCTGGATTTTCGCAGTCCGAGGAATGCTATGGCAAGCCGGGAAGAAATCAGCTTTCGACCTTACGTAACCGGAACTTTCGCGTGGTCGTTCTACCAGAATAGCTGGCCTGCACTAGAAGTGAAGAGTCGGGTAAAGACGACTCCTCCATATCAATCTTCATTTCCGCATCGCCTGACGAATCGGTCATGACTTGCCTGTAAAAAGGCGCCGCATCGGGACGCGCGAAGCGGACTGTCAACCGGGCCCCGGGCGCTCCCGTGCCACCCTCGGTCACCCGCAGGCGCACGTTGAGGCTTCGATCCGAGTGCACGGAGTCGGCATTGAGCCAATGCACGTCCAGCTCCTTGATGGCTGCCAAACTTTCTGCCGTGTCCCGTTCATCGAGGACAGTGTCCAACCGGCCATCACGGATCGAATCGAGGACCAAGCGATGCTGATCCCGAAGAATCTGCTCTTTCTGCTGGTCAGTGAACCCAGCCGTTCCCCGCTCGTCGGCGTAAGAGGTGGCGCGCTTCCCTACACACCGTCCTTTCACAAACACCTGGGTTTGCAATAGCAACTCGTTTTCGCGCGCTTCGCTTTGCACGTGATAAACCGTGTCGCCATGTTTCACGTCGGTATTGAAGCCAAAGATCATGCGATTCTGTTCACTAAAACGAATCTCGAATTACGGGTTGGCGCGCTTGGCTTGACACTAACATGAGTGGATTCTAATCTAGATTGTTTAAGCATTCCTTGGCGCGAATTATATATAGCTCCCCTATGCCGGACAATTACTTCGCCCGCTACCTGCCGCTGCTGATTCATTTCCTGCTTGCAGGTGCTCTGGCATGCACCATCGTCTTGCTCTCATGGTTGATCGGATATCGACGGCCCACCCGAGCCAAGCTCTCTCCTTACGAATGCGGCATGATTCCCGTGGGGGACGCCCGTGGGCGCTTCTCGGTGAAATTCTACCTGGTAGGCATGCTATTCATTTTATTCGATGTGGAAGCTGTCTTTCTCTATCCCTGGGCGGTCATTCTCCGTCAACTCAAGATGTTCGGCTTTTGGGAGATGCTGGTTTATATCGGCGTTGTCCTCGTAGGTTTTTTCTATATCTGGAAAAAAGGTGTGCTGGATTGGAGCATCACTTCGCCGCGCAGAGGTGAAGTCTGATGCCTCTGCTCCCCGCTGTCACTGAACTGGAGCAACTGAAAGCTCACCCTGCCCTGGCCAAGTTGCTGGCTTGGAATTCCGGGGCAGTGGAAGGCGCCAAGTTCGACCGCGACGAGTTGACCATCTACATCGAGCGTTCTTCCATCGGCGACGCCTGCGGTTTGCTCCGCGATGACCGGGACTGTCCTTTCAATTTTCTGGTGGACGTGACCTGTGTCGATTGGTATCCAAAACAGCCAAGGTTTGAGATCGTGTATCACCTGCTCTCGCTTTCCAACAAAGAGCGGGTACGGCTGAAAGTCCGCCTTGACGATAGCTCGGAAATTGATTCTGTGACTTCAGTCTGGCCCGCAGCCAATTACTTCGAACGAGAGGTGTACGACCTGTTCGGAGTGCGCTTCAACGGACATCCATATTTGCGACGCCTTCTCATGCCGGAAGATTGGGAAGGATATCCTCTGCGCAAAGATTATCCGGTCGAGGGCTATCGCTAGACATGGCCCACCTCAGTCCTACGCCCACGCTCGAAGTCGGACAGGATCGCACCATGATCCTGAACATGGGGCCGCACCATCCCTCCACGCACGGCGTGTTGCGGTTGATCCTCGAAATTGATGGCGAAACCATCGTGCGCATCATGCCGGATATCGGCTACTTGCATACCGGCATTGAAAAAACGTGTGAAGCGAAGTTCTATCAGCAGGTGGTGCCGCTCACCGACCGCATCGATTACCTGTGCCCTCTGACGAACAATCTCTGTTACGTACTGGCCGTCGAAAAATTATTGGGGCTGGAAATCCCGCCTAAGGCGCAATGGATGCGAGTAATGCTGAACGAATTGACTCGCATCAACTCGCATCTGGTCTGGTTGGGAACGCACGCCCTCGATATCGGGGCCATGTCGGTTTTCCTCTATTGCTTCCGCGAGCGCGAAGACATTTTGCGCCTGTTCGAAATGGTGAGCGGACAGCGCATGATGACCTCCTATTTCCGTATCGGCGGCCTTGCCTTGGAACCGCCACTCGGATTCTTCAAGCCAGTAAGGGAGTTTGCCAATCGCTTCCCCGCAAAAGTGGATGAGTATGAAAATCTTCTTACCGGCAATCCAATCTGGGGGATGCGAACCAAAGGCGTGGCGCGAATTACTGCCGAAGATGCAGTTGCCCTGGGTGCGAGCGGACCAACCTTGCGCGGCAGCGGCGTCGATTTCGATCTGCGACGCGACATGCCCTACTCCGGCTATGAAAACTTTAAGTTCAAAGTGCCCGTCTCACAGGACGGCGACGTATTCGCCCGATATATTTGCCGGGTCCGCGAAATGCGGGAGTCCATCGCAATCGTGCAGCAGGCGCTGGACGGCATGCCCGAAGGCCGAATCAAGGCCGATGCCCCCAAAGTCATATTGCCCGACCGCGAAAAAATGAAGACGGAGATGGAAGCCCTCATCTATCACTTCAAGATTATTACCGAAGGCTTTGCGGTGCCCGAAGGCGAGGTCTACCAGGCAGTGGAATCACCGCGCGGCGAAATGGGTTATTACGTGGTCAGCGACGGGACCGCCAAGCCGTATCGCGTCCACATGCGCGCCGCCTGCCTGGCGAATCTGCAACTGCTGCCCGCGATGTGCGAGGGACGCCTCCTAGCAGACGTGGTGGCCGCGATCGGCTCGATCGACATTGTTCTTGGAGAAATCGACCGGTGAGATTCTCCGATCAATTCGAAAAGCGTTTCGCGGAGATGCTTACGCACTATCCAACCAAACGCTCAGTGCTGGTGCCGACATTACTCTATGCCCAGGACGAAATCGGCTTCCTGAGCGACGAGGTGATCAGCGAACTTGCAGGCCGTCTTGAGCTTACCGAACTCGAAGTCCGCAACGTGATCAGCTACTACTCCATGCTGACCACACGCCCGCGCGGCAAATATAACGTCCAGGTCTGCACCAACATTGCGTGCCTGTTGCGCGGCGGCGACGAACTTTTTGAACACTGCGAGAATAAATTTGGGGTCAAGCACAAGGGAACGACAGCGGATGGCCTCTTCTCACTCGAAGAGGTGGAATGCATCGGCGCATGCAGTTGGGCCCCGGCCGTGCAAGTGAATTATGACTTTCACGAGAATCTGACCACAGAGAAGCTTGATCAGGTTCTCGATCAGTACAAAAGAGAAACGCAATAGTTAGAGCAGATTGAACTAAGGTTTTCAATTGTCAATCGAAAATCGTAAATCGACAATGTTCTATGGCTGATCTGGTTTCCCATCCCGACGAAGTAAGAGTGGTCTCTCGCCGCTTTGGCCAGCGTGCGACTAATCTCGATCGCTACCTGGAACTGGATGGCTACAAGGCTGTCCAGAAGGCGCTTGCCATGCAGCCCGACGCCATCGTCAATGAGATCAAAAACTCCGGTCTTCGCGGACGTGGTGGCGCGGGATTCAATACCGGCATGAAGTGGTCATTCGTTCCCAAGCAATCGGCGAAACCAAAGTATGTCCTCTGCAATGGAGACGAGAGCGAGCCCGGCACCTGTAAAGACCGCCTGATTTTCGAGCACGACCCGCACGCCGTAATCGAGGGGACAGTGATCGCGGGACTCGCAGTGGGCTCACACACTGGCTACATCTATATCCGGGGGGAATATCGCTATCTGCTGGAAATCATGCAGAAGGCAATTGCCGATGCGTATGCCCGCGGATTCCTGGGCAAGAATATCTTCGGCAGCGGCTACGATTTCGACGTTTACTGGCACGGTGGCGCGGGCGCGTACGAAGTCGGTGAAGAATCCGCGCTGATGGAATCGTTGGAAGGCAAGCGCGGCATCCCCCGAATCCGGCCTCCCTTCCCTGCTGTCGTCGGACTTTGGGGTGGACCAACCGTCATTAATAATGCTGAAACGTTGGCCAGTGTTCCTCATATCCTGCTGGGTGGCGCGGACTGGTTTGCCAATCTGGGTCCACCAAAGAATGGCGGCACAAGATTGTTTTGCCTGAGCGGACACTTGAAACGCCCCGGCGTGTATGAGCTGCCCATGGGGTACAACCTGAAGAAAATGATTTACGACGTGGGCGGCGGAATTCCCGGCGGTCGCAAGCTGAAGGCCGTAGTACCGGGCGGTTCTAGCACACCTCTGCTGACGCCCGATGAAATTGATGTCCCCATGGATTTCGATTCAATGATGAAGGCGGGCTCGATGTTGGGATCGGGCGGCGTCGTGGTCCTGGACGACACCACATGCATGGTCAAGTTTGCGCTGCGCATCATGAAGTTTTATCAACACGAGAGCTGCGGCTGGTGCATTCCCTGCCGCGAAGGCACCGATTGGCTCAAGAAGACACTGATCCGTTTTCATTCCGGTGGCGGTTTGAAGAAAGATATCGACAACATTCTGTACTTGTCCCAGAACATGTTGGGCCGAACCTTTTGTCCGCTGGGCGATGCAGCCGCGATGCCTACGATTTCCATCGTGAAGAAATTCCGGCAGGAATTCGAAGACCACCTCGAAGGTCAACCCTGCGCATTTGAGAAAGAAAGCAACATCGAGAAACTACCAGTGTTCGCCTGATACAGAAGATCCGGTAATCAATTCATGGCAGACATAAACATCACGGTGGACGGCAAAAAAGTTATCGGGGCACAAGGCACGCTGCTGATCGAGGCTTGCAAGAGCGTGGGCATTGAGGTTCCTTCATTTTGCTACTACCCGAATCTTTCATTGCAAGGCGCTTGCCGGATGTGCCTGGTAAAAGTCGAGAAGATGCCGAAACTGCAAACGGCCTGCACAACCGTGATCAGCGAAGGCATGATCGTCACTACGGATAGCGATGAAATCCGCCAGGCGCGCAAGTCCATGGTGGAAATGCTGCTGGGAAATCATCCGCTGGATTGTCCGGTATGTGATGCCGGCGGCGAATGCGAATTGCAGGACATGACTTTCTCCTATGGCGCCGCCGAGTCGAAGTACATGGAGCCCAAGAATCACAAAGACGAACAGCAATGGTCTCCCGTGGTCTTTTTCGATCGGCCACGTTGCATCCTTTGTTATCGATGCGTGCGTGTGTGCGGTGAGGCCATGGACGTCTGGGCTCTGGGCGTGCAAAACCGGGGTGTCAGTTCGCTCATTGCTCCGAATCAGGAAGATCATCTCGAGTGCGAAGAGTGCGGCATGTGTATCGACATCTGCCCCGTGGGCGCCCTGACTTCTGGTGCGTACCGCTACAAGACGCGTCCCTGGGAGATGAAACACGTTGGGACGACTTGCACTCATTGCGGTGACGGATGCAAAACTACTTTAGGTGTCCGCCGTTCCGACACTGGTATGGGGATCGTTCGCGGCGACAATCGCGACAAAAGCGGTATTAACGGCGATTTCCTTTGCATCAAGGGTCGCTACGCATTCGATTTCGCTCATCACGATGACCGCATTACTCAGCCGCTCATTCGCAAAGATGGCCGCCTGACTCCATCCACGTGGGAAGAAGCTTTTGAACTGATCGGGAAACGCTTTGCCGATACTCGAGATCATCACGGCGGACAGTCTATCGGCGTCGTGGGCTCCAACAGAACTACCAACGAAGAAAACTATCTGCTGCAGAAGTTCGCACGTGTCGTCCTGCAAACCAATAATATCGACCATCATCGCACGGCCGACTTCCCTGCTTTTGCCGCAGTTCTGGCAGGCAAGCCCGAAGCGACTGCCAGCATGCGCGATGTATTCAACGCGCCGGCGATGCTGCTGATCGGCAATAATCCTACGGAGCAGCATCCTTTGCTAGCCTGGCAGATTCGCAACAATGTGCGGTTGCACCGTGCTCGGCTCTACGTAATCAATTCGCAAGAGATCAAATTGCGTCGCCAGGCTGCCAACTTCGTCCAAATTCCTGAAGGGACAGAGGGCGAGGTCGCGGCATTCCTGGCGGGCGATGATTCCGCTGTCGCGGCTGTCAGCAACGATGCGCGTGATGCGCTGACGTCTTTGCGGGACAAACTGCGGAGCGAGCAGAACCTGATCGTCATTTTTGGTTCCGAGGTTCGCGGCGATGACATTTCTGCGCTGGTCAAATTTGGTTCCGGTATTTCCGGCTCAAAGTTCATTTGCCTGGGCGACTACGCCAATTCCCGCGGAGCCGCCGACATGGGTCTTTACCCGGATCTTCTTCCCGGCTATCACTCGATCAACGATATCGGAACATTCCACCAGGAATGGGGAGGAGAAATTCCGCGGACACCTGGCCTGACTCTGCCTGAGATGGTCGAAAGCGCCAAGGCCGGCAAGCTGAAGGCGTTCTACGTCGTGGGCTCGAATCCTGTGGGACGGCTTGGTCTTGATCCATTTTCATTTTCCAAGGGTTTTGTGGTGGTCCAGGATATGTTCTTGACGGAAACGGCTGAGATTGCTGACGCGGTGCTTCCTGCTGCTAACGCCTACGAGAAAGCAGGGACGTTCACCAACACCTGCGGCGATCTCCAATTACTGAAGAAGGCGGGAGAGGTTAATGGCACCAAACCTGATTTTGAAATGATCGTGCGCATCGCCGACGCCATGGGCTTTGATGTGCGTAAGTTGGTACCCTTCGGCCGTGGCACACGCGCGGACATGGGACAATCTCGCGGGGCGCAGGCAGGTGAAGCAGATCGGCATGCGGTTTGGCTCGAAGCTCACGGCCTGGAACCGAAGATGTCGCCGTTCGATCCCATGGCCATTCTCGATGAAATTCAGCGGTTGGTGCCGGGATATGACGTCTCCCGAATGAACCTGCAGGCAGGCAACGATCAGCACACGACTCTATCCAGCAGTGGACGGCCGACCTCGCAGAAGCCGGAACTGATTGCGCCGGCCAATGACGATCTTTTCAGTTCTGGCACCTTGGGCCGCTATTCCAAAACTTTAAATTCAGTCCTTGAGAACACTCACAAACAGCCTGCGGAAACTGTAGTCGCCGCCGACTGAACGAATTTTTCCACCATCTGAGGCCAGAGAGAACAATTTGGTAAGCGTCGAAAGCTTCGTCATCGCTTCAATCATTAAGACCGCGATCGCACTTTTTGTGCTGCTCACTGCGGTCGCTTACACGGTATGGCTGGAGCGCAAAGTTGTCGGACATATTCAGAACCGTTGGGGACCTACGCGTGTCGGACCCTTTGGACTACTGCAGCCTTTGGCCGATGGCCTCAAATTCGTTTTCAAGGAAGACATCACTCCTCCGCACGTCTACAAATTACTGTACCTTGCTGCGCCCGTGATCGCCGTCACCTTCGCGTTGACATCGATCTCAGTGATCCCCATCGGCAACTCGATTACCGTAGCTGGTGTACGCACGCCTTTACAAATCACAGATGTGAACATTGGACTGCTCATTATCCTGGGCATTACATCGATGGGTGTCTATGGCGTTGCCCTCGCGGGCTGGTCGTCCAACAGCAAGTATTCCCTACTCGGCGGCTTGCGCGCCAGCGCCCAGATGATTAGCTACGAAGTCTCTCTCGGCCTGTCCCTGATCGGAGTGCTTATTCTCTCAGGCAGCTTCAGCCTGCGCGAAATTGTGGACGCACAGGGCGGAACGTTCTGGGGATTCATCCCACGCTGGAACATTTTTCAGGGACAGATTGTCGCCTTCTTCATTTATCTGATGGCAGCGTTCGCGGAAACTAATCGCATCCCTTTCGATCTCCCCGAAGCCGAGACCGAATTGGTTGCCGGCTATCACACCGAATACAGCTCCATGAAGTTCGCCATGTTTTTTATGGCGGAATACGCCAACATGATCACGGTCGCATGCCTGGCGTCGCTGCTTTTCCTTGGCGGATGGCATGGACCACTATTTGGCCCACCCTGGTTGCAGTCAATCCTTCCAGTTTTCTGGTTTGTATTGCGAGTTTTCTGTTTTCTTTTTGTCTATATCTGGATTCGTGGGACGTTACCGCGATTCCGCTATGACCAGCTCATGGCCTTCGGTTGGAAGTTTCTGCTCCCGCTGGCCATTGCGAATCTCGTAATCACCGGCCTAATCGTAGCCCTGAAGTCGTGAACTGAGATCCGAGAACAAAGAACTGAGAACTGTTCGATGCTACACCTGGTTTTATTCCTAATCTTCGGAGCAATTTGCGTGGCAGGAGCCGTGAACCTGCTGGCGCAGCGCCATCCCATCAATAGCGCTCTTTCGTTGATCGTAGTAATGGGATCCCTGGCAGTTGAGTACCTGCTGCTGGGCGCAGAATTTGTGGCCGCGGTGCAGGTGATCATCTATGCCGGAGCTATCATGGTTCTCTTCGTTTTCGTGATCATGCTCCTAAACGCAGGAGAAGAGGAGCTCACGAACGGAAGTCGTGTCGCGCTGCTGCTCGGAATCCCTGGAATGCTGGTCAGCAGTGTGTTGGTGGCATGGGTCCTGCTCGCACATTCGGGCACGGAAGCAGTGCCGGCAGGAGCCTTGCCGGGACCACCCAAGATTATCGGCTGGCTGCTGTTCCACGATTTCCTGTTGCCCTTTGAAGTGACGTCGGTTCTGATTCTGATCGCGATCATGGGCGCGGTGGTGCTGGCGAGTCCGCCGGAGTCGGTCCAACAATCAAAGAAGGAGGGTTGATGGTACCGCTGTCTTACTACCTGGTGCTGAGCGGCATTCTATTTGCCTGTGGTGTCACCGGGTTTCTGATCAGGCGGAATATCATCACCATCTTCATGTCCATCGAGTTGATGCTCAATGGAGTGAATTTGTCGTTCGTGGCCTTTGCAGCGCACTGGCACGCACTGAGCGGACAAGTTTTTGTTTTCTTCGTGATGGTGGTCGCCGCCGCCGAAGCAGCGGTCGGGCTTGCCATCATCATCGCGGTGTATCGCACGCGGGAGACTCTGAACGTAGACCGGGTAAACCTGCTCAAGCTATGACTCCGAACCTGCATCTCTGGCTGATTCCGCTGCTGCCGCTGATCGGCTCCGCCCTCAACGGTCTATTTGGCCGCCGGTCTCCCCGGCGAACCGTTGCGGCAGTGGCGCTGGCGTTCTGCGGCGCTGCTTTCGCCATGGCGCTTTGGGTCGCGATTCGGTTCTCTTCCCTTACGGTGCCCCACGTAGAGTTCCTGGCCACTTGGGTTCGCGCTGGAAACTTCCAGGCAGATTTCGCTTTCTATCTCGATCAGCTCTCGCTAGTGATGTTGCTGGTTGTTACCGGGGTCGGATTTCTTATCCATATTTATTCGGTCGGATACATGTGGGAGGAGGGCGGCTTCTATCGTTTCTTCAGTTATCTGAATCTGTTCATGTTTTTCATGCTGACGCTCGTTCTGGCCAACAACTACCTGTTGATGTTCATCGGTTGGGAAGGCGTAGGCCTGGCTTCCTATCTTTTGATCGGATTCTTTTTCCTCCGCGACTCCGCCGCTGCGGCGGGCAAGAAAGCATTCATCGTGAATCGGATTGGGGATTTCGGTTTCCTGATCGCATTGTTCTTGTTGATCAAACATTTCGGCTCGCTGAACTTCGAACAACTATTTAAGAGTATTTCAGTTTTGCCGGCGGAGACTACCGGAGCAGGACTGCTGACCTCTATCGGACTCCTGCTCATGGTCGGCGCTGCCGGAAAATCAGCGCAAATTCCTCTATACGTCTGGCTGCCCGACGCGATGGAGGGTCCCACGCCGGTATCCGCTCTGATTCACGCCGCCACTATGGTCACTGCGGGTGTTTACATGGTGGCGCGTTCGCATGTCATCTTCGACCGCGCACCCACGGCGCTGATGGTGGTCGCCATCATCGGGACGCTGACTGCATTATTCGCCGCCACAATTGGCGTCGGTCAAACCGATATCAAGAAAGTTCTTGCCTACTCCACGATTTCGCAGCTCGGCTACATGTTTATGGCTTGTGGCGTCGCGGCATATTCGGCGGGCATTTTTCATCTAGTGACGCACG
>Ga0070697_100001134_pt1 | contig 20149 bp, 9 predicted proteins | sample KBSK1501metaG_FD_65475 | JGI IMG/M metagenome (GOLD analysis project Ga0070697, IMG submission 65475) | Corn, switchgrass and miscanthus rhizosphere microbial communities from Kellogg Biological Station, Michigan, USA - KBS K1-50-1 metaG | ecosystem: Host-associated > Plants > Roots >... | reverse complement strand
GGCGATTGGACAAAGCCGCTTTCAGGCCAAGCAGGCACAACGGGCTACCTCTCCTGACGTTGGCTGGACCGTTTCCACTGGCAAGATTCACTCGCACACCACGCGCAAAGTCTATCAGCAGCATGTGCTGGCTTTCATCAACTGGGCACGAACCACTCACGGCATCACGCGCTTAGCCTGGCTGGATGAACGCGCCGCTCTGCGCCTGTTCTTTGGCGACTGGAGCTTGGCAGCAGCGGTGAGCATCCCGAGGCGTACCCGTACGACTATTACCCGCTCACGTGGCCCTGCCGGCCATGATCGACACTTCCAGCCAGCCAATTGGCAGGCGCACATCCGCTTCGCCCAGGCCTGCGGGCTGCGACGTGCGGAACTGCGCGATCTGCGGGTGCGCGATGTGTACACGAGCAGTGATGGCACGCTTTTCGTCCATGTCAAGAACGGCAAGGGAGGGAAAGCTCGGGAGGTGCCCGTGCTCAAGGGTCACGAACAGGAGGTGCTGGCGGTCGTGCAGGGGCGCGCTCCCCACGAAAAGGTCTTCGACCACATCCCCGGGCACATGGATGTGCACAGCTACCGGCGCGACTCGGCACAACGCCGCTACCTGCAGCAGGCGCCTGAGCAGGCCTTACCTCCGGTTGAAGGGCGACTGAGGCGCGACGATTATGATCCTGCCGCGGCCCAACAGGTCTCCTGGGCGTTGGGGCACAATCGGCTGGATGTGGTGCTGCGGCATTATCTGCGCTAGCGAGCATCCTCCCGGTGCAGGAACAGCTCCGTCCTCTTGTGCAAAAGCCTTGCACCATCGAGGCCGTCTTCGACCCGGGTCTTCCCGTCATTTCCCGCCAGGTATCCAGGCCGAGACCGTCAGTGATCCGAATTGTCACCGCCTGCTCTGGCTACGCTGTGCTCATGGGATCTGTGACGTTGTCCGACGAGCCGGAGGAGCAAGCCGATGGTCATCCACCTGCGCCCCTATCAGCGCTTGGCGCTCTATCATCTGAGGCGAAGCATGGAGGCCGGAGCGTGGCGGCAGTACCTCGACCTGCCAACGGGCACCGGCAAAAGTACGCTTGCCGCCGCGTTTGCGGCCCAGCGGCTGGGGCAGACGCCGGGGCGCGTCCTGGCGCTGGTGCATCGGCAAGACCTCGCCCTGCAACTGGCCGAGACGTTCAGACAGGAAGAGCTGGAGGTGGGCCTGTTGATGGAGGGCAGCCACACGTTGCACACTCCGGTCGTGGTCGCCACCGTCCAATCCCTCATGCCAGAGGCGACGCAGGCCCTCCTGACGGCCGACGCGATGCCCATTCTGACGGTGCTCATCGACGAGGCGCACCACGCCGTCCCCGGCTCGGCCTACGAGCGCGTCCTGGCCGCCATCGAGCAGGCGGCTGGCGCACAACCGGTGGCCGTGATCGGCCTGACCGCGACCCTCTATCGCAACGATGAGCGCAGCATGCTCTCGCTCTTGCCCGTCTGCGCCTTCGCGCGCACCATCCCGGAGATGGTGCAGGAGGGGTACCTCGCCCCGCTCACCTGGAAACCGGTGCAGCTCGACCTCGACCTGGCTCAGGTGGCGACCTCGCGCGAGACCGGCGAACGGGACTACGCCGAGACCGCCCTGGCAGCGCACTTGCTGCGCGAGGCCATCACCGCGCGGCTGGTGGGGCACGCCGCCTCGCTCATCGGGCAGCGCCCCACCCTGGTCTTCGCCGCCAGTGTGCAGCACGCTGCGCACCTGAGCTCGGCCTTTCGGGCGCGTGGATTGGCAGCAGCCCCCGTCTCCGGGCGCACCAGCAGGAAGCAGCGCGACGAGCTGTTTGCCCGCTGGAAGGATGGCGCCATCCAGGTGGTCTGCAACTGCGCCCTGCTCACGGAGGGCTACGACTTTCCCGGCATCGCGGCCCTGGTCATCGCGCGGCCCACGCTCTCGCCCGCCCTGTACATGCAGATGCTTGGCAGGGGCATGCGCAGGGCCGAGGGGAAGACCGACTGCCTGGTGATCGATGTGCTGGGCAAGCAGCCAGATGCGCGTCGGCAAGTGGTGCTGCCGCATGTGATCGGGATCGAAGCGGCACCTGAGGATGAGGGACATGCGGGTAAGCCTCTCAGGAGCAGGAGCAGCGACCCCGTCTTGCGGTCCATCCTGGGAGGCCGGGGAGAAACGGGGCTGGCGCTACTAGATCCCCTTGGGCGCTCGCCGTATCGCTGGACGGCTTACAGCCGCGGCTACTTCGCGCGCATCAACGCCCATGTGATCGCTATCCTCGAGCGCGACCCGGCCAAAAGCGGCCTCTACCGGTCGCGGCAGTACGCCAGGCAGCCCGAGCGCGTGCCAGAGCACTTATGGATTGAATGGCGCTATCTGCCCCTGCGGCAGTAGGTGGCGCTGGTACAGGAGGCCACCGCAGGCCTCTTCCGCGAGGCGTTTGCCGGGAAAGCGGCGGCCTGGTTGAAGGAGCCCGCCACCGAGAAGCAGTTGGAGACCCTGGGGCGCCACCGTGGGCACCTCCCTGAGCAGGCGCGCGCAGCAGGCTGGACCAAACGTGAGGCCTCGGAGGCCATCGCCTTCTACCAGCTACGCCGGGTGTTGTTCCAAGCACCGGACGAGTAAGCGGGAGCGGACAAGGCGCATGTGATCTCGCGCTTACCAGTTGCACATGACTCCCAGAGCATTCATCTTTCTCCGCCAACAATCCCTCATCACTAATGCGTAACCCATATTTCGCAATCGGATTGACAGGTTGTGGAGAATTTGGCACGCCGGCAGTTTGTACCCTCCATAAAGCCACTTAACGTTTGGATCTCTCGACCTACTCCACGAGGAAAATCTCTGAGTTTTCGCTAACGATTGCCTGCGGTCGGTAGCGCTGTCCATGAAGCCGCATGTCGAGTGCCCGAAGACGCATACCTATTCGGGCGTTTTTTAACTGTGGGAAGCGTTCTTGAGGGGCAACAATGCGGACTTCGGCTTCACGCCACCTCACAGTAACCTTCCAATGATAATCCTTGAGTTCAAGTACAAGAATCGTTCCTTCAAAGCCGTGAACAGCATCCTCTAACGCCCGCGAATGGCTGGCATGGTCTGCCTGCCACCTCCAAAATGGCCTGCACCAGGGACGGAACTCACATACCGTACAGACCGTACCGGGAGAGGCAAGGTGTTCTGCACTCAAACCCTCCTGCAGTTTTTGCACTATCTGGCGAGCTTCATACCCAACCTGCAGGCATATCCCAGGATTGACGGCTACCTTATGCGTCGCTCCGGTAAAGGGATAAACGACCAGGGCCTCCGCAGGCCATTCTCCGAATGTCTCATGCCAGAGCAATGCGTACAACTGCAGTTGTCTCTCGTAGCGCTCCGGCAGATCAGCGCGTAGGGCTGACTTATAATCTATTAAACGCACGCCCCCATTGGGAAGCCTCTCCGCATAATCTATTCTACCCATGAGGAGGCCATCCCGCGACTGAACAGGGATTTCTACCACAACGAACTCCCCGCTCACGTTCGTGCCCATGGAAGTCGCGCCCTTGATCGGCATATCCGCGCGCTGCTGTTTGTGCTCCAATACGCTGGACTCCCCAAGGGAATATTCGGCCAGGCGCAGCGCCTCCACGGTTACCGCTTCCAAAGCGCGCTGAACCCGCTCCTCATTACGCGCGAGCATCTGCTCGCGCGGGTGCGTATCCTTTTGCATTTCCTGCAGGGCGAGCTCTTCGCGGAAACGTTTGGCAGCTTCCTCGACAATAATGTCAGGGTTGGATGAACCGATAGGGCGCTCTGTCAGGGATTGCAAAGTCCGGTGGAACGCGATCCCGACGCGCGCTGCGTAAGCCGTACGGCGTTCGTAGCCTTTTGAGTACTCGAAGTAGATGCGTAGCGTGCAGGAACGCATGATCTCAATGGCGGTCGGCCCAAAGGGCGCCTCTGGTCGACCCCTTGGCGGCCAGAGGCTGCTCTCGTTTATCAGCCAGTTGAAGGCAGTTGGCGTCACGTTATTCATCATCTCACCACGTAAGGTTGTTCAGCACCCAGAATGGGCGCCGCTCGAGGTCAAAGGTAGTGTGGACTGCGCAACGCAATCCGTGGGCACTCAAAAATGCCTGCCGCTCGTCGCGGGTCGGGCGCCCCTGGAGTGGGTGGATCACCCAGAGACCCACCTGTACTCCCTCCGAATCGCGCAGGACAAGCGGGAAGCGTTGCCTGTCGAGTGTAACCGCAGGCAGTACGCTCCAGCTCGTTCGCGCATATTCTGCCAGCGCTGCGGAACAGTATTCGACCTGGAGAGGATTCAGGGCCGGCAGCTGGTGGCGGAGTACGAATCGCAGCAACGCCGCCCCTAATTCCCGGTCGAGAAGCGGATGGAACATCTGGTTCCGGTAATCAAACATGCAATGGTAGCAAGCTCCCTGGCACTCTGGATTCGGGCAAGCTTCTCCCAATTCCAACGCTTTACGCAAAATAGCCTCCAGGTTTTGCTCTATTGCCCGTGCGTAGCCGGCCCCTCCGGGAACGTTGTCATAGAGAAAAACTTCACCGTGCAGACGATGCCCGAGGCCCCTGCGCACTGCTCGCGCGCCTACCTTCAGTTCCCCAGGATCAATTTGTAAGATTATGGCAGCGGCATTCGCAATCAACATACCGAAAGAATACCAGACGGCTTTCCCGGACGGACTTTGGAAGGGAGCATCGAGCGTATCCGGCAGGTCAACTCCCAGTAGGACAACCTCTGAGAAAAATTGGTGGCCGAGGATGACCTGGTTGTGGAAGTCATTCGTGTTTGGGCACGTATCACCGGCTCGCGGGCCAGCATTTTTCCCCCAAAAAGGTGGGACACTGGCCGGATAGGTATGGCTCCCCAGATTATCGGGATCAAGTGCCCGCCCGCAGGCCGGGCAGATGATAAAGCCAGGGAAGTCGGAGTTCGGGCCCTTGTTGCAGATGAAAAGTTCACCCTGTCGTACGCGGACGTACAAGCGTGGCGCAAAGGAGAGCTGGGGTTTCCCTGTGCTGAATGATGTCTGTCCCACAAGGAGCCGGGCAGGAAGCACATAACCGCCCCGCTCGCGCCCCCCTCTCACATACCTTTCGCGCCCGACGTTTGGCAGAGCGCAGTCAACGGTGAAGCCTCGGGGCTGTAGATAGGGGAGCGGGGTGACCTGGAAGCTCCCACACTCTTCACACTGATCGGGCAGGTCACCCGTGTTGCGTACCAGTGTCACCGACTGGCAGTCGGAGCACTCCACCAGCATACCGCTCGGACTGTAGTCCGGATTCGGGTTGAAGCGATCATAAACACCGGCGCTGCGGTAAATGTAGGTATTTGGGAATTCTCCCCGGATCACCTCAGACCCTGGAGCGTACTCTGCCAGCGCGATCTGGAGGTCCCGCTGCATAGCATCGCCCTTGACCAGTTCCGTCTCCCCGTAGGATGGTTGATCTGATGGGATGAAGAGGCTCACGACATCCACCGGGAAGGCGTACTCTGGGAGAAGACCGGCGTTCATCAGGCTATCCAGGACTTTATCCTTATTCTCGCACCTGCTCACCACCGCCTGCACTTCGGTCACAAGCTTGTCGAGCCACACTCCCAGTTTGGGCACAAACACCGGATCAACGATTTGTTTGCAACGCTCCAGAAGAGGAGCGCGGTTTGAGGCCAGGTAGGTGCGCAGTCGTGTGGAATACTGGCCGTTCGTGAAGTCCGCAACCGTTCCCCAGGCTTCGAAAAGATTTGACTGCTGTGCAGACTGTCGCGTTTTTGACGACTGGTAGAAGAAACTCTGCAGGAGCAAAGAGCGCACATGGCGGCGTGCGAAGACCTCCTTCGTCAGGTAGAGAGCGGGCACTCGAGGCGGATGGCTCACGATTTCTGGTGGGTGGGCGAAATAGTACTGGTCGTGGCTCCGGAACTGCGCGAAGGAGAGTACCGTCGCGAGGGAACTCCCGCGCCGCCCGGCGCGGCCAGCACGCTGCTGGTAGTTCGCCACAGTAGGGGGAACATTGCGCATCCCCACGCTGAGGAGGCTGCCAATGTCGATCCCCATCTCCATGGTGGTGGTCACAGAGAGAACATCGACACGGTAGTCATCGGCATGCTGGTGGTCATGGAAAAGGTCCTGAAACCAGCGTTCCTCGTCTCGGGCTTCCACGCCCGGGATCTGGGCCGTGTGTTCCACCGCTCTCAATGGATAGGGATCATCGAAGAGCGACCCAGGGAGCGCATGCAAAGCCGAGCGCCGATAGAAGCTGCGGACGGAGGCGGCAGAGAAAGGGCTGGTTGGCTGGCCACACCGGAGACAAACGTTGAAAGGTGCCTCGCTCATAATATACGCGCAGGCATTACAGCGCTGGACAGTAGAACCGATAGGATGGAGGTTGAAAACGTCGATGCGGATGCCATGAGGGACCTTTTCGCCAAATTTTTTCCCAGCCGGTGTCAAAATCTTGAAGCCAATGAGCGCGTCCCACAGTGGCCCAGCCAGGTTCCTGACCCACTGGTCCGCCGCAGCTTTGTTGGGAAGGCGCTTCATGGCAACAAGCGCCCGGGAAACGGCGATGACGTAACGCCCCAACTTGCGCGTGGCATTGAGATTGTAGGGAATAGCGTGCCGCCCCTGGTCGGTATCCCGTTTATATCCCCAGATGAGTACATTGCGCTCATATTCGTTCACCATTTTATCTGGCCACTCCCACGGAGCCAATGGCTGAGGGGGGAGGAGAATATTCTCGGTGGCGAGGATGCGAGTCACAGCCTGGAGAAACAGGCCCGTCTCAGGTTCGCTCAGACAGGGGAATGTGCCGAACGTTTCCGGGAGTCCGACACGCCAGTAAGCGAGCCCCAGGGGTTCCAGTGCAAATTCTCTTTTTTGCGAGAGTTCGCGGCGCAGACCCACATGAAAGGCAGTCTGCGCCCACTTGAAGCAAGCCGAATCTCCCTGCTCCATTTTCCTGAAGTATTCACGTATGAGCCCATTTGTCGGATCGATCCCTCGCTGAATTTGGAGCTGGATCACGCGGGAACGCACCTCTTCGAAAGAGAGCGCCCTGGGGTCGGGATGCCTTCCCGATCCCAGGCACGCGTGGCACGTCGTTAGCGTGCGTACCTGTTCCTGGCCGATAATATATGCCCCCGTTTGTTCGATGCTCCCCTCCCCCTCACATTCCTGGCAAGCCATCAAAGCCCGATAGACAAGTTGGCGAAACACATCATTGTGGTGGTCGTCCCGCAGGTCGGCAGCCAGCTGCGCTGCCTCCTGGCGCGAATCGGTGAAAAGGAGCGCTTTGCGCCCGTAATTCGGAGGGGTGCCATGCGTCGCCCGCGGCTGGACGCGAAACCCATCCTCAGCGAGGATGGAGAAGGTGCGCGGGCCTTTCGTGCGCAGCGGCTCGATGATCTCGCGGCCGCCCTCCCTCATCTCACGGTAATTGCGACAGCGCGGGCACTGGGCCGGAAAGTTCCCACCCTGCGCAATCCCATCCGCGTCTGGATCAACCGTGTAGACTGGGCGCGCATACGCGTCATGTGGGTGTGTCGGTAACGTGGTTCGGGTGGAACGATATTCAACTGATGCATAGGCGTCAGGGATCTCGACGCCAAACACTTCAAACTGGGTAAAGTCGGTCCGCCTCCCGCTCAAATCGTCGCTCCATGGCCAGAGGCTTCCCTGAGCGGAGTCCGGTATTCCGCCCAAATACAGCAGTCCGCACTGCCGGCATGAGAACAGCTCCAGCACGCGGGCACCGCACTCGCACCACGGACGCGGATCCATATACAACTTCCCGACGGGACGTGGCGTGGTTTCCGAAGCTGGGGGAGGCGCTTTCGGGCAGTCCGGGTCCATGCAGGCCCAGATCCCATAGACACCGCGGAAGAAGATGTGCATGCGCACAGAGATGAGCGGCGGCGTATCTGGGAGTGCCGATGCTCTCGCGAAGCTCCCCGCTGCTAAGATACCCGCCGTAGCGCGCTCGCGCTCTCCGGGCGTTCCCAATCCGGGCCAGCACTCTTCAGCAAGTCTATCGAGCAGCGTTGCCCGGCGGGCAGTGCGTTGACGCGTCCACTGGATATCGTGATTCTGCTCCAGCAGATTATAAAGGGCGACTTGCGGCGGCAGTCGCTTATCAACTGGCCCCGCGACGAGATCAGCGGCCAGTTGTTCGATGGCCAGATCTGGACTGCTCAGAGAAAAGTTCCGATGGAAGCGCTCGAAAGCAAAGAGGGTACGAGAAGATGCCTGGCGTTCGGGCACAACCTGGGCACCCGCACCTACGTGAATCAGGGTAAACCTGCTTTCTGGCTCGCCAAAGAGGTCTGCAACGAACTGGATCAGTTGATCATCTGATCCCGGTGGGACAGAGGCTGTCGTGGCAATTGCACGGAACTGAGGTGACCCGGATGGCAGCCCCAGCCGCTCCTTGAGCCGCCTGACGAGATAGGCCACCTCGGTGCCCTTTGCGCCAGTATAGGTGTGAGCCTCATCTAGCACGAGCGTCAGGCGGGCACTGGGCGTGCTTTCCAGCCACATGCGCGTGCAATCAAACATTCTGGCCTCGATTGGGCGTATGAGCATGTATTCGAGCATGGAGTAGTTCGTCACGAGGACATCTGGAGGCGCTTCCTGCATATCCCAGCGGCACAACATCTCAGGGCTATCCGGGCGGGGCCAGTTTCCGGTGTCGCGCAGTTCTTCCCGCAATTTTTCCCAATCGGCTATGACCTTTTGAAGGTATGCGTCAAAGCTCTCTCGCCTGGATTTATGGCTCCAGTGCCCTGTGGGCAGCGATAATCCCGTGTACATACCGAAATGGATCACGTTCCCATTCCACTGTTGCTTTTGCCAATCTGGCGACCCACCTCGGGCAAGGATGCGGCGCAGGCGTGAGAGCTGGTCGTTTACCAGCGCATTCATCGGATAGAGAATGATCCCCCGCATCGCCGCGGGACGCTGTTCATGTCGTCGGTTATTGAGCCACCCCCTGTGAGGATCGAAACGCCCCGGACGTTCCTGATCTGTGACGGGAGCCCATGATGGGGCTTCTTGCAGCACATCGGCCAGTATCGGGAGCATGAAACTCTCTGTTTTCCCGGAACCTGTTCCAGTGGCTACCAGTAAATCGGGACGATCTCCGACCGACGCCAGCAATGCCTCTTCCTGGTGGGTATACAAAGGGAAGCGGTCAACCGGCACGCCATACTGCATAAGCGAGGTCAGGCCAGCAGGGACTATGTGAGGGTACAGTCTTTCGAGCTCGATCAGCTTATGGGCGGGGGGAAAAGCGGGGGTTGCCTCGATGAAAGGCGCCTGGGCCACCACGCCTCGTTGACGAAGGATGTCGCCGCGCTCGGCGAAAATAGCGGGATGCGCGATCTTGTACGCTGTCTCCAGGTATTCGATCGTCGACTCTTTGATGTGCTCAAAAGCTTCGCTTGGTGTCAGCCGCATAAGTGATCCCTCTTTTACGCTTCCCGCTCGATCGTTTTAAATAATCAATCACCTGTGAGTTCGCCCAATTAATTGCTCCCAGATGATCTCCCTTGTGCACTGCTGGTAATCTGACCGGGTCCATGCACGCGGAATGAGCCAGCGATTGACGGCGAGTGTACCAATAGTTGCCGTAGAAGGACGCAATACCGCGCCAATCTCACCCGTCCCACATAGGCACTCTCGCCAGTTCGGTACAAGCGGGGCTCCGTATACTTCCCTGCTGATGCCGTGCCTGAGGAGATGGGGGTCGAGCCCAACGCGCCGCACTGCTTCCTTCGCGACCCGCAAACGCCAATTCGGTCCTTGCCCAAATTGATGCCCAGACGCATAAGCGTGCCCTTCCCGGCGCAGGAGTTCGCGCATGAGGAAGAAAAGCGGTTGCGGTATATGAAAATGCCCCCAGCCTGTTGTCTGACCGATGTGCAGAAATTCCAACACACCAGGCAGTTTCAGGCGATTGTAGAGCGACGAACGGCCAAGCGCTGAGGTTACAGTGATCAGGACGAGTTGGGCATGTTTGTGCTGCTGGCTGATGATGCCGCTGCGATGGCTGTACTTTGCCGCGAAGGCATCGCATACTTCCTGTGAAGTCATGAGAGCAGCTGTAATTTTCCCACCAAGGAGAGATGAATAGGGAGGAACGGCTCCGACGACATGAGCATCCATGACATGGACGAGCCGTTGCCTACGATCATCCACATCCCACCCAATCCATGTGTCACGCGCTTGTAAATTGAAAACCGGGTCCGTGAGCGCGAATATGCCGATGAGCTTGCCATTTGCCCTGTCCCGGACAAGGAAACGCAAACGGCGCCCATACCCGCGGGAGACGGGAACCGACCATAACAGTGTCGCGAGTCGGAATAAATCAGCGTCTTCTGTCTCGGAAATGACGAGCGAGATAGCGGGATCTACCGCCTCGGGTATGACTTCCCTACCCTCGGCAAAGTGCGGTAGGAGCTTGCGGCCGTGACGGGAAAGGAATTGCTGCTCGCCCTCTCTGTACTCTGCCCGTTGGGCCGCATGCCGGGAGCGCACCAGATCTTTTGTGTACGTTTGATCTGGCGCCGGAACAAGCGGGTCAAGGCCGATGAGAGCCAGGTGAGCGAGTAATTCGACACGTATGCGCTCATGCAGCTCAGCCAGGCTGCACTCCTCAATAAAACTGTTCCCCGACGGCTGCGCCTCATCGATCGGTATTTGCTTTTGCTGTACGTTCATACACGTAAATCTCAAATCCTTACGTAATTGTCTCCTGGCGCATTCTAGCAGTTCTTCACTCTACTTGTCTAGTGGCTCATCCCTGAGTAGAAATCACCCGCACTTGGGAAATTACTCCCGGCCCTTGAAAGTACCGGTGGCGAATTTGGAATCAACACCTACTATTCACTTGGATAGCGCGCGTTGCTCTTACACAGGTAGCTTTCTCAGGCGGGTTCCACCTCTTTACCCTCTCGCCAATTGCTTAGGTCGGCGGAAGAAGAACGAGGCTGGCGCTACTCCCATCGAAATCTTCGGTTCCAGAAGGCGTGTACCGCAACACATTTTCCACGTAGAGATCAATCAGGTGAAAGTAGTACGGCGATACCGTGTATTGCTGCGAACGCACAAATAGGACGCCCATGGTTGATAGAAACTGCACCTCGTCAAAGTGCGCCTCTCCCTGCATAACCTGGAAACGTCGAATGAGATGAGCGTGCTCCTGTCCCTGCACGTTCATGCCGGTTCGGGACCCCACGAGAAAGGCGTTGGTATCGTCATGCCAGATACCCTGATAAAGCTGCACATCTTGCCCTTTTTCGCTCAAAAACATTCCCAGGTCTTTATAGATCCTGGCGATGTATCTGCGGTCATATTTCCCCTCCTTTGCCTGTTTGCTGTCAAAAATGCGAGCGATACGCTCCAGCCACACACCGCTTGTCAGTTCTAGATAGGAGAGCGTGGGATGGGTCACGGCGATCTCTTCCAACAGCGCATCATACTCTAGCAGATGTTCATAAAAGGTCAGGGAACGGCGTTCAATCTCCGTGGTGGGTTCCCGGCTGCCGTCCAGTAGACCCCGTCGCGATAACTCATTCGACGGTAAAAGCGCCGACCGTTTTTGCTGGATCCTGTCGTAAAGTGGAGCTAATCGAAAGTATGCGATAGGATGGGGCATCCGCTGTTCCTTATGCCGCTCCTCGATCTTTTGGTAATCGTAGAGGACGCGCTCTTCCAGGTCTTCGATAGCGACGAAAAGGTCGCGGCCCACGACGATATCGAACGTCGGCAAGTCCTTGAGAGCGCCATCCCTTTCAGTACGCCGCCGCTCAGCGAGCAGTTGCTCGTATTGCTCATCCCAGCAAACGCCCCATCCATCGAGCAGTTGATAAAACGCTTCTCTTTGGGCGGGGTCCCGCCAATCGAGGAAGCGCAACCGATCCCCCTCAAACCAGAGCGCCGTTGTAAAGACTTCGCCGCCGAAGCGGGCCCTCCGTATAAAGGCCACCTCTTTTGGGAGAAGCGGCAGAACGAAATGCCCAATTCCATGTATGACCGCGCACTTGAGGTAGAGTTCACTCAGCGCCACGCCTAGATTCCGCGCGAGGTCACTATCGTCGGATAGGGGCGGGGGGTAGTCGAGGTAATCTCCACCCTCCAGCGCATCGGGGTCGTTTGTATTGACGTTGAGCGACTGCTTGGGGATTTCTGGATGGGCCGTATAGAGCGCAGGATAGGGATCGCTCTCACCAGAGAGCATTCCGTCCTCATCAAAATCTTCCGCCTTCGCATCTAATAATACCAGTACGCCCCGGAAGGGGCGTTCCTGACATCATCTAAGGCGACGAAGTAAACACCTGGTGACATACTATTGAAGAGGTCAACATAGTCGGCGAGGAGATGGGCACGTTGCAGGCGGTTGTCGTAGACGCCGACGAGTCCCAGCCGCTGCACGGGTAAGTCTACGTGCTTGGGAGGGCTGGCGCGGGTAAAAGTGCGTTCCTTCGCATGGCCGGTTATCCCCAGCTCTTTCAGGTCGACGAGAAATTGCTGGATGAAATCCAGGACAATTTTCCCTTTGCCGGCATCGGGGTCTCGGGGGTCATGATACTTGACCTGCGCCCGCCTCCCTGGAAATGTGACGATATCGTAGACTGCTGGCTCTTGCTCGGCAACCCCCGATTTGAGATGCATGAAAAAGAACTTGTTCCCGACGGCGCGTTTGCCAAAGAGGGGGCGTGAGGGCTGATATGGCGGTTCGACCCTGCCAAAGCGCCTGGCGTGGGGGACAATGCGAAACTCCTGCGTAGGGGTGCCCTCCGTCTTGGTTGGGGCCCCTTTCAACTCAACTTCCACGCAATAAAGAAAGTCTCCGCCTCCCGATCGCGCGTACACGTAGCATCTGTCCTGCCCTACGAAGCGGCTTGTCTCGTCTCTGTGGAAAAATCTGATCTGCAGCAGCTTGAGGAGGACATGCAGCGGCAGGTCGCTGAAGTGTATGTCCCTCCGAGGGAGGGGGGTATCCTGGAACCAGGATAAAAGTAGATCCCTGACCGGAGCCTCTCGCGGGTAGAGAATGTAGACGACCCATTTCTTATTCCTCTTCCCATCTAGTTCGTCGTGCTGGAACGATTTGTAGGGGTAGTCGATCTGGTCGCGGATGGTGTTATACACGCGGCCAAAATCAGTACGTACCTTGCGGTAAAGCAGTTGGTCGGGAATGACATATCGCACGAGCCGGTATCGCGCTTCCAGAATGTCATAACTTTGAGGTTGGTCGATCACCAGCGTGGTTGTGGTGACGGTGTGCTGCTTTGGGTGTTCCTGGATAGTCATGCTTGTTTGTTCTCCTCCTCTTGGTGCAGAGCCTTCTTGAGGTCGGCAAGGAACGTAGTGAAGGCGGCCTGGTAGCAATTCGGCGCCTGACGATCGAGCGCGCCTTGCACGACGATAATCTCCGCAGCCTCAAAATCAGAGACCGCCTGGAACGCGCGGTTATAGTAGCCCAGCGGCCGCTCCTGCCCGCTTATCAGATTGATGTACATGAGTTTGCTCTCCGCACCGGCGTGATGCGTGACGTGATCCAGCTTTACCTGGGCGTGTTTGATGAAATGCGCCTCATTCAGTGACGGATGCCAGAGCGGATCGTCGGCGGGGAGCGGAAAACGATCGAGGGTCAGGTCGTTGTAGTTTTTACAATCGATGAACCAGGGCTTCTTTGCGACGCGCAGGTCAGCCACCTCGAAGAGCGCATCAGGTAGCGCCTCTACTGCGATGCCCTCCTTTGCCAAAAGCGCTGTGACGGCTTCCTCCCCGATCGCGCCGGCGAGAATGGCCTGCAGGCAGTAAGGCGTGAAGAAATGGAATCCGGGATGATCGAACTGCAGGTCGTATCCTCGGTCGAGAAAATGCTCGCGAATCACGAGGTTGTCCGAGATGACGGAATACACGGCATCCAGATGGGTGATCCTGCTGCCGGGAACGGTTAACCCGAAAGGCAGGACGTCGAGTTCAGCCGTCAGGTTCAACCTCCCCTGCGAGTAGTAGGGGGAGGTGGTCGCGCAATGGTAGCGGCCAACCACTTGCGCATGAAAGTCGTGCCGGAGTACTGCCTGGCGAAGCTCCTCCCAGTCACGTCGGGCTTCGAGGTCCTTCCCCTGTTGGCGTACCGTTTCGAGCCGGGCAACTAACTCGCGGATCGCTTCCCGGCTACGCTCGTTACTCCCGTGCAGGCGTGTATCCCCTCGGCCAGCATCGCCTGGAAACTACGGAAGACCTCTGGGCTGAGCAGCGCTACCTGATGGGGCGTCTTGTCCCATGCGCGTTCCACTCGTCCCAGTGCTTGAATGAAGATGGCAAGCTGGTTGAAGAGGCAGTCCGTCGCAGTCGACCCCTGCTGATATCGTTGGTTCCATTCCCCCGGGCGATTAATGGTACCTAGTATCTGGAGAAAGCGTTCACGAGAAATCAGCCTGGCAAAAAAGAGTTTTGCCTGGTACCAGATGTTCTCCTTATAGCCGGCGAACACCTCGTCGGGGGATTGCTCCTGCGGATCAGGCTTGGTGAAAAAGTAATAGGGCGCCTCGAGCAAACCGATATGGGTGAAGTCCTGTTCCGGTCCACCTTCCTCGTTCGCGTACTGCAGATTGACCCCGTTGCCGGCGGAGAGGTACTGCGTGACTACTACCACCGGGTCGGATGTCCAGAAAAGCCTGGCAAACGCGTGTTCGGCCTCTTTGCTCTGCCGCACCTGTGTCGCGAGCTCGGCATTAAAGAAGACGACCGTCGCCTTGCGAGCGGCTATGGTGAGAGTGAAAGCAGAAAACCAGGGGGTATTGGGTAGCTGCTCGACTGCATAGATGCCTGCCTCCTCGGCGTGGGAAGCAAAGGTGGTAAAGAGCAGTTTTACCTGGCGAAAGGTGTTTAAAAAGAGCAATTGCCGGGGACGATCCCCTCCGTGTTCGAGCAGCCAGAGCAGGGATGCAAAAAAGCGGTGCATGCGTTGGCTGCGATGGCCGCCGACCGTATCTTCCCCAAACTCGTCGTTGTGCACAACAGCTGCCAGGAACTGGTTTAAACGCCCCTGGAAGGCATCAGTGGTACTTAAACTATCGGCCAGCGCGACGCTCATGCCGTTGCTGCCCCGCTTTTTCGCCTTCTCTGCGCTCATCTGCTGAATATCTGCGCGGTCCTCATCTGTGATGGGGAGAAGGAGTCCTTGTTTCTCGATCCAGTCGAGGTCGAAATGGTGGAGGCAGCGTGGGAGATCGGCTGTTGCCGAGAGCCCGAAGACGAGGAATTTCTGCGCCAGCGCACGTAAGAGATTTTCGGGGGTCTGCAGCATCTGGTAAAAGCGCACCTCGACCTCCTCATTGTCCGTGCGCTGCTGAAGATCGCTGATGTCAAACAGGTTGTATCCCCCGCTCAGCAGGCTGCCGCGCGGCGAATTCTGGGGCTGTTGCTGGCCGGGGAGCCGTGGAATGGTGGCCACCTGGTCAAAAAAGTCCGTGTTGCGGAAACACTGGCGCATCATTTCCCAGTATCGTACCTCGTCCTCGCGCTCCAGTTCTTTGAAAAGCCCAATGATGCGCGTGGTGGCCGACCCGATGGCGTTAAAGAACCAGAGTGCCGGGACCCACTGCGGGTCGGTGCGCCGCGTTTCTAGCTGGAAAGCCCGCGAGGTCTGGTTGATGTAAAGCGGATCTGTACTGATGACGTGCTGGGTGCGAAACACGGCGGGGGTAGTATTGCGCTGGCTTCCTTGGGCGCGTGTTTTTTGCAGGGTGAACTGGTTGATGTCTGGATAATCCAGGCCCTTTTGCTGTATGCCATCGATGATCTCGACGATCTTTTCGATGCGTTTGCGGATGCTGGGATGGAGGGGGAAATCTGCCTTTGGCAGCTTGTGGCGAGCCATCGCGCGGTAGAAGTTTGCTGAAAAATCGAATGGATCGCTGATCTGGGGCGCGCGACAAATTAATCCGACGAGGTCATGCTCGAGGAAGTCAAACTCATCGAGGAAAACGACCGGGCGCTCATCATCGGAGAGGTCGGTGAGGCTGCGCATCTGGGAGCCATCGAAAAAACCATAGTAGGCTTTATGAAGCGTGGTCAGCATAATGCGGACTTCGGGGCGGAGGCGAAACGGGATGGCAGGGAAAAAGCCCTCAACCACTGGATGGCTCACCAACCAGTTATAGATCTTCCCCAGCTCTTTTGCGTCGCGTGTCACCTGGAGAACCCATCGGACCGCCTGTAGTACGATCCGGGCCTGAGCATCAGCCCGCTCGGTCACCCAGGCCGGTAAAATTCGCCCCTCTGCCGTCATTTCCCTCACCAGCTGGCAGGCGCGGCGAATAGTCGCCGCATCCAGACTTTTCAGATGGCTGATCTGCTGGGCGCGTTTGAGGGACGAGGCGAAACGATGGTCTGAAAGCAGGGCTTCGAATTCCGCGCTCTGCGTCAGCAGCACCTGCCGCACGACTTCGAGATCGCGCCGTAAGATGACGTATTCTCCTGAGTTAAAGCGTGCTGCCATTTCTTCAAGCAGTTCTTTGCGGTTCGCCATATAGATGAACTTACGATCAGGATTGTTGCGGACGACCTCTGGGATGCTACTGCTTTTGCCAAGCCCAGTTGGCCCTAGTACGAGTTTGACGCCGTGAGCATGCGCGTCAATCGTGCGCTGATAGTAATCAGGATATCCCGCCATGATGGTCCTTTCTCACTTGAGGCAAAGCCTCAAGTGGACTGATGAGCGGCGGAGCTATTGAGCTCCTGATACCGTTCTGCTAGCTGACGAGCATCAGCGACGATAGCTTCCCGCAGTTTGGAAGGGGAAATGACTTCTACATCTGCTCCCCACTGGCGGATCCAGGCAACCATTTCGTTAGGTTCTGACACCTGAAACGTGACACAGCAGGTTCCATCTTGTTGCGCCACCACGCGCTGGCTGGGATGCCAGAACGCCTCCTGCACAATACGTGCAGCGTCGTCAAAAAAGCGCAACTCTACCGTCTGTGGAGGGGTGTCACGCCAGACAACTCCCCAGGCCTCTGAGAACAAGCGATTAGGGTTGTAGGCGGACGGGATGTCGAACCGGTCATTTGTCAGTTCAGCGGCAACAACGCGATCGAGCTTGAAGGTGCGGATGGCCCTGCGTAATTCATCGAAGCCAATGGTATAGCAACTGTTGGTGGCACCATACGGTTCGATGCAGTAGGGGTGAAAGCGGCGTTCTGTGATGGAACCGGCTTGATCACGGTAGCTCAGATGGATGACACGCCCCTCGGACCAGGCCTGGGTTATTGTTTCCAACACAGCAAGATATCCCTGGCGCAGAGGCAGGGACCGTTGCAGTACGGCTGCATCCTCAATATAGTTCGAAAATCGAGGCGCGTCATCCCGCACTGCCTCAGCCAGCTTTTGCATGACCCTCTCTGCGTGAGGATTGCGATCGCTTTGTTGGCGCGAGAGTAAACGGCACGCTAGATATAACGCCAGCACTTCATCCGGGGTCAATCGCAGCGAACGCATTGCCTGGTGGAAGCTTAATTGGTAGCGCCGGCCCCTTTTACGCAGCTCTACCCCGGCGGACGATAGCCGGGCCAGGTCTCGTCGGATCGTACTGGAGTCGACTTCTAAAGATTCTGCAAGTTCACGGGATGTGAGACCGGCAGGATGGCGACGTAATAATGCTTCAATCTCCATCAGGCGAGTATCGAGGGCTTGTTCCATGTAATCCTCCCGTTCAATCAATGACTCAGCCTATTATACCATAATCGTGCAAAAAAGGCAACTTTTGCACGATTTTTGGCACGCCTGCCTTCTCCCTCCCCCTAGTGCCGAGCTAATAAAGTGCGGCTGTAGGGGAGGCCCGCCTTATCCCCAGGTGCAACCCGCCTGATTCCCAGGGGCACACCGGCTTTTGACCGATGCGCTAGGTTACACTGCCTGCGTCGATGGAAAGCACCTGCACAAAGCTGCATTTCACTAGAGCAGGGAGTGAGAAGCGATGGTACGCGAACAATGAGAAACAGTCCAGCAAGAGGAAACCATTCTGCCGGAGGTCGCAGCCTTTAGCGCCTTGACCGCCCGCATTGTGCTGCGCTGTCTGCGGCTAAACAGCACTCGTCTGGAGAGATTCCTCTTTCTGCCGGCCCAATCAGTAGAACACAAGAGAGGAGGCACATACGATTCGACGACAGCCTCACGCACTCGCCGCAGTCTGCCGCCAGTAGTCTTCTAAGGGTGGCGAATACAGAGCTCGGCTGGCGGAGCACCTGGCACCCCGCCGTGCTGCATGACGCATTCCCCGGTGCGGGCCACCCCGTGAGGTTATCGTGAACTTACGTGAAGGCCTCATGAGCCTCCAATGGTATGATACAACCGCCCGGCGGGTAAGAACGGTACAACTTCCGTCTCGTTCGGTGCTGTGTAGAATACAGAAACAGTGAAGTGCTTCGTGAAAGGATACAGAATTCAGCAGGATGGCCATGGTATCGCCTTTACTGTCAGCGACCCCAGCGCTGAACGCGTGGGACTTGCACAGGTCAAGACCCCAAGCTGACCAGCCCCCTCCTTGCCTGGCAAGGAGGAGCCGTTAGGAGAGAAAGCATAGGCACCGGCGAGTGACTTTTCCAGCTCGCCGCTCTGCGATTGCACATTAAACAGCGTCATGGAGTTCAAAACGCAGTGTGTGCAATGAATGAAACCTTTCCATAACTGGGCGAGGAAAACTTTACCGTTGACGTTTTCTGGGCAACCAGGAGCGCCAACGCGTCGCCTCATTACGAGGCACATTTGGAGGAGAAATGTCGCGAGTTCTCGTTGTGGATGCCCAACGGCGTCCGTTGATGCCTTGCACGCCCGCGCGTGCGCGCCTACTCTTAAGGCAACGGAAAGCTGCAGTGTTGCGCAGGTTTCCATTCGTCTTGATTTTGAAGGAAACGAAACAGGAACCAGTCGGTCAACCCCTACGACTCAAACTTGATCCAGGCTCGAAGACGACCGGGGTGGCTGTAGTCAACGATGCTTCTGGCGAAGTCGTCTGGGCGGCGGAAATCACGCATCGCGGGGATCAGGTGCAGAAAAACCTCCTGACTCGCCGAAGTGTGCGTCGACGCCGTCGCCAGAGACATACCAGATATCGTCAAGCGCGCTGGCGTAATCGCCGTCGTCCCAAAGGATGGCTTCCACCTTCCCTGCGTTCACGGATACAAAATGTGCTCACCTGGGTCATACGGCTATCGCGCTTTTGTCCCATTGGTGCGATCTCGCTCGAGCTTGTTCGGTTTGACACGCAACTGCTCCAGAATCCCTCGATCGAGTGCATGCACTACCAGCGCGGGACCCTTTGGGGCACGGAAGTTCGCCAGTACCTCCTCGCCAAATGGGAGCATCGGTGCGCCTACTGTACTGCGACTGGATTACCCCTGGAGATCGACCACGTGGTTCCACAGAGTCGCGGAGGCAGCGACCGTGTGGTTAATCTGGTCATTGCCTGCCGGGCGTGTAACCTGGCCAAGGGGGACAAGCTCCTAGAAGACTTTCTGGCTGACCATACCGAGGTGCTGGCACGCGTCCAGGCCCAACGCAAAGCCCCACTCAAAGATGCTGCTATAGTGAATAGTACCAGGTGGGCTCACCAAATGGAACAGGCAGTGCAGAGCGCTGCCGAAAAGGCATTGGATCGATGCGGCCTGCTGCGGACCCTCGACGCCTCCGGTGCTTCAGCTGCAAACGGTGCACCCCTGGTTGATCGAGGCCAAGGGTCGCCAATCACGTCAAATGGTCAACATGGATGAACAGGGATTTCCTCGCAGCAACCCCAAAAGGGCAAGTAGCGTGTGTGGATTTCGTACAGGAGATCTCATCAAAGCCGTGGTCCCGCCGCATCTCAAGGCGAAAGGGATGCATATTGGGCGTGTATTGGTGCGTGCTCGAGGCATTTTTGACGTGCAGACCAGACAGGGGCGAGTCAAAGATGTTCCTGCTCGTTTCTGTCATAGCTTGCATCAAAACGATGGGTATGCCTATCAACTGGGGGCGGCGCTTGCTCCGTATGGCTAAAAGCCAGCGGCCCCCGCGTCACAATTGGGTGGACACGCAGATGAATGAGGTATATCTTCGCCAGCTCTCCAAATGCACCATCGACGGGAAAGAAGATCGCGCCCGCGAA
>Ga0070697_100001132_pt1 | contig 20163 bp, 17 predicted proteins | sample KBSK1501metaG_FD_65475 | JGI IMG/M metagenome (GOLD analysis project Ga0070697, IMG submission 65475) | Corn, switchgrass and miscanthus rhizosphere microbial communities from Kellogg Biological Station, Michigan, USA - KBS K1-50-1 metaG | ecosystem: Host-associated > Plants > Roots >... | reverse complement strand
ACTCTCACCGTTTCTGGTCCGCATCCAAACGCTCCGGGCGAGATGACCGCAAAACTCAAAACGATGTTGTCGATATACGACGGCTCGCACTTCTATCGGCTGATGAATGTCGGAGGCGTGTTCGAGCGGATGTATGAAGGACCCAGCGGCCCAAAAGCCGCGATCGGCATCGCGGTCATTCTCGCCTGCGTCGTCTTCTGCGATCTCGCCTACCACAGAAAAATTGCGAGAGCGCGTGCCGTTACATTTTTGATTGTCACAGCGTTACTCGTCACTCTTGGCGTGTTCCTGCTGCCCGATGCGGTCCGGATCCACCATGCGGTTCTGGTTTACCCCCTGCCGCAACTAATCATCGCTGCGATAATCGTGACGTTGTGGCAAACGAGAATGCCGCAGAAAAAATTGGATTATGCCATTCCGGCGATAATCGCGATCGTGCTGGTCGATTTGCTGGCGGGCGAACTGCACGCAGTCGTTCAGACGCAGCAATTGATCCGCCAAACTGGCGGTCGCGGTCGCTGGAGCGAGAGCCTGGATCAATTCTGTCGCCAAAATCGAAATCGCTCTGATTTAACAATCGTCAGTTTGGATTGGGGATTTAACGAACAACTGATGTTTCTGACCGATGCGCCGCAACTAGCAGAACCTTTTTGGGGATTTAATCAAACGCTCCCGCCGTTGCCGGCGAACCCGGAGTACATTTACCTCGCCCATCCGGCAGAATACAGTGTGCTCAAGTACGACATCGCCTATTTGAACCAACTTCAAAAGAGTGGCGGAAACGTTGAGCTCACGCCGTATTTCGATCGGCAGAACGAAGTCGCCTTCTACACAATCCGTTTTCGGACACAATAACTGCGACTCGGTCGAGAATTGTTCGCCACGGCGAATCCGTCCTTTGGCGGATCGATCTTGCCAACAATTCAGCGCTTGGATGCCGCGGCGTTCGTAACAGCAGCAACTTTCCAGGCAGCGCGAAATTGTTGATCGATTTGGTCGGCCTCGTATTTGCGTCCCTGCGCATTGAAACAATCGCGCAATCCGGCGAGGGCACGAGCGTCGCGCGGACTTTTCTCAAGGTCGGCCCGAAAAATCTTTTCTGCTTCAGCAAAGTCTTTATTCTCGAGCAGAACGCGTCCCAAAATTGGCCGCACCGGCGGATACCAGGGCGGCGGCTCGCTATAATTCAGCGCGTCCTGAGCAGCGATTGCCTGTCTCAAGGAATCGGTCGCCGCTTTGTCATCATGTCGGCTGCGGAGAATCTCGGCAGCCAGCAAATGTTCGTGAATCTTAAAAACCGCGTCCACATTGTTGAGCATGTCGTACATTGTTTCCGGAGGAATTTTGGCGGCCAGATCACGAAATTGTTTTTGTTCCTGTTCCGCTTCCGCCGTTCTTCCAGTGTTGGCAAAAGCGACCCCCCGCAGCGAATGCCAGACCGCGTTTGTGGTAACGAACGATGGGTCCGGCGCGGGCAATTTTAAAAGATCGTTCCAACGTTCGAAGGCGAACAGGACCACGATTGGAGTGGGCAGAAAACCTTCCAGCATCGGCATCGCTTTCACACCGGGTGCAACATTCGCAACCAGTTTGGCAGCCGCATCCTTAGCTTCGGCAAAATTACCGTTCATGCAGGAGGCAAACGCGAGGAAGTGAAGGTTGTGGCTGTAATACAGCATTCGGTAAACGCCCTGCTCTTGCGTTTCGCCCAGGAATTTCTTGTCCGCCGCGATGGCGGCTTCGTTGCAATGCGCCGATGCGAAATGGTCGCCGACGCGCGCGTAAATGTGCGCAGGCATGTGCGCGAGATGACCTTCGGCCGGAGCTAATTTTTCCAACCGCGCCGCGCTCGGCAACGCGCGCTCGGGATGAGGCGAGGCTTCCACCGCGTGAATGTAATAATGATTGGCGCCGAGATGATTCGGATCGCGTTTCAGGACTGATTCAAGTGTCGCGACGATTTCTTCAGTTCCTTCGGCCGGTTTTCCGTCCGCCGTCCAAAGGCGCCATGGATTGAGATTCATCGCGCTCTCCGCATAAAGAGTTGCGGCATCTAAATCATCCGGATAGCGCGCTGCCAATTTGCCCATCGCCTCTTTGTAGGCGCGATCGAGCGCGTGAAGATCGACATGTGGATCATTTGAATAACGAACGGTCAGCGCGTCGATGTAAGCGCGTTCCGGATCCGACGCATTTTCTTGGAGCGAAAGCGCGCGCTGGACCGCGTCGTAACCGGCTTTTTCGCGTTCGGGATCGACCGGCAAATTGTAATTCGGTCCGAGGGTTAGAGCTACGCCCCACCAAGCCATCGCCAATTTCGGATCGAGCTCAGCGGCGCGCTGAAACGATCTGCGCGCTTGGTCGTGATTGAACCCATAGACGAGTTTAAGTCCCTGGTCGAAAAACTGCTGGGCTTCACGATTTTTTGTCGAGACCGGATGATGGACCTCGCCCAGTCCCGGCATCAAACGCGGTGCTGGTTCATTCTTGGCAGCGGCCAGCGAAACAATCGACCCAGCGCAAAGAGAAATCAGGGCGACAATTTGGAAGCGAAAGATTTGAGAGAACATGTCGATCTTGTGGATGTTTTTCATTCTTTGTCCTCGTTCAGCTTCGCTTTCACCGCCGCTTCGATCTCCTCATAAAGCTTGCGGTCGCTTTTCAAGACGTCCTTGGCCGCATCCCGCCCCTGCGCGAGCTGCGTGCCCTTGTAATTCAACCAGGAGCCGCGCTTTTCGATGACTTGTTTTTCAAGAGCGAGATCGAGCAGTGATCCAGTAGTGGAAATCCCTTCGTTGTACATGATGTCGAACTCCGCTTCGGTGAACGGCGGCGCGACTTTATTTTTCACGACCTTAATGCGAGTGCGATTACCCATAACGGCCCCGTCGGTTTGTTTAATCGCGCCGATCCGGCGAATATCGATCCGCACACTGGCGTAAAATTTCAGCGCTTTTCCACCCGGCGTCGTTTCCGGATTGCCGAACATGACCCCGATTTTCTCACGGATCTGATTAGTAAAAATGCAGCAGGTCCGCGCTTTCGAAATGAGCGAGGTCAGTTTGCGCAAGGCCGCGCTCATCAGGCGCGCCTGCGCGCCCACGGTCGTATCGCCGATCTCACCTTCCAGTTCGGCCCGCGTGACCAGCGCCGCAACGGAATCGACAACGATAACGTCGAGCGAGTTGGAGCGAATTAGCGTTTCGCAAATACGGAGCGCTTCTTCACCGGAGCTTGGCTGTGAAACAAGTAGGTCGTCCAGGTTGACGCCAAGCGTCTTGGCGTACTGCGGGTCGAGCGCGTGCTCGACGTCGATGAACGCGGCGAGACCGCCCCGCTTTTGCGCCTGCGCAATCACGGTGAGGGTCAGCGTCGTTTTCCCGGAAGATTCGGGACCGAACACTTCAACGACGCGGCCGCGTGGAAATCCGCCTACGCCCAAAGCGCGATCGATTAATATGTTGCCGGTTGGGATGACATCAATGTCGACGATCTTTTCCGCGCCCAGGCGCATGATCGCGCCTTCACCGTAGTCTTTTGCGATCTGCTGAATTGCGAGATCCAAATTTTTATTTCGCGCAGCAGTGACTTTGTCGGCGCCGGATTTCTCTTCAGTTTTCGTGGCCATATTTTTGGGGGTTCACTCTAAGTAAGTCCGCCGCGACAGATTCGCCAAGCAGAAAAGCTCACTGTTTCGAGGATCGATATCGATTCACCTCACCTTTGAGTCCGGCCGAGGCTGAACCGGTGTTACTCCAAAAAGATTTGCTCCTATTCTGTCGCACCGAATATTTGCTCTCTTAAGGATGAGGAACGACGAACGGTTCATGCGCAGTGCGCTGGCTGAGGCGCGGAAAGCGGTCGGGCGAACGAGCCCGAATCCCGCGGTCGGCGCGGTTTTGGTCGTGCAAAACAGAATCGTCGCTCGTGGACACCATCGTCAGGCTGGAAAGCCCCACGCAGAAATTGAATGTCTGCGAAATCTTCGCAGAAAGGTCCCGAAAAACGCTACGCTTTATGTCACGTTGGAGCCGTGTTCCACGAAAGGTCGGACTGGGGCCTGCACCGACCAGATCATTCGGGCCGGTGTTGACTCTGTTGTGATTGGGGCCACCGATCCCAACCCGCGTCATCGCGGGCGCGGAGTTGAAATTTTGCGTGACGCCGGCATCGAAGTTAACGCGGGCGTGCTCGCGGAAGAATGCGCCGCTCTGAACGAAGCATTTAATAAATGGATTGCGACGGGAATTCCGTTCGTAATTGCAAAATGCGGAATGAGTTTAGACGGACGATTGACCCGGCCCAAAAGGGAATCGCGCTGGATCACAAGCCCGACCGCGCGCCGGCACGCGCGGACGCTGCGCGGACAAACGGACGCGATTTTGATCGGTGCCGAAACGCTGCGCATCGACAATCCGCGTTTAACCGTGCGCAGCGCATCGCACCCCCGACAGCCCGCACGCGTCGTCATCACACGTTCAGGAAAACTTCCGCGTAGCGCTCGTTTTTTCACGGATCGCTTTGCTAAAAATAGTCTTGTTTATCGGAATATGCCGCTCGGCGCGATCCTGGCCGAGTTAGGCCGGAAAAATATAACCAGCGTGATCATCGAAGGTGGCGGAAACGTCCTCGGTCACGCTTTAGATGAGCGCCTGATCGATAAGGTGCAAATCTATGTGGCACCGATCTTCACGGGAGGGCCAATCGTGGCCTTTGGGGGACGGGGGGCGCCTCGGACACACGAAGGCGCGCATCTTGAGCGGGTAAAGTTTGAAAAGATCGGAACCGACATTTGTGTCACCGGTTATCCGAAATACGATCACGCTGCAAAGGAGCGAACAATTTGAGAAACTTTTACGTCTATCCCAGGTTCAATTCCCGAAGTTTTGGGAGGTGAAGAAACAATGAAGAAATTGATTCTAATCGGGTTCGCGGCAGTGGGTTTCGCATTCGCATCGGCCCCAAGCTCTGACGCGGGGGTTGCCATTGGTATCGGGGTCGGATTCCCGGTCGCGTATCCCTACCCGTACTACGGATACGGATATCCATATCCATATTACGGATACGTTTATCCGTATTGGTATGGTCCCGGTTTCTACTGGTACCACGGTCATCGCGTATTCTTCTCGCGGCCGTTTCACGGAGCGCGTTTCCGGCATTGGCGTTAAGCCCAAGACCGGGACATTTTTCGAGGCCGGCGGGTGCAAAAAATCCCGTCGGCTTTATTTTTTTGGCGACGTTGAGGTCGCTGGCGCGGATATCGATGAACCCGAGGGCGACGGCTCTTGAAATTCCTTTTTCAAGCGATCTCGTAGCGCAGGCAACTGCTCCTGACGCTTCGATTCAGTTTCTTGCCGCAATGCATGCTCGATGCGACGCCTTTCCTGCAAGTAACGTTGCTCAAACTGCGCGCGCTTTTCACCTTCAAGATGCAAACCAGAGTCGCGCAGGGCAGCGTCTACTTCAATCTTCACCCGGTCGCGGTATGCCTTTTCCCGTTCGCGCATCAACTTCCGCTCTTCCGGGCCCATTTGCATCCAGCGCTCGGCGTTCCTTCTAAATATTTGTCGATCTTCCGGAGGCATCGCGATCCATCGATCGCGCGGATTGTTCAAATTCGGAGCGTGGCGTGGCGGAGGCATCCTGCGAGCATTCGAACCTTGCGGTCCCTGCGGCTGCGCCTTTGCCGATTCGGAGCCGATGATCAAAACCGCGATCGTCGCGATCGCAGCTATAATGTTTGCGTGTCGTCGTCCCACAAGCTGCTCTCGTCTGTGGCCAACAATTCGTCCAGATCGGCGACAACGTCGTAATCCTGCGGATCGATCGCGGCAATCACATCCGGCGCGCTTTCCGTCGGATTGCGCGTTGCGGGCTGATGTGTGACTAGGATCGCAGCGATTACTGCCACGACCAAACCCGCCGCCGGAACCAGCGTCCTCGGAGTAAGCCAACTGCGCAGCCGCTCGAAGGGGTCCGGCCGCTCCCGCATTCTGCGAACGACGTTGCGCGCGAAGAAAGGAGAAAGCCCGGTTTGCGGTGCATGGCCGAGGAGATCCCATAATTGTTGGTCGTCTTCGCGTTTCATTTTCTTCCGGAATTGAACAAGCTCGGCTCCCGAAAGTTGCGCGCGCCGTGCGTCCGGCAGCGTCTTACGCTTCAGGGGCTTCCAAAAATCCTTCCAACTGACGGATGCGCGTAGGATGGCGCATTTTGCGCAACGCTTTCGCCTCGATCTGGCGAATACGCTCGCGGGTAACTCGAAATTGACGGCCGACTTCTTCTAATGTCCGACTATATCCGTCGACCAAGCCGAAGCGTTGTTCGAGAACCTGGCGTTCACGTTCGGTCAGCGTCTCAAGCACGTCCTTGATCTTTTCTTTGAGCAACACAATCGCCGTCATGTCGCAGGGGTTTTCAGCGCCCTTGTCTTCAATGAAATCGCCGAAATTTGTCTCCTCGCTTTCGCCAACGGGCGATTGCAGCGAAATTGGTTGTTGCGCCATCTTCAAAACCGCTCGCACTCGATCTACCGGCAATAAGATTTCCTCCGCCACTTCCTCCGGGGTTGGCTCGCGGCCATATTCCTGGACCAATTGCTTCTGCACGCGCATCAGTTTGTTGATCGTCTCGATCATATGCACGGGAATGCGGATGGTGCGCGCTTGATCGGCAATGGATCGAGTAATGGCCTGGCGGATCCACCAGGTGGCGTAGGTCGAAAATTTGTAGCCGCGACGATATTCAAATTTCTCGACCGCTTTCATCAACCCCATGTTGCCTTCCTGGATCAGATCCAAAAACGACAAACCGCGGTTCGTATACTTTTTGGCGATCGAGATAACGAGGCGCAAATTCGCTTCGACCATCTCGGTCTTGGCTCGGAGCGCTTTTCGCAGCCAGCTTTTCAACGACTGGTATTGGTCCGCGTACTCGTCCAGCGAAAGCCAAAGCGATTTTTCCAGCTCGTGAGACTTGATTCCGGCCGGCGAACGCGCGCCTGAACCGCGGCGATGCTTGGCCATTTCGCTCTGAACAGCTACCAGCGTCTGGTAACGTTCATCCGCCAGGTGGACAAACTCTTCGGTGACCTTTTGTTTGAAATAGAACTTAGGGTAAAGCCGCTGAAGTGAATTGAGCGTTCGCTGAAACGCTTTCAATCGCTTCGTGTCTCTTTTCGAAGAATTGCTTGAGAGCTTCCCGTAATTCTGAGTAATTGTGCCGCCTAATTTTTCGACCTGCTTGCACAATCGCGGCAGGATTTTCATGTAACGCTCGCGGCTCTCGATTTTCTTGTCGAGAATGACGCGGTCGAACCGTTCCCGGCCTTCGGTGAGTTTTTGGGCAAGATCGAGATGCGCACGCGCAGTGAAGCCGAAACGGTTAATGTGCTTTTGCACCATGTTTTCCGCTTCCTCGATGCGTTTCGAGATTTCCACTTCCTGCTCGCGGGTCAAAAGCGGCACCTGACCCATTTGTTTGAGATACATCCGGACGGGGTCGTCGAGAATGTCCAGCTTCGTCTCCGGTTTCTCTTCCTCCTCCTCGTCGAGGTCTTTTTTAACTTCTTTATGTCGATCAACGTCGGATGCCTCAATGACGTCGATTTCCATTCGGCGGAGCCGCGTAAGAATGGCGTCAAGCTCGTTCGCATCGGTAATTCCATCCGGCAGGGCCTCATTCAGGTCGTCGAAGGTGAGATAGCCTTGCTCCTTGGCGAGTTTGATTAGCTCACGAAGACGAAGCTGAATCTCGGCTGCCGCGTTAGCGTTGGTTTTCGATTTGAGTAATGGGTCCGGCGTCGTTCGCCGCGTTTGCACCAATCGCGTAATTCGCTTGGTTTTGAAGGCCGCGATGGTTGCTCGTCCTTTTAATCCCAGCCGCGGCGCAGAGCCGTTTCTGTTTGAAGCTCGTCGCGCTCGTTTAAATTTCGCGCGCTTCGCCGTTGATCGGCGAAGGCCTTTCCTTCCTTTCGAATGCCTGGCCAAGACTGTGGGTTAAGGTTTGCGGCCTTCGATCAGCGTTCCCATGGATCGACAATCAGCGTCCGGCCTCGGGAACAGATGAAAGCCCGGAAATCTGATGGAGTTGCTCCCGCAGGTCAACAATTTCTTTCTGTAAATTGACGACCTCGCCGGTGGTCAATTGTGGAAGCCGAATTCGGGTTTCGGCGATCTCAAGTTGCCGGCGTAACGTTGCCTGAATCAGGCCTTTCCACCACCCCTCTGCCACTTGTATCGCGTTTGCCGGCACCTTTTGCATCAGCCAAGCAGAAACCAGACCTTCCTCTTCGGCCGTCAGCTGAGACATAAAGGAATTGAGCGAGACCGGGTCGTCCGGGCGCAGTTCGCTCTCCAGGATACGAGCGAGTAATTCTGCGCCGGAAATTTGCTGCAACACTTCTCGCCAGTTTTGTTCGAGAAGAAATTTGCGAGCAGCTTCATCGCGTAGGGCGAGAAGACAAAGCACGGCAATATCATGTCGCGGAGCCATCGCAGTTACGGATAGGGCCGGACGGCTTTCGCTAGTGCGTTCAGATCTTGGTTTGGACATAAGTTTTTCGAACTCAGACACCGGAACGCCGAGGCGCGCGCTCATCTTGTTCGAGACTTCGCCGCGCATCAGCGGATCTCGCACCTGCGAAACAGTTTCGGCTAGCTTTCGCGTCAGCTGCATTTTTGCCCCAAGCGACCTTAGATCGACAACTGCGACTTCGCGATCGATCCAATAATCGAAAAAGTCGCGCGCAGATGCCACGCGTTCTTCAAATTCTTCTTTCCCATCCCGCCGAATGAGCGAATCAGGATCCGCGCCCGGCGGCATGTCTACCACGCGGACGATCAGATCGTTTTGGAGAAGCGCGTCGAGCGAATGTTCCGCGGCTCTTTGACCTGCCTGGTCCGCGTCAAAACAAAGTACAACCTCATCGACGAAGCGCTTCAAAATCCGGGCCTGATGTTCGGTGAAAGCGGTTCCTTGCGGTGCAACCACGTTTTTGATGCCGGCTTCAAACAACGCGATTAAATCGAGCTGGCCTTCGCACACGATCGCGCAATTTGCCTCGATCAAAGCCCGTTTGGTTTTGTGCAGTCCGAACAGCACGCGCCCTTTCTGGAAAAGGGGCGTTTCCGGCGAATTCAAATACTTCGCGACCTGCGGATCGGACTCCAGCAGGCGGCCACTGAAAGCAATCACTTCGCCGACATCGTTGCAAATAGGAAATATGATGCGGTTGCGAAACCGGTCGTAAATTTCGTTGCCCGGTCGATCTTCATCACGTGGCTTCACCAGCCCGCTTTGTAACAGCTGACTGCGCGAGTAACCGCGCTCGAGCGCCCATTTCAAAAATGCGTCCCAATTATCCGGCGCGAAACCGAGCTGCCAATTCTTGGCTACCTGCCGGTCGATTCCGCGGTTTTTCAAGTATTCACGGGCTGGCTCCGCGAACTGTTTTTTCAAAAGGTTCTCCTGAAACCACTCCGCCGCCTCACTATGCAATTTGAGCAACGTGCGTCGCGCTTCATGTTGTCGATCTTCTTCCGCGGCCGCGTGCTCCTCGACAATCGGAATGCCGACGCGTGCCGCCAGTTTTCGCGCGGCCGCTGGAAAATCGACATGCTCGTATTCCATCACGAACCGAAAAACACTTCCGCCCACGCCGCATCCAAAACAGTGAAACGTCTGGCGCTGCGGACTGACATGGAAGGACGGCGTCTTTTCCTGATGAAAGGGACAGAGCGCTTTGAAATTTGCGCCGGCCCGTTTCAGTGGAAAGTAGGTCCCGATCACCTCGACAATGTCGTTGGCTGCCGCGACTTGCTCTATGGTTTCTGAAGGAATCACTCGACTTTGATTTTTCGCTCGTTTGCTTTCTGAAGCGATGCCAAAATTTACCCAGCGCTGAGGCGCTTTCCAAAATAATGGAGAAAATTTCGATCTTCGCTTTGACGACCCTTCTGGCAACGCTGGAAATCGGTCAGGCCCGGGACGTCATTCACAAAGGCGACGTTGTTGTCGCCCCCATTACCGGTGAGGTTTCGCCTTCACTTCTCACTTTTTTGCGTCGTGCCCTAAAGACCGCCGAAAGCAGCGGCGCGAGTGCGATCATTTTCGAAATGAATACTTACGGCGGACGCCTCGATAGCGCGGAACAAATAACCAGTGCGCTTAATCACGCCACCATTCCCACGTACACGTTTATTAACTCGAACGCTGGATCGGCCGGCGCTCTCATTGCCCTGGCGACGCAGCATATCTACATGGCGCCGGTTAGTGCGATTGGTGCGGCCGCGCCGATTTTGCCGACCGGTGAGGATCTTCCCCTGACCGCACGCGAGAAAACCATTTCTTATTGGTCTGCCTTGATCCGGGGCTCCGCGCTCAAGAACGGACACAATCCCGACATCGGCGAAGCGTTCATGAACAAGGACAAGGAAGTGAAGATCGGCGATCGCGTGATTCATCCGAAGGGGACATTGCTCACTCTCAATACCCAGGAAGCAACGGAAAAAATAAATGGGAAACCTTTGCTGGCCGACGGTGTTGCCGAGTCGATTGTCGATCTTACAAAAAAAGCGGACCTCAAAGGCAACGTCGTTTCGATCAATCCCACTGGCTTCGAGCAACTCGCGCTTTGGCTCACGGCACTCGCGCCTTTGCTTTTGCTTGCCGGAATTGTGGGCGCTTATCTTGAATTCAAAATTCCGGGAGCAACCTTGCCGGGAATTATTTCCGCGATCTGCTTCGCCCTCTTTTTTCTCGGACATTATCTGGCCGGTCTCGCCGGCTGGGAAGTGGTCGCGCTTTTTGTTCTCGGTCTCGCGCTCGTGATCATCGAGGTCCTTTTCTTCGCCCATTCTACGATCGTGGTTGGGGTGCTCGGCGTTCTGCTCATGCTCGCCTCGATGCTTTGGGCCATGATCGATCGGTATCCGGAACAGCCGTTCTTTCCGACGGGGGAAATGCTTGCCGTCCCGCTGCGTAATCTTTTCATCGCGCTCATCTTGGCCGCGATCGTGATTGCGATGCTCGCGAAATATCTGCCGCGCACCAGTTTCTATAGACGTTTCGCGCTCATGACAACGAATCCGCCAGGTCCATCATTAGCAGGTGCGCCGCGCGAATTTGCAACCGCCCTTGAACTTTCGCCCGGCACGGAAGGGGTTTCGTTGTCAATCTTGCGACCAAGCGGAAAGGCGCGTTTTCTCGACCAGATTATCGACGTCGTTACGCAAGGTGAGTTTATCCCGCCAAACACTTCGCTCACAATTGTTCGAAGAGACGGGATGCGTGTCGTGGTTAAAGCAACGCGTTAGGATCGCGCGCTAGCCACCGGCCACCACGCGAACAATTTCGATCCGGTCGCCTTCGGTCAACGTTCGCCGCGGCCATTCGTGTCGATGCAAAGCAACCCCATTATGCTCGATCAACACTGTTTCAGGCGCGAATTCGAAGCGTCGGATCAGTTCGTCGACGGTCTCCGCGCCGCCGGTATCTGCTTCTTGGCCGTTGAGCGAAATCCGCATTAACCGGAAAGAGTCTGCTCCCAGTCTTTCCAGACCGGCTCGAACCCGCGTTGACGTAATACCGCCGCGATCCTATCCGGCGGCCGGTCGTCGCTGATTTCAAATTGACCGGTCGCCAGTCGATCTTCGCCGTCCTGAAAATCCGGCGGAATGATTCGGCCGCGCACGGTCTGATGCAGGTGCTCGGTGCCACGACGCGTGTAACCGCCGGGTTCGGTATGACTGCCGGCGCTCATCGATGTTACGCCTAACGAGATCAGCGCATCGCGTAAAGAAGCCCGCTCACGTGTGCTCAGGACGATTCCGACTTGAGGAAAAGTAATGCGCAAAGCGCACACTAACTGCGCCAATTCGCGGTCGCTGATGGAAAACAGTGGACGGAATCCGCCGGCGGCCGGTCGCAACCTCGGCAGGCTTACGGTGATTTGGGCCTGCCAGCATTCTCGTAACAAGTAATCAAGGTGCGCCGCCAGAGCGAAGGCTTCGTCCTGCCAACGCCATAAACCGAAAAGTGCCCCGATGCCGAGGCGGCGAAATCCGGCTGCATATCCGCGCTCCGGACAGTTCAGCCGATAATCAAAATCGCGTTTGGGTCCCGCAGTGTGCAGTTCCGCGTAAACAGCGCGCTGGTACGTCTCCTGATAGACGACAAGCCCTTCGGCGCCAGCGCGGACGATGGGAACATAATGATCGCTCGCCATTGGACCGACTTCGATAGCAATGGAAGGAAAATCAGGCGCTAATGCCCGAACGCACTCGACCAGATAATTGGCGCTGACAAACTTCGGGTGCTCGCCCGCGACCAGCAGGATCTGACGGAAGCCCGCCTCCCGAAGATAGCGGGCTTCGGCCGCAACTTCCTCCACGCTGAGAGTCACGCGTAAAATTGGGTTGTCCCGAGAAAAGCCGCAGTAGCGACAATTGTTAATGCACTCGTTCGATAGATAAAGCGGCGCGAAGAGACGCATCGTCCGGCCGAAATTTTGCAAGGTCAATGCGCGTGACCTTTGTGCCATGGATTCTAATTCCGTGTCCGATTTCGGCGCAATCAGTTGCTCGAACTGCCGGACGGCGGCCGACTTTCGAAGAGCGAGATTATCGAGCGCTTCAGCGAATGACATCCACACAACTTCGCGCAGCGCTACTGCTTCGCAAATTCACAGAGCTAGTTCGTGCCGAGTTGGATGTAGATCTTATCTGCAAAAAAGCAGAGGCAAACCAACGCTAAAAAGCAAAACGCCGGAACGCGCGAGGCGTTCCGGCGTTTAATTACGCTTTTCGGACCTTAGTAGGAAAACGTGACGCCAAATCGCGCCATTCCGAAATCTTGATTATCGCTGCTGTGACCAGGTTTAACCTCAGACGCCTGGTTGAGCTGAGCGGTATCGATAATCGGGACGCCGAAGACCTGGATATGGTTTGTTCCTTGTTCAGTAATCAGCTGAATCTTATCCGGATGGTCTTCCTGGCCGAAGACGAAGTTCCAGGTGAAGTCAGCCATCAAGCCGATGTGGCAGGTCACGCGGAACTCCAAGCCGACGCCAATCTGACCGAGTGCTCTGACGTGATGGTTGGAAACAGGATCGACCGTCAAGAACTCGTGTGAGTTAGTGGTGAAACCGCCCCGCATGTCACCCGGAGGACCCACGATTCCACTGGTATTTTTCTCATTGAAAAACTCGAAGAGCGTAGCTCCACCGTCAACAAAGCCGATGCCGCCCGTCACGTACGGAGCAAAGCGGCCGAATGGGTAGCGCCCGGTCAATGTGACCAAGCCGCCTCCAGCAAAATTCGTTTTCGCGGCCAGACCGAGACCTTCTATGCCAGCGCCGAAATATCTGCTCCAGAAATATTTCACGTCAACACCCCCGCCAAATGTGTCGTCCCTGGCGAATAATTCGTTCTTGCTGACCTGACCAAGGTTGACGCGTTCCCTCGGGTTGTCGAGCGTTTGCTCGCCGAAAAATCCAGTTCCGATGTCGAACGTGAACGGATCGATATCCGGAAAGAACGGATCGTTAACTAAATTAAACTCCCCGTTTGGTCCCGCAACCGTCGACCTGGAAGTATCAAAGTGGTTTTGGCCGGTGTCGGCTGCGAACGCGTACGCGGCCCAGATAGAGAGATCCCATTCGTGAGCGCGATAGAAGTCGCACACAGGCGGTGCCGGCTGCATCACTTCTTTTTCTTTGCCGGAATAATTCTCCGGACCGTCGGCGTAAAGAGCCGGCGCCACGACGAAAAGTGCGAACAATGCGCAAAAGGTTAAGGTCAGTTTTTTCATAACTTGGCTATGCGTTTAGGGTTTCTTCAGAAGTTCGTCAATAAAAAAAATAATTGTTTTTTAAGGGCTGTTTCAGGGCCAAATCGAGGCTCAATTCTGTGTTCCGTGCTTTTTAACACGAAACTGACGCCCAGCGTCAAGCACCGAATTTTAGCCCTGATGTCCCCAAGTCGGCGGTTTTAACAAAACGGCAGCACCCGGTCAACCCCCGAAATGCTGCCACCGGAAACTGCGAGATCCGCCCCCAAGAGCTGCACATCCGCTGGACCGACGATTTCCACCCCGACGCCGAAATATCACATGAAAAATACCTGGCATCGATACGTCCGTCCCAAGCATGGCCCCACCGCAGAAAACGATCGCACTCGCTGCCCTCCTTGGAGCCAATCCCTGAGGCGCTCGAATCAGTGCGGCCGGTTTACGATTTTAGTTCGCCGCCTGTGTTCGCATCGGTGACGATGAACTTTTCGTGATGATAACTGGGATCGCCGCGAAACATCAGTCTACCGGCATAACGCCGTTCGAGCTCAATCAGCAGCTCTTCATCTTCCTCTTTCAACCGCTTCAGCACATCCGGATTCAGGATGACACGAAAATCGTGCACGCTGTCCTGATATTTGCGCATCACGGTGTTGAGCGTCCGATGAAGTTCCACGCTGGTGGTCATCGAAGTTTTTACCACGCCACGACCGCCACAGTAGGGACAATTTTCGTAAATCGTATCGCTCAGACTTTCCTGCGCGCGTTGTCGCGTCATTTCCATTAAGCCGAGCTGAGAAATTGGCAGCACATGCGTCTTGGCTTTGTCGCGTTTGAGCCGTTCCTTCATCAAATTAAATACTGCCTGCTGATCTTTGCGGCTCTTCATGTCGATGAAATCCGCGATGACGAGGCCGCCGATATTGCGCAGGCGGAGCTGGCGCGCGATCTCGTCCGCTGCTTCGAGATTGGTTTGCAAGATCGTTTTGTCGACGTCGCGCCCACCTTTGTTCCGGCCGGTGTTCACGTCCACCGCTACCAGCGCTTCGGTCTCGTCGATCACGATATAACCGCCGCACCTCAACCAAACCTGGCGATGAAACGCGTCGTCGATCTGTTTTTGGATCCCGAGAGATTCGAAAATCGGCGTGGCTCCATCGTAAAACTTCAAGCGGTTCCGCGCCCGCCGCGATATTTTTTCCACCAACTGATTCATCCGTTCCAGTGCTTCGCGATCGTCGCAAAGGACTTCATCGATTTCCTCGGTCAGAAAATCACGCACCGTTCGCTCGACCAGGTCCGGTTCTTCAAAAACGCGACCGGGCGCAGGCTTGTCGCGAATCATCTGCTCGACCTGGGCCCATTGATCGAGCAGAAAACGCAAATCGCGCACGAAGTATCTCGCGCGCTGGCCTTCACCCACTGTGCGAATGATCACGCCAATCCCTTCGGGAATATCGAGGTCGCGCAGAATTTTCCGGAGGCGGTGGCGTTCCTTCGGGTCCTCGATTTTACGCGAAACTCCGCTGCGATCGCTGAACGGCATTAAAACCAGATAGCGTCCGGCAAAACTCAAATTCGTGCTCACGCGCGGTCCCTTTGTTCCGATCGGGCCTTTTGTCACCTGAACGATGACCTCCGAACCCACTGGATAAATATTTGGAATGTCTTTCGCGGTGATTCGCTTGCGCTGTTTCTTCGATGGGCGGTCGACTTCTTCAATCCCGCTGTCGAGCGCGGCCGGAAGCGCATCCCAAAAATGGAGAAACGCATTTTTGTCGAGGCCGATGTCGACGAACATCGCCTTCAAACCCATCTCGATGTTTTTGACCCGGCCCTTGTAAACGCTGCCGACGATCTGGCGCGAGCCGCTACGCTCGACGCTGTACTCTTCGAGAAGGCCATTCTCGAGCAACGCCACGCGGTGCTCGAGCTTCTCCACACTGACTACCAATTTGTTCCCGGTCTTGCGTGACGTAAGACCTAAAATTTTTTTTACTCTGTCTAACATAAATTTCGAAAAGTTGCGCGATCGCGAACGGAAACACGGCCAAGGAATTGTTCATTGCTCGTTAGATCGACATTGATTGTTAAAAACGACGGCGGACCGGAGTTGGCGCGGGCTGCGGCGAAGGCCGTTTGACTCCGAAAAGGCGTTCAAAAAAGTTGGGCGGGCGCGGCGTGGCAGCCGGTAGCGCCCGTGCCACCCGAGGCCGTTTGGAAACCTGGCCTTGGGCATCAGCCTCCGGTTCGACGTCGGGCGACGCATTGTCGCTCGCCATTTGGACGTCGGCGCTTTGGCTGGTATCGGCGCCTTCTTCGTCCTCGCTGCCGAGATTACCTCCAGCATAGCTCACTGCTTTGATCAATTGGAGCGGATTTGCATGATGCGCAGGCGCGGTCCATGCCACCTGCATGTCGAAGTTGCCTTCATCCATCGCTAACGTTCGTTCAAGAATGCGTGTAGCGATCGGGCCCGCGACCTCGCCGCCGTGCCCAGAGGCGCCCTGCACCATTACTGCGACGACATACTTCGGATGGTCAAATGGCGCGAAACACGCAAACCACGCCACGTTTTCCTCGTGGCCACGGTCGGTGGCCTGCGCAGTGCCAGTTTTGCCTGCGACCTGCACATTTTTAAGTCGTGCGCGACCGCCGGTGCCGCCGTCTTCATTCACTACTCTCCATAAACCTTTCCGCACTAGTTCGATCTGGTCGGGCGTGACTTCTCTGCGCAAATCCGAGCGCATTCGCGGTGTCTGCGGCACTGCGACTTTGCCATGCTCATCCAGGACCGGCGAGCCGTCCTGGTTCAGAACTTTATCGACCAGGCGGGGGTAATAACACGTCCCGCCGTTGGCCGCGGTGGCATAAGCCATCGCCAATTGCAGAGGCGAAACAAGCGTGTACCCCTGCCCAATCGATACGTTCGCAGTCTGCGCTTGCGACCATCTCTCCTGCGGATGATGAATCTGCATCCACTCAGGCCCCGGCATATTGCCGGTTTGTTCACCTGACAGTTGCAGGCCCGATTCTTCGCCGATGCCCAGCATTTTTCCGACCGTATCGATCGATTGAATGCCGGCCGCATTTCCGAACTGATAGAAAAATGAGTCGCACGAAACTTTGATCGCTTCGGACAGGCCTATGTTGCCGTGCGTGTAATGTTTTTCGGCTACCCAGCATCGGAAAAAGTGATCGCCATAACTGACACCACCTCCGCAATTGAAATGCGCGTTGGTCAGATTTTTTCGCAAACCGGCAAGCGATGTGATCAGCTTAAAGGTCGAGCCTGGAGGCAGCGCGCTCACCGCGCGGTTAACCAATGGATCGCCTTCATCCTTGCGCAACGCCTGCCAATCTTTGGCTTTGATGCTCGGAATAAATGTGTTCGGATCGAACGATGGCACTGACGCCATCGCCAGAATGTTGCCGTTGTTTGGATCGACAACTACCGCCCCGGCGCGGCTCACCGCGCGCAAAGCTTCATCCGTGATCGCCTGAATCCGCGCATCGATCGTTAGGAAAACATTGGCGCCTTGTTGCGGCGGATCTTCGCGCAACACGCCGTCAATTGTGCCCTTCGCGTTGCGGCGCAGATAACGCACGCCCGGTTTGCCGCGCAGATAATCGTCCATCGATTTCTCGATGTTTGATTTCCCGTCCACGTCGCCTTGATAGAACGTGAACTTGCGCGCTTCCTCTTTGTTGGTGTCGTCCGGAGCGCCGACGTAGCCGAGTATGTGAGACGCCAATGCGCCGTAAACATACGAGCGCACCGGCTTGATCGCGATGTCGACTCCGGGAAGCCCAACGTCGTGCTCGGAGAACTTCGCCATCGTCGGAAAATCGATGTCCCTTATGTAGGAGTACGGCACTTCCGTGTCGTTCCGATAATGCCGCTCGAGGTCTTTCGAATTGTAATCGCGCGCCAGATCCAGATCGTTCAAACGCGGAACAATTCCGTCATTAACGATCCTGATGATGTCCGGCTCCTTCACGTCCTTCGGCATCCCGCTGATGATGGCGCGATGTTCGGCCAGCGGCGGCGGACCGAAACGTTCGCGATAGCCTTTCACCATTTCCGGAAGATAAAAATCGACTTCGTAGCTCGCCCGGTTTTGCACCAAGGTCAGACCATTGCGGTCCTTGATCTCACCGCGCACCGATGGGATTCGGACCGTGGCTTGCGAACTGCCGCGGATTTGCGCTGTCCACTCCGCGCCGTGTGCGACCTGGATCCACCACAGTCGCAACCCGAGCGCTGCCATGCCGATCAGCATCAGCAAGCCGACAAATTGGATTCGCAGACGCGGACTAAGTCGACGCCGGTTCATTCAAAGCTCCTCTCTGGCAAATACGGATAACGCGTCACCCGCGCCACCCAGTTCAACATCCAAAAAATAACCGGCGCCATCAGCATCGCCATCAAACCCGGCCCGCCGATTTGCCACCAGACTTCGCCGGTAAAGAAAAACGAACCGCGCCGAAACGTGATCATGAGATATTGCGCCAAAATAATTGTGGAAGTGCAGATGCCGGTCAGCACACAGTGAACTTCCCAGCGGCCGCGGATGAACAAAGGCCTTAAGCCATGCATAATTCCCGCTAGCACAGCGTAAAGAAGTATCGACCAGCCGAGCGAGATTTCAACTTTGGTGCCGATCACTTGCACCGTGAGCGCATCGAGCAACACTCCCGCAAAAAACGCCAAAGCCAGCATCAACGGAAACGGCAATGCCATCGCGCCGTAAAATACCAGCACCGGCGCGATGTAAATGTGCGCGTGATACATCCAGTCGAGCGGCGGAATGAAGAACTCGGCGATTTGGGCCACGACCACCAGGACAAGTAATATGAAAAAGAAAATCATTTCCGTCCCGTCACCACGAACACGTCCTCCAAGTGTGACAAATCCACTGCCGGCGCGAGTTTTGCCTGACCATCCAGCTCGCGAGTCTTAAAACTTTTCACCGTCCCGATGAACAATCCCGATGGGAAAACTCCGCCGACTCCGGAAGTGTAGGCCTTTTGTCCCGGCGGCAGGTTCGCTTGTTTCGTCAAAAAATTCAGATCGAGCAGCGGCGCCAATCCACCAGACACGCGCTCGCCCGAAACAATTCCCTGCTCGCGCATGCCTTCAACCGACGACGCCACTTTGCAATTTTCGTCCGTGACCAAAAGCACGACTGAGATTGTGTTACTCACAGTTGTTGTTTTTCCGACTAAACCTTCGTCCGTCACCACCGGCATGTCGGTCTCAATGTGGTCCTCCTTGCCGCGATTGATCGTTACCGTGTGCCACCAGGTCGATGCATCGCGCGTCACGATTTCCGCCGGAATCAATTTGAAAACCGAGCGCTCGCGATAATTCAGCGCGTGCCGCAAACGGTTCACTTCATGCTCGACATCGCGCAATGCGGAATTGGTTGCGCGCAACTGGCGATTGTCGACCCGCAACAAAGCGTTCTCGCGTTCCAATTCCTCTAACGATTTCAATCCGGTCCGGACTGACGTAATTTGCTTTTGCAAACCGGAGCCGGTTGTAAAAAACGGCGCCAGCATTTGATAAATGCTCGCCTGAAATTTACGCGTGGTGTCCGCGCCGAAACTCAGGAAGTAACCCAGAACGGCGCCGAAGATCAGCAGCGCGATGATGCTCGTGCGACTCATCGCGGACTATCGATTGTCGATCTTATCCGGTTACGCGAGTTCAGTCGCGACAATCCGAAATCCGAAATCGAAAATCCAAAATGATTAGCGCCACTGGCGATCTGCCGAAGCCACTTGACGCAAAAATTTAAGTTCATTCAGACATTTGCCCGTTCCCTCGGCCACGGCGCTGAGCGGATCTTCCGCAACATGGACAGGCAAACCAGTCTCCTCGCTCAAAAGTTTGTCGAAACCTCGTAAGAGCGCGCCGCCGCCTGCCAAGACCAGACCGCGATCCACCAGATCGGCCGAAAGCTCAGGCGGACAACGCTCCAGCGTTATGCGGACCGAATCGACAATGGTCGAGATCGGTTCCAGCAACGCTTCCCGCACTTCCTGCGAAGTGATCATCAACGTCTTTGGCAATCCCGCCACCAGGTCGCGCCCTTTCACTTCCACGCTCGTTTCCTTTTCGCTCGGGTAGGCCGAGCCGATTTTAATTTTAATTTCTTCCGCCGTGCGCTCGCCCACCATCAAATTGTAAGCACGCTTCATGTATTGCACGATCGCCTCGTCCAGCTCATCGCCGGCGACGCGCACGCTGCGGCTGAAAACAATTCCGGAAAGCGATATCAGCGCGACCTCGGTCGTGCCACCGCCGATGTCGATGATCATGTTGCCGGCTGGATCTTGCACCGGCAAACCGACCCCGATCGCCGCCGC
>Ga0070697_100001131_pt1 | contig 20169 bp, 23 predicted proteins | sample KBSK1501metaG_FD_65475 | JGI IMG/M metagenome (GOLD analysis project Ga0070697, IMG submission 65475) | Corn, switchgrass and miscanthus rhizosphere microbial communities from Kellogg Biological Station, Michigan, USA - KBS K1-50-1 metaG | ecosystem: Host-associated > Plants > Roots >... | reverse complement strand
CACCTTTTCGAGATGATCGTAAACCTCGTGCCCGACGAAGAAGGCGATCGAGTTCGAATTCGAATACTGTTGGTAGAGCTCCTTCAGCCCGACGTCGTGCATCTCGTCGACGCGGCCCTCGATCTTGGTGATCTGTTCGGTGATCGCGGAGAGCCGCGTCGCCTCCGATGAAATCGAGCGCAAGAGCGGGATCGCCTCCTGCACGAGCTTCGCGCACTGCACGATGCCGTCCGCCATGTCCTTCATATGCGGCGTGAAGGCGCGCACCTCGAACAGCATGATGCCCTTCGCCGTCTTCTGCATCTGGTCGATGGAGTTGTCCATGCAGGTGATCAGATCCTTGATATCGCCGCGGTCGAACGGCGTGATGAAGGTACGGCGTACAGCGATGAGAATTTCGCGCGTGATGTCGTCGGCATCGTGCTCGCGATCCATCACGGTCTGGAAGTGCTGCGGCACCCCCTCGCCGCCATCGAGCAGCGAGCGCAAGGCCTCGGCGCCGGCGACGAGCGTGTTGGAATGCTCGGTGAAAAGCTCGAAGAAGCGCTCTTCCCTCGGCAGCAATCGGTATAGCCAGCCCAGCATAAATACCTCTCCTCGGCCGTGCGGCCCCGGTCCCGATAATTCGTGCGGGAAACCTAGTGGCAGCCGCGTCCGGAGTCGAACCCCTTCCCGCCCTGCCCACAGGCGGTTTTCCGCGCTATTTCAGCACGTTCACGGGTAGCCGCCATGATTCGCATCACCGACCGCATCTGGCTGAACGAAGGCGAGATCGAGGAAAGCTTCATCCGCGCCTCGGGGCCGGGCGGGCAGAACGTGAACAAGGTTTCGAGCGCGGTTCAACTTCGCTTCGACGCCCGCCGCTCGCCCTCGCTGCCGCACGACGTGAGCACCCGGCTGCAACGGCTCGCCGGCAAGAAGCTCACGCGCGAGGGCGTGATCGTGATCGCGGCACTCCGCCACCGCAGCCAGGAACAGAACCGCAAGGACGCGCGCGAGCGTCTCTTCGAGATGATCCGCGAGGCCGCGACGCCGCCGGTTCCGCGCCGCGCGACGAAACCGACCAAGGCCTCACGCCGGCGGCGGCTCGACACGAAAGCGCGGCGTTCGAAAATCAAACGCCTGCGCGGCGAAAAGCCCGCTTTCGATTGACGGATACTTTTTGCCGAGATAGCTCCCGAATGAAAAGGGGGGCGGCGAACTCGATCGGGCCGAGTACGAAGATCGTAAGCGCGTCGTCTCCGGCGCATGAGGCGACGCGCTCTCAGCAGCGCAATACCGAGACGAATTCGTTTATCCGATTGCCGGCTGTCTTACGGCCAGCCGAGCAAACGAAACCGCCGCGCCTGTGTTTGAGTACAAGCTGTTCGCGTTGTTGCGGGTATTCCTCGCTTACTGCTTCGGCGTCGTTTCGGTCTTCGTCGATCCGCCGGCCTTAGCCTTAAGGTCTGTGCCGGATTTCGTCGTGCCGTCGCCGGTCGTGCCGGTGCCTGTCGTTACGCCGGTCTGCGTTTTGGTGGTCGAGGGCGTTGTAGTGGTGGTCGTGCGAGACCGGATCGTGGTGCCATGCTCACGCCGATGCCGACGCTCACGAATCAGAACGCCAGAGTCGGATTCTTCTTCGATCTCGACGCCAACGCCGACCCGGCAACCATATCCCCAGCGATGCCCGTATCGATGCCGGTGCTTGTAGCGACGGCAATGCACGGGCTCGACCGGATTCAGCGCTTCCACGCCCGCCCGAATCCCGATCGGGTCGGTCGCGGTCATCGCGTCCGCCTGCGGCGTAGTGAAGGCGCCGATGCCGAGACCGGCAGCGGCGGCCAGAATGAATGAAGATGAACGCATGTTCAGAACTCCTTGTGCGTTAAACCTTGGGCGCTTCCCAACGTGGTACTGGCACAAGAGTTCCAGAGGAATCTTTCGCCGTCGCTGCCATTGCCGCTTTCGCCGATTATCGTTTGCATGCCGTCATAACGGCGCGTGAGGGGATTTTTTTGGCGCGTTTGCCGAGGCAAAGACGGATTGTACGCTATCCAACATTGTCTGCGGCGAGCACCCGCACCGCAGCATTCGTTTCTTGTCCAGGTTGTGACGGGGCGTTTCGCGAACTAAATTCAATCGGAATTCCTCGAAGCACCTGGTAGGCGCGAAAATGGTGCTCAACAGCGACCAAAGAACCAATCGGCTTTTGACGCTCTTGTCGAACGATGATTACGAGCGATTGCGGCCGCACCTCGTCAGCATCGACTTAGAGTACAAGAAAGTCCTATCCGAAGCATTTCGCCCGATCGAACACGTTTATTTCCCCGTCAACGGGGTCGCTTCGCTTGTGAACATCATGGAGGATGGTGCTGCCGCCGAGGTCGGCACGATCGGCAACGAGGGGTTGGTGGGATCGCCCGTCGTTCTCGGCGACCGATATTCGCCGATGAGCGTGTATGTGCAGGTCCCGGGAACAGGTCTCAGGCTTGACGGCCAGGTTTTCCGCGAAGAGTTTGAGCGCAGCCCGACGCTGAAATCTGTTTCGCTTCGCTACATCCATGCCTTCTTCAATCAAGTAGCGCAATCGGCCGCCTGCGCGCATCTTCACAAAGTTGAACAGCGGTGCTGCCGTTGGTTGCTGATGACGCGCGATCGCATGCCGTCGGACGAATTCTTGCTGACCCAGGAGTTTCTCGGAATGATGCTGGGTGTCCGGCGAACGAGCGTGACGGCGGTCATGAGCGACCTGCAGAAGGCCGGATTCATCCGATATCGTCACGGCACCGTCAGAATACTCGACCACGAAGCACTGAAACAGCGCGCGTGCGAGTGCTACGAGATTTCAAAGCTCGAGTTTGACCAGCTGCTCGGCGATTCACCCGGCGAGCCACGGACCGACAAAAGGCACCGGCGCATCAGCGAACTCGGATAGATCGACGCAAGCCGAGCCGAGGCCGGATTCTCCGCCCGCTACTCGTTCCTCGGCCTGAACGCCTCGCGGAACAACTAGAGCGATGCTGCGTTAAGACGGGGCGTTTGGTGCCCCCCGCGAGATTGGGTGCGCCAGACCGAAAACTTTGGAGGCTATGATGCACAAATTTTTGGGCATTTCAGTCATAGCGGCGGGATTGTTCGCACTGAGTGCCGGGTTCGCAGTTGCCCAGAATAATACCGGGGCGATTGTCGTGGCAGCGTGCGATAAACCGCCGTGCACGAGCACAACCGGCAAGGAACATCGATCGGCGACCGCCAACACAAAAGGCGCAAATAGGAAGGGCTTTTGCCCTCCTGGCCAGGCAAGCAAACCCGGCAAGGGTAGCGCCTTCAATTGCTGACATCGGAATTGGTTGGCGGGAATTAAAGCAGGGTGCACCCTCCTACAAAGTAATCTTGGAAGGTTGGAGGTTCGAATCCTCCCGCGCGTCGCCAACTTTTCAGGGGCTATATGAACATTCATAATTTTGAATATCCCGTGCGCCGCAAAATTGAATTTGCGGATGCCGGCAGCCTGACGGTCGCCTCGCGCGCCGATCTCGTCAATAATCAAGCATGGCGGTCAGCCTTCTCGGGCAGGCGGAAAGACCATCGTTATTACGAAGTCGTTGAAGACACGCTTCATCCGGAATTCGTTCATCGATATCTCGTCGTCAAGGACGGCGCGGGCATCACGCGCGCCATTCAGCCCTTTTTTGTCGTTCATCTCGATATTGCGGAGGGCCTCAGCCGCGGCATCAAGTCGCTGATAAAACTTATTCGCCGGCTGTGGCCTGGCTTCATGCGGGTGCGCACGCTCATGCTGGGCTGTGCGGCGGGCGAAGGGCACCTCGACGCCACCGATGAAGTCTCGCGCGGAATGATCGCGCGGTTTCTCGCGGCATCGCTCATTGAAGAAGCGCGACGTCGGAATGCCAAGCTGATCGTATTCAAGGAATTCCCGGCGACGTATCGACAATCGCTGGATTTCCTTCGGCATCACGGTTACACCCGCGTGCCGAGCATGCCGGCGGTGCGGCTCGGCATCGATTATCCGAACTTCGACGATTACATGCGCCGCGCACTCAGCGGCAACGCACGCACCCATCTGCGCCGCAATCTGCGAGCGTCCGAGCACCCTCCCGCCATCGATCTCCAAATTATCGATGACATCAGCCCATTCGTCGATGAAGCGTATCCGCTCTACCTGCAAGTCTATGAGAAATCGAACTTGCACTTCGAAAAGCTAACGCATGAATACTTCTGCAACTTAGGCCGCCGGATGCCCGACAAGGTGCGCTACTTCCTTTGGCGTCGCAATGGCCGCTTGGTTGCGTTCTCCACCTGCATGCTTGAAGGCGACACGTTCTGCGCGGAATATTTCGGACTGGATTACGCCGTCGCACTCGATCTGCACCTTTATTTCCGTGTTTTTCACGACGAGGTGAGCTGGGCGATCGCGAACGGATTTCGATGGTACCGCAGCGGCCCCCTGCAATATCATCCGAAGTTGCAACTTCGATTCCGGCTTGAGCCGCTCGATCTCTACGTCCGGCACACATCGAAAATTTTCAACGTGGCATTGACGTGGTTGCTGCCGCTGATCGAGCCGACCCGCTATGACCCCATCCTGCGAAAGTTTCCAAACCATGCCGAGCTGCGGGGTGATGAAACCTTGCCTCGACAACCGCATGGGCACGCCGACGCCCAAGCGCAACATTAGCACCGACAACTAAGGCTCGCCCCTGACCGGCGCTTCAAAAGTCAATTCAACAGCCCTTCAATCGATTGGTGCCGCCGGCAGGAGTCGAACCTGCACGGGGGTTTCCCCCCGAGGGATTTTAAGTCCCATGCGTCTACCGTTCCGCCACGGCGGCACGCGTGGCGGACGATAGGCGCTGCGGTAGTGCCGCTGCAAGCTTCGCCCGACTCATTGCACATCCTTCGAGGCTCGCGGCTTACGCCGCTCACGCCTCAGGATGACAGGGCCTTATGTTTCTCACGTCATGCTGAGGTGCAAGGCGCACCGAGCTCGGGTTTACCCGAGCTCGGCAATAGCTGGTGCGCAAGTCGGCTAAAGCCGACTTGCGTGCGCCGAGCCTCGAAGGAGACGGTCAAGAGAGCCGGAGGAACGGGAGAGCGAAGTCCCGCAACGTGCGAAGCAGCCGAAGCGGTCCGAGCCGCAGGCTCGACTGCGAAGCGGCAAGGTGACCGCCGCCCCGACGTTTTCCTGCAACTTGCGTTGCGTGTTGGCGACGTCGCGCCACACTTCCGCCTGCCGCGCCGAGGTGTCGTCCACTGCGCGAACATTCGGAAGATCGGCGCGGCCTGCGGCGGATTTCCGGTTTGATTTTGTTGCGCCCGCGCCGAAAGCGCGGAATGGGCCGCAATCGAAAATGTCAGAGGGGCTGCCCGAACAGCGGGGAACGCCCTATGATCCGCTTGTTCGGGGAGACACCCATCATGTTCGAAACGACCATCGCCGGAAGCCTGCCCAAGCCCGCCTGGCTCGCCGAGCCGAACAAGCTATGGGCGCCGTGGAAGCTCGAGGGCGCGGCGCTTGCCGACGCCAAGCGCGACGCCACGCTCCTGTGGCTGAAAGTGCAGGAGGACGCCGGCATCGACATCGTTTCCGACGGCGAGCAGTCGCGCCAGCATTTCGTCCACGGCTTCCTCGAACGCGTCGAGGGCATCGACTTCGCCCACAAGGTCGAGATGGGCATTCGCGCCGATCGCTATAAGGCGATGGTGCCGCAGGTGACGGGAGCGCTGCGGCTGAAGGGCCGCGTGCATCAGGCCGAGGCGAGGATCGCCCGCGCGCACACCAAGAAAAAACTCAAATTCACCCTGCCCGGCCCGATGACCATCATCGACACCATCGCCGACCGCCACTACGGCGACAAGGTGAAGCTCGCGATGGCCTTTGCCGAACTCCTCAACACCGAGGCACGCGCACTGGAAAAAGACGGCGTCGACACCATCCAGTTCGACGAGCCCGCCTTCAACGTCTACATGCGCGAGGTGAAGGAGTGGGGCATCGAGGCGCTGCACCGCGCCGCCGCCGGGCTCTCCTGCATCACCGCCGTCCACATCTGCTACGGCTACGGCATTAAGGCGAACCTCGATTGGAAGGCGACGCTGGGGCGGGAGTGGCGGCAATACGAGGAGATTTTCCCCGCGCTCGCCAAAAGCAAGATCAAGCAGGTCTCAGTCGAGTGCAAGAACGCGAAAGTGCCGATGAGCCTATTGAAGCTTCTTGCCGGCAAGGACGTGTTGGTGGGTTCGATCGACGTCGCCAACGATCACGTGGAAACGCCGGAGGAAGTCGCCGCCACCATTGCGGAAGCGACGAAATACGTCGCCCGGGAAAAGATCTTTCCCTGCACCAATTGCGGCATGGCGCCGATGCGGCGCGAGATCGCGGCGGCGAAACTCGTTTCGCTCGGCAAGGGCGCCGCGCTCGCGCGGCAGAAATTCGCAAACCCGGCGACGGCATCGGCGAAGCGCGGTGCCAAAAAATCGAAGCCGGCGAAGAAATCGGCCAAAAAGAAACCCCGCCGCTGACGCGGCGGGGAATCTCATCTCGCAAGGTTCAGCTTAGCGCTGCGGATTCTGGAATCCGCCGCCCTGCTGCTGACCACCCTGCTGCTGCTGGCCGCCCTGGCCCGGCTTCGGGGTGCCCTGCTGCTGCTGGCCGCCCTGACCCGGTTTCGGGTTCTGACCCTGCTGCTGGCCCGATTGGGCCGACTTCTGGTCGTGCTTACCCATCATACTTCTCCTGGAAAATTTCGGGGGTGGAGACGGGATTACTCCCGTTCCTATCGATACAACTTTCGTGCGGCGAAATTGTTCCGCGCCTGTCACATCTTCGCCACGCTTGCCACACTTCGCCAAACTTCATGATGCGAAATACAATAGTTGTCGCCGATTTCAGCAGAAATTTTATGCAATTCGCGCCGCAAACATTTCAGGCACCGATTTTCTTCTCGGCGCGCAGCCGTTCCACCATCGCCTCGACCTCGCGCTGCGCCGCGGAAAGTTTTTCCGCGTCGCGCCCGCGCAACACGAGCCGCGTGAAAAAACCTTTTTCGTTGAAAAACGGGTAGCTTCCCATCATCACCTCGGGGTGCCGCTTCTGGATTTCGCCATACGGCGTGCCGAGGTCGCCCTCGCGCAAGCCGGTGTCGAGCGTCACCGATTCCAATTTCTTGCCGGTGTGAAGCCCCGGCAACACCTCGTCGAGCATCGCCTGCATCACGGTGGGAATCCCTGCCATCACGAACACATTACCGAGTTGAAAGCCCGGCGCCGCCGATACCTTGTTCAGGATCAGCTCGGCGCCTTGCGGGATGCGCGCCATGCGAAGGCGCGCCTCGTTCAGGTCCTTCTCCGCGATCCGCGTCAACAGGAGTGCGCGGGCGCGCGGATCGACGGCGATCGGAACGCCGAAGGCCTTGGCAACGGATTCGGCGGTGATGTCGTCATGCGTCGGCCCGATGCCGCCGGTGGTGAAGAGATAGTTGTAGCGGGCGCGCAGGCCGTTCACCGCCGCGACGATCTCCGCCTCGACGTCGGGCACGATCCGCACCTCGCGAAGATCGATGCCGACGGCGGCGAGCACGTCGGCGATATAGCCGATGTTCTTGTCCTTGGTGCGGCCCGACAAGATCTCGTCGCCGATCACCAGCACCGCGGCGGTGACGATTTTGTTCGCGCCATCGTCCTTCATCACACCCGGCTCCGAATTCTTCGCGCGCTTCGCCCTTCCGCGCCGCGCCAGAAATAAGTCGGCGGACTTGCGGCCGCTTCGTTAACAACGGAGTTATGCCGCATATCGCTGGACATCAAATCAATCGCCTCGGCCTTGCTGGCGCGATGGCCCAAATCTTAGGCATCAGTGGCCATTTTCGGCAATCTGCCCCCTAAAGCGCACCGCCTTTGGTTGGCACGCGCTTTGTAGCTAGACTTTGCCGTACGGGGAGTTGGAGTAACCCATGACAACCGCGTTCGACGAAATGCGCGCGTCGGACGGCTCGATCCGCCCGGCCTATGCCAGGCTCGCGGAATGGCTCGGCCGCGTGCCGGCCGACGTGCTGGCCTATCGCCGGCGCGAGGCGGAGTTCATCTTCCGCCGCATGGGCATCACCTTCGCCGTCTACGGCGAAGCCGAGGCGACCGAGCGGCTGATCCCCTTCGATATCATCCCGCGCATTCTCACCGCCGCCGAATGGACGCGGCTCGCCAAGGGGCTCGAGCAGCGCGTCAAGGCGCTGAACGCCTATCTCTATGACATCTACGGCAAGCGCGAAATCCTGCGCGCCGGAATCGTCCCCGACGATCTCGTCTTCCGCAACCCGGCGTTCCGGCCGGAGATGAACGGCAAGCCGGTGCCGCACAACATCTACGTGCAGATCGCGGGCATCGACGTGGTGCGCACCGGGGCCGATACGTTTTACGTGCTGGAGGACAATACGCGCGTTCCCTCCGGCGTCTCCTACATGCTCGAGAACCGCGAGATCATGCTGCGGCTGTTCCCGGAATTATTCTCCGGCCATCGCGTCGCGCCGGTCGAGAACTACACCGACGAATTGCTCGCGACCTTGAAGTCCGTGGCGCCCGCCTCCGCGCCCGGCGATCCGACCGTCGTGCTGTTGACGCCCGGCATCTACAATTCCGCCTATTTCGAGCATTCGTTTCTGGCCGACAAGCTCGGAGTCGAGCTGGTCGAAGGCCGCGACCTCCTGGTGAAGAGCAACATCGTCTACATGCGCACGACCGAAGGGCCGAAGCGCGTCGACGTGATTTACCGGCGCATCGACGACGACTTCCTCGATCCCTTGATGTTCCGCCCCGACTCCATGCTCGGCGTGCCGGGGCTGATGAGCGCTTATCTTACCGGCAACGTCACGCTCGCCAACGCCGTCGGCACCGGCGCCGTCGACGACAAGGCGGTCTACAGCTACATGCCCGAGATCGTAAAATTCTACCTCGGCGAGGAGCCGCTGCTGCGCAACGTGCCGACCTGGCGTTGCCGCGAGGCAGACCACCTGAAAGAAGTGCTCGAACGCCTGCCCGAACTCGTGGTGAAGGAGACCCACGGCTCCGGCGGCTACGGCATGCTCGTCGGCCCGATGGCTGACAAGAAAACGATCGAGACTTTCCGCGCGAAGCTGAAGCACGCGCCCGCGGACTTCATCGCCCAGCCGACGCTCGCGCTCTCCACCTGCCCCACTTTCGTCGAGCAGGGCGTAGCGCCGCGCCACGTCGATCTGCGCCCGTTCGTGCTCTATGGCCGGGACCGCGTCCGCATCGTGCCCGGCGGCCTCACGCGCGTGGCGCTGCGCGAGGGCTCGCTCGTGGTGAATTCGAGCCAAGGCGGCGGCACCAAGGACACCTGGGTGCTGGACCGCTGATCATGCTTTCCCGCACCGCCTCCAATCTCTATTGGCTGTCGCGCAACATGGAACGCGCGGAATGTCTCGCGCGCATTCTCGACGCCACGAGCCGGCTGACTTCGCTGCCGCAAGCCGAGAGCGAGCCGACGAACGAGTGGGAATCGGCCATCGCGACCGCCGCTTGCGCGCAATCGTTCAAGGTCAATTACGCCGAAGCGAACGAGCAGACCGTCACCGAGTTTCTCGCCTTCTCGCCCTACAATCCGGCCTCGATCCGCAATTGCCTGGAGACCGCCCGCCAGAACGCGCGTGCCGTTCGCACCGCGCTGACGGTCGAGATGTGGGACGCGATCAACGGCGCTTGGCACGAGTTGAAAAAATTCGACGGCAAGCGGCTGTCGCACGACGATTTCACCCGCTTTCTTTCCTTCGTGAAGCAGGCCTCGCTCGCCTATGACGGCTCCGCCTACCGGACGATGCTGCGGAACGACGCCTACTGGTTTTCGCGCCTCGGAATTCTGGTCGAACGCGCCGACGCCACCGCGCGTATTCTCGACGTCAAATACCACGTGCTCTTGCCCGACGAGGAGCGCGTCGGCGGGCCGCTCGATTATTTCCAATGGGCCTCGATCCTACGTTCGGTTTCGGCGCTCACCAGTTATTACTGGGTCTATCAGGAGAGCGTGAAGCCATGGCTCGTCGCCGATCTCCTGATCCTCAACCGGCAAATGCCGCGCTCGCTGGCAAGCTGCTACGAAAATCTCAGCCGTTATCTCGACGATCTCGCGCAATTCTACGGCCGGCAGGGAAATTCGCAGCGGCTCGCACGCGCGATGTTGACGAAGCTTTCCAACGCCACGATGGATGATACCTTCCAATCGGGCCTGCACGAATTCATCGGCACCTTCATCGCCGATAACAACCGCCTCGGCTCCGCCATCACCGAGCAGTACCTGACGTAATCGCTCATGCGCATCCGCATTTCCCATGAGACGATCTATCGCTACGACACGCCCGCGAAGTCGGCGATCGAGATCCTGCGCCTCACGCCGCGCAATCACGACGGCCAATACATCGCGCGCTGGCGGATCGAATTGAACGTCGACTGCCGCCTCGATCCGTTCGAGGACGCCTTCGGCAACCTCGCCCACTCCTTCACCGTCGACGGGCCGCTTTCGGAACTCATCATCCGCGTTGACGGCGAGGTCGAGACGCAGGACACGGCCGGTACCATCAACGGTTCGATGGAGCGCTTTCCGCCCTCGCTGTATCTGCGCGAGACGCGCCTGACCGCGCCCGACCCGGCGCTCGCCGCCTTCGCGCGGGAGACGGCGAATGGCGCCAACGCCGATCCGCTCGCCACCTTGCACGCGCTCACCGCGCGCATCTATGACGAGTTCGCCTTCGATCCCGATCCCACGCATTCCGCGACGTCGGCGGCCGAATCCTTCGCGCTCAAGCGCGGCGTCTGCCAGGATTACGCGCAGATTTTCATCGCCGCCGCGCGCCACCTCGGAATTCCCGCCCGCTATGTCTCCGGCTACTTTCTGCGGGTCGACGGCGTCACCGCGCAGGAGGCCGGGCACGCCTGGGCCGAGGCGCATCTGCCGGCGCTCGGCTGGGTCGCCTTCGATCCCGCCAACGGCATTTCGGCGACCGCCGCCCATGTGCGGGTGGCGATCGGGCTCGATTCGCTCGGTGCCGCGCCGGTGCGCGGCATGCGCTTCGGCGGCGAGGGCGAGGAGCTTTCGGTGGCGGTCCACGTCGACCAGGCCGGGCGGCAGGCGCAGAACTGAATCCGTCGTAACCACCCACCCCCTCACCAAGGTTAGAGGGTGGGCGCCGCCGCTCGCGTGAAGCCGTTGGCGCGGACCTCACGCCCTCGCTATAAACGCGCGGCCAGGGAGCTACTCGATGACCTATTGCTGCGGCATTCTCGTCCGTGAGGGCCTGGTGATGATCGGCGACACCCGCACCAATGCGGGTCTCGACAACGTCTCGACTTTCCGCAAGCTCCACATCTTCGAGGATCCGGGAAAGAGCATCATGGCGCTCGCCTCCGCCGGCAATCTGTCGCTGTCGCAGACCGTGCTCAGCATCCTCAACGAAGGCATCGAGAACCCCGAGACCGGCGAGCGCGAGCGGCTGACCAATGCGCCCACCTTGTTCCAGGCCGCGCAACGCATCGGCCGCTCCCTGCGCATGGTTCACAACATGGAAGGCGGCGCGCTCGAACAGGCCGACGTGAAATTCGACGTCGCTTTTCTTTTCGGCGGCCAGATCGCCGGCCGCCGGCTGCGGCTTTTCATGATTTACGCCGCCGGCAATTTCATCGAATGCACCGTCGACACGCCCTATTTGCAGATCGGCGAGCACAAATACGGCAAGCCCATCCTCGATCGCGCGGTAAAGTACGACACCGATCTTTACGACGCGCTCAAGATCGGGTTGATTTCGATGGACTCGACCATGCGCTCGAATCTCGCGGTGGGCCTGCCGATCGATCTCGCCATCATTCCGCGCGACGCGCTGAGGGCCGAACTGAACTTCCGCATCGAGCCGGGCGAGCCCTACTTCACCGATTTGCGCGAACGCTGGTCGTCGGCGCTGCGCGCGGCGCACATGGCGATCCCGCGCCCGCCTTACGCCAATGGAAAGAAATAGCGCGCCAATTCGTCGACAAAAACGAACCGCGAGGAAGATCATGGCTGAAGCGCAAAAAGTCGCCCTCGTCACCGGCGCGGGCACCGGCATCGGCAAGGCCGCGGCGATCGCGCTCGCGAAAGCGGGCTATGCCGTGGCCCTCGCCGGCCGCCGCAAGGAACCGCTCGACGAATCCGCGAAAGAGGCGAAGGGCAAAACGCTCGTGGTGCCCACCAATGTCGGCGACCCGGCCTCGGTGAAGGCGTTGTTCGACAAGGTGAAGAACCATTTCGGCCGCCTCGATGTTCTGTTCAACAACGCCGGCACGGGCGCGCCGCCGGTGCCGTTGGAGGAGTTGACCTACGATCAATGGAGCGCGGTCGTCGCCGCCAATCTTACCGGCCCGTTCCTCTGCACGCAGGAAGCCTTCAAGCTCATGAAGGCGCAGACGCCGCGCGGCGGCCGCATCATCAACAACGGCTCGATCTCGGCGCATGCGCCGCGGCCGTTCTCCGCGCCCTACACTTCCACTAAGCACGCAATCACGGGATTGACGAAGTGCACCGCGCTCGACGGCCGCGCCTACGACATCGCCTGCGGCCAGATCGACATCGGCAATGCCGCGACGCCGATGACCGAGCGGATGAAGACGGGCGTCTTACAGCCGAGCGGCGCCATGGCGCCCGAGCCGCGCATGGCGGTCGAGGACGTGGCGAAGGCAGTGGTGCACATGGCGAGCTTACCGCTCGACGCGAACGTCTTGTTCATGACGATCATGGCAACCAAGATGCCCTTCGTCGGACGGGGCTGATTATCATCCTTCGAGGCTCGCTCGCTTGAGCGCGCTCGCTCCTCGCCGATGACAGAGAAATGACTCGTCACCCGGAGGTGCGAGGCCGCAAAGCGGCCGAGCGTTGAAGGGTGACGGCTCTCACTAAAGCGCCGCCGCCGCGGCCGAGAGCTCGCCGCGCAGCTTCCCAACCGCCTCCATCACCGCCGGATCGTTGCGCTTGCGCGGCTGCGGCTTCTCCACCTCCACCGTCATGCCGACGCTTGCCGGCTCGCCGACGAGCGCCACCACGCGGTCGGCCAGATACGCCGCCTCCTCGATGTCGTGGGTGACGAAGAGGATCGTCTTCTTCGTCGCCGCGCGGATGCGGATCAACTCGTCCTGCAAGCCCTCGCGCGTGATCGCATCAAGGGCGGCGAACGGCTCATCCATCAGCAAAATTTCCGGATCGACCGCGAGCGCGCGCGCGAGCGACACGCGCTGACGCTGGCCACCGGAGAGCTCGTGCGGATAGCGCGCGGCGTAGGCCGAAAGCCCGACCAGCGAAAGCGCGTCCTTGATGTGTTGCGTGCGCGCGGCCCTCGAGACGCCGCCGTGCTCCAGCCCGAAGCCGACATTGTCGAACACCCGCCGCCACGGCAGGAGGCGCGCGTCCTGAAACACCAGCGCGACCGGCAGATGCCCGCGCGTCGGCTGCGCGCGCAGGATCACCCGGCCTTTGTCGGGCCGCAAAAGCCCCGCGACCACGCGCAGGAGCGTCGACTTGCCGACGCCGGACGGGCCGACGATGGCGACGAACTCCCCGCGCCGGGCGGCGAGCGAAAGGTCGCGCAGCACCTCGGTTCTCCGGCCGTCGCCCGCAAAAGAGAGCCTGACATGATCGAGCTCGATCACTGCTTCCATTTCAGCAGCCGATTTTGCGCGACGACGAAGCCGGTATCGATCAGGCCGTAGAGCGCCGCTATCGTCGCCATGTAGATCACTACGATGTCGCTGGCCAAGAGGTTCGAGGCTTGCATCATGCGGTTGCCGAGACCGAACACACCGAAGAGTTCCGCCGCCACCACCGCCATCCACGCCTGGCCGATGGCGGTGCGCAAGCCGCCGAGAATGCCCGGCGCCGCCGCCGGCAGGATGACCTTCACCAGCTTCTGATCGGCGCGGCGAAAGCCGAAGGCCTCGGCGACCTCGATCAGATCGCGGTCGACCGCGCGCACCGCCGAGAGGGTCGCGAAATAGGAAATCCAGAACACGCCGATCGAGATGATGAAGACCGCGGCCGAAGGCTCGATGCCGAACCACAGAATCGCGAACGGAATCCAGGCAATGCCCGGAATCGGCCGCAGCGCGCGTACGACCCACGACAGCGCCGCCTCCATGCCGCGCCACAGACCTGTGGCAACGCCGAAGGCGACGCCGAGCCCGCTGCCGGCCACGAGGCCCTCGACATAATGGCTGAGGCTTGCGCTAAGCGCCGAAAGCCATATGCCGGAGGCGACCTCGCGGTAAAACGCCGCCGGCAAGGCGCTCGGCGGCGGCAACGTGTCGGCGGGAATCAACCCCAGCCGCGGAAACGCTTCCCACAGCGCTAGGAAGGCCGCGAAGCCGAGCGCGGCGAGCGCGATCTCCCGGCCGCGCTTCATGTTCAGTTGCCGGCGAGAGCGCGCTCGTAAACGTCGACCGCGAACAGCCCTTCGAGCGGCAGCGCCTTGGCGAGCGCGCCGAGCTTCACCTGATAGTCCTGCAGCTTGGCCGTCGATTCGATGATGCGGCGCGGATCGGAGGTAAAGCGCGTCTGCGGCGACTTCAACGCGGCCAGAACGATGTCGTTCGCCACCAACCCCTTGCCGAGCCCGACGCCGACATGGGGCGCCGCGCGCGCCGGGTCGGTTTCCAAGAGCTTGGTCGCGCGGATCACAAGCCGCACCAGGTCCTCGACCGCCTTCGGATTCTTGTCGGCGAAGGCGCCCGAGACCGCGACCACGACGCCGGGGAAGTTGGGGAACATGTCGGCGCCGGTCGCCACCAGCTTGATGTTCGGGTTCTGCCGCTGCGCGATGGTGAGCGCGGGCTCGCGAATGTTGCCGCCCTCGGCCGCGCCGGTGAGAATCGCGCGCTGCGTCGCGTCGATACCCATTTCGATGATGTCGATGTCGGCCTTGTCGGCTTTCAGTTTCTCCCACAGCCAGTATTGCAGCGTGGCGTTGGGCCCCGAGCCGATCGGTTGCGTCGCGAGCTTGGCGCGCCGGCCCGTCTTCTCGCGGAACGCCTTGAAGCCAACGGCGGTGCCTTTGCCGCCCGGAAAGAACGGCGCGAGCGCGGGACCCGCGGCAACGCCCAGCTCCTCCACCGCCGTCGCCGCGACGACGCGCACGTCCTGTCCCTTCGCGCGCGCGACGAGGAGCGGCGCGAGCCCCGCCACATAGACGTCGAGCGTGCCGGAGGCGAGCGCCTGAATCATGTTGGGGCCCGACTCGAAGCTCGCGAATTTGATGTCGAGGCCCTTTTCCTTGGTCCAGCCCTCGCCCTCGGCAACGAAGATCTGCGCAACACCCATCACCGGGATGTAGCCGAGGCGGATCGGGGTAGTGGTTTGCGCCTGCGCAAGGTGGAGCGCCGAAAACGCGAAAGCGGCCACCAAGCCGAGCGTGCGGATGAAGCCGAGCATGAAATCACCTATGAATTTCAAACGCGAAGCCGCGCCGGCTCGCAAGACGGCGACGCTTATCCCGCTCCCCCCGCTTTTGCAATCACGCTGAGTCAACATCGCCAATTCACCGACGATCGCCGTGTTATGAGCGCGCCGTTTCTCTTATAGTCCGCCGATGTTTATCGGCCATCACGGCGTCGCTTTCGCCGCCAAGGCGGCGGCTCCGCGCGCTTCGCTCGGCGTCTTCTTCCTCGCCACCATGTGGCTCGACCTCGTCTGGCCGGTGCTGGTGCTCGGCAATGTCGAGATCGTGCGCATCGTGCCGGGACTGATGCGCATGTCGCCGTTCGACTTCGTGTTCTATCCCTATTCGCACAGCCTCCTCTTCGCGATCGTCTGGGCGCTCGCCTTCAACCTGGTCTACGGCTACGTCATGCGCGACTGGCAGGTCGGTGCGCTGACCGGACTTGTCGTGCTCAGCCACTGGTTCCTCGACGTGCTCGTGCACCGGCCCGACCTGCCGCTGTTTCCCGGCAGCGAGAAATTCGGGCTGGGGCTGTGGAACTCGATAGCAGGCACGCTCGCGCTCGAATTCCTGTTCTTCGGTCTCGGCCTCTTTCTCTATTTCCGCGCCACGCGCGCCAAGGATTGGATCGGCGCATGGGGCCTGTACGCGCTGAGTGCGTTTCTCGTCTTGCTCTATCTCTCGACGCTGGTCGCGCCGCCGCCGCCAAACCCGCGGGCGCTTGCCTGGGGCGGGATTGCGACACTCATCATGGTGATCTGGGCGTGGTGGGTCGATCGCCACCGCGAGGCAAGGGCAGAAGCGCCTCTGGTCAAGAAAGCTTCGTGACCTCGATTTTGGTGCCCGCGCGTACGGACTTCAGCGTTTTCACGTCACCGAGCGCCTTCGCCCAGATGTTGCAGGGCGAGGCCAGCCGCGTCTCATTGCCCTGCGAAATGGGCGTGCGGCCAAAGCCAATGGCGATGGCATGGCCGTCGGGCCAATAGGCGATCTCACCCGGCGTGACGACGGCTTTGGCGTCCTTCTCGCGCGCGGCCTTCACGGGAATTTCGAAATAGACCTCCTCGCCCCAGGTCATGGCCTGTGAACTGATTGGCAATTTCGCCGCGATCGCAATTGCCGTCGGCGTGCCGAGCAATTCAGCATCGAGCGAAACGCCGCCCATTTCAAAGCGGATGCGCATGGAACATTTCCTTGATCGAACGTTTTAACTGGAACAAATTGCCACGGGGAACAGAATGGCGCCAGGCGTTATTCTTGCTCCGCTTCCGTGCGCGAAAGGGCAACCCAATGGCAAAAACTGCGAAGAAGAAGCCGGCGAAGAAAAAATCTCCGAACAAGAAGCCCGCCGCTTTGCATGACAAACGCTTTCCAAACGAAGACACCGGCTATCGCAGCGCGCGCAATGCGCTGCTCAAGGCTGAAATGGGCCTGCGCCGCGAGATCGAGCGCGTCGCTGCGCTTCGCCGCAAGCTTCCGGCCGGCGGTATAATCCGGGAGGACTATGTCTTCGAGGAAATGAGCGCCGACGGCCAAACGCGCCGGGTGAAGCTGTCCGAACTCTTCGGCGATAAACCCGCACTGGTGGTCTACAGCTTCATGTATGGGCCGAAGATGGAAAAAGCCTGTCCGAGCTGCACCTCGATCCTCGACGCGATGAACGGCCAGACAAGGCACGTCTCCCAGCGCGCGAGCTTTGTCGTGATCGCAAAATCCCCGATCGAGCGCATCCGCGCCTTCGCGCGCGACCGCGGATGGCGGGGACTGCGGCTTCTTTCGTCGGCGAAGAACGACTTCAACCGCGACTATTTCGCGGAGTCGTCCGATGGCGCGCAATGGCCGATGCTGAACGTGTTCGCGAAGAAGGGCGGAAAGATCCATCACTTCTACGGCACGGAATTGCTGTTCGGCCCGCGCGAAGCGAGCCAAGACCACCGCCATGTCGATATGATCTGGCCGCTATGGAACGCGCTCGACTACACGCCCGAAGGACGCGGCACGGACTGGTATCCGAAGCTCGACTACGGCGCGTAAGAAGTGGCGCTCAGTTGAGATAAAATTCGCCGTTGACCGCACGGAATTCGGACGGACGGATCAGCCGGGCATGGGCGACCGTCACCGAATGGAGCGGCCCCTCGAGTTCGCGCCGCCAGAAATCGAGGAACCGCAGGAGCTGCGGAAAGCGCGGAAACAGGTCGTAGTCCTGCCACACATAGGTTTGCAGAAGGCGCGGATGGTCGGGCAGGCGGTAGAGAATTTTCGCCGTGGTGAGCCCGTAGCCCTCAAGCTGCCTGCGGAAATCCCCAGAGATCATTCGACCCCTCCGAATCCTCGCACCCAATGGTCCTATTACTGTGCGCCGGACTTCTGAGCGCAAGCTTAAACATTGAATTTGGTGTTTAGTTCCAAGGCATTAGCAGCGAAGGCCGGCGTCTGCTGACAGGCGCCGCGGAAAGCGTCCTTGCCGTGTTTACCCTCTCGCAAAAAATTCAATTTCTTCAGAAGCTTACCAGGCATGTATCCCTTGACGGCAAGTGAGGAATAGGCCATAATATCCCTCAATCGCAGGTAGGGGGGATAGATCGATGGCCCAATACACCTTCAAGCAGTTTCAAGCCGAGTTTCCGACCGATGAATCCTGCCTAGAGCGGCTAATGCAGGTTCAGTACGGCGGCACAGAAATGACCTGCCCCGGCTGCGGTGTCGCGAACGCGAAATTCCACCTGATGAGCAAGCGGAAGGCTTACGCCTGCCAAGAGTGCGGCCATCACGTCTATCCATGCGCCGATACGATCTTCAACAAATCGCGCACGAACCTCACCAAATGGTTTTTCGCGATGTACCTGATGACGAGCACCCGCCACGGTGTCGCGGCGAAGGAGCTACAGCGCCAATTGGGTGTCACCTACAAGTGCGCGTGGCGTATGGCGCACGAACTCCGCAAGCTGATGGCGGCTGCGGATCACGGCGGAAAACTCTCGGGCCATATCGAAATGGATGAAATGTATGTTGGCGGAAGATTTTCTCGCCGCCGCTCCAAAAAACCAAAGGCCACTCAGTTCACCAACAAGACGATTGTGTTCGGCATGATCGAGCGCGGCGGCGGCAAGATGCGCGCTGGCCCGGTTCCCGATGCAAACCGTCCAACACTAGAGCCGATCATTCGCGAGAACGTGACGCGCGGTAGCATGGCTAGCACGGACGAAAATCCCGCCTACCGCGATCTACCTTTACTCGGCATCGACCATGGGACAGTGAAGCACGGCGACCGCGAATACGTGCGCGGCATCCATCACACCAATACGATTGAAGGCTATTGGGGACAGTTCAAGCGTTCGGTGAAAGGAACACATGTCAGCGTTTCGAGCAAACACCTGTGGAAATACGTCGCGGAATTTTCCTACCGCCGAAACTATCGCGCGTCGCATTCGATGATGTTTAATCGTCTTGTTTCTGCTTTCGCGCTGCCTCGCCTAGTAGAGCCGTGAAATCCTCTTTATGAGCGGGGTTACTGTCATTGGTGGGAACGGCCTTTGGTTTTTCGGCGGCGCGATCTAAGCTAACGCCACTATCGGAGAATTTTTTGGCCATTTCACTTTCCCTTTCTGTGGCTAGGTCATGCATCTCTTTACTGAATACCACGTCATATATTTTCCAAAAAGGAACGACGCCCATCAGCCCCGTATTTGATTTGATATATAAATCTGGCACGGGGTCATCGGTTCTCGCAGAATAAACTGGCTCGCGCGATTGGATGTGGCAGTAATCAATTCCGAGCAGCCAAGGCCCCATGGGTAGAGTTAGATTCTGCCGTTCCGGTCTAATATTTGGCAATCGCATAACATTTTGGCGTACTACATCTGACATGGGTGGAAGTGGTGTTACCGCCGGTATCCAAACAAAAACGGGTGAGCCGCTAAAACCCGCTATCGACCGCGCCTCAATTAAAAAACTCTCCTGCTTGTATCCATTCTCAAGTTCAATCGCGTCTCCCGGCATTTGAGCGATTGTTCCGAACCTCAATGTCGGAATATTCCGCTGCTTGCCTTCACGGTTTACAAAACGACCTGCAAAATATACGTCGTCGCCAATGCCAATCTTGAAATGCTCAATATCTTTGCGGGAAGGAAATGTCAGAAGGCTTATATAATTAGCCTTGTGACGAAAATGATCTAACTCAATTGGACAGACGGCAATATCATCGCCCGCCGGGTGGAGTCTCCAGTCCCGCTCATCAGTAGCTAGAATATCCATCCGGCCGTCTCGCGTATTGACGCGCACGACAGTCGACCCGTTGTCGATCAGATGCTTGTTTGTAACCACACACAGGAGAGGGGCTATGCCCTGGAGGTTTTTTCCAGGAACGCCGACAACAAAGCCGGTCCCGCCCAGCTTCTTGCCATCTTCAGCATCGGCTTCAGATGGATAGAGATAAACGATGCTTTCCAGCAATTCGTCGTCAATGCGCGGCATCGGAGGAGACCAAGTTCGGTAGGGATACCCGCGCAAAGAATAGCGCGTAACCCAACCCGAGCCGCCGCCTAAATTCCCCCTATAAACCATAGGTTAGCCCTCACTTGCCGTTAGGGGATACAAGCGGCTTACCAAGGCTTGTCACTCGCAGGTAACGAGTGCTAGAAAATTTTCTCGAGACCCCTTGAAGGCTCCGGGCAGCGGACTATCTGCCCGACAGTGCGGCGGGGCGACC
>Ga0070697_100001128_pt1 | contig 20211 bp, 18 predicted proteins | sample KBSK1501metaG_FD_65475 | JGI IMG/M metagenome (GOLD analysis project Ga0070697, IMG submission 65475) | Corn, switchgrass and miscanthus rhizosphere microbial communities from Kellogg Biological Station, Michigan, USA - KBS K1-50-1 metaG | ecosystem: Host-associated > Plants > Roots >... | reverse complement strand
GAGTTTCTTAATAGTCGAGTCGCGCTTTGGATCATTGGCGCGTTCGCGACCATCTTGTTTCTGGTCACAAATCTACCGTGGCAGTTCGATGATTACGATCAGGCCAAGCAGGCGTTTACTTCGTTTGAGATGGTCAAGGAAGGGCACTGGCTTTATCAAGGAACACCGCACGAGCGAATCGCCACTAAACCACCGCTGGTTGGATGGATTTCAGTAGCCGTTTTTGAATTGACGCGATCCTGGGGGCTAGCGTGGCGATTGCCTTCCTTTGCTGCCGCCATCGCGATGTCGATCTTGCTATTTCGGGCTGGAAGCGTGTACGGCCCGGTTGGTGGACTTGTCGCAGCAGGTGCTTTCGCCTTCAATTTGCTCACTCCCAGGCTCGCCACTCTGGTGCGGACGGACATGCCTTTGGCGTTGGCCATTTTTCTGATTGGTCTTTTGATTTGGGAAAAAGTTCGCACATGCGAAGCATGGAGTTCGCGGGATCGATCGTGGATTTTTGTGCTCTTGACTGCAGCGATGCTAATCAAAGGGCCGATCGTTTACGCATTTCTTTTGTCAGGGATCGCGATGTTCGAATTCTGGGAACGCAGGCGACACGTCCGCCAATTCGCCGGTCGGACGAATCCGTCCCGTGGCGGATCGGACGGACCCGTCCCGGGGCGAGCCTGCCTCCAGGGGTGGTTTGGCTGGTGGCCGTGGGTCGCATCGCTGGGAATTTTTCTCGTTTGGGTGATCGGCGGATCCATTTTTGTTCCCGGTTTCTTCGATCAAGTAGTGGTCCGCGAATTCGTCTCCCGCTTTGGCGAGACAGTACACCGCTCGCAGCCGTTATTTTTTTATCTGCCGCATCTGCTACAGAAATTTCTCCCATGGAGCGTTCTTATCATGGTCCTGGCGTTTGTCGATCTTCGCGCGCGCCGGTGGAAAATGCGCGACGCCTTTCGCGAAATGTCTTCGGAAACGTTTTGGCTGCTTTGCTGGATTTTAGGAGGACTGATAGTGATGTCGGTCGTCCCGTCGAAGCGAGTCGATCGCATTTTCCCAATTATCCCGCCGCTTTGTCTACTTTTGGCCGCGCAGATCGGAAAGAGTTCAACGCCCAGTAGCCCCGGCTCTGCTTGCCACGCCGGAGATCGCCGTGGCGACCGAAGGCGGGTCAGCTGTCCCTCAAAGAGTTCTGATGTCAACATGACAGGAAATGAAGTGATCCGCACGCGTGTTTTGCGCTGGGGCGCAGCGGCCTTGTTGTTATCGGTGTTGTCCGCGGGCGGTTACAGCGCTCTTAAAGTCTTTACTGGGTATCGGGATCATCGCGATGCCCTTGTGAAATTTGGGCGGGCGGTTCGCGACGAGGCCGCCGCGCATCACTGGCGTTATGAAGTGCTGAAGACCGGTGATGAAGGCCTGCTGCTCTACCTGGAAAAAACGCATTTTATCGGGCCAGAATACGCGATTGCCGAATGGAACCGCGGGAATCTCGACGCCGTGGTCGCGCCGTCTCGGAGGGCCCCGAGCTTGATGCGCGATTTTCATGACGCCGCGCTCTCTCACTTAAAATCGAGTGAGAGAAAAGGCGAATCAGGTAATTACGTCCTGATTACGCGTTGAGTGCGAGCCGAAATGCTGACTCGACTTTCCAGCGCGGAAATTTACTGTCGCTCGCAGCGCAGATGTCGACGGAATTTCCTAAACGCGAGATTGAAACGCTCTGGGCGCCGTGGCGTGTCGAATACTTCGAACGCGAAAAACCGAATTCCGATTTTCTTGCCGAAGCGGCGCGGGCCAGCGATGACGCGACGCACTTCGTGATCACTCGACGCAAGACCGCATTTTTGATGATGAATCGTTATCCCTACACAGTCGGCCATTTGATGGCGGTGCCTTATCGAAAAACTGGGGAGCTGGATTCGTTAGGTGAGAATGAAATTGTCGATCTTTGGCATCTGGTAGGGCATGCTCAGGCGCTCTTGCGTGCCGCCACCAAAGCGCAGGGGTTTAACATCGGACTGAACCTGGGCGAATGCGCGGGTGCGGGTGTGGTCGATCATTTGCATGTGCACATCGTGCCGCGCTGGAGCGGGGACACGAATTTCATGCCGATTCTTGCCGGGACCCGGACCATCTCCGAAGGATTACGCGCCTTGTACGAGAAGTTGATCGAAGTGCAAACTAAGATCGAGATAGAAAAACACGGCGGTACATGAACACTTGGGTTGAACCGCCGCCGCGCAAACCAATGGGTTGCTTTGGGAAAGGCTGCCTAATCGTGATTGCTTTCGGCATTGTCCTGGCAATCGCCTGCAGCGTGGGCATCTACTGGGGGTTCCAGCATCATTCAGCCGTGGTGCGAGGGATGTATTGGTTGACGAAGACGCATGCGATTACTAATAAGCCGGCGCCGATTCCCCCATACCAAACTACCGACGAGAGGATCAGCGCAGTCGTCGAGCGCTGGCGAAATTTCGAGACAAACATTCGCGCCGGTCAACCAGCGGAGATCCAGCTCTCGGGAGACGATGCCAACGATTTGATCGCATCCAATTACGACACGCGGGGTAAAATATTTGCCTCGATCGGAAGCGATCGGCTGCGTCTTCAGGTATGCATGCCGCTGGGCGAAATTGCCGGCCGTTCCGGTTATTACTTTAACGGCGACATCGCGATCCGATCGGCGGGCAAGGAGTCGCTCGTTAGACCACGACTGAGCCACATCACCATCAACAACGAGCAATTGCCACTTGACGTGCTCGACTGGAAATATCGCTCGCGCCCGTTACGCGATTATCTCGAGGAACACGAAAATGTGTGGAACACCACCACTTTCGAAGTCCGGGACGGAAAGTTGCTTTTACGATCGGGCGGCAATTAGCTAGAAGCGCAATTCTGATTTCTGACTTCTGCCCTCCGACTTTTGGTCTTCACCTTTCCACTTTTCACCTTTCACTTCTCACAATTCACCTCTTACTGACTTTCTGGTCTCTGACACTGCTAGCCTCGCCGTAGCCTTGGCGAAGGCGGGACCTCTGCTCTCACGGCTGCATGATTTCGCGGGCGAAGACATTAAGCTGTCCATCCCCCTGTTTGCGCACCTCTGTGATCTCAAACGGGCGTGCTTCGTCACGACTGACGACCGAACCTTGCGGCGGTGGCGCATAGCCGGATGGAAACTCGACAATGATCCGGGTAGATGAGTCGCCAAGATGCAGCATCGACTCGGCTAATCTTCCACGCGGGCGGAGAACAGCTCGATTTGCGTCGGCAAAATTCACCAGAAATTGTCCCTTCAGATAAATGCGCTCACCCGCCGTGCCGCGCTCGGCAATGTCTTGCAGATCGGCAGTGCTGATGAGCCGGCCGATCGGCATGCGGCCCGGCGGAAATGTTTTCCAAGTTCCGCCGCCAGCTGTGGAAGCCAACGTTCCGGTGGAATCAACGGGAGTGGAGACCGGCACTGCCGGAACCGGCGTTTCCACTGATCGCGCCATGGCAACCGTAGGCTCAAGCACGGCCGCTCGAGCTTCGGTTGCTGCTGGCGGCGTCGGCGCGGAAGATATCGAGCTCTCAGCTACCTGTGGCGCTGACTTGGGTGTCGGTTTTTGATTTTTCGCCAGCCTTGAGGCCTTCGCGCCTTTTGCAGCCTTGCCTCCTTTGATTGGAATTTGTACGACCTTCGGCGTCTCAACAGCAACAGGTTTTGCTGGCTCGACGCGCACTAGCTGATTTTCTGGAGGTGGTGGCGGACCGCTCGGCGCCAGACCGTGGATCGGGACCGCTCCACCCGAACCTGCCGGTTGCTGCCGCCGATTTGCATAATGCATTTCTGCCCGCAGCCGTGCCTGCTCTTTGAACAAAGGCCAGCCGGCTTCAAGATTGAGGCTTAGTGGCGGCTCGAGACTAAATGTGCCGCTCCCGTGCATGATTGTATATTCGCCATAAAGCAACGGAACCGCGGTGAGCATGATGCGGCCATCGGTTAGGTGCTCGACATGGATAACTGCGGAAAGATCGTGCGTTCGTTCGAGTTTGATCTCCAGGCCCGGGCTGAGGGTCTGTTTCATTAACGGTACAGTCTGCGGCTCCGCCGGGTAGACATGCTCCATCAAGAGCTCGCCGTTCTCGATTGCGTCGGTCAGCGCGACCATTCCAGACGTAAAAAGATCACGCGGCTCCAGCTCGCGTGCTTCCATGATCACGAAACGCCCTACCACGTACGGAACCAGCCCGCGCACCTGCTGGAAATTGCGGATGTAATTGCGAGAAAGCTCCGCGTTCGTCTTGGAGAGCTCGGCCTCGCCCATTACGTTGTAGCGGTCGAACAGCTGCTTCGCGTTCAGAAACTCGCCCGCAGGTGCCGCCGTCAGTTCAAACCGCCGCGGCGGCTCGATCTTGTGCAGCTTTTGCAAAATGCGATAGCTGTCCGGGCGTTCCGGTTGATTGAAAATGTAGAAGCTGCCGAGCCACGCGGCCAGGGCGAGCCCGGTCAGAAGTAAGATGGCCAGCGTCCAGCCAAAGTAGTTGATGCGGCGCCGTGGACGACGAGGGGCAGACGGTTCCTCGAAGCGATAAAGCCCGTAATCCATCTAGCCGGGAGCGACAAAGCTTTGCGCGTTCAAGACGGCGATTTAGTGGCGGCTGTGTCAGCTGCTGGCGCTGCTTCAAACGACGTGCCGCAACCGCAAGTACGCGCGGCGTTCGGATTCACGATTTGAAACCCGGCGCCGCTCAAGCCATCGTGAAAATCCAAAGTCGAACCCCGCAGGTAACGCACACTTTCGTCGTCGATGAAAAATTCGACGCCGTCGTGCTCCACCACTGCGTCTCCGGGCTTTTTCTCATCCAGCGACATTTCGTAATGCAACCCTGAGCAACCGCCCTTTGCGATCTGCACACGGAGCCCCTTGCGCGTCGTGGCCGGTTGGTTCTCGAGCAAACTGCGAAGTCGCCGAGCAGCGTTCTGGGTGACGTTGATCATCGGATCCTAAAACCTACGATTCACCCCATTCAAGTCAACCGGCGGGCGGACGTATAAGTTGAGAGTTGAGAGTTGATGGTTGAGAGGGTTGAAGAGTTAAAGCGTTGAAGCGCTGAAGGGCTAAATCGTTAGATCGCGAATCGTGAACCCTGCTCTGCTCTTTATTTGACGTTGGACGTTCCTCCTTCGCTCCGCTACGGCGAGACAAGTGGGCGCCTGCCACGCCGTAGCCATGTGCAGGCGGGTTGAGCCCATTCGACTTGCGCTCAGGGCAGGCCGTTGGACGTTTGCTTTGATCGTATTTTTGATTAGCCCCTAAGCGCTCCACTTTCTCAACTCCCTCAACCCGTAATTCCCGTGCCCCGCATCCGCCTTCTCCCCGAAACGGTCGCTAGCCAGGTGGCGGCGGGCGAAGTGATCGAGCGCCCAGCTTCGGTGGTAAAAGAGCTCGTCGAAAACAGCATCGACGCCGGTGCGGGCAAGATCGATGTGCTTGTTCGCCGTGGCGGAAGTTCTTTTATCCGCGTGATCGATGATGGCTGCGGGATGGACCGGGATGACGCTCTGCTTTCACTCGAGCGCCATGCCACCAGCAAGATCCGTTCGACAGCTGACCTCGAAGCGATCGCGACCCTCGGGTTTCGTGGCGAAGCGTTGCCGAGCATCGCAAGCGTCTCGCGTTTCCGCCTAACGACTCGGGAACAGGACGCAATCGCAGGTACGGAAATCATTGTCAATGGAGGCAAGATCGACATTGTGCGCGACGGCGGCGAAGCGCCCGGCATGCAAGTCGAGGTCCGCTCGCTTTTTTATAACTTGCCAGCGCGCCGCAAGTTTCTCCGCTCCGAAAACACCGAGAGCCGCAACATCGAACATCAGCTGCAATTACAGGCGATCGGTCATCCGGGAATTGCGTTTACCTTTGCTCGAGACGATCGCCTCATCTACCAGCTTCCAATTACAGCCAATCTCATCGAGCGGATTCGCGATTTGTACGGAACACAATTGCTCGATCAATTGTTCCCCATTGCTGGCCCTGACAAATCAAGAATCCAAATCCGCGGAATGATTGGTCGGGCCGGGGTCAGCCGGCAAACGCGCGCGCAGCAGCTCATTTTCGTCAATGGGCGCGCAATCGAAAGTCCCCTCGTCAGCAACGCGGTGCGTGAAGGTTATCACACCGCCTTGATGAAAGGACAATATCCGGTCACGTTTTTGTTTCTCGATCTTGATCCCGCCGCCGTCGATGTAAACGTGCATCCGGCGAAGCGCGAAGTGCGTTTTCGTGATCCAAACGATGTCCGCGAAGCAATCGTTCGAAGTATTCAAGAAACGTTGGAGCGCGGCCGAAGCGAGTGGCAGAAGAAATTCCATGCGCCCCCTGTAGCCGGGGTCGCTGACCCCGGTCGGGTTACTCACACCGCCCCCGAAAAACAAGTTGCCGATCTAACGCTCCGGCCCACGCAAACTTTTCCCGAAGAATCGCAGGGCCAACTCGGGGCCGCACTCGGCGAGCTCGGTCGCGCGCAACCGCCCCGAGATGTTGTAGGGCAGGCGCTCCGCCTGCCGGCAGCGTGCACCGATTCGGCAAGCGATGCGCTTGCCCTACAACGGCGCGCTGAACAGTCTGCTTCCCAGAAATTCCAAATCATCGGTGTGCTGAACAAACTTTACGTTTTGATGGAAAATGCCGACGGCCTTGTGCTGGTCGATCAACACGCCGCGCATGAGCGCATTCTTTTCGAGGAATTACGCCGGCGGATGGAAGAGCAGGGGGTCCCGTCCCAAAAGTTGCTTATCGCTCAGACGTTCGACCTGTCGCCCCGTGACGCCGATTGGATCGAGCGCAATCTGTCGATCTTGCAGAAGATGGGCATTGGCATCGAAAGTTTCGGACCGAACACCTTCAAAGTCGACAGTCTACCGAGTTTTTTAAACGTGTCGGATGCGCCGCAATTCATGCGCAAGGTGATCGACGATCTCAAAAGCGCGAGCACGGGCAGTTCGCCATTGCGGCTCGGCGAAGAAATGATCGCGAAAACGGTCTGCCGCCATGCGGTCAAGGCCAACGACCCGCTTCGCTACGCCGAGGTCGAAAAACTCATCCATGATTTGCTCGAATGCGATCTGCCCTATTGCTGCCCGCACGGCCGTCCGACGATGATCCAGATCTCGCTTACGGAGCTGGAGAAAAAATTCGGCAGAAGAATTTAACCGCGGATTACGCCGATAATCACGGATCATCTAAAGGACAATCTTTAGAGGCAGTGTGTTGGCTGCGTAGTAACGATTTGACCTTTTAACCCTTCAACGCTTCAACCGTTGGATGTTGGGCGTTGGGTGTTCGGCGTTGGGCGTTTGCTTGCGACGTCCGATAGCTGGCGTCTGATCCCCCAAAAGACGGATTCGTCCTGGTCGTTGTGGCGACCGTCGCAAACTTCTCGCCGTTCGCGTCTCACTTCTCACCTTTGTATTGGTTGCTTCCCCTCCGACGTCCGAGTTTTGCTTGCCGCGCCGGAGCTGAGCGAAGGCGGGGCGTCTGATCTCCGGCCCTTGTTCCCTTGGATTCCCCTCTCGCATTGACTCAGGGGAGACGGTAAGATTGCTCTGGATGGAAAGCATTGTGCACAAAAGCCGGAGCGCGCGGAAAGCGCGAGCTTGGGAGCAGACTCAGTATCAAAAAATGACTCCGGCTGAGCGGCTCCGGATTGCTCGCACCCTAAAGCGTCGCGCCTATCCGGGACGGCAGCCTGATGTCCGGGCATGGCACCGCAAGTCTTAACCACGGTGACCTATTCGCCGGATGTCGTCGAATTCATCCGGTTACTTGACCGATTCAAGGTTCGTTACCTCATCGTGGGCGGCGAGGCTGTGATCTTTCACGGTTATCCGCGACTCACTGGCGACATCGACTTCTTCTACGAGCGGGCCCCTCGCAATGTCGTGCGCCTGTTCAAGGCGCTCGAAATGTTTTGGGAGAAAAGGATTCCCGGAGTCAAGAGGGCGAATGAGTTGCTAGAGCCCGGCCTCGTTATTCAATTCGGGCGCCCTCCAAATCGGATCGATCTCCATAGCCAGATTGATGGTGTCTCTTTCGCTTCGGCCTGGCATTCGCGAGTTCCCGCGCGGCTCAAAGCCCGTTCCAGCTCGCTTCGATTATTCTATATCGGAATCATTCCGTTACTGCGAAACAAACGAGCTGCTGCTCGCTTCAAGGATTTGGACGACGTCGAGCATCTCGCGCCCGCAAAGAAGAGCCGACCAACCAAGCGCAGGACATGACGGGAATGCAGGTCGAAAAAGTTAACGTACTCGGTGTCGGAGTCAACGTGCTCGACCAGGACCGGGCCCGTGAATTTCTTTTTGATGCGGTGCGGCACGGCGCGCACGGTTATGTTGCCGTTACCGGCGTGCACGGAGTCAGTGAGGCGCAACGCGATCCCAATCTTCGCGACATTTTGAATCGCGCGCTGCTCGTGACACCAGACGGGATGCCGCTGGTTTGGATGGGAAAGTTGGAGGGGCATCCGTCGATTCGACGCGTCTATGGACCCGACCTGATGTTGAATCTATGCGAACACTCGATCGTGCACGGTTTTTCGCATTTTTTGTATGGCGGTGTGTCGGGCGTTGCCGAGCAACTTCAACAGGAGCTTGAATCGCGATTTCCTGGGTTGAAAATCGTCGGCACTTATACGCCGCCATTTCGTGGCCTCAATGATGTCGAATTGCGCGATCTGCAGGAACGCGTTCGACTCGCACGACCGGATTTTTTCTGGGTCGGCCTGAGTACGCCAAAACAGGAGCATTTCATGGCCCAGTACATGTCGATCCTGCCGGAGGCGAAAATTCTTATTGGGGTAGGGGCGGCATTCGATCTGTTGATTGGGCGCGTGCGGCAAGCGCCTCGCTGGATGCAGCGCTCCGGGCTCGAATGGCTTTTCCGTCTGACCCAGGAGCCGCGGCGCCTTGCTAAACGCTATCTGGTAAATAACCCGTTGTTTATTATCCGGGCTGGCGCGCAATTGCTCGGTGTGCGGCGCTCGGCAAAGATTGAACCGCGAATTACGCGGATTTAAACGGATTAAGGGGAACATTCATTGTTGTCCTCAGCGATAGGGCAAATTCATCACCGTCTGCGAAGATGCTTCAGGCAGCAGTTTGCAAATCGCGCCAAGACAAATGGTTACCCGCTAAACACTCGAAATGACGCGAAAGAAAAAGAGAGAGAGTAGGACGACACAAGATGGTCCCTTCCATTTGGTGTAATTGGCGTGTTTAGCGGGCTCAAATCCTCTGCTCGTCTGGTATCCGCGCTCATCACTGTCATCCGCGGCTATACCTTCGCTTGCGGCGGAGCCGCGCTGGGTAACTTGTCGCGCCGTAGTCTCGGCGTAGGCGGATCCGCGGTTCAGATCGAGATCGGAATTTGCTCGGAAGCACTTGAAGCAGTGACGCGGGCGGTTAACCGTGTTAATCTAGAAATTCGCATGGCTTTGGAGAAAATCTTGGTTTGCGGGGGTGGCGGTTTCATCGGCGGGCATCTCGTGGCTGATCTGCTCGGCCAGAGCAAGAAGGTGCGTGTTGTTGATGTGAAACCGTTCGATGAATGGTTCCAACTCTTTCCGGAGGCGGAGAATTTACAGCTGAACTTGCAGGAGAAAGAAAGCTGCGAGCGCGCTGTTGCGGACGTCGGTCTGGTTTACAACCTCGCTGCCGATATGGGGGGGATGGGATTCATCGAAAACAACAAGGCACTCTGCATGTTGAGTGTGCTGATTAATACGCATCTGATCATGGCCGCAAAAGATGCAGGCGTAGATCGCTTTTTTTACGCTTCTTCCGCGTGCGCCTACGCCGCGGACAAGCAAACCGATACCAACGTCACGGCTTTGAAAGAGGAGGACGCCTATCCGGCGATGCCGGAAGACGGCTACGGCTGGGAAAAGTTATTTAGCGAGCGGATGTGCCGCCATTTTTTGGAAGATTTTGGCCTAACGACGCGCGTAGCGCGTTACCACAATGTTTACGGTCCGCAAGGGACATACGATGGCGGCCGCGAAAAAGCGCCGGCAGCGATTTGTCGCAAAGTAATTACGGCGAAACTTTCCGGGAATCACGAGATTGAAATCTGGGGCGACGGCAAACAGACGCGCAGCTTCATGTGGATCGACGACTGCGTGGAAGGGACGCAGATGATCATGCACGGCGATTACGCCGAGCCGCTCAACCTCGGCAGCAGCGAACTCGTCTCGATAAATCGACTGGTCGATATCGTCGAAGAAATCGCCGGCGCGAAACTCAAGCGCCGCTACAATTTGCAGGCACCCAAAGGTGTAAGCGGCCGTAACAGTGACAACACCCTGATCCAAAAGATCTTTGGCTGGGAGCCCTCTACCCGCCTTCGAGATGGTCTCGAACGCACGTACGCGTGGATTTACGATCAGATGGCTGTGCCATCGGCGAAGCGAAGGGTCGCTGCACAAGCTGTCCAGTAGTTCTGATTCACGGTCTGCCCAGGTCGTGAAATTCGCAGCAATTGCATGGCCGCGAGTAAGCAGCGCACAATGTGGGTCGCAAGCTATCCATTGCGTGGGTTGGCTGCCAACCCTACAATATTGAGGTGAGAGACCAACTTAACCAGCTGCGCAAAATCGGTCTCGATTTTCTTGGCTGGGCTCGAAGAAATCCGTTCCACGCGCTGCTAACTGTCGCACTGGTAGGAACAATCATCTACTTTTTTGGTTTTCTCAGGCTCTTTGGGAATCACTCGCAGGCGATCTGGCCCTGGGCCTGGATCCGTTTTCTGCCGCAATACAATCAGGAACACAGCAAGATCATTCCGCTGATCGTGCTTGGTCTCATTTGGTATCATCGACAAGCTCTCACCGTCGCGCCAAAAAAAGGAAGCAATGTTGGGTTGATTTTAGTTTTCGCAGGAATCCTCTTCTACATCGTCGGCGCCCGCGCACTTCAGCCGCGCGTTTCTCTTTTTGGATTTCCATTCCTCGTCCTCGGCATTGCTTGGTTTCTGTGGGGCAAACAGGTCGCGCGCATTCTGCTTTTCCCGAGCGCGTTACTTTTTTTTGTGATCCCGCTCGGCGCGATCGAGCAGATGACGTTCCGGCTCCAATTCTTGAGTACAGGGATCGTGACGGCGCTTGGCCGTTTGTTCGGAATGGGCATCCACTCTGTCGGGACGTCTATTTATCCGGCTTCCGGCGACTGGGGATTCGATATCGCTGAAGGTTGCAGCGGGATCCGGTCATTGATCGCCATGGTCATGATCAGTGCGGTCTATGTTCACCTCCGCGAGCCGAAGCTTTGGAAGAAGGTTCTCATCCTCGCATTTTCGGTCATGTTCGCCGTCATCGGTAACGCAGGGCGCCTTTTTACCATCATCGTCGTTGCCAAGCTTGGCTTTCCGAAATTCGCCGGCGGGATTTATCACAATTGGTCGGACTGGGTTTTCTTTCCGATTGCTGCGTTGAGCATGTTCGGTTTCGCCAAACTTCTGAACGTCAATTGGAAATCTATGGCGGCAGATAAACGTCTGAAGCGAAAGGAAGCGGTGGCGTATGACTATTAGCCGGTTGATCCTTCTCCTGCTTGTAGTCGTCGCAGGCTTCAGCGCGGTTTTTCTTCTGCCAACGTCTGCTAAAACAGAACCGGTCGGTATCAGGCTGACGTTGCCGGAATATGTTGGCAGATGGTACGGCACTGATCAGCAGATTACCGAGCGCGAACGGCAGGTGCTGGCGAGCGACACGGAATTTGCGCGAAAGCTGTACACGGACGGAGCCGGCAATCAGGTTTTCGCGTCCATCGTTCTCTCCGGCCACGATCTGGACAACAGTATCCATCGACCGGAGCGATGTTTGCCGTCGCAGGGATGGGCAATTGCTGACTCGAGGCAGCTTGACATACCCATTTCAGGGGGACAAAAGCTGAAGGTCACCCGTTTACGCAACGTTGCACCGGTTTCAGCACAGAACGGAAAGATAAGTTCCATTTACAACCTGAATTACTACTGGTTTGTAGGCTATCGCCATCTCACGGCGTCGCACCTGGAACGAACATTTCTCGACATCCAGGACCGGATTCTGAAAGGCTACAACCAACGCTGGGCCTACGTCACTGTTGCCTCTACTATCACCAAGGGTCTCATGCCATTCGGGCTCTCTGAGGAACAGACTGACAAGATGATTCAGGAATTTATCCGAGGAATCTTTCCGCAGATGAATTCGCCTAACGAGGAGCCGGGTTTTTCTCAAAAATTTGAAATGCCGGAAATGCCCGCGTCGCTTTGAAATCGTGCTCGCGTAGATAATCCCTGATCCTGCCATTCGAATCGTAGATGTCGGATTTGGAGAGGCAAACCAGATCGGGTGGCGGAAGGGCGTCCAACGAGTCACGATTGAGCTCAGAGGCGGATTTCAGATTAGCTGAATTCAATGGCAGCCTATAATACGAGCCAGTCACGGGATCCGCCATCCACCAAACTGTTTCTCCGCGTGTTAAAGCGTTGCGCGCTTCCGCTGCCGCCGTTCGATAATCATCGCGTCGGTGCCGCGGCGCGAACCGGATTTCCAAGGCGGAGATCAGTAACGTGACAATCGCGGCGATCGCAACTGCTTGGGCCCGGCCGCAGGTGGCGAGCAGTCGCTGAAAGCCGATCGCCGAGAGGACCAGGAGGAATGGCAACAGCGGCGTGAAATGACGACCGAGGAGGCGGATATGTGCGATGCCCCCGGTGAGTATTACCATCGCCAACGGGAGGACGGCGGCGATCCCAAAGAAAATGAAATCACGCCACGTTGCTTTTTTGCGCAACTCGGCAATTCCAGCCGCACAAAAGGTGAATGCGGCAACCGCGCCAACGCTGACTGCTGGAGCATAAGCGGCAAGGGTCTTCGCACCTTCTTGCCGAAGAGCGAGGCGGCCTGGTCCAAGTCCTGAGATACCCAGCAGTTCGTAGAAAACAAACCCGAGAGTGACAAGCCCAGTCCGACCCACAGAGGCGCGATTACCGACCTGAAGGGTCCAGAGGTAATAGAGACCAAGTCCGATAAAAAGGATTACGACCAAAACGGTAGACCATGCGTAGCGTGTCGCCGTCCGTAACGCTAAGCGTGGCCCGGTCCAGAAGGCGAACGCGCCGACTGCGGCTACTGCCCATGGCATCGCGATCGCGCTGGTTGCACAAATACCCACAATCCCCAAACAGAACCATCCAAACCAGGATACAGATTCTGTTGAAGTCTCTGGACTTTTTCGTAATCGAAGCAGGCAGGCAGCGGTCAGCGACGAAAACGCAAAAAGAACGATATATGGTCTCGCTTCATCTATATAGTACCACAAGAACGCATGGCTTAGTGTAAGGATCGCGATGGAGAATTGAAGACGTTGCTGCTGCGCAAAGCCCCAGATCAAAGCCGAAACGCCCGCCACAAACCATGGAAGATTCGAAGCGCGGAGGGCGATCTCGGATGCGCCAAAGACTTTCGCCCACACCCAAAGATAAAGCATGTAAAATGGCATTTGGAGATCCGACCCTTTGTCGCTAGCCATCGTTGCCCACCAACTACCAAGAGAGGGTTGCATCGCCTTGGCTGCACTCCATGCCTCGTCGATCCATAAGCTCTGATTGCTAATGGCGATTCCGCCGACCAGGAGTGACGCCAGGATCAGTATGATCGGCAGTCTCGTGGGCTGGTCGATCAATCGAACCGCAGGAGAATCCGGATTCGTCACTTCGTGAGTAGCATTACCTTCCCACGGTGTTGATCTGCAGAAGCATTTGCCAGCCCATCCTGGCGATCTTCGACAGATTAATACTGTTCGTGCCTCCCTGGCGCGCACGGAACCTTATCGGTACGTAGGCCCAACGCAGTGAGGGATCGCGTTTCAATGCAAAAGTCAGCGCCACATTCTGCATATCGAAGTCGCTGGGAACGCGTTGAAGCGCCTTCTGCAAAGCTTCGCGCTTAATCAAGCGATAAGGGACATTTGCATCTTTCAGATCACAACCCGTCGCAATCATTGTGAGGAAGCGGGTGGCAATCTGGATCAATCGGCGGACAGCGCCATCGCCCCGCGAAATCCGCCTCCCGAAAACGCAATCTGCCTCATTGCGCTTCGTCCAAAAATCATTGAAAAAAGCTGGATCGCACTGACCGTCTGAGTCGATCTGAAAAATCCAAGGTGCGCCGTTTTGCAGAGCAGTTTCATAGCCAACACGACAACTTCGTCCGTGACCGGAGTTCGGTTTGTCGAGCACAAGCAGCCGGTCACCTGATTGCGCCTGAAGCTGTTGTAGGATCGACAATGTGTTGTCGGTAGAACCGTCGTTCACCGTGATGAGCCGATGCGCGATTCCTTCGCGCGCAAACGCAACGAGCCACTCGCTAACCACGCCCGAGATGTTCACTGCTTCGTTGTAAACAGGCATCACCGCGATGAGCTCGATCTCGTTCACATCCGAAGGATTCGTGTGATTCAGCGCACGGAAAAAACGGGCGGACGCGTCCCGCTGCGAACGCAGCTGATAAAACACGCGGCAAAATCGAGTGATTCGGCGATTACTTCGTCCATGTTCAAGTAACGATACGTTCCGAGCCGGCCAAGAAACGAAACGCCATTTTCTGATTCTGCTAGGCGGATGTATTTCTGAAGCAAGATAAGATCGTCATCGAGCCGTTTCGGATAGTAGGGAAGATCGTTCGGTTCGGTTTCCTTGCTGAACTCACGGAAACAAACAGTTTTGTCGTGGTGCTCCCAAGGCGCGAAATGTTTGTGCTCATGAATTCGAGTAAAGGGGACATCCATCTGCGGATAATTGATAACGGCATTTCCCTGGAAATCTCCCTCGGCATCGATGCGTTCGAAACTGACGGTGCGATATCCCAGCCGCCCAAATTTGAAACCGAAGTATGCGTCAAGCGGTCCGGTATAAAACAGATGATCGGCGCGACGGGGAGAAGCCGGACTGAACGGGGTCGCAAGCAGTACCTCGATTTTGTGATGATCGAGAATCCCCCGAACAATTTCGGTATAACCTTCTTCCGGAATGCCCTGAAATATTTTGTCGTAATAGCTGTCGTTATAATTAAATCTGACTGGCAACCGTTTAAGAATCGAAGCCGGCAACTCGTGCGGCTCGCAGCCCCATTGTTTTTTGGTGTAACCGTAAAAGAACGCTTCGTACAACTCGCGTCCTAACATTTTCAACGCCTGCTCTTCGAAGTTTTTTGGTTCACCGATGCTTTTGTCCGCGATGGAAGCGATAAACTCACGGGCTTCGGCCGGGTTAAAAGTTTTGCCGAAGAACTGATTGATGGTGTGTAGATTAACCGGAAGCGAAAATATACCCTTATCGATCTTCGCTTTGACCCGATTGACATAGGGACGCATCCGCACGAGCCGATTAATGTAGTTCCACACGTCTTCGCGGTTGGTATTGAAAATATGCGGCCCGTATTTGTGCAGCATGATTTGCGTAGTCGGATCCCGCTCCGTGTAAACATGTCCGCCGAGGTGAGTCTTTGCTTCGAATATCGTGATGGGACAATCGAGATTTTCGGCCAGCTCGCGCGCGAGAACAGCGCCGGCAAATCCCGCGCCGACGATGATGTAATGTGAAGTGGCCATTCCGAGAAAGGTATGAAAATAACAAAGCCCGAACTTCACGCGAGCGAAACGTTACTTATTTGAGGTCTTTGCGACGACCGCGATTTCGTATTTGGTTTGTTCTGACACTGAAATTTTTCTATACTCCTTTGCTGGTATTGCCGGCGGGAGTCATGTGCTGACAAGTCAATCGTGTTCCGACGTGAGCACCGAATCAAACAACACTGGGCTATTTCCTCCGCTTTGCGTGGATTTGGATCACACGCTGCTCAAAACAAACCTGCTATACGAAACGATTTTGACCGTAATCAAGCGCTCGCCTTTAGCACTTTTCTTAATCCCCTTCTGGTTCTGGAAAGGCCGAGCGTATCTCAAGCATCAGCTCGCTTTGCGCGCGGAGATGGAGGTCGCGAGCTTGCCATATCGGACGGAGCTCGTTCAGTTCTTGAAGGCAGAGCAAAGCCGCGGCCGCCGGCTTGCTCTTGTTACGGCGGCCGACCGGTTGATGGCACAAAGGATTGAAGAGTGTCTGCAACTATTCGGCGAAGTTATTGCGAGCGATGGTAGTTTGAATCTAAAAGGGGCAGGAAAAGCAAGATTGCTTGAGGAGAGGTTTGGCAGGCATCAATTTGATTATGCTGGAGATTCTCGCGCCGATTTTGCAGTTTGGCGGTCTGCCCGGCGAGCGATCGTTGTCTCGGACAGCAAACGCTTTATCCGGGCGGTAAATTCATTGGTTCCAGTGGACGCCGTTTTTCCCAAGACCACCGGCCGTTTCCGAGTGCTGGTCAGAGCATGCCGTTTGCACCAGTGGGCAAAAAACGCGCTGCTCTTTGTCCCGATTGTCACGTCGCACAAATTTGGCGAGCCGCATATACTTCTCAAAGGGGCGCTCGCGTTCTTCAGTTTCAGCTTCATTGCCTCCAGCGTCTACCTGTTGAACGACATGCTCGATCTGGAATCGGATCGAGCGCACTCGACGAAGCGCTTCCGAGCCTTGGCGGCCGGTCAATTATCCATCTCCTTTGCGGTGGGATTGGGCCTCATTCTCTTCGCTGCCGGGCTGGCGCTTGGAATCTTCTGCGGAACCGGCTTCCTTTTGTTTGTTGGACTTTATATCGCCGGCAACATCGCTTACTCCGTGTGGTTAAAGCGGGTCGTTATGCTTGAGGTTGTTGTCCTCGCCTGTTTCTACACTTTGCGATTGCTCGCGGGCGGCGCGGCTACTGGGATTGGTTGCTCAGATTGGCTGCTGGCTTTTTCTGTCTTCTTTTTCTTCTGCCTGGCTATTGTGAAACGGTATTCAGAATTGCGCAGTCTTGCGGATATCCAGACTGCATCAGGACGTAGCTACTTTCGGACAGATCTTGAGTTCATCGGCGCATTCGGTATAAGCAGCGGGCTGATCTCGGTGCTGGTATTGGTGCTTTACGTTATGAGCCCGGAGGTCCGGATTCTTTATCGGAATCCGACAATTCTACTGCTGCTTTGTCCGCTCTTTCTCTATTGGATCACGCGGCTCTGGTTTAAGGCGAATCGTGGCGAAGTACCTCAGGATCCCGTCGTATTTGCCTTAACAGATCGGACAAGCTACATAGCTGGCGTTCTCGCAGCGCTCGTGATTTACGCAGCCACGATCTAAAAACCGCCGGCGTTGGACCGGCTTGGACCTCGGCACGATTGCAACCATTCGACCGTTTCACTTATTCCCTCTTCGAGACTGTAGGGATTTTCTCCAAATAACTCGAATGTCCGCTCCATCGGAGTCTCATAATCGGTCGTCATGCTGCGAAATCGCGAGCTATTAATAAGAAATGCCTTGCCGGTGAGGGACGTGGGAACGTCGCCTAACAGTGCGAGAAAACGCAACAATGAGCGCGGCACTACGCGTACATCGTGTCCGGTGAGTGCGCGGGAGAAACCATTGACCCAATCAAAAAGATCGGTTGCCCGATCGCCGAGATAAATGGTTTTGCCGTGCACGGCATCGCGGGGCGCGTCGAAGATTTTCCGGATCTGATAAACAACGTTCTTAACGTAGCCATAACAGCGGATCACCGGCTGCCGGCCGGGATGAAAATAAAGACCGCGCTCAACCACGCGCCAGAACTCGCGCCGATAACGGAGGTGCCAGGGACCCCAGATGTTTGTCGGGCGGATGATGGTCCAGCAACAGCGCAGGTTCGCTTCTCGAGTCAGCTTCTCGGTAATCACCTTGCTCTCGCCGTAAATCGTTTCCGGAAAATAATCCGTGTCATTCTCCGGCAATCGCCCCGGCGCACAGACAAATTGGGATGAAGTGATGATGACTCGCTCGATGGACGGCGTAGCGTGAATCGCGTCCAGAACATTGCGGGTTCCTTCGATGTTTGCGCGATAACCTTCTTCGAGCGTCGTGTTTTCATCGCACTCGGCGCGCGCTGCCAAATGAAGGACGAGATCGGGTTGAAAATCGTGAAAGGCGCGTCCCAAGGCGGCCGAATCGAGGATGTCGCCTTTCCGCCAGAAGGGCGCCTGCTCGGATTTTAATGGAGGATCTGTGGAGTAATTGAGAATGCTCCATCCCTCTTGCGTAAAAACATCCACCGCATGAGTGCCAATGAAGCCTGACCCGCCAGTGATTAGAATTTTCATTATGGCTCGCGCGCGTCGGTTGCTGACGATCTCGTCGAAAATAGATTTGATAAGCCGGTCATTTTAAGAAGCGCTAATTTATTCAGTCGATCCACCTGCTCACTCATGTCCCGATCGTCTTTGCAAACTTGTTTGGTCCGCAAGTTCGCGCAAGCGATAGCAAAGGCCCTTTTCGAACAAGGTCTTCTGCCTTTGGTAAAAGAGCGTCGAGTGGATGCCCTGGGCTTGGCAGATCTAGGAGATGGGCTTTTGCTCCAACAGGTGAAGAAGCGGGATGCGCATCTTGTCCTGCGAACTGTGTTGACGACGTATTTTCTTTTCCATGCTACGGATTCATTCGGGGTGTGCGCCGTAGCTTATCCAATTCACCCTTTCATGTCATTGCGTCTGAGGCAGAATAGGAGAAAGCAGTTACTCCTTAAAGCGTAAAACCTGCCGTCATAGCGTCCTGCGCGAACATCTTCACGGTATCAAGCGATAGTTCCACGAGGTCTTTCTGCCAGAGGGAGCGCGCTTTCTTAAGAATATCCGGTGGTACCGTAACAATATCGCAACCGCAAAGCTCGGCTTGAACGATATTGAGAACTTCCCGGACGCTGGCCCAAAGTAGCTGCGCTTTCGGCAGGGTCTTTACCAGCTCCTGACTCTCACGCATTATTTCGATCGGGTCGCGTCCTGTGTCTGCGATCCGGCCGGCGAAGACCGACACCACAGAGGGAACGTCGGGAGCAAGCGTATCAACCACACCACGGACTTGGTCGGTTGTGAGAATGGCGGTGATGTTCAGGCGCACCCCTTCCTGTGAGAGGTCGCGAATTAACGGCAGCGAACTTTCCGCGCGTGTATTTGTAATCGGAATCTTTACGTAAACGTTCTCCTGCCAACGCGAAATCTTTAGCGCTTGTCTGCGCATCTCTGGAAATTCATCGGAAAAGACTTCGAACGAAATTGGCTTTTCTTTGATTGTATTCAAAATTTCATACGCAAACTTTTCGTAATCCGCAATGCCGGCCTTTCGCATTAAAGTCGGATTTGTCGTAATCCCCTTGATCAACGGATCTGCATAAAGACGCAGTAGAGTCTCTTTGTCTGCACCATCGGCAAAGATTCTCACCGCCAGGTGCTCGAGTAATCTCATCGGTGCAGAATTTTACGATGTTTCGGCCGACGCGGCAACATCGGCAATAATTCGCGCCGCACCGAGGAGGTCTTGCGTGCAAAAGTGAGGAGCCTTCCGGAGAGACTCGGCATATCCGTGATCAATGAAGATCGTGCGGCAGCCGGCCGCGTGTCCGCAATCCACGTCCCGCCAGCGATCGCCGATCATGAAGCTGGACTGAAGATCGAGATCGAGTGCTGCCGCGGCACGTAGAAGCATGCCGGGATTCGGTTTTCGAAATTCTGAATCATCCTCGCCGTCGTAACAAACTTCCACGCGATCGATTGGTAATTCAGCGCACATTCGTTCGTTGATCGCCTCAACTTTTTCGCGCGCAGCAATTCCGCGACCCACGTCGGGCTGGTTGCTAACTACCACAAGAAGAAAGCCCGCCTTTTTTAGGAGCGCGCACGCTTCCGCGACGTCCGGCAGCAATTCAAAATCTGTGATGTCCAGCGGAGGAAATGGCTTCCCGTCGCGAACGAGCGTCCGATTGATCACACCGTCGCGATCAAGAAATACGGCTCTTTTCACGAGACAAGTCAGGTGCTATTTGGTGCTCTCCCATTTCGTTGCCCGCGTTTTCAGGCTCGGATGCGACACGAGCAGATGCCATAATACAGCCTGAAACCCTTCCGTGTGCGGCGTAACATGGGCGGCATTGACCGTCGGTACGATGAGACATGCGTCCGCGATTTTCGCGGTATAACCACCATCTCGTCCGACTATACCGAAAATGGCGGCGCCTTGTTCGCGGGCAAACTTGAGCGCCTCGACCAGGTTCGCGCTCACATTTTTTTCTGAGTCGCCG
>Ga0070697_100001126_pt1 | contig 20214 bp, 15 predicted proteins | sample KBSK1501metaG_FD_65475 | JGI IMG/M metagenome (GOLD analysis project Ga0070697, IMG submission 65475) | Corn, switchgrass and miscanthus rhizosphere microbial communities from Kellogg Biological Station, Michigan, USA - KBS K1-50-1 metaG | ecosystem: Host-associated > Plants > Roots >... | reverse complement strand
TCCTCCCACAAACCCTTGTGCGAGCTTGACTGGATCGCCGCCCATCCGCTGAATCCCCTCGGCCAAGGTTCCGCCATCTGGGCTTTGCCGGCGCAGCATCTCCTCGGTCATCCCTCCCGAGATCCCGCGACTGCCAATACAGGACAGACCGTAGGCACTGGGTTCCTCGGCCAGGAAGTCGATAACTTCGACCGAATGCTCGAGGATGATGCTGTGTTCGACGAGGGCGCGGACGACCTCGAGAGCAGCAATGACTCCCGCGACCCCGTCGAACCGGCCGCCATAGACGACGGTGTCGCTGTGAGATCCTAGGGCGATGGGTGGAAGCTGCGGTTGCCGCCCTTCGCGCCGAGCGATGAGGTTTCCGGCGGCGTCCACACGGGGGATAAGGCCGGCGTCAGCGAAGGCCGCCTCCAACCAGGCCCGACCCCTCCGGTAGATCTCCGAGAAGGCCAGCCGAGTGAAGGGCCGATCCGGCTCGGTGATGCAGGAGAGGGCCTCGATTGCGGCCCCGATGGGCTCTGCACGGACAGGGATCACCACGACTAGACCGGCGCGAGCCGGCCAGGTGTGACGAGGCGTCGAATGGCCCGCGCAAAGCCGGCGGCCACAGTCTCTTCGAGGGGATGCTTCCCCCCCCGGACGACCCAACGTCCTCCGACCATGACGTCCCTGATGGGATTGGTGTTCCCCGCGAACACGAACGCATCCAGCAGGCGGTCGCCCTCTCGCCCCGCAACCTGCGGGTGGTCGAGGTCGAGGACGATGAGGTCCGCACGATATCCTGGTCTCAGCGACCCGGTCTTCCGGCCGAGAGCAGCGGCCCCGCCGAGCGCCTCCCGGTAGAGTCGTGCTCCCGTCGACGTCCCCGGACAGGCAGCCACGTTACGGCGTCGGTGCTTGAGCCTCTGCGTGTACTCGAGCCAGCGCAGCTCCTCGACCGGGCTGACGGACGTGTTGCTGTCCGAGCCGATGCCCAGGCGACCCCCAGTCTGGAGGAAGCGCACGAGCGGGAAAGGACCGTCCCCCAGGTTGGCCTCGGTGGTGGGGCAGATCCCGACTACCGCGCCCCGCTCGGCCACGCCCGTCAGCTCCCGACGGGTCACGTGAATGCAGTGAACGAGGCACCAGCGTTCGTCGACCGGGACGTTGTCGAGCAGCCACGCTACGGGACGTTCACCCAGGTGCGCAAGCGTTTCCTCGACTTCGATGGCCTGCTCGGCAACGTGGATGTGGACGGGAGCACTGGGGTCGACCACGGCCAGGGCCGCCAGCAGTTCCCCGAGAAGATCGGCCGGAACCGCCCGGAGACTGTGCGGAGCGACTCCGATCCGGACCTGGGGGTCACCGGAGTGGGCCCGACGGAGGGACTCGACTAGGCCCAGTAGAGCCTCGAGCTCGAGGACGAAACGACGTTGGCCGCTGGCGGGGAGATCGTGGCCAAAGCCCGCGGTCTGGTAGAGGACGGGGAGATGGGTGATTCCGATCCCCACTACTTCCGCGGCGGCGAGAATCGCGTGGGATAGCTCGGCCCGATCTTGGTACGGGCGGCCCAGGGGATCGTTGTGAAGGTAGTGGAACTCTCCGACTGCCGTATAGCCAGCTTTGAGCATCTCGATATACGCCTGCCTCGCGACGGCGAACACGTCGTCCGGTTCGAAGGCCGTCATCAGGGCGTACATCGCCTCGCGCCAGGTCCAGAAGGTGTCGCGGCTACTGTGTCCACCCTCCGCCAGCGCCGCCATCGCACGCTGGCACGCGTGGGAATGCACGTTGGGCATGCCTGGGAGCACGGCCCCTCGGATGCGCTGGACGGGCTCCCCCTCGCGAACCACGCCCTGAGCAAGCCTGTGCAAGTCACCGGCCGAGTCCACTTCGATGAGCACGTTCTGAGCCCATCCGGCTGGCAGGAGAGCGGTGTCTGCAACGTAGGCGCGAGGCGGCGATTCCATGTTCTCCGGGACCACTAGCCCACGCTCAGCAGATCGAGGCCACGCTCGCGGGTCACGGCCTTCAACTCTTCTCTTGTCGCCCAGCGTAGGACGAGATTGCTGTTAGCGATATCGCGCGGGGCGCCTCGGGAAGGGTCCGGAAGACGCCGGCCGCGCGCCCGGACTGGACGAGAAGGGTCTGGCCGTCCTCGAGGTGGTCGAGCACGTCCACGATTCTCCATACGTCGGTCCAACTTTTTGTTGCTTTGCCGCGGCCACCGTAGACTACGAGGTTCTCCGGCGGCTCCGCAACTTCTGGATCAAGGTTGTTCAGCAGCATCCAGTTGGCCGCTTCCTGAATCCATCGTTTGCCGTTCGCGTTAGTCCTTGTGGCGCCAGGACTGGTGAGTAGCTCTTCATCCCGCTCCCGATTCAGCGATCACTGGCTGCCTCAGCCTCGGCGCCCGGTAAAAGAGACAGATATGCCGCAACCCGCCCGAATCAAGGGCCAGCAGCGAGATTCCCGTATGCCGACTGTATGCACCCAAGGCGTCCCGATGAGCGGCGCCACGCGTCGGTGGAGCTCGTTGCCATAGCCTCGACGAACCTGATGGCCCCCCGCGATTCGCGACGGAAGTGTCGGATCCCGCCCCGCGCCGCTGCCTGCGCCGCACGGTCCGCTCTAGCGCGCAACCCGTTGGAAGGCCGCATCCTAGCGGGAGCTAGAGGCCCCGGAGACGGCGTAGGGCACGGGCCTTGCTGATTGGCGCGGCCAAGCCATGAACCTCGCCTTCTCGAACACGCTGCGGCGCACGGAGAGCACGCTCGACGTCACAGTTCCGGCGGCGGGGTCCGCGAGCCGGCCGAGGCCTTCAAGCACTTCCTGAAGATCGAGACCGAGCGTCTCCGCACCCGCCACCAGTTCGGGGTTGCGCGGCGCGAGATCGCCACCGGCCGGAGCGGCCTCATCGACGTGTTGGTGGGGCGTGCCTGCGAGCTCGCCGCCTCCGAGTTCGCACCGACGCTTCCCGGCGAACAGCACCAGATCGCGGTCATCGCTCTCGCGGCTACGGCCGGCGCGAACTGGCCGCAGGCAGCCGTGGATGCAGTAGGTATACAGGAAAGTCGCGCCCGGCCCTTGACGGACCTGGCCGGCCGCATCAACTTAGCGGCAGCATCGCGCGCGGCTTCACTCAAAGGCTCTGCGGAGGGCGTCCTCGCGCGGTCGAGCACCTTACGACCTCGAGTGTTCTCCGGAGCCGAGACCCCATGGAACCGAAGCCCGCACTAGACGAGGCTATCCACTCGGCGGTCTCGGCCCAAGCGAAACCGAGCACGGTGGAGCTCGACGGCTCCCGCCTTTCGCTCTTGGACGTCGAGGCGGTGGCGCGGGGGGGCGCGCTAGTGCGGCTCGGCAAGCACGCGGTGGAGCGACTCGAGGCCTCGAGGTTGGCCCTCGAGAGAGCGATCTCTGACGGGAGGGCCCATTACGGCATCAACACTGGGTTCGGCTCGCTGGCGCGGGAACGGATCTGTATCGACGAACTGCGTACTCTGCAGCGCAATCTTGTCCGTTCCCACGCGGCCGGAGTAGGCCAACCGCTGCCAGAGCCGGTCATCCGGGGAATGATGCTGGTGCTCGTAGCCTCACTTTGCCGGGGTCTTTCCGGCGTCCGCCCAGCCCTGGTGGAACTCTTGGTCGAGCTGCTCAACCGGCGCGTCACCCCGGTTGTGCCGAGCATTGGGTCGGTGGGCGCGTCGGGGGACTTAGCTCCCCTCGCGCATCTGGCCCTCGTTCTCATCGGTGAAGGGAGCGGCGACGTCGGGGGCTGCCGCTTGGCTGGAGGCGAAGCCTTGGCCGCCGCGGGGCTGTCCCCGATTGCGTTGGATGCGAAGGAGGGGCTGGCTCTGATCAACGGGACGCATCTGATGGCCAGCAAGGCAGCGCTACTCTGCGCCGACTTCGACCGGCTCTTCGCCGCTGCGCTCGCCGCCTGCGCCATGTCGATCGACGCCTGCCGTGCGCCCACCGCCTTCCTGGACGAGCGAGTTCATGTCGCTCGAAACCAGCCAGGTACCAAGATCGCTGCCGCCCTACTACGGAAGCTCTTGGCCGGCAGTGCGATCGCCGGCACTGACGGCGCCTGGGTCCAGGCCCCCTATTCGATCCGTTGTGCGCCGTATGTCTTGGGCGCGGCGTGGGAGGGTGCCAGCTACATCAAGCGCGTGGTCGGAGACGAGCTCGGAGCGGTGACCGACAACCCGCTCGTCTTTGGAGAAAAGGAGTCGATCATTTCGGCCGGCAACTTTCATGGCATGCCGCTGGCCGTGCCCCTCGACCTTCTCGCGATCCTCCTGTCCCACATCGCGGGCATTTCCGAGCGACGTTCCTACCTCATGCTCGATGCCCGGGAGCCGCAGAGCCAGCTCGTCCCGCACCTCAGCCCTCGTCCAGGTCTGTGCTCGGGCCTGATGGTGTCCCAGTACACCGCGGCCGCCTGCTGCAACGAGCTGATCGGGCTGGCCAACCCCGCGAGCGTCGCCAACATCCCGACCAGCGCGGGCATCGAGGACTACAACTCGTTCGGCCCGCGCTCCGCGGCAAAGGCCGAGCGGGGCATGGAGCTGGCCCGAATAGTTGTGGCAGTTGAGTTGCTTTGTGCAGCCCAAGCCCTTGAGTACCAGCGCCCCACCTTGTCCGGAACGGGCGTAGAAAGAACTCACGCGTTGATACGGGAGCTGGTTCCGACCCTTCACGAGGATCGGGTCCTTGGCGCGGACATTACTGCGATCACCGGCCTTATTGAGCGAGGCGCCTTCGAAGACTCGGTCTTTGCCGACGGGCAGGGAAGGTCGTGATCGCGTTTGTACGGCCTCGGCTCATTCGACTGAACGACGGCCACTCAGCGTCGCGGATGCTGGAAAGACTTGCGCAGAAGATTATGGGCAAGGCAACTCGCCGGTCCCGCCTTCGGGCTCTCGTTCAGGTCTTCGTCAGGATCGGCGAAATCTCCCGCGCAGCCCGTTACACGATTGCCTCCGAGAGGGCGGCGTCCGCCCAAGACACGGTTCCTTCCGGCGCGATCGCAGGAAGTGTAACGGTCGCCAAAACCGGCCAGCCCATATTTCACGCCTTGGTCAGCGTCGTGGGAACTATTCTGCAAACCATCAGGTGCAATTTCAGTCCGTTCGCCATTGCGACCGTTCCTGAAGGGTCAGAACTCGGTAATGGCGGGAGCCTTTTTGGAGGCTACCGTTAGCGAGACGTTGGCCCGAACATGCGGCGAGCCTCGCGGAGAGAAAGGGAGAAAAGCATGAGTCTCAGAGAGCGACTGAACGTCCCCGTTTCGGCCCTGGCCGCAATCGGACTCCTGGCCCTGGCGGAACACGCTTGGGGCGTCCCCAGCGTCCCCGAGCAGGGCACAACGGCTCTGGGTTCGATCGCCGGGACGGTCGCCGCGGCTGAAACCGACCGCCCGGTGGCCGACGCCCTGGTGAGAGTTATGGGAACGAACCTGCAAGCTACGACGCTATATTCGGGCCATTTCACGCTCTCAAACGTACCTGCGGGTGTGTTCGAGGTCTCCGCCGTAGCGCCGGGCTATTTGGAAACAACCCTGCGCGAGGTACGTGTGACCGCTGGGACCGTCACCTCGATACAGATTAAGCTCCAGCCCACGCCGAACTTCATGGATAAGGTCCAAGTTACGGCTAGTCAGGAACCGCTCAGTATTGGTGACGTGCCCGGCCAAGCCAACGTCATCGACCAGATTCAGATGGAACAGAAGGGAGATCTCTCCATTCTCCAGGCAGTTGCCAATGTCCCTGGGCTCGTCGTCGTCAATGTCGACGGCAACATCGGCGATGTCATGCTTCGAGGCGTATCGAGTAACGGGTTCCCTTTCTCCACGACGCTGCTCCTCATCGACGGCGTACCGCAGGCCGACTCGCGGAACAGTGCGGACTCACTCACCGTTCCGGTCGAAGATGTGGGGAGCATTGAAGTGGTGCGAGGACCCAACGCCGCTATATACGGCCGCACGGCGGTCGCCGGTTCAGTAAATATCTTGACCGTCGACCCGACGCTTGAGCACCGGTTCGGCCTTGACACCCAGGTCGGCGAGTTCAACTACCTGAAGGGTGCGGCCAGGGCTTCGGGTCCGATCCAAAACTGGGGAGGCTACTATGTCTCCTGGACAAGCAGCAAAGACAACAGCTATACCAAACAGGCATTCGACGTGCGGAACAAGGGGAACGCACTGTTCGCGAAATTCACCTTCACACCGGACAGCAAGTCGCATGGCAAGGTCACGTTCGCCAATTCGATTGCGGACAATGCCGAGCTGAGCTTCTCGGAACCCATCGTCGGGGGGCGATTTCTAACACAACTCGACCCGAGGTACGGCCTTTTTACGAACCTCGACTTTCCGGGGGGGGGCTTTCACCAGGAGGACCTGCGGGGTACGCTAAACTATAGCCGTTCGTTCGCAGATTGGCTAGAGTTCGTGGAGGTCTTCGGCTACCACACGACCCAGTACGTCTGGACGCCCAACGGCGTGATTGTCGGAGCACCCTTCGATCTCAGTTCACAGATGATGACGATGTACCCATACGAAGAGACACTCAACGAAAAAAAGATCTATGAGGATGGTCACTTCATTATCAAGCCTCACCTGGGCAGCATGAAGAGCTCGTTCCTGGCAGGCGTGTCGTACGATCGGACCACCGGCTTCGACTCCGGGAATTTCATCTACACGGATCCTGTCACGTTCGGCTGGCCGTTCAACTACCTCACTAAGACAATTCCGGATCGCTCCACTTGGCAGTTTCAAGCTTATGGGGGCGGTAGCTACAGGATGGGCATCACGGGCGTCTACGCTCAGTACATCATTTCCCCGATACAGAGTTTGGAGTTCAACGTAGGCGGGCGCTACGACCACCTAGACCTATACGACCTGCAGAGTTTCACGCCGGGCCAGCCGACCGTCAGCGAAAGCTTTCACGCTTTTAGCCCGAAGCTCAGCGCTACGGCGAAGCTCCTCGCCCCGGATGCCGCGGGTGGGAAGGGAGCCCTCAATGTCTATGGCGTCTATTCCCAGGCGTTCCTCCCCCCGCGGCGCCCGTCAGAGCTTCAGCCAACAGATACCATCGTCAAGCTTAACCCTGTGAAGGTCCACAACTACGAGGTCGGAGTGAAGAGTAATGTGCTGGGAGGCCAGCTGTCTTTTGAAGGAACGTTCTTCAAGATGACAGAGGACGGTGTCATCGTTCAGACTCGGCAGGGTCCGTTCTTCATCAACAGCAACGGAGGGACCGAAGACTTCCGTGGCGTCGAGGTCGGCGTGACCTGGGCGCCAATCCGTGAATTGTCCCTCTACGCCAATGGGGCCTTCTACCATAACCGGTTTGGGGATTTCGTCATCCAATCGTCAAGTGGGAATGACCTGCTGACAGGGCACCGGCTACCGATAGCTCCGGATCGAGTCTACAGCGCCGGCGCCAACTTCCAACATCAGAGTGGCTGGGGGGCCACTCTGAACCTGAGGCATGTGGGAGACGTGTTTCTAGACCAGGACAACACATTCAAGCTGGACCCATACACCGTAGTGGACGCGAGCGTCTCATGGAGCCACGACGTCGTGCGACTAACACTGGGAGGCCACAATCTCTTCAACAAGGTCTATTATAATTGGGGTGACACTTCGACCGCTCAGTCGGCAGACCTTGCCGCGCCGCGGCAGGTGGTGTTGAAAGCCTCGGTTACGTTCAAGTGAGGACCTGACGCGTGCGCACGCCGACGCCACCATTAGGGGCATTGGGGCGGAGCACATGAAGGGCCGGGTTCGCTGGAAGCGTTTCAACTACTTGGTCCACCGATGGATAGGGATCGTGCTGGGCGTACAGCTGATAGCCTGGTTCATCAGCGGGATAGCGATGATGTACTACCCGTATCCCGAGGTCACTGAGTCTAAGCAGCTAGCAGTGCTAGGCTCTTTCGAGCCCGACAACGACCTGATCGGATTCCGGGCCGCTTACGAAGCGAGTCGCGGGAACATTCAGCAACGTCGTCAGGTCGCTGGTTATGACGGCAAACCGACGATTGTGGGTGGACGTCTCCTGCGTTGGGACGGAAGGCTCGCGTATCAGCTGTGGCGTCAGCGTGGACCTGCGGTGGAGGCCTTTACTATGGTCGATGGGCGTACCGGGGAAGTGCTAACGCCGATCTCTCCGGAGACAGCGGCTCGCCTCGCCAGGGCCTCTGTCGGCGCCCTAGCAAAGCTGGACGGCGTGGACCTACTGCCGCGAGGCGACAATTACATGATGTACGGCGGCTCCGAAGGGAGCGGCAACGGCGAGCACGCGGAGGGTTTTCCGGTCTACAGGGTGCGGTTCGCAGACGACAATGCTACGGCCGTGTATGTTGGCAAGGAGACGGGCCATACCTACGCTGTGGTCGACCGGGTCACACGGTTCACCAACTGGATTGGGCCTGTGCCTCACTACCTCTATTTTATGTGGCTATACCAGCACTACACTCTCTGGACTTGGCTAAACTACATCTTCCCCACGGTGGCGACCGTGGCGGCACTTACCGGCATCATCTTGGGCGTCTACCAGCTATTTCCGCGGAGGCGGCGAGCGAACTGGAAGGTCAGCGGGTATGAAGGCGTTTCGAAGTGGCATCACGTCACCGGCGTCGTCTTTGGCCTCATTGTCTTTAGCTGGGCACTGAGTGGACTATTCGAGATGCTGGGCGTCGATGGCCCCGATCCTCGCGATGGGCAGGCCGAACGAGCTCGGGATGGCCCGGTTCAATGGCAGGACATCCGTGTGAGCGAACCTGAAGCGTTGAGGCGCCTGCGGGCTTCCACGCAGGAATCGATGCTCCCGATCGCGATCGACTTGAACCAGCTCGGGGGTCGACCAGGCTATCGATTCCGACTGAAGGATGGCCCCGGTTATTGGGTAGACGCGGTTGATGGAACTGCGCGAGGTGAGTTGGAACAGAAGGAGGCCACGTCCGTGGCTCAACGCGTCATGGGAGCCGGGTCCCCGATCGTGGCCGTGGACAGGATCACCGCATACGATGCGTACTACTACGCGCGTCATGGCCGGCAGATACATTTGCCAGCGTGGCGCGTCGCCTTTGACGACCCGTTACGGTCGGTTGTCTATTTGGACACGGTGAGTGGTAGCCCAGTCGGCTTCGTGGACACGGACACTCGCCTCGGGCGGTGGCTGCGACGCGGGATGCACAGCCTGGACATTCCGGGCGTGGTGAATCGCCGCCCATATTGGGATCTGATAGTTCTTCCGCTCGCGTTGGGGGGAACACTATGCGCAGCAACCGGAGGATGGCTCATACTTCGCCGTGTGCGAAGGATGACTAAGGTCCTCCCGCGGGGTTCGGCGGCTTGAACCGCCGGGGCATGTTTGTCGCCCCACCGAGGCGATCGTCGCGGCCCTGTCCCTCGCCAGAATCGCATCCGTCACGCTGGCGGGCATGTCGATCCGCGGCAATAGACCGTGGAATCAGGGCAGGATCCCGCTGTGCTCCCCATGCTCGTCGCCGTCCTCGCGTCCCTGTGCTCGCTGGTTCGCACCCGCAAGGACCTGGCTTTGGAGAACCTTGCCCTTCGCTAGCAACTCGTGGTTCTCCGCCGCCAGGCGAAGGGCTCAGGCGGCTAGGCGGTCTGGACGACGCAGCAGCGGCGCTCGAAGTGGAGATTGTCTCGGAGCCAGGGGTGAGCGGATGAGATCGCCATTGGTCTCGACTTTGTCTCAGACCTAACGCGTACTGGCGGACTAAGCGCATCAGGCTCTCAGGACGGAAGCCTCTCGATCGAATCGACCTTGTCAGGATAGAACGCTAGGCGCTCCTTGATCGCGAGCATCTCGTCGTGCGGCTGCTCGTAGGTCCAGACGGCATTCTCCGGACCGTTCACGAGCGAGTAGTACGACGCCTGGCCCTTGAACGGGCAGTAGGTCTGGTTGCTCGAGCGGACGAGCCGTTCCATCTTCACGTCCTTGCGCGGGATGTAGTAGACGACCGGGGCTACCGTACTGCCGGCTACGGGCTCCTCGAGCTGAATCGCATCCCTCGTGTCGGCAATGACCTCACCGTTGAACTTGACTCGCACGCGCGAGGCCGCTGGCTTCGTCGTGATGCGATGGTTGGGGTACTTCTTCCACCCGGGACCGCCGTTGGCGCTCATTAAGATCCTCCTTACGCTGGACCTCATGCGGCTTTGTGGCACGGCCGGCCGGGCGCTCGTGCCGGCAGTGCGCACGCGTAATGTGTCGTCGTGCGGACGTCCCCTTCGAGCCCTTTGACGAACGTCTCCACGAGCCACCACGTCGCCCGCGTCGCTTGCTGGCGCTTCGCCGCGCCAGGTCCGAGGCTACCCAGCGGGCCGGCCGACCGCGCTCAAAACTCGAGATGCGCTCGGACGCCAATGATGTCGACGGGGCCGCGGTCCTGGTTGTAGGCCGGATTGACGACGTGCTGATAGTCGCCGGCCAAGGTCAGACCGTGGGGGATGTGGAGGTTGTAGAACGCTTCCAAGATCACCTCCGATCCGTAGCGGAGTGCGCCATCCCCAATGATAAAGCCGTAGCCTCCAGCGGCGAGGTAATTCCGGTGGTCCCGCGATAAGCCGTTGATGACGAGGGCACTCCCCACCGAGTCCTGCTTGCGCCCCCAAGCCTTGCCGCTCCAGAGCACGCCAAGACTGGCGGTTCGGTCGATCTCGGTGAAGGCCCAGGTCTCGTTCCGGCCGTCGCTCCAGCCCAGCCGCATGAAGAGCCCCGCCTCCCCCGCTACCTCCTGCTCCAAGCCGATCCCCGCTCCATTCTTGTCGCGGCTGTACTTCCGGGTTTGGGTGATGTCGGGGGCGGTCGGGGACTCCGCCAAGGCCTCCCGGTAATTCCCCATGCGGGCCACGTTGCGGTAGAGGAAGAGCCGGGCCTCTCCCGGGCGCCCGAAAAGGCGGTATCTTCGCTCGCCCTCGAGATTCCAGGCGTGGGCGTCGTGGATCCGGGTGTCGAGCTTCAGCTGGTTAGCTTCGACGGGTACCATCACGGCGGCGGCCCGGGCGGCCCAGCCCCGCTCCTGGTACTCCACGTGGACTCCCCAGGTGTAGCCCCGGGTGTCGGCGGCGTAGTCCCAAGCCCCATTGTCCATCAAGGCCCAGTTGAGGAACTGCCCTCGCGGGTCGTGGCTGAAACGGTTGTCGTCGAAGGAATCGGTCAGGCTGAACTTGCCGAACTTCAGCACCACGCGCCGAACCGGGTAGCGGCCCGGGAGCTGGTCGGGCGCATCGGCGACCGGCTCGGCCTCGTCGCCGAAGCCCAGGGTGTGCTGGAGATAGAGCCGAGCTACAACCACGACCGGCGACGGGTTGCCTATGCGGTAGACCTCGCCGTTCGGAAAACCCGCGATCCCCGACGTCCGGCTCAAGCCGTCCCCGCCGCTGAGCTCCGGGCTGGTGTAGAACTCGCCGCCTTTCCAGAGCCTCACTCCCGCCCACATCGTCGCCGTAACCGAAGTCTTGGACTCGGGTTCGGGACGCAGGCTGTTCTGACCTGAGTAAGCCGCCGGGAAGCTCCCGTGGTGCTGGGTCACGATGGTCTGCTGAAAATGGAAGTTCCACCACGGAGGGGGGGAGTCCTCAGAGGGTGCCTCTTGACCGCGGAGAAGAGGGCTGGCAGAGAGCAGGATCCAGAGACTCAGGGCCGTCCGCACGGTTGGCCACGCCCTGCGGCCCACGAGGGGCCTGGAACGGGCCCTTCCCCGGACGTGGTTACCCAGAATGTTCAACTGGTAGGGATCGGTCGCCATGTCGGTAAAGTTCTATCTCTCCCGTGATGTACTCGACATAGATCGCGCCTCACAGGACTGGAGGTGGTTACTGGAGCTGGTGCTCAACGTCCTTCGCGAGAGTCACCACCATGCCCGCAGCGCTGTCATCTGAGCAGCCAGAGGAGGAAGAGCATCAGAACGTAAACGATAGGGAGCACGACGACCACGCGGGCGAATCGCTGCCGCGCCCGTAGCCGCGAGCAGAGCCCGATCCAGGCTTGCCGTGCGGCGCGTTCCTCGGTGCCCACATCCTGGAGGAGGTCATCGATCTTCTGGGCCCGGTCAACAGTTCGATCGTTGGCGGCGACACTTAGCAGGGCGTTCCAGAGGCCGTCCGCCCGAGCGCGCCGGGCCCGGTACACGGCCAGTTGTCCGCGCAAGACCTCCCGCCGGTCTAGCATCCCTGATCTTATATCATACCCTGATATGGTATAGTCAAGGGCACCGGAGGTTTCATGAGTCATACGATCACCGCCAAGCCGAAGCTGCTCGGCCGCGTAAATCGGATCATTGGGCAGGTGGAGGCCGTGAAGCGGGCGCTTGAAGGGGAACGGGAGTGTGGGGAGGTGCTCCGCCTGATTGCGGCATCGCGTGGCGCGCTGGACAGCCTGATGGCGGAGGTGCTCGAAGGGCACATTCGCACCCACGCTTTCGCGAAGGCGAGGCCGGGCTCCGAAGCCGCAAATGCGGCCGAGGAGGTGATCGACGTCATTCGCGCCTACCTCAAGTAATTGAGTGCTCAGGAAGTGGAGCCATCCATGATCGATCGCGAAATCCCTGCCCCGGCTGAACACGAGGAGCCGAACTCCGAAGCTCATGGCGGCCTCGACTGGCACGAACTCGCACGAATCGGGTTCGTGGCCGTGGCGGCCGGAGCCGTTTGGTTCCGCCTGTGGGAGCCCTTCCCGTCTTTGAGCATTGTCGGTCTCTTGGCGACGCTGTTTGGGGGATACCCGATCTTCAAGGAGGCCTTCGAAAACCTTCTGGCGCGCCGGATGACGATGGAGCTCTCGATGACAATTGCGCTTGTAGCGGCGCTCGCCATTGGGGAGTTCTTCACCGCGCTCGTGATCACCGCCTTCGTGCTCGGGGCTGAAGTCCTGGAGGGACTGACGGTAGGGCGAGGCCGCCAGGCGATTCGCGACCTGCTCGATTTCCTCCCCCCCACCGCAACGGTGCGGCGAACTGGCGGGCTACGCGAGATCCCTCTGAGCGAGGTCAAGGTCGGCGACACCGTCCTCGTCGCGCCTGGCGAGCGCATCGCGGTGGACGGCGCGGTGCGGGGCGGCCACTCCTTCGTGGATCAGGCCACGATCACTGGTGAGTCGACGCCGGTCGAGACGTTTCCCGGCGCCACGGCATACGCGGGCACGATCAACCAGGCGGGCGCGCTCGAGGTCCTCGCCCAACGCCTCGGGCGCGACACGAGCTTCGGGAAGATCATCGAGACCGTCGAGCGTGCCGAGCGGTCGCGCGCACCGGTGCAAAAGACGGCCGACCGGTACGCGGGCTATCTCGTTTACTTCGCCCTCGCGTGCGCGGCGCTGACGTTCGCCATCACGCGCGATGCGCGCGCCACGATCTCCGTGATCATCGTGGCGGGTGCCTGCGGGATCGCGGCCGGAACGCCCCTCGCCGTGCTCGGTGCGATCGGGCGCGCCGCACGCACGGGGGCAATCATCAAAGGTGGACGCTACCTCGAGGCGCTTTGGGCCGTGGACACCGTCGCCTTCGACAAGACAGGCACGGTCACCGTGGGGACGCCGGACGTACGCGCCGTTCGCCCGGCGGACGGCGTAGGCGAGGAGGCGGTGCTCGAGGCCGCGGCCATGGCGGAGCGGCGCTCCGAGCATCCACTGGCCGCCGCGATCGTGCGGCGCGCCGATGCCCTCGGCCTCGCGAAGCTCGAACCCGAATCGTTCGACTACACGCCCGGACGGGGAGTCGTCGCGCGGTCAGCAGGCGAGGTCATTCTTGCCGGAAATCGCGCCCTCTTGGCCGAGCACGGTATCGGAGACGTCGTGTCGGAGGCGTCGGACGCTCGGGAAACGCGGCAGGCGCTGTCGGAAGTGATGGTCGCGCGCGGTGGTCGGTTGCTCGGCACGATCCTGATCGCGGACGCCGTGCGCCCAGAGGCGGCCGCGACTGTACGCGCGCTCAAGGAGATGAACATTTGGACGGTGTTGCTGACCGGCGATGCCCGTCCCGTTGCGGAGACGATCGGGGCCGAGCTCCACGTCGATGCGGTGGAGGCCGAACTGTTACCCGAGCAGAAGGTGGACGCGGTTCGCCGACTCGCCGACAGTGGGCGAATCGTGGCCATGGTGGGCGACGGCGTGAACGACGCCCCTGCCCTGGTGCAAGCGTCCGTCGGCGTGGCCATGGGGTCGGGAACCGATGTCGCACGCGAGAGCGCGGACATCGTCCTCCTCGGGAACGACCTCTCGAAGTTCGTGGAGACAGTCCGGATCGCCCGGCGTGCGCAACGCATCATTCGCTTCAACTTCGCGGGAACGCTCGCGGTGGATGCGGTCGGCGTGGGTCTTGCTGCCTTCGGGCTCTTGAATCCACTCCTCGCTGCCTTCATTCACGTCGCATCCGAGCTGGCGTTCATCCTGAACTCAGCGCGCCTGCTCCCGGCGCGCGCGACGCGGTCGGTGGGCGGGGTTTCGCCCGTCGCGGAGCTCGCATGATAAAGGGGAAATGCTGCAAGGCGTACAGACGGGTAGTCGGCTACTGGCCAGTAAGACTACTCTTGGAAGTACCCCGCTGAAGGGCCGCCCATGAGCGACACGACTCAAGAGGGCCTCAGGACAAGACAAGACGACGGGTTCTTGGGCAGATCGTCGTATGCAAGGGATGCTGCTGCGGGCGCACGGACAAGGGAAGGCCGCCGTTACCGGAGTCGCTTCTAAGAGGCATCTGGAAGCGCGAAGGACTCCTGCGGACAATTCGACTCACGATCTCCGGATGCGTGGGACCATGTGACGTACCTAACGTCGTCCAGGTGATCACCTCAGAAGGAACCGAGTGGTACGGGCAGCTCGACAATGAAGCGCATATCAGGCACTCATTGATTGGGCGCGGGCCTGCCATGAGACGAAGAGTCTTATGCCGCGTCCCGAGGCGCTCGCGTCACATCGGTTCTGCGGGTTCATTCAAGGACCGCAGCAGAGAGCGTGAAGGAGCGGCGAGGAGTCGAGCCCGCTGGTCGTGTTCCGCCTTGCCCGTTGAACCGCTGAGGAACGCTCCAGCCAGGAGATCAACGGTTGCATCGCGTCACGCGCACACCGCTACGTCTAGTCGCGAGCACGTGAACCGCTCGAGAAACTACTCCGAGCGATCGAAGCGAACGCCAAGCGCAAAGGGGGAGGCAACCGGCCCGGAATTCGCGCAGAATCCGGCCGTGCTCCCCATGCTCGTCACGTCCTCGGGTCCCTGTGTTTGCTGGTCCGCACTCGGTCGGCGGTTCTCCGCAGGACCGTCTCTTGTCGCCACTCTTATGGCGACGGTTCAGCGGCCTTCTTCTCGTCAGTTGTATGCCTTAGCTCGCCGTGGCTGTGTTCCGGCGCGTCCGCCCTCACTCCAAGGAGAATGAGTAAGACGAGGGTGATGAGGAACTCCAAGGATCTGGCGCCCGCGAGACGCCTCGAAACCTCCGTTGGTGTTCATGCGTGGTGCTTTCGGCCTTTCGGCGAGGCTGTCCACCGCTCCAGGGACGCGGATGGGAAGTCAGGGCAGTTCTCGGCGGTCGGTGCCGCTCTGCGGCCTCCCGAGGCCGGCGGCTCAGGCCCGGCGCCGGCTCTTACTGATCGCCGTCACCGTCGCCTTCCTCTCCGACCCGGCGAGAATCTGGTCGAGGTGCGCGTCCCAAGCCGCCATCGCCGCCTGGACCTCGGGCAGCGCGACACCAGAGGGCATGTATGTGCGGATGAGCCCGGCCGGCGCGTGGGCGAGGACGCCGAGGTCCACGACGTAGGGCGCGATGCGGAGCACGTTCAACATGCGATCCGCGACCGTGCGGCGGACGTCGTGCAGCCGGATCCGATCGCCCTCCCACTGCGGCTTCTCCTTGGTGCCGACGTTCTTCAAGAAGCCGGCCGCGATGGAGAGCGCCCTGAGGCGGCGGTTGAGCGGCGCGAGCGCGTGTCCAGGCTGAGCGCACACCGTGCAAGGGCCGGTGTCGCCTGTGAACACGAACGGCGAGCCGCCGCGCTTTCTGAAGCGGCGCTCGATGATCGACCACGCGCCCGGCGCGAGCGGTACCTCGTGCTTGCGTCGCGCCTTCGCATTCTCGGGCGGGATCGTCCAGACGCGGCGGTCGAAGTCGATCTCGTTCCACCTCATGGCCCGGCCCTCGTGGCTGCGCGTGGCCGTCCGTAGGATGAGCCCGACCAGGTCCGCGAGCCCAGTGGCGCTGACGGCCTCGACGATGGCGCGCAGCTCCCCGTCGGTGTAGGTCCGCTCGCGCCGACGCTCCTTCTCGATCTTCTTCACGCCATCGCACGGCGAGCCCGCCACGAGGTCCTTCGACCTGCCCCAGTTGTACATGCTGCGGACGAGCTCGAACACGCGGTTGGAGCCGATCTGCGTCTCATCATGCACCCGGTCGAGCAGCGCGCGGACGTCGGCCTTCGTCACGTCGGCGGCCTGGATCTGTCCGAGGGCCGGCAGGACGTGACGGCCGAGCAGACTCTCGAACGAGGCCCGCGTCGACCCACGCCACGACTTGGCCTCGCGTGAGGCGAACCAATGCTGGGCCAGCTCGGCCACGGTGCCCGCTGTTGCCTGCTTCTTCTGCTGCTCGGCCTTGAGCCGGGCGGAGCGCCTGTCGAAGTGCGGGTCCTCACCGCGGCGGGCGCGAGCGCGGATCTCGAGCGCCTGCGCGCGTGCTTCTGCGAGCCCGATCTCGAGGACAGGCCCGATCGTGTACCGTGCCCGGCCGCCGACGGGCCGGGTGTACTCGACCGCCCACGACGCGTAGCCGCTCGGCATGATCCTGAGCGCGAGGCCGTCCACGTGCCCGTCCGCGACGGCGGTGATCTTGTCCGGCGGCTTCGCGAGCAGCGCCTTGACCGTCGCCGCCGTAAGTCCCATGTTCACCTCCCACGTGAGCGGCATGGCGCCCAACGCCACGTAACCCAAAGGTCTCTCCCCTGTGGCGTTCCTGTGGCGTTCGCGTTCACGGGCTTATTATGGCCCGAAAGGGGACCGATAGAGTAACGTTTTATTCAGTATCTACGCGGTCTGAGTGGGCACAGCGGTTTGGCGGTAACGGGGCGCAATGGACCCTATTGGGCCCGAGTATTCGGGCTCATAACCCAAAGGTCGGTGGTTCAAATCCACCCCCCGCTACCACTTAATAATAAATAAGTTACCGGCCCTCGAAGGACAGCTCTTTCGAGGGCCTATTGCTTTGGGGCGTTGCCGCGGCGTTCGAGGAGGAGGAGGAGGCGCACGGCCGGCAGTTTCGGGAAGACTTCGAGTAGGCCACGGTACAACGAACTCGGGCCGAAGGGCCGTGCTGTCGTGGCCGCGAGTGTAGCGAAGTGACCTGCTCGAAGTACGACGTGATGAGCTTGATGATTGCCACGCGCGCGTGCGGGGCGTGGCGGTTACTGTGGCGCCTCGAGCGCGGGGCGTGCTGGAGCAACCCGACGGTCAGGAGCGAACAAATACGCCCGCGTGGGTTCAGCGAACCGCGAGTTCTCGCAAGTGACGCCGATCGGTGACGCCACACTGTTGGGGGCGTGCCTAATCCCAAGACCAGAACGTCCTGGGTCACAAGGGACTTGAGCCGGTCGACGGCTCACGCCCGCCCGTGGCACGTGCCGTGCAAAAGCGGTGGTCGAGACGAGCCACTGGTTGGCACGTCAGTCATGAAGGGGTGGGCGGTGACCGAAGTGCTCGCGCCTCGGATGCCAACGGCGGCGAGCGACCTGGTCCTTCGCCTGCGTCGCCGACTGGCTGAGCTCGAGGCCTGGCAGGACGGATCAGTCAAGGAGGTTGCGCAAGAGGCCGTGCGCGAAGAGATCGCCCGCATCGGCCGAGAGATGGTCGAGCTCGAATGGAGGTGGGCCTGAGCCGAGCCGTCCTCGTCGCAGCACAACCGCGTCGTCGTGTTCGACCGACGTGTCCGCCGTCAGAGGGTGCGCGTGCGGCCCCCCTCATCTGAGGAACGCCCGTTTCCTCGTCAACGGTGCGATACGTGGGTTCCGGAACGCGATGCCGCCGGGGACGACAGGGTTGATCGTGGTACCGGCGCCTGGAGAGCCGGCGAGCGTGAGCTTGCCCTCGATAAATCAGCGCGTCGAGTAGTTGCATGGAGTTGCATCCGGTCCTGAGCATCGACATGGTAGGCCGTTGCGATGAAGGCGTCCTCGCGTGAGCCGCGCGCTCTTCTCGTGCTTTTTGCGTAGCGCCCGTAGACGAGGGTACGGTGCTGGCCGGGGTCCAGGACGTGGCTCATCCGCGCCAGTCATTCGAGAGGATCGAGAGCCTCGAAATTCCGAGTTGATTGCCTCAGGCTAAGAAGCGAAGATTGAAGGGCGGGAGGAGAGACGCCATGAGTGGAAGGATCGCGGCCACGGTACTGGTGGCTTTCGCGGCCACCTCGGCATTTGCGAGCCACTCCTCGGGGGGCCACTCCTCAGGGGGCCACTCCTCGGGAGGCCACTCCTCGGGAGGCCACTCCTCAGGGAGCCACGCTTCAGACAGCCACGCTCGGAGCAGTCACACGCATAGCTCAGGGCCCTCCGATGCCCAGCGTCGCCACCCGCGCGCGGGCTCTGGGAGCGGCGACCGCTTCTATGGACACCGCTACTATCCCTACTCCTGGTATAACCCGTACTACCGCTCCTACGGGTATTACCCCTACGGGTGGGGTTACCGGGGCCTCGGCGTCGGCTTCTCCTTCGACGACGGGTACTATGCCCCTTACGACTACGGCTACGACCCTGCCTACGGGCCGGACTCCCGCGATTGGGAGGACCGGAATGACGACGATGCCTACGCGGATCGCGACGAGGGTCGTGACGAGCGTGGTGAGCAATCCCAGGGCCCCACGCTGCGGGCGGGAGGAGAGTTGCGGCTGACCGTTCGCCCCGCCGATGCTACGGTCTATGTGGACGGCGAGTTCCGGGGCACGGCGCTTCAGGCAAGGACTCTGTGGCTTGCACCCGGGCACCATCGAGTCGAAATGGTGCGCCCTGGCTTCCGGACCGCCGAACGAGACGTAGACGTGAGCCCCGATGCGCCGGCCTTGCTCGAAGTGGACCTCGAGCGGCCGTAGTCTAGAGACCTCGCTTCGCCAAGCGTGGCGACGTCGACGTCGCCGCCAGGCACGCGCCCAGCCAAACGGCCAGGCGCCCGCCCATCAGGATCCCGACCCCCGGCGGCAAGCTCGGCCGTAGAAACTGATCAGCCCTTCCCGCCCCGGGAGGCCGGCGTCAGCCTAGTCCAAGGGCAAGCGGTCTCATGCTCTGACGCTGAATCCGCGGCTCCCAGGTCGCACCCGGCTGGGCGCAGGTGTTGAAGCCGTCGGTAGAGGCGTATGGGTTCGTGAGAGGACCTACTTCGCCAGCCCCAGCTGCTTCATGAAGTCCTGGCTATCCCAGAACAGCCACTCGTGGTCCATCGTGCCGCCCTTCCAGTGGCCGATCGTCGCCATGCCGAGACGGAATGACTTGCCCGTGGGCGGGATGGTCTTGCCGTCGCCGATGGGCATCGGCTGGCTGAAAGTGCCCGTCATGTAGCCCGTAACCGCTGTCCAGTCCCCCGAGCCAAAGCGGATCGGATGAACGCTGATCTTGAGGTCGGGCGCATACACGAACAGCGCTTTCAGGTCTTCGATGTGCTTCGTGATGCCGAGCGTCTCGTGGCCATCGGGCCACGTAACGATGATGTCCTGTGCGTGCGACTCGCTGAGGCGATCCCACTTCTGGTTGCTGAATACGTCGAAGTCGAGAGCGTCAAAGGTCTTCAGGCGCTTCTCGACCTCGGGCGCCTGCTTCTGCGGGGCCGGCGGCGGCGTATAGGCCGGTGAGGCGGTTTGCGCGCCGGCGGTGGACGCCAAGACGCCACCGAACAGGGCAGCGAAGACAAGACGGGATGCTGCGGTAGGCGGTCTCATCGTCATTCTCCTTTTCTGCATTGACGGATGCGGGTCCGCGATCGTCATCCGATGGCGTGCATTTCACCACAGGCCTCTCGAGGCCAGAATTGGGCCAATCGGTGTAGCTGGATAGCAGCGGGCGGCGGCGCTCGGCCTCCAACTGAAAGGCTCCTTGCCGAACCGGCACTTGATCGCGATTGTTTCGAACTCCATCTCTACATCCGGCATGCGTTCAAACCACTTCGGGTGCCTAACCCAAGATCGGGTGGTTCAAATCCATTGCCAATCAATGGCTCAAATGGCTCAGG
>Ga0070697_100001123_pt1 | contig 20226 bp, 13 predicted proteins | sample KBSK1501metaG_FD_65475 | JGI IMG/M metagenome (GOLD analysis project Ga0070697, IMG submission 65475) | Corn, switchgrass and miscanthus rhizosphere microbial communities from Kellogg Biological Station, Michigan, USA - KBS K1-50-1 metaG | ecosystem: Host-associated > Plants > Roots >... | reverse complement strand
CCGACACCCGCAGTTACTGAGGAGCTTCTTCCGCCACTCGGCCCTGTCTTTTCGTGTCTAATGTAGGACATTATTTACACATCTATCATTAGTTGAACCACCCCGCGCGGATTGCGACCCTAGGAGGCAGTCGGGTGTTCTACTTATTTTGTTGGAGAAGTTCGTCAATGACCGGGTCCATCTTGGTTCGCGTGCTCTGCCATTTCATCATCGATAACCCCCCCTTTCCAACCAGGCGGTACTCGGCGTAAGCGATTCTTCGGCCCTTGGATTCGAGCCTTAGTTCCGCGTAATGCATATATTCTGCAAGATCCCACGCCCGCACGGCGGCGTACGTCAAGATAAATGTGCATCGTTCGGGGACATCGCGGCCGTAGAGCACCACCTCGGTCGATATTCCGTGACGATCAAAGCCGTCTCTCACGACTGACACAAAGTCGTCAATGTGAACCTTCGGGTTCTCCTGAATACAGACATGCTTAACCTGGAGCGCAGGACTGAGCGGCTGCACCTTAATTGAGGTGCAGCCAGCTAGAAAAAGCGCGACGAGCAGCGAAGCCTTTCGTGCGAGTCGCATGATCGCTTGGAAATATATTGTGATGTCCAGGCCTTGGCAGGGACAAGAAAAAAGCCGAGCATTTCCGAATCCGCGTAAAGCGCTGTGACCGGCTGTAGTTACGTGCGGTCCGCTCGCGCACGAGTGGCACACACTCGGTGGCGCGGATCGCCGGTTCTAGTTGACTAGCCTGCGCGCCGAATCTGGCTCCGCAGCGCGAGCGCTCGCTTGAACTCGACACTGACCTGCGACCAAGCCTCCGCGCTCCAGCGCGAGCGCAGCATCACGCGCAGGAAGCGGTTGATGCGGAGCCAGGATGCCAGAGGCGGGCGTCGGTGGTAACTTGGCCTTTGGGCTGCCAGGGCGCTATGTTGGTTCTGCGGCTGGAGAGTTGCCCGGAAGGAGCCGCAGCGTGACCCTTGCCGCCTCCTCTGAGCCCCCAGTCGCGACCACCATCGCGGGCTGGCCTAGGATGGTGCCGGTTCCCCACGCGACCCGCAGTCCTTCCATGACGCCATGCCTGAGCGGAAACTCGTCGACGGTGACTGTGCACGTCGCGACCACACGAAACCGCTCGATGGGACGAAGGACAAGCGGATCGAGCTTCTGCATGCAAATTGCTCGCTCTTGGGCCACAGGATGATCCAGGACAAGCTCAACAAAGCTGTGCTGGGGCTGCGCGTCTGTGGTCATCGTGTCGATAACCCGCTGCGAACGAAAGAGCACGTTCGCAAACTGCGCAGCAGAGCCAAATTCAGTGCCGTCATCCAGAAAGAGCTGGTTCTCAGGCATCGCCCGAAAGTGCTCAGACGGCAGCTCACCCAGGGCACCGACTGAAACGTCCACCCTGTCAATGGCGACTTGCCAGCCTTTGCCCCAGAGCGACTGGACATTGGGAAACAGTCTGTCCGGGGCCGTCGAGTCGACGTCATCGAGAACGTGACACCGAATGCCATAGACACGAGCCGCGCGAAGTGCCTCGGCTGTGAAGGCCCTATGCGACACGAGAACTAAAACGTTCGTTGGCAGGCGCGAATGCTTCGTTCGCATCTCGTCGACCCACGTCACGTCCGGTCCCCTGTTTCGATCACGACATTCGATCGACAAGGTGATAACTTGTCCGCCCACACGGCCAGAGACCACTACGTCGACCTCCCGCTTACTGCCCGTCACCGCATCGGTGACCATCGCCGACTCGGTCACAGCCGAACCAGGATCTAGATGAGATTGGATCACCGCAATGAGCCGTTGGAATTCGTTCGTTCGGATCGGCATGGTAGAAGTGGGTTAGTGCTCAGGATGGCCCAAGGAGCTACCGCGAGGTTCCCAACGTAGCGCACTTGTCATCTCGCTCATCCGCGCGACTGCTGAGGCTTTACTAAGGGCCGCCCACGCCGCACGCTGCGTCGCGTGCCACGGCGTGCGCTCCCAGCCAGTCGTCGTCGTAGTGCGCCCCACGGTTAGGATCGAGCCTACTTCAAGTCTCCCGCAATCCAGCTTTGAACTGGGTGATCAGGGCTTCGGCCTCGGCGATCGAATCCTCGTCGACCCGGCGAGATCTGGCCAAGTCCGTAACCAGGCGGTCCAGACGCTCAGCATCGTCGAGTAGTGCGAGAAGTTGCTCGTGTGTTGCAGGCGCGATGACTCGAGCCGCATCTTTTCCCAAGAGCCGTGGGCTGGCGAGATCCAGATTATAGCCGACTGCTTCAAGCAGCCTGATCTCTTCGCCGAAGAGTCTATCCTCATTACCTGCGCCGCCATACTGGCGCAGAAGCGTGGCGAGATCGATGGCGTCCTTGGGATTCGCGGCTCCGCGGTCGACCCAGGCGAAGAGTTTCAAGGTCGCCAGCGCCGGCAACGATGCGACGCGCACGACCAATCCCGGATGGACCTCAACGTCCTGCGCCGCGGCTAGCGCCTCTCGGTGCCCAGCGACGTTCATGACGATAGACAAGTCCGGGGGCCAGGCGATCTCGTTCGGGCGCTGTTCTACGCCGCCGAAGGGAAGAAGGTCGAGAGGATAACCTTTTTGGCCTAGACGTTCCCGATAGAAGAGCCTATGCATCGTGCCTCGGTCCGGGGTAAACGCACCCGTCCCAATGAGACGTTCCTTGACCATGTCGAATTGCGACCAGCTGTCGAGAGCTACAGCGAGATCCACATCCAGCGTCAAGCGACCGGTATTGACGCCGAAGACGTTATAGAGAACGATGTCCCGCGCTGTAGCGCCCGTCACGAAGTAGGCGAGCTTTTGCTCTCGCGCGATGCGATCGACGAGTGTTAGAACCGCGAGTGTCGTTGGAGCTACGGGCCGCTCACGCGCGACGGAGAGCATGATCCAAGTATTGTTCGCGGATCCCCTTTGCTGCTTCGAGGTTGCGCGGGTCGAGGGTAGCCATGAGGTCGGCATAAACGAGAATTGGCGGTACCAGGTGGCCCTCGGTTTCCTGAGGTTCGAAGTTCCAGAAGGTATCGAGGAACTCCACGTTGCCCTGTGGCGCAGCGCGTAGACGATGCTGCTGTGCAAGTGTGGCGAGAGCCTCTGGCGCCTTCTGTGGATCTATGAAAATCGTGTACGTCGCGGGTTTCAGATAGTGAGTCAGTGTGGCCGCGGCGACTTCCCCTCCCCAGCGCGCACCGACAGGGAGGTGCGCCTTCTGCCACCAGTCCGGATCGGGGGCCTCGAACCGGCGTGGGTTGAGCTTTGGACGCAACTTGATCGGGAAATTTGTGACCCATTCGTCGAGCAATCGGGCGGGCTCCAGTAACCGACGATTCCGACGATTCCGCTTACGTATGCCGCCGGCGATGTAGTCTCGGCGTTGGAGATCGAAGAAGACCCAGCCGACTGCGCCAAGCGCTACATCTGCGGCGGCAGCAATCTCTCGGTACGGCGCGTTCAGGAGTTCTTGCTTACAGAGCAGCGCGAACACAATTCGCAGGCCAGTCGCAGTGCCTACCCCTCGCGTAACCGTAACCGGCAATGCCAAGGGGCGCTCGCCACGGACGAGTATGTATAGCCCTGGTGCCCGCAAATACACGTTGCCGACGGTGTCGATGAACTGTAAGTCAAGTACGTTGCGACAGTGCTTCGCGAGCTCGGCAGTAAGGTAGGGCGCGATGAGGACACCCTTGGTGCCGTACGGTTGGAGCTGATGCTTGGCGGCTGCGAGCGCGACTGCCCGATCAACAACCGGTTTGACCTCGGCAAAGAACCGGAATGGCTTTCCGTTCGCTTCGATCTGGATTGCGGCGTCAGGGCGTGCGCGCTTTACCAGTTTTGGTTGGTGAGTAATGACTGTCGCGTTGAGTCCCGTCGTACGAGCTAACGCGGCAAGGGCATCCTCGACAATCTTGATCTCTGGTTCGTTTAGTTGCCTTTGATGCATGGGAACCTCGATGTTCATATTTTATACGTGTTCACGTTACGTGAACGATTACTCGACGTGAACAATGGCCTTAGTATGTTCAGATAAACAGACTGTACACGTTACGTGAACTAGTGTCAAATATGAACGTATAGCACCATAAGTACCTGTAATTATTAGCTATGTTGTCGACCAATCTTACTTCTGGTCCTTGTCTCCGCGAGGGCTGATCCGAGTCGCAGCCCGCGTCGGCCCTGACCGTGCTTCGGGATGTTTCGTCGGGTGTCCTCAGGATCGTCGGACGAGGATGAGACATCCACAACATCGCACACTCCAGCTATTATCGTTCTAGCTCGTCCTGGGGGAAGCGCCCTTGGTTCGGCGAGACGGGCGCCCAACCAGGAGGCCACGCAGGATCAGCAGGCAAGGGAGCCTCGCCTTCGAACAGAAGCTCTGGGTGACAGTGGACCGGCCGCGCGGCCATCTGGAAGCGGCCGAGTGGTTCGTCAAACCCAAGGGCATCCGACCGACCTATGCCTGAAACTCCAGAGCAACGAGCCCGCCGTGAGATCGACGCAAAGTTGGCAGCGGCCGGATGGCTTGTACAGAGCCGCGACGACCTCGAGCTAACTGCCGGGCGAGGCATCGCGGTACGCGAGTTCCCGATGAAGTCGGGCTTCGGCGTTGCCGACTACCTTCTGTACCTTGACCGCAAAGCTATAGGTGCGGTAGAGGCCAAGGCCGAGGGAACGCTTACTGGCGTTGAGGCGCAATCGGCCAAATACGCCGCCGGTCTACCCGACAATCTGCCCGCACATATCCGTCCACTACCATTCCTCTTCGAGTCCAATGGCTCAGTGATCTACTTCACAAACGGCCTCGATCCGATTCCCCGCAGCCGGCAAGTTTTCAACTTCCTGCGGCCGGAGACTCTGGCGGAATGGGTAACGCAGCCCGCGCAGCTTCGCGCCCGCCTGAAGCAGCTTCCGGCCCTGGATGAGACCCGGCTCTGGCAAGTCCAGATAAGAGCGATCCGCAACCTAGAAGCTTCCGTCGCTATGGCGGCCCCGCGTGGCCTCATTCAGATGGCCACCGGTTCTGGCAAGACGTTCACGGCAGTGAACGTCGCGTATCGCCTGCTGAAGTTCGGCGGCGTTAAGCGGATTCTGTTCCTGGTGGACCGAGGCAACCTCGGCAAGCAGACCGAGGACGAGTTCGCCAATTTCGAGCCGCCTGACGATCCACGCAAGTTCCCGCAACTCTATACCGTCCAGAGGCTCAAGACGAATTCAATTAACCCTGCCGCCAAGGTCGTCATCACGACCATTCAGCGGCTCTATTCCATGTTGAAGGGCGAGGCCGAGTTCGACGCCGGCAACGAGGAGGGCTCTGGTTTCGATTCCGCCAAGCCCTGGCAGGGAGAGCCGCCCGATGTGGTCTACAATGCCAGTATTCCGCCCGAGTTCTTCGACTTCATCATCGTAGATGAGTGCCACCGGTCAATCTACGAACTCTGGAGCCAAGTGCTGCTCTATTTCGACTCGTTCCTCGTTGGCCTGACAGCCACGCCCGCTGGCAAGACCATCGGCTTCTTCAATCAGAACCTCGTCATGCAATACGGCCATAACGAGGCGGTGACCGACGGCGTGAACGTGGACTTCGACGTTTATCGTATCCGCACCCGCATCACGCAGCAGGGGGCCACCATTGTTGCGGGCGATACCGGCATCTACGTGGACAAGCGGCACAAGCTGACCCGCGCCGAACGCCTGGAGCTGCTGAACCAGGACCTTACTTACACCGCTAGCCAGCTCGACCGTGATGTTGTGTCCGAAAGCCAGGTCCGCACCGTGCTCCAGCAGTTCCGGGACAAAGTGCTGCCCGACGCCTTCCCCGGCCGCAAGGAGGTGCCCAAAACCCTCGTCTTCGCCAAGGACGATTCCCATGCTGATGACATCGTGCGCATCGCGCGCGAGGTGTTCGGGGAAGGAAACGACTTCTGCCAGAAGATCACGTACCGCACCGGCTTCACCAAGATCACGAAGAAGGTAAGAAACGACGACGGCACCGAGTCCGAGATGACGGAGTGGGTGAAGACCTCCAACCTCAGCCCGGACGAAATTCTCGCAAACTTCCGAAACAGCTTCTATCCGCGCCTCGCGGTAACAGTGGACATGATCTCGACCGGCACAGACGTAAAGCCGATTGAGTGTGTCTTTTTTGCGCGCAACGTGAAGTCCGCCGGTTTCTTCGAGCAGATGAAAGGGCGCGGCGTGCGTGTCATTTCTGCCGACAAGTTGCGCAGTGTGACTCCGAGCGCCAAGGCCAAGGAGCGCTTCATCATCGTAGACGCGGTGGGCGTGTGCGAGCAGGACAAGACCGACTCCCACACTCTCAACCGCAAGCCTTCTGCGGTTCTTGAGGAGCTGCTAAACTACGTCTCTCAGGGCGGAACTGACCCCGACGCGCTCACTACGCTCGCCGGCCGGCTAGCCAGGATGCAGCGCGAATTCAGCCCGTCGCAACTCGTCGAGTTGAAGGGCCTCGCGGGAGGCAAATCGTTCCCCGAACTCGCACACGACCTCCTCAACGCCTGCGACGCCGACGCTCAGATTGAGGCTGCGAAGAAGCTTCCAGGCGTCACCGGCGCGCCCAGCGAGGAGCAGATCAAGAGGGCAGCTGAGCAGCTGGCACAGACGGCAGTTACGCCGTTTTTCAAGGCGGCCTTCCGGCGGCGCATCTTGGAAATCCGTCAACAGAATGAGCAAACCATCGATCGCCACACCATTGACGACGTGCTCTATGCAGGCTTCGACCCCTCGGCGGTCGATAAGGCACAGGCCAAGATTGAGGACTTCCGCGCCTGGATCGACGAACACAAGAGCGAACTTACCGCCTTGCAGGTGCTCTATGCTGGGACACGGCCTCTCAAGTTGTCGCTCAAAGACCTGCGCCAGTTGAAGGATGCGCTCGCGCGCCCGCCGTTGGCAGCGACACCAACGCAGCTCTGGCGCGCGTTCCAGGCGGTGGAAGGCGATAAAGTCAAGGGTTCCGGCGGCGAGGTGCTCACTGACCTCGTGAGTCTCGTGCGCCATGCGCTGATTTCAGCCTTCACCCTCGTTCCTTACAAGGACGAGTTGCATGAACGGTATCAGGCGTGGCTCAAGGAGCGCCATGCAGACATGACCTTCACTCCCGAGCAGCGTGCATGGCTCGACCGTATGGCCGAGCACATCGCCACAAGCCTTGCAATCACACCGGAGGACTTCGAAGTCGGGTGGTTCGGCCAACAGGGTAGCCTTGGCCGTGCCAGCGCACTCTTCGGCGACAAGCTCAAGATACTCATGACGGAACTGAATGAGAGGCTTGCGGCGTGAGGTCCCAGCTCGTCTTCGATCACTATCCGCTTCCTGTGGAAGACTGTCCCGATGGCTGGACAACGGTGAGCATCAGCCAGATATCGAGGCTCGTCGCTTCAGGCTTCCCTTCTGGCGAACACAATCAGGAGCAGAGGGGAGTCCCACACATTCGCCCAATGAACATAGACCGGGAGGGGCGTCTCGATCTCAGCACATTGAAGTATGTCGAAGGAGATGTGACGCACGAACTATCTAAGGGCGATGTCCTTTTCAACAACACAAACAGCCCGGACCTCATTGGCAAGAGCACGGCAATCCTCATTGACGGCCGACTAGGATACTCGAACCATATGACACGTATCCGGCTCGGGGAGGGGATTAGTCCGGGGTTCGTGGCTCGCCAACTTCATTTTCTGTGGATGACCGGGTACTTCCGACATCGGTGCGTCAATCACGTCAATCAGGCCAGTCTCTCGGCAGAGCCTTTGACGAAGACGGTGCCTTTACGGCTCCCGCCCACCGGTGAGCAGATTCGCATCGCCGATGCGCTCGACGAGCTCTTGTCCGGCCTCGACGCGGGCGTTGCGGCGTTGGAGCGGGTACGGACGAAGCTGGGGCACTATCGTTCATCGGTCTTGAAGGCAGCGGTGGAAGGCAAGCTTACCGCTGAATGGCGACGGCTGCATCCGGGTACGGAGCCCGCTACCGAACTACTTAAGCGCATCCTTGCTGAACGCCGCCGTCACTGGGAGGCACAGCAGGCCCGCAAGTTCAAAGAGCAGAATCGTGAGCAGCCCAAACATTGGGAGGCTAAATACAAGCAACCGGTCGGCCCGAAACTCACCGCCCTTCCGTCGCTGCCTAACGGGTGGTGCTGGGCGACGCTCGACCAACTTAGCTCCCTTGTGACGAGCGCAGTACGGTCCGGTGGCGGTCGTGACCGACGAGGAGGGCAACCGATGGAACAGCGCAGCGGACCGCGATGGCACATCGCGGCTGATACGCTGTGTTAGCCGTTATGGGACCACCGAGAACGCGAGGCCGTCAATCGCATCGATCCCTCGCACCTCGGTTGAGGTCCAGAAAGGAGCATCGGCATGGCGCTCGCGAGTAGGACGCCGCTGTTTCCCAAGGGTGAGGGCAGCTGGGCAAAGATGCAAGCCAACGCCCTGCTCCGAGCCGTTGAGGAGATGTTTCACCGGCGTGACATCGATGCGCTCGTCAAGGGCTTCACGGAGGACTGCGTTTTTCGCTTCGCTGAGCAGTCTGAACAACGCGGCCGGGACGCGCTGAGGAAGTTTTTTACCGCCCGTCTCTCTCGCCAGAAGGACTACCGCCTCAAGAAGACACTCCTGGCCCTCGATGGGAACGCCCTCACCAACCTCTGGGAAGGAACGTGGGAAGATGCCAGCACAAGAAAACAGATGATCGGGCGCGGCCTCGAGGTGTGGAGGATGCGTGATGGGATGATCGCCGTGTGGGATGCGGCCTTCAATGTGTGGGAACAGGGCGGGGAGCGGAAGTCGCCGATCATGTAGGGCTGGTTTCCGCCACGACCCCGAGCACTTCGTCGCAGTACATTCCGACCGGAGGTGTGATTCATGTTCGTAACAATTCTCTACAAGGAGCAACCGCCGTTTCCCGTCATGGCCACGGCAGACGGCGACGATCTCTGGCTCACTCTCGATGACCTTCGCTCCGCGACGGGTTGGGAACTACGACCCGAAGGAGTCTGCCGGGCGGGCCAGTGCGTGCCGATCCCCCGAGGCCGTGAACGGGACTTCGTGCGAGAGAATCCCGCACGCTTCAACCTGGCCGGCCTCGCCCGCTGGCTGGACCAGCCGGTGGTCCGCGACGATGCCCACGCGGTGTGGTTCTTCGGCGAGGCGGTCGGAGTCCGCCGCGAGACGCTGCGCTCGCTGCGAGCGCCAGATTTCACGTTGCCCGATCTCGAGGGCCGAATGCACTCGCTTGCCGACTACCGAGGCAGGAAGATCTTGTTGGTCTCCTGGGCGTCGTGGTGAGGGTGCCGCTTCGACCTGCCCGTGTGGCAGGGGCTCTACGAAGAGCTGAAGGACCGGAGGTTCGTCGTCCTTGCCGTCGCGTTGGACAGCGGCGGCGCCGCGAGCGCCGGGCAGTGGATCTTGGCCGCCAAGCCGACCTATCCCTGCCTCATTGACGAACGACACGTGGTGGCCGAGCTTTACGACATGGTCAATGTGCCGAGCGCCGTGTGGATCGACGAAGCGGGACGGATCGTGCGGCCGACCGAAGTGGCAGGAGCGAGCGATGCGTTCCGCACTCAGATGGATCGAAAGACCAAACAGATGAGCGCCGAGGGCACCGCCGATCGGCAACGTACCCGTACGGCGTACCTGAATGCGCTGCGTGACTGGACCGCGAAGGGCGCCGAAAGCACCTTCGCTCTCTCAGGGGACGAAGTCCACCGGCGATCGTCGGGTCCGAGCGCGGAGCATGCGCTCGCCGCTGCTCACTTCCGCCTGGGACAATACCTTCACGCCCAGGGGCACCGGGAAGCCGCGTTGCCCTATTTCTCAGAAGCGCGGCGGCTTCATCCGGGCAGCTGGAGCTACCGGCGACAAACGTGGGAGGTCGAGGAGCCTGGCAAGGCAGGGGGTCCCGAGTTCTGGGCTGCCGTTGACGCATTGGGAGACCAACCCTACTACCCGCCGGTGACGCTGTAGCGGCGAATGCTGGACACAGCTGCATTCGGCGCCGCTATGGGAAGCCTGGGCTGTGCTCGGATTGGGCACACCTCGTACTGCTGTCTGGGGACCAATTCTAGGAGCATCGAGATTCTCGAAAGAGACCAGGCGGTCGAGGCGATGACGGGACCATTGGTGCCCACCTAGAGGTTGTTAAGGCGGTTGACCTCTCTTCTCGTGCGGGCTAGTCTCGGTGCCATTTCCAACGTTCACCGGCTAGCTGGGAGGCCCAGCATGAAGTGTCCCCGGTGCCAGCACGAGAACCCCTCAGATGCCGTCTTCTGCCAAGAGTGCGGGGCTCGCCTAGAGGCCGCCTGCCCGAGTTGCGGCACTCCGAATCAGCTGAGCGCCAAGTTCTGCAAGAAGTGCGGTCAGCGGCTCAGCCAACCCGAGGCCGCGCAGGCTGTGTCTGGGCCGAGAATCGGCTCACCTGAGAGCTACACCCCCAAGCACCTCGCCGAGAAGATCCTCACCTCGCGAGCGGCCTTGGAGGGCGAGCGGAAGCAGGTCACGGTGCTCTTCTGCGACATCGCGAACTCCACGGCACTGGCCGAGCGGCTCGGCCCCGAGGTCATGCACGATCTCCTGAGCCGCTTCTTCAAACGAGCGCTCGCCGATGTGCATCACTACGAGGGCACGATCAATCAATTCCTGGGCGACGGGTTCATGGCGCTCTTCGGCGCACCGCTCGCGCACGAGGATCACGCTCGCCGTGCCGTGCTGGCGGCACTGGCACTTCAGCGTACCTTCGCGAGAACCGATTCGGAGGCAGCTGAGTCAGGCCTTTCGATCCGCATCGGTATCAACTCGGGACTCGTCGTGGTCGGGAAGATTGGCGACAACTTGCGGATGGACTACACCGCCGTCGGCGATACGACGCATCTCGCCGCTCGACTCCAGCAGTCGGCAGAGACGGACACCATTCTTGTCAGCGAGGCGACGTGGCGGCTCGTGGCCCAGGATGTTCGCGCCGAGCAGGTTGGGCCGCTGTCGGTCAAGGGCATCACGACGCCAATCACGGTGCATAAAGTACTCGGGTTGTCGAGCCGGCGCTCAGCGCTGAGAGGCGGCGAAGAACGCACGCTGACTCCGTTCCTGGGCCGCCAGCGCGAACTCGAAACGCTGCAAGCATTGCTGGACGAAGCAGAACACGGACGCGGTCAGGTGATCGGCCTCGTTGGCGAGCCGGGCGTCGGAAAGTCTCGCCTGCTGTATGAGTTCCAACGGTCGATTGCCGGAAGACACATCACCTATCTGGAGGGCCGTTGCGCGTCCTATGGCCGCAACGTCCCATATATGCTGATCCTGGAAATCGTCCGAAAGAATTGCGGCATTGGTGACGCCGATACACCCCAAGAGATCAGCGACAAGCTTCATGCGGCGCTCGATGAGGTCGAAATGGATCCCGCGGAGTCGGCGCCGTTCCTGTTGCAGCTACTCGGGATCAACGAAGGGACACAGCAACTGGCGAGTCTGACTCCGGATCTCATCCGGGTTCAAACCTTCGAGATCCTGCGACGGATGAGCCTGGAAGGCAGCAAACGGCGGCCGATCGTCTTTGTCGGCGAGGACCTTCATTGGCTGGATACGGTCTCCGAAGAGTACCTTCTGTCCCTGGTCGAGGCTTTGAGTGGCGCGGCCATTCTCCTGATCACGACCTACCGGCCGGGCTACCGCCCGCCCTGGCTCGACAAGTCATACATGACCCAGCTCGCATTGCGACCCCTCTCCCAACAGGATAGTCTTCGCGTTATAGAGGCCGTCATTGCGCGAGCGCCGCTCGCCGACCAACTCGCGAAGGCCATTCTCGATAAGGCGGAGGGCAATCCGTTCTTCATCGAAGAGCTAACGCGCGCGATCGCCGATCGCGCGGACACCACTGTCTCACCTTCTGTCCCTGACACCATTCACGATGTGCTGGCGGCCCGAATCGACCGTTTACCGGAGCCCTTGAAGCATCTGCTTCAGACGGCCTCGGTCCTTGGCCGAGAGTTTTCGCTCGGCCTGCTGGCGGACGTGGCAGAGGTGGACACGGACGTGCCGGCCGGCCTCGCGGAGCTCAAGCGTTGCGAGTTTCTCTACGTACGCGCGGAAGCCAACAATCTTGTCTACATCTTCAAGCACGCGCTCACCCAGGACGTGGCGTACGGAACGCTTCTGCACGACCGGCGTCGGCGACTTCACACCCGCGCCGTAGACGCGCTCGCTCGGCGAGCCGGGAGGCGGCTCTTCGAACACGTGGAAACACTAACCCATCATGCGTTCCACGGCGAAGCCTGGGACAAGGCGGTCGAGTACGCTCGCCAAGCGGCGGCGAAAGCCACTGCCAGGGCGGCGAACCGCGAGGCCGCCGTCTTTCTCGAGATTGCCCTTGATGCCCTCGGTCATTTGCCGCAAACACGGCGGACGCAAGAAGACTTCCTCCTTCTCCGAATGCACCTCTGCAATGCAGTCTTCGCGGTCGGCGAGCTCGAACGAATGCGCGAAGAATTACAGCAGGCCCTGACCCTGGCGGAATCGTTGCAGGATCAGCGGCGGGTCGGGCAAGTGCTCTCGCTCATGGGCCAATATCTGCTGATCGCTGCCGATTACCGGCGGGCGATCGACTGTGCTGAACGAGCTCTCGCGACCGCCAGCGCTGTAAACGATGTGGCGTTGCAGGTACGAGCCGGACTCTACATGGGGGAGACCCTCTGGGCGGTAGGTGACTACAAGAGAGGCGCCAGTGTGTTGCGAACGGTCATCAACTTATTGCCCCGTTCGTCAGAGCTACGCCGCTTCGGAAATATTGGTCTCCCATCAGTCACCGCCCGCGCCGCCTTGACTTGGTGTCTTGCGGAGCTTGGGGATTTCGATCAAGTCGTTGAATACGAACGCGAGGTGACGAGGATTGCGACAGGGGACACCCACCCGATAAGCCGCCTCGAAGCGGCGTGGATCGGCTTCGCGCATTGGCGACGCGGCGACATCACGGACGCATTAGCGCTGCTCGAACCAGCACTTCGTCTTGCCCGGGAATGGGAGGTTCCGATTCATTTCGCTGCGGTCGCGACTCATCTGGGCGGCATCTACACCGATCTCGGCCGTCTGACGGAAGCGCTGCCACTGCTAGAAGCAGCAGTGAAGCAGTCGCCAACTGGATATCAGATCGCTCGAGGGCTATTTCTTGGGAACCTGGCGACATGGTATTTCGCGTCCAATCGGCTAGATGAAGCCCGACGCCTCGCACAACAGGGTTTACAGGTATCTCTCGATCGAGGCGAGCGAGGCCACGAAGCATGGATACGAAAACTCCTCGGCGACATCAGCGAACGCGCTTCATCATCATCGATTGCCGAACCGTACGCGCACTTTGCCGGAGCGCTTTCTTTAGCGGAGGAACTCTCAATGCGTCCGCTCGTAGCCCACTGCCATGCCGGCCTCGCGAAGCTCTATCGGCGCACCGACAAGCGCATTGAATCCGACGAGCACCTCAACACTGCCACGTCGATGTATCGCGACATGGGGATGAGGTACTGGCTGGAGAAGCTTGACGACGAGATGAAGGCTCCGGCGTGACGCGCTGTCCTCACTGCGGACACGAGAATCGACCACAAGCGAAATTCTGCGAGGAGTGTGCCGCCCCACTCGCTCGGCGCTGTGCGAATTGCGGCTCTGAGCTGACCGCCAGAGCGAAGTTCTGTCCCGAATGCGCCCATCCGACCGGCGTCGCTGCGACGACGTCTACGCCGCGATTCGCCTCGCCCGACTCCTACACTCCGAAGCACCTTGCCGAACGCATTCTGACGTCGAAGGCCGCGCTCGAAGGAGAGCGCAAGCAGGTGACCGTCCTCTTCGCCGACCTCAAGGGCTCGATGGAGCTGCTGGCCGACCGCGATCCGGAGGAAGCGCGGAAGCTCCTCGACCCTGTGCTCGAGCGAATGATGGAGGCTGTCCACCGCTACGAGGGCACGGTCAATCAGGTCATGGGCGATGGGATCATGGCGCTCTTCGGTGCACCCCTGGCGCACGAAGATCACGCTGTCCGCGCGTGCTATGCGGCGCTCCGGATGCAGGAGTCGGTCAAGCGATATGCCGAAGGCGTCCGCAGGGTTGAAGGCGTACCGATCCGGATCCGTGTCGGCCTGAACTCTGGCGAGGTGGTCGTTCGCGCCGTCGGCAGCGACCTCCATATGGACTACACCGCGGTCGGCCAGACGACGCATCTGGCCGCACGGATGGAGCAACTCGCCGAGCCTGGGACGGCGCTCCTCACACCAGCGACCCTCGCGCTATGCGAGGACTTCGTTCAGGTGAAGTCACTCGGGCTGATGCGTGTGAAGGGGCTTGCCGAACCGATGGAGACCTACGAACTGACCGGCGCGAACCCCGTGCGCTCTCGTTTCCACGCGCAGGCCGCACGCGGGCTTACGAAGTTCGTCGGTCGGACGAATGAGATGGTGCAACTCGGCGACGCGCTCGATCTCGCGCGGAGGGGACGCGGACAAGTTGTCGCCGTGGTGGGCGAGCCGGGCGTCGGCAAGTCGCGCCTGTTTTGGGAGTTCACCCACTCCCATCGCACGACCGATTGTCTCGTACTCGAAGCGGCGAGTGTCTCGTACGGCAAGGCGACGACATATTTCCCGGTGATCGAGCTGCTGCGCAGCTATTTCCAGATCGAGCCCCGTGACGACGTGCGCAGGATTCGGGAGAAGGTCACCGGCAAGCTGTTGTCACTGGACCGAGCGCTGGAGGCGGCCCTGCCGGCGTTGCTCGCCATCCTCGACGTACCCGTCGAGGATGAACAGTGGACCCGGCTCGAGCCGTCGCAACGGCGACAGCTCACCCTCGACGCGGTGAAACATTTGCTGCTCCGCGAGAGCCGCGTGCAGCCAGTCGTCGTGGTCTTCGAGGACCTGCACTGGATCGACGGCGAGACGCAGAACGTGCTGGAGAAGCTCATCGAGAGCCTGCCGACGGCACGGATGCTGGTGCTCGTCAACTACCGGCCGGAGTACCAGCACCTCTGGGGCAGCAAGACCTACTACCGGCAGCTGCGACTCGACGCCCTGCCGATGGCGAGCGCCGAGGAACTTCTCGAGGCGCTGCTGGGGCGCGACCCAAGCCTGGCGGCGCTGAACCGACTCCTGATCGAGCGCACGGAAGGGAATCCGTTCTTCCTCGAAGAGAGCGTGCGAACGCTCATCGAAACGAAAGTGCTCGCCGGGGAGTGGGGTGCATATCGACTGACGAGAGCACCGGAGAGCCTTCAGATTCCCCCGACGGCGCAGGCGATCATCGCCGCGCGTATCGATCGCCTGTTGCCGGAGGATAAGCGCCTACTCCAGGCGTCGGCCGTGGTCGGCAAGGATGTGCCCTTTGCGCTGCTCCAGGCGATCGCCGATGACCCGGCCGGCTCCCTTCATGAAGGTCTCGCCCGGCTCCAGGCCGCCGAGTTCCTGTATGAGACCCAGCTGTTCCCGGAAGTTGAATACACCTTCAAGCACGCGCTGACCCACGAAGTGACCTATGGAAGTCTGCTCCGCGATCGACGCTGCGCGCTGCACGCTCGCAGCATCGAGGTGATCGAGACACTCCATTCCGAGCGCCTGGTCGACTATGTCGAGCAGCTGGCCCGCCATGCCGTGGAGGGCGAGATCTGGGACAAGGCGGTCGGCTATTTGGCCGAAGCCGGCACCAAAGCCAAGCGACGATCGGCGTTTCACGAGGCACAGATCGCCTTCGAGCAGGGGCTCGCGGCCCTGAGACATCTCCCGGAAACCCGAGAGACGCGCGCCCATGCCATCGACCTTCTCATCAGCCTGCGCAACGCCCGAATGATGTGCGGAGATCTGGCGACCGGCTATGACTGCCTTCGGGAGGCACACGCTCTCGCCAAGCAACTGGGGGACGAACGGCGGAGCGTGTTCGTCTCCCTCGTTCTCGCCGAGCATTACTGGTTGACGGTTGGCGATCAGGACCGGGCGGTCGAGTTGGGCGAAGAGGCGCATGCCATCGCCGATCGCCTCGGGGATGCCATCCTCAGAAGTGCGGCGGCCGGGAACACAGGCGTAGCGCATTTCTTTCGAGGCGACTATCGTCGGGCACGTGACCTCCTGATGGAGGCCGTCTCGTTCCTCAAGGGCCGCACGGAGGTGTGGCGGGTGGGCGTGGCGGAGTTCCGGTGCGAGACGATCGCCCTCCTCTTCGGCAGGTTCCTCATCCGGACCCTCGCGGAGCTTGGGGAATTTCCGGAGGCTCTCGCAAGAGCAGAGGAAGCGCTGCGGATCGCGGAGTCGACGGACCAGCCGTGGGTTCTAGTGCAGGCCTGTCTCAGTATCGGCTATGTCGGCCTCAGGACTGGCAACCTCGACAGGGCCATCGCGATACTCGAGCGGGGCCTATCGGTCTGCCGTGAGCGGAACCTCGCCAATGTGCTCCTTGTCGCCGCCGACCACCTGGGACTCGCCTACGCTCTCGCCGGGCGCGTCAGCGAGGCCCTGCCGCTTCTGCGGGAATCGGTCGCGCAAGGCGCTGCCCAGGGGATGATGAGCAACCAGACGCGCGCCACAGCCTGGCTGAGCGAGGGATACCTCTGTGCCGGCTTGCTGGACGAAGCGATCCAGGAGGCCGAGCAGGCGCTTCACCTCCAACGCCAGCACAAGGAACGGGGGCACGAAGCATGGACTCTCCGTCTGCTCGGGGAGATCTCCTCCCACCGCGAGCCTGCGATGAACGCCGGGGCGGAAGAATACTATGGTCAGGCGCTGGTGCTCGCCGAAGAGCTCGGGATGCGCCCTCTCATCGCGCACTGCCATCTCGGTCTTGGCACCCTCTATCGGCGCACGGGCAAGCACGAGCAGGCGCGGGAGCATCTCACCATCGCGACGACGATGTACCGCGAGATGGACATGCGGTTCTGGCTGGAGCAGGCGGAGGCGGAGCTGAACGTGTTGAGATGAAGTGTCTCTGGTGTCGCGCGAGCCCCCGCAGACACAAGCTCACGAGTGGGGCGCACACCTCGCTGCTTGCCCACTCGAGCGTCTTCGCCTAGCCTGTCGTCGATCGCTGCGCCGTGGGAGGCAAGGAGAGGTTGATGGGTCGCCGGGCAAAGCCCCCGAAGGGGAAGACGGAAGCCAAGCGCCCGCTTGTCCGCAAGTCGCCGAAGGACGAAGGCTCTAGGGTCCGTGACCTGGAGAAGCGCCTGGCGGAGGCGCAGCAGCGTGAGACCGAAGGGCTAAAGCGCGAGGCGGAGGCTAAGGCGCAGCACGCGGCCACAGCCGAGATCCTTCGCGTCATCAGTCGCTCGCCGGCCGACGTGCAGCCGGTCTTCGAGGCGATCGCTCGTAACGCCGTCAGGCTCTGCGGCGGGGTGCTGGGCGCGGTGTTCCGGTTCGACGGCGAGTTCATGCACGTCGGAGCGCTTCACGGTTACTCGGCGGACGGGGAGGAGGCCACGCGACGGGCCTTTCCGACAAGGCCCGAGCGCCGGATGCTCGCCGGTCGCGCAGTGCTCTCGCGCGCCACCGTCCACGTCCCGGATGTCTTGGCGGATCCCGAATTCGACTACCGGGCACTGGCTGCGACGGCTGACTGGCGCAGCCTGCTGGTGATTCCGATGCTGCGCGGCGGCGAGGTCCTGGGGACGGTCGGCGTGACGAGAGCCCAGGTCGGACCGTTCCGGGATCAAGAGATCGCATTACTCGAAACCTTCGCCGACCAAGCCGTCATCGCCATCGAGAACGTGCGGCTCTTCAAGGAACTGCAGACGCGCAACAGTGAACTGACCACCGCGCTCGACCGCCAGACCGCTACTGCGGACGTGCTCCGGATCATCGCCCAGTCACCAACCGAGTTGCAGCCAGTGTTGGATGCCATTGCGACGGGTGCATTGCGCCTCTGTGCCGCGAGTGACGCCGTAATCGAGCGGCTGGAGGGCGATCGCTTCTACAACGCTGCCCACGCTGGTGCTCAGATGAAGGGGCTGATAGGCCTGCCGCTTCCCCTCACTCGCCATTTCCCCGGCGGACGCGCGATTCTGGATCGTAAGCCGATTAGTATCGATGACATCCAGTTGGTGGCGGAGAGCGAATTCCCCGACACTCTCGAGTTGCTCAAGCTCAACACCATCCACAGCGTCGCGGAGGTCCCCCTGCTGAGCGAGGGTAAGCCGCTAGGCAGTCTCGCGGTCTTGCGGGCCGAGGTGCGCCCCTTCACCGATGCGGAGGTCAGCCTACTCAAGACCTTCGCGGACCAAGCGGTCATCGCCATCGAGAACGTGCGGCTCTTCACCGAACTGCAGGCGAGCAACCGCGAGCTGACCAGGGCGCTGGACACCCAGACCGCCACCAGCGACATCCTGCGCGTCATCAGCCGCTCGCAGACGAATGTCCAACCGGTGTTCGACGCGATCGTCGACAGCGCGATGCGGCTTTTACATGGAATCTCGGGCGCGATATACCGGCTGGACGGCGACGTTCTCCATCTGGTTGCCTATACGTCCACGAACGAGAGAGGCGACGCGGCGTTCCGAGAGCTGTTTCCCCGGCCCATCGCCGAGGCCACGTTTCAGGCTCAGAGTATTCGCGAACGCGTGCCGTACGTGGTCAGTGACGTTGAGAGTGATCCGCGCGCCAACGAGCAGGCGCGACGAGTGTTCAGAGCACGCGGCTACCGGAGCGTCGTGTATGTGCCGTTGTTCAAGGACGGCGCTCCGATCGGCAACATCAGCGTTGCTCGCCAGGAGCCCGGGTCCTTCACCGATGACGAGGTCGCGCTCCTCAAGACCTTCGCTGATCAGGCCGTCATCGCCATCGAGAACGTCCGCTTGTTCAAGGAACTCGAGGCCAGTAACCAGGAGATCGCCGAGAAGAGTCGCCAGATCGAAGTCGCCAGCCAGCACAAGTCGGAGTTTCTGGCGAATATGTCGCACGAGCTGCGGACGCCGCTCAACGCGATCATCGGCTTCTCCGAGGTGCTGTCGGACCGTATGTTCGGCGAGCTGAACGAGAAGCAGGACGAGTATCTGAAGGACATCTATGCGTCGGGCACGCATCTCCTCTCCCTGATCAACGACATTCTCGACCTCTCGAAGATCGAGGCGGGGCGGATGGAACTGGAACTCACGGACTTCCATCTCCCCACGGCACTCGACAACGCGTTGACCCTCGTCCGCGATCGTGCTGGCCGCCGGAACATCACACTACAGATGAGCGTGGATGAGGGGTTCGGCGAGGTTCGAGCGGACGAGCGGAAGATTCGGCAGGTGGTCCTGAACCTGCTGTCGAACGCGATCAAGTTCACGCCGGAGGGTGGGCGGATTGAAGTTGGGGCCGTGCCACGAGACGTCTCTGTGGAGGTCTCAGTCAGCGACACTGGTATCGGCATCGCCCCGGAGGACCAGGATGCGGTGTTCGAGGAGTTCCGGCAAGTCGGGACAGCGGAGAAGAAGGCTGAGGGAACGGGCCTTGGGCTGACTCTCTGCCGGAAGTTCATCGAACTCCACGGCGGAAGAATCTGGGTCACGAGCCAGGTGGGCGTGGGTTCGACGTTCACATTCACGATCCCGGTGCGCTACGGAGGATAGAGTTCGCGGCACGCCAGGCGACCCCAGCGGGAGATGGAGACAACCATGATGGGCACCCTGCAGATCCGGCTCTTCCCGGCGCTCGCCTACATTCTACGACTGGCAGTCGTCGCGGCGATGTTGGGCCTTGGGGTACCTGCGGCCTTCGCGCACGGGGCTTCAGATGCCCCGGCGATTTACCGGCTGAACCCGGGTAGTAGCTTCCAGCAGGGCTGCTTCCCCCCGTGTCTCTGTCCAGTGCTTAGACAGGCCCAGGTCCGTGGAACGTTTGTCCTCGTGCCCACCGGATTCGATGGTCTCTTCCAGACCTTCGACATTGCCGATGTGAATTGGATAACCGCGGTGGGTGATTCGGAACTACGCATTACGGGCTCGGGGACGTACAAGGTCGGCGGTGAGGTCGCCGTGCAGCAGCAGCTGGCATTAGACCTGACGGTCGGCGACGCCCCTGTTCAACACTTCGACAGCGGCCTCGTATCTGGTGGCGGCCAGTTTCCCGACATCAGTGTCACCATCTCGATTCACGGTCAGATCTGTTTCGACACGGTGCTCGGGGTTGATGCCTCACCGGTCCCCGCTGAGCAGATTCACCCTTACGCCCTGCTGCCAGAGAGCACGTTCCAGCAAGGCTGTTTCCCTCCCTGTCTCTGTC
>Ga0070697_100001121_pt1 | contig 20269 bp, 22 predicted proteins | sample KBSK1501metaG_FD_65475 | JGI IMG/M metagenome (GOLD analysis project Ga0070697, IMG submission 65475) | Corn, switchgrass and miscanthus rhizosphere microbial communities from Kellogg Biological Station, Michigan, USA - KBS K1-50-1 metaG | ecosystem: Host-associated > Plants > Roots >... | reverse complement strand
GTTGTAGAGATGGTCAAGGCAGAGGATGGCTCGCCCATATCCTCAACGCGCATTAGAGCCGGTGAAATAGACGGCCGCGGTAGATTGTTAAAACACAAATAGGCATAATCAACAATCTTTAGACCTTTCATACACAACAACTAACACGTTTTACACTTGAAAATTAGGGTGAAAATGCCCTAATTGTTATACATAGGTGTCCTACATAAACAATTTTGTAGTACATGACACGAGCTAAATTCGACCATCCACGCTCAAAAGTCAGGGCCAGAATGGATCATCCTAGCAGCATTGTGACTACTATACCTGAAAAGATAGCACATTCGATGCGACTCCAGGCCGGTGACTCTATTGAATGGATATGGATAACTGAAGGGTTTGAGTCGTATGTAAAGGTCAAGAAGCTGTCGATCTAGGCAAATTAAATACCAGTAAACGATTCCATCAGAGCACATGGAATGGGATCTTCTCAACTGGCAGTCTCTTCTTATTGAGCTCGCGGTTGTAGCCATAGTCTTATACTTACAGATCAGAAATGATGCGGCTATCAACGAAATAATCAAAGGTCGTCGCAAGCAAGAGATCTCAAGACTCGTTTACGGATTAGACATGGCGCAGGCGATGATGGGAACCATTAGAGGTGCAAATAAGGAAGTAGTGGAAAAACTTGACGTCCTTCAAAAAGACCTCTCTTCAGAGCGCGTCACGGAACTAAAGGAGTGGAGCAGAGAAATGCAAAGGATGTCAAATGGCGAGGCAAAACTGGCGAAGTTCGCTATTGATTCTATCACAGACTTGCTTGAGGATTACTCCCTACGTTATAGAATACACGACTACCTCGACTCCCTTAATACAGCTTTTGAAGCGTTTAACCGTTTTGAAATTTCATACAACCATACAGGAATTTCGCCAGACACTAGGGACAGGTTGGCATTACTAAGAGCTGATTTTGATCGGATTGTGGATGACCCGGCCGATATTCAAACTAAACTCATGTCAACATTGAATTCTTTCATGCAAGAGTTTGATAAGAACAAGAAACCCACTTCAAGTCGCATCACATTATTCTTCAAATCGAAGCATGATCGCACTCCACAGAAATCGGCTGGATAGTCGAGTTCAGTACATTGGTAGAAGGGCAAGATGTCTTTCTTAAAATTAGGAAAATCTCCATTTGAAGCTATGCTAATATCCATGAAAGTTTGATGCAATCTCAATGATATTCATTGGTGCAGGAGTGCCAGTGGCCTTTGGAGTTCCAAGTTTGGTAGAAATGACAAAAATAGTGAAGGAGTCACTGCCCACCAGTTCTCCAGAAGCTAATCAATTTGATATGGTTTCAAACGAATTAGCCTCTCAGGGGTTTAGTACGGATATAGAAAATGTTCTCAGTGCGCTTGAAGCGCTCATGGACCCTGGCAGAATTCGGGAAGAAATTGGACCGAAGGTCGCCGCCCTAAGCGGCGGAAAACCATTAGATGTTATCTGCAATATTTCTGAACTTACCTCCCGAATAAAGCAGAAAATTAAGGAACTGTGCACCGATGCTGACTTTGAGAAGGCAAAACAATTCTATCAAATGCTCTTTGAAGCATGTGGGGCTTCCGTAAGGAAACAAGGAGGAATACCGGGCATAGACCTTTTCCAAACTACCTTTGTTACAACTAATTATGATGTTACAATAGAAGAATCATTCGATATTCTTGGGATTGGATATAGTGACGGCTTTGTCTGGGATGACATTAGAAAGCAATTAGTGTTTGCTGCAGCCTGGGGCGCAGGCCGACATTTACTGAAGATGCATGGTTCAGTGGATTATCACCAGAACGAACAAGGGTTGGTGGTTAAGGATCGTGCCAAGGAGAAAATTGGTCGACCCAGAAAAATGCAAGATATTCTAGTTTACCCGGCAGGTGAGAAGAGCATAACAACTTACCCTTATTATGAGCTGTACTACAGGTTCTATGAGGAGCTTAAGAATCAAAGTAGGGTACTGACCTTAGGCTTTTCATTTAGAGATTATGCTATTAGGAATCTATTTGTTGATTGGCTTCGGCGAAGAAGGGACGCGAGGTTGATAAATTATTCTCGCTCTGCAAGAAAGCAACACCAGTTGTTTCCATCTGACGTGAGCGACAGAGTGATTTCGAGGGATAAGAATTTTGTAACCGAAGATTGGCGTCCGGGCTTCACTTCGGATCTGATCGGATAGCCTTGATCACCGGTATTGAATACAGCCGCATTAATTTGATGGCAAACCTGATTCCATCACTGTTGTTTTTGAAGATGCCAAGCCCTTGCAAAAAATCCAGATCATCCTTGTCCAGACGTATGCTTGTACGTATGGTTTTCAGTGCCATAATGTAAAATTAGGGTATGACAGTTGTATGACATTAGACTGAAAAGGTGAAGTTGAATGACGGAAGCAAATGAAATATCAATCGGAGGTCAGAACAAATGGCTAGTACTTTGGAGGAATGCAACAATGTGTACTGAAAGACAAATCAGTCAGTTGAAGAGCTAAAAAAACTTTAAAAGCTTCCGTCAAGTTAGTTCGCTAGCTTCGCTTGGCCATAACACAAGTTCCACCAATAAAGCGCGAGAATCTCGACACCTCACTTGTTCATCGCTTTTTGTCAAAGGAGGGTAATACGATAGAGCTTTACAAGATGGACTGTTTGCGAGGTTTGGAACTTTTCGAAAACAGTCATTTTGATCTTGTTGTAACGTCTCCGCCATACAATCTTGGTGTTTCATATGGTCAATACGATGACAATATTTCAAGAGCTAATTATCTCACGTGGCTTGAAAAAGTGGCATTGAAGATCAAACAGAAGATGAAGGATGAAGGCTCTTTCTTTCTAAACATGGGTGCATCACCAACCAATCCTTGGGGACCATTTGAAGTGGCGATGATGCTTCGGTCTCATTTTCAACTTCAAAATATTATTCATTGGGTAAAATCAATTTACATAGAAAACGAAAGTTACGGCAAAAAACTTGAGATCAACGTAGGTCACTACAAGCCAATAAACGGACGTCGATTTCTTAACGATAGCCACGAATACATCTTTCATTTCACAAAATCTGGAGATGTTCAGCTTGATAGACTGTCTATAGGTGTTCCGTACAAAGATGTCGGTAATATTAGTAGATGGAAAACGGGTGGCAATCGCAAAAGGTGCAGAGGCAACACTTGGTACTTACCTTACAAGACTATTCGTTATCGCGACAAAGAACGTCCACATCCAGCTACATTCCCCGTAGAGTTGGCAGAAAAATGCATTTTGCTTCATGGGATAAATGAAAACACTGTTGTCCTTGATCCTTTCATGGGAATTGGCCATACTAGCGTAGCTTGTAAGAAACTTAATGTCAACTGCGTTGGCTTCGAGATTGACAATGGATATTTTGTAACTAACCGTACGATCCTAAACACTGAATAACATGCAGGGATTCTATGACGTTTGAATAGATGCGCCTACACGTTTGAGCGCCTTGGCGATCGCAGCAAGCCTTCCTTGGAAACCACCCTGTCCGTAATTCAATCCGTATCTGAGGATTCTTTCAATTTCAGTGGGAGTGAGCTCAAGAGTGTTATCATCGGTGAGTTTTTTCTGAAGGCGTCTTAAAAGTGATTGATGACCGCCTTTTCCAACGGCCTCTTTGCGCACGAGCTCAGCTTCGTCATTTGTTAGGGTAATGGTCACATTTCTTGCTTTCGCAAGATCTTGATTTTGCGAATTTACTAGGTCGAGGAATTTAAGCGCTCTTCTCTTGTCAATAACAAGATACCCGTTTGGAGTATTTGGAGATGTCCATCTTATGGAAAATGACAGATCCAAATTCGCAACGCACTGGGCTAAGACTGACGCAGAAACAAGACCTTCATTTCCGATTTGTTCCCTAAGCGCAACCAAATCATCAATATTGCTGCTCGATACCTTTTCAAGCAATTCACATGCTTTAGAAAGTTTTTCTATTTCCTGTGAAGTTGCGCTGCTCTCGCATTCCATCTTGAATGAGCCAGCACCAGTTCTGGCAAGGCTTATTGCAGTCCACTCTCGAGCTGAAGTTGTTGTTTTTTGTTTTATTCTCTTGCCTCTTTTAGAAGCCTTGTTAATTATATGTGCGACTTCAGTAAGGTAATTCTGAAAACTGCTTTGCAATGGAGCAAGGAGTATAAATGGAATTTTCCCCTCGCCAAAATCATCTGAAAGTACGTGGAATCGTAGAACTAGCTGATCTGTCCTCTTGCCTTCTATGTTTAGTAGCTGCCCTTTGATCGATAGATCTTCAGACGGAAAATAGTCTTTAGGAAGATTCTCAGGAGATGTAATCTTAACCTGAATAGGTTCGAACAATGTCTTTGCATCGAATATATAGAACTTATCTTCGGGAAGAGTGAGGGCTTCTCTCAGCGATACTCGATCATCAAGAAGGGCACTGAGCCTGTGCTTTGTGACTTTAAAAGCAACCCATCTTCCGATGGTCGAGCGATCATCGGTTGAATCACACCAACTAAAGAGCCAACTGTTACCTTCCGGCGACTTGGCTTCGATCAATACTGGAGAATCATATTCTATTAGATTATCCTTTACAACAAATCCTTTGAATATCTGCTCTTTTGTTGCAATCCCCTCGATATCATCAAAAGATAGTGTCGTACTCATGCTATCCTATCCTTGATGTCTGTACAGTACGAATTGGCATCTACCCCATCAGGCACCCACCAATCATGATGGGTAAGAAGAGTTCTAGTAGGACTAATGTGAACAACACCATGACCAACAGTGAGATCAATGTAAGCAATGCACTTCCCCCATTTTCTTTGATATTGTTGCGATGCTCGAACTGCCTCATCGTAAGATGCTAGGATAGAAACAGACCTACGTCCACATGCTTCCGTATGTTCTAGGTGAGGCATTTCGCCCAACTGATATTGTGACTTAAAGTGATCGGGATCTGATTTATTCGTATTGCGGACAACCTTGAAGTACATTCCCGGTCTTCCTTCATGTGGTTTAGGAGGACAATCTGCAGGATAATGACTGGGAAACGTATAGCTCATCTGTTCATATCGCCAGACCTAAAGCCAAGTAGGAATCAACAACTCGCTTAATTTATATATAAATAATCCGGTTTGCGGTTTGCGCATCTCCCGCCGGTTACCACAGTTGCAAAACACCCGTCAAGTTACCAGAACTCCTTAGGACAATGTATATAAACATCATGACCCACTCATAAGGTGGCGAACTTCTCCTCTTCTTCCTGATCAAAACAAGAGGGGTCGGCAGCAAGACAAGATATGGCATGGGTGTCAAGGCGATTCAAAACCTGCCTGAAGTTAGCCATGAATTGCCAAGACACACTTTTCTAAATCCTTCTCACTGTTGCCAGTATGTATCTCTGCTTGTTCTCCCTTCGCCTGGGACTCGTCCTCAGTCGCATTGTGCAACAGGGGCAGCGCCATTGGTCATCTGGCAGATGAAGGAAAACCTGACATTCGCTGCACCTTTTCCAGCCCTTTATGTAGGGTGATTCAAACTGTTCGCGTGGTGGTTCTGATTCTTTCATTCTCTTGCATAGTCCATTGCATCCTGTCATGACATCTGTCCTCCCGGAGTGGATGCAATTGGAGGTAGAACATCACGAGCTTGTTCCTGGAGCTTGGTTGCAATCCTTTGCTGGATGAATTCAGTGAAGGCATGTGTTCCGCCCTTTCTTTGCAGAACACCTTTTTCGACTGCCAGGGCAACTGCTTTTTGAACTGTCGTTTTCCTCCGATCAAGCTTCTTTTCAACGAGTGCCGCGGCCTCATCAATGTCAAAACCCTTGTGTTTGAATGTAGTCTTTAGCAGTTGGATTATCTTCTCCTGCATCTCTTCTTTTGAAACATGTTTTCCTCCTTTAGTCAATTTGACAGAACGAACCTTCTCTTGCTTCATAAATATCGGCTTAATATCGAAATGCCGACAAATGTCAAGAAGGCGTTGGAGGTCAAGGAGGCTCCTGACGCTGAAGGTTACAGAAAGCTCGCCCGCTACTTCTACCATGATGGAAAATTGCTGGTTATTTGGCTGGTACGGTTACAATCTTGGCGGGTCGTTGTAGAGACACCGCTTGATTCTTGTCACATCTTGAGAGAAGCTTGATTCGTATAGGGTCCATTAGTCCATACATCCTTTGCTCCAGGGCTAGCGCGTCTTTTGGCTTCAAAACATCCGCATTCAAGGCAGCTGCCAAATAGGCATATTCTAGTAATTCTGAAAAGAACAATTTGCTTACAATGTTTTTGCATTCCTTTGCGATGATCGTAAGGTCGACTGTGCTCAGGCCATACCGCGTAAGTTCTTTCATAGCCCTTTCCTTGACCATTCGTAGCATAGGCTTCTCGTACATGTCAAACTTTAACGATAATTCCTTTGTAATTGGATCTTCCTTGAGCACCATTTCTTTTCCTCCTGCAATGCAACCGGATCGATAGGCGTCATTGAGTGTTGTCTTGACCTTGTGGCCCTGGAAATCTTTGCTGCCTCTATTAATCTTGTACGCAAGTCCCATATTCGAACGGCTAACAAAATCCATGTTTTCTGTCTGACTATTCAGCAAGCCATTGCCCGCATAGTGGTCCCTCGACATCATCCTGGCTTCGAGATCTGGGACATAGATTTCGTGGTTGTCGGGCTCCTGCATAACCATGCCGCATACCAAACAGACGAGTTCCTTTGTTTCAAAGTCTTCTGTAGAATATCTCTTACAATCGTGCTCATTTGTCGCCATGAAGCTGGGATTCTAGAGAGGTTGTATTAAGCATTGTTCTATTACTTTGCTAGGGCAATTTTTACCAGTTCACCGTTGAAGCCGCACGCCACGTTGACTTGCTGCTTGTTCTCCTTGTGACAGTGTTCGCACTTGAACACTATCTCTCTCAAGTATGTAGTGGCATCATCTACGGTTTCAGGCTTTGGACCACCCGTATTCCAGTTCTGGTTCTTGAGTCCATCTGGGACATTGAAACTAGTTCTTTGTGCCACCTTCTTCTTATGCTTCTTGTCCAGATGCTCCAGTTCCTTCTCTATGAGCTGCGTGGCGTATGAATCATTGTAAAACCCACAGTCATGAAGATGCGCTAGAATCTTTGTCTTGCCCTGGTCAACCCGGCCCTTGATTATTGGCTCAATATTAGCATCAACCCATTTTTTAGACATCCTTGGATCCTTGGTCAGACTGGCAGTTAGTTCATAATTTGCTCTTTTGGCTCGCAGCTCGTCAACCGTTGATACATCTTCTCGCCTAATCAAGATCTTGGACGTATCAAACTTGTGTCCATCCTTCAAGATTTCACTGATTACGATTGTTCTATGACGTCCCTGAATGATTTGCCCGTCAAGGTTGGGATCGTCTGAACTGGCCACAATTATGCTCTGTGACTGGTCCCATCCGTTGCTCAACAATGAATCGTACAGCCTACTCCGGAATTCTGGCCTCAAGTCGAGTAAGTCTGCTTCTAAAGCCAGTGGACCGATCTTGAGTTTCTTGAAGAATGGTGGATATAGCTTCTCTACAATTTCGCGTCTCATACCTGAAAATTGCGTAATTTTAATTCTAGTTTGAAGCACATACTGACCGTCATCTTCATTATTTTCACTATCTTTCTAATCGCCTATGTTGCCTGGCTATTTTGGAAGGCATCCCCGGTCAATGACAACTTGGTTTACGCCTTCGTAGCCTATGCAATATTGTCGCTTGTGATGTGGTTCAAGATAAAGCGAACAAAAGGCAAGGCCACGACAAACTCGCTTCCATAATTTTAGAGTACCCAAGCTTCCAGCCTGCGTCAGTTGCAAGTCCTTCTCTAGGGAAGGTGTGACACAGCCCGTCCTCCTTCCCTAGCTTCTTCGATTTTCAAGAATATGGCAAATTTGACAGCCACCGCATTCACAAACCATTGCAGTCGACCTTCCGCAGCGGCTGCACCGGACATACACTTGCTTTAAAATCCCTACAAAAGGGTGATTCTGCACAAAACAAAATTGTCTTGATTTCAAGTGTCTTCAGTCTGATCAAGAAAGTAAGTGGATTTATTTTTCAGATCCGTACATCCTTAGCACCATTTCATCAAGCACCCATTATCTAGGTATGCGAAAACTGAGCATGGGATTGTCCTTGCGTATCAGCGATAATGCTTCTTTGGACTATTTCCATCTTATCGATTCAACATCCCAAGGTTTGGCGAAAGCATTGTTGCTTTGGTAATATTGTGGGTGCTGATCAGAAAGATATTCATACCAATTGTCTGCCTTGAAGAAGACTGGAATGTTGGGATCCAGTTGCTCATCTGCTATGATGGGTTGAGGGCTAAACTCACGATCACTCGTCCACAAAGTGTCAGAAAAGAAATTGACTGCAGTGCCCGCCGTGCCAAATAACAGAAATGACCGCACTTTGGATTTTATGTCGCTGTCTTGCAGATTATTTCCCTCGAGGTCGGATAGAGAACCTCGATAGAGATAAACTAGCGGAACTTTGTTCAGCATCCGACCAATCAAGCTAAGTAGCTCGCCGAATGGTAGCATAAAACTCGCTATGTCTAGAAATCCCCTCAACGAATCAAAAGTATGCATCACTGTGCCAAGTTTTGCTAGGACATCTCCGTAGTCAACCGCTGGGGAATCGCCGCTTGTAAACATAACCACAACTGAATCATTCTTGGCCCAACTTACTCTGTCATCCCATGAAAATCGCCCACCGGAAAACTTCAATTTTAGATGATTCACTCCCGAACTTAAGAGTAAAAATGACGGAATTTGGATAGGCGCTACGTCGATCGGGATATCGATAAACTGAGCATATTGAGTTTGTTTCCTACTATTCGCGTCGAGTGGGTCGATTCCTTCCACGATCACATTTAGCATCAACTGAATCGAATAGTGGTGTGACTGCCTTGCAGAACCATATGAAGCACTTTGATTAACTAAATCGGGTCTTAAAAGAAATGAAAGATCTAATGGAGCAGAATAAGAGATATCAGGCGACGTGCGTTGCCATAACCTACGAGGAGTTCTTACCCATTCTGGCAGACTTGCTACATTGGTGTACTGGTCCGCTACATTGGTCGTCAACACACTCGCGGGGAATGATCGCCGCCGTGCGACGGTTCGTCTTGACACAAATTGTGGTGGGCCCATTTGAGCTGTATGAAACAAGAATGGGGATAGTTGCGCCGGTTGGCCTGTTCTTTCTTCAACTATCTCGCCATTTTCATTTACCGTATAAATCTTGTCCGTAGCGAAATCAATTACCCTCACTTTAAGACTAAAAAATACCGTTGGTATTAACTGATTCATTAATCCATTTGAGGTCAGTGTAGCTAGCTTCTCTTTAATTGCGGCTCCTAATTCTTCTGATTTTGCTATAGGGGGCAACTGGATTAATCCATCTTTCAAATCATCTAAGGCATCCTTTAGGTCGGGATCGGAAGTCACAAATGGCGATGATTTGAGCTCATCAGCTAATTTTGTCAGAGAGGATCTAATGTTAAAGTTAGTTGGGAATAATCCCGTCAAACTCAATTTAAATTCATCCAAAGCCGATGCTAGATTTCTATTCCCTGAGACTAGACTTCCAGCTTTGTCCGTCAGAACTGTTAGCGCGTCACTAAGTTTCTGATTTTCTGTAAATGGCGGCAGTGTCGCTAGCGCATCTTTAAGAACTTTGCTCAATTCGAGTTCTGCAAACAAACTGTTGATATCAAATAGCCCAGGGATACTCGGAATGTAGCCCGGAATGATCTGCAAATCCACCCAATTTCCCGGGTTGACGTGATGGTCGCTTGCTGCTATGCGGGTAGTGGCGAGGATTTGTCGTGCAGCTTCGTCCAAAACTGTGGACATTCCGAATTCAGCCTGTTGCTACACAACAGAATTATATAAGATATATCCCAGATGGCCTACCCAGCCTACTAGGCACGGATATCTTGGCAGGATACAAAATATTTTTTCAAGGTCAAAAGGTCTTCCTTGAAAAGCCCGATTGATGCGTGAGCTTGCCGGATTAATTAGGAACCTAGTTCCGCGACGTTGTCTCATTGCCCAAGCCCTATTGTAGCTGCAAACATCACCTAGTTGACCATGATTATAATCTGATGGCAGGTGCAAAAGTGCCATGCAAGAGGTGCGATTACATGTCGATTCAGAGTTCTGCGCTAACTGTGGCAGAAAATTCTAGCATCAAACCTTTTCAGCAGTTGCAGGACGCTTGATCTTGATCGCTACTACAGAAACGGCAACTACTGCCACTATTGAAACGATAACTATGCCTATTGTAGACCAGTCCATTGGAATTTGCGGTGGGTGGTAGCCGTTATCCGTGACTGTAGCTTCTCCAATCGTCTGTGACGGAGTGTTGGTTGGACCCCCAGGTGACCCAGACCCTTCAGGTATATTTCCGTATTGTGTATTTTGAGCGGACAGTACTCTTTCCTTTGCCAGAATGTTCACTTCGGTGCATGGGTCAATTTCGTATTTGATGCAAAAGTCCTGTTGCTCCTTGGTAACTGATTCACTACCTCCGCCGTAATACTGAGCGCTGGAAGATGCTACCATGGAGGGAATGACCAACATTGATAGCAGGACACCTAATTGATATTTCGTAATTCCTTCGTTCAGGAGTTAATAGTCTTAATTATATAAGTACAGTGTCCATTTCCCTTCTACTAAATCTGATTTAGATTTTTTCGATGCACAGTCTATTTTCTCTCAGGATCAATCGAACCTTTTTTCCTGCCTCAAGCTTCATGCCTTCCCTAACTGCTTTTGGAATTGCAAAACCAACAGAGCTTCCCCACTTGACAAGTGTGACATCAAACTGTGCTGACATCTTATCCTGAACTATATCCATGTCTATATAAGAATACAATATAGTGCTTAATATAGACTCTGTCATAGTGTATGGTAAGATAACCTTAAGTAATGCCCTTACTTGTATCTAGGCTACGATATAGATATGGCAAAAGGCCAAAGTGCCGCATTAGACAGTGGCAAAAAAAAGAATGTGACGGACCTGGGAAAAGTCCTCCACAAAGAGAAAGGAACAACTGAGCAGATTCTGACTGTAAAAGAGGAAATAGTAAGACAGATGGACCAAGCTGAAGACAAGATCAACGATTCTTTTTTTCACAACCACAAAGAGGCGAAGAACAACCATAGGGTTAACATCCGAAGCATATACGCAGAAACTCACTATACACCATTCATTGCAATGGTGGAACAAGGGAATTCCATAACCCTCTATGCAAAGATATTTTTTGAGAAGCCTATGTTCAAAAAGATAGAATTCCTGGCACAGCTCCACGATATGGGCTTCATTGCGTACATGCACCACCTTATCGAAATGGGGTTGGATGCAACGATAAACAATAACGCTCAGGACCTGGGAGAGCACATCAGAAAGCGAATACTTGAAGAGGCGCATGATTTGGGAGAGCAGTCACCTGCATATCGATCTGATGAACTGAAGAATGCATTGGATAAGCAATCCTCCAAGGAATAAATTACGGATTAACAAGATTAGCAAAACAATTCTTGATGAAGCCAAAATCGCCACCTGTCTAATTTTGAACCCTATAATAGCTGCCCTAAGGGGTAAGGGGGGTTTTATACAACTAGATTAAAAAAAGAAAGTTTTGTGCTCAGAACATAACAGTATATGTCAAAACGTTATGGTCTGGGTTCCGCGTTCCGTTCTACTTTTGAGCACAAATGCGTCATTTAGAACAAGATAGGGGTCTATGCCCCTTATTTTGTTCCGTTGTTACCTTGGCTTTCCTGCCTTTCTTTCCATCTCCTGACTGCCATCTTGAGCCTATCCCCTGATGGCAGGCCAGTGGACTTGTCAAGCCAGCCATACTTCTTTGCAAGCTCGACCCAAGTTGAACCGTCTTCATGTAGCTTGTCTGCTTCCTTGAGAACGTCTTCCTGCCTGGCCTTCTCGTCCTTCTTTTTGGATAAGCTCAGTATCTTCTTTTGAATTCCATCCTTGTCCAGGTCTTTCTTTTCAAGATACTGGATTTCGCAGTTAGCATCCATGCTCCAGACATCGTTAGGTCGCTTGTGGTGAAAGTTAGCCATGCCATGGTAGCGCCGCTCAAAGTGGCCGTCAGGGAAAAGGCAGTAAGACTCCCACGGCTTTAGCTTTGGGATAGGAGGCCAATCATCCTCAGCATCAAAGTCTAGGTTCTCTTGGGCGTACGCTTTCTTGTAAGCAATGGCGTCCCACATCCACATATAATGTTCTGGAATCAGATCTTTTGTACTGCGCTTCACGAAAAGAAAATCCCGCTGCTGGGCGATGCTGGCAGCGATGTCACTCGACCTTTGAAAGTCCAAGGCCAAAACTGATCTAAGGTGGCGAGCCTCGCGAATGTAGGTTTGAATTTCTCGCTTGGTGTTGGTTTCCCAATCACCTCTCATCCCTTTCAATCCTGAAGGCGCGATTTGGCCCGCCTCTCGAAAACCAATGCAAAAACAGGTATTCCTGGAGAAGGAGCCGCGCAGTATCAAGAACGGCAATTCCTTTAACATCTTCGCAAGTGTCCGGTAGGCGTCACGCTGGTCACCATAAAAGCCACGATTGAAAATGCATATTCTCTTTTCTCTGTGTGCCAGCTCCACTATTTCTTTAAGGGGCATGTCATCAGTTATTGTCCTGATTAGCGGCTGCCTGTCGGCTTTGCATTTCCATCCGTCTGCTTCCGCCGCATCATGATCAGCGAATGCGACACCGCAGGAGCACAGTGGATCTTTTTGCTTGATGACAGTGGTTTTTGGTAGTATGACGAGCACAGGATAGCCAATGACTCTACCTTCACCTTCTTTCCTGGCAGGATTCTTTGCATATACAATCCGCTCACCTTTTTCATTTTTGTACAGAAAGAGTTTATGACCTTTGGCTAATGGTGTATCCGGATTTACAATCAATCGTCCAAATGCCAGAGCTTTGGTTGTCTTTAGTTCAAACGTGAAATTGTCGCTCTTACAGACGATCGTGTTTTCATCCAACCTCTGGACCATCCAGCCTGTTTCTTCTTTCTCAGAACAGAATCTTTTCTTTAAATACTCTATTAGCTTGCTGCTATCGTCATTTTCAAGATTCTCCCACCTTCCAATAGCCAGGATTTCAGGTACGCACCAATACGCATTTTCGTGGTCGATGGACCCAAACCAGTCAAGGATAACATAGTCATGCCTGTAGTACCACTCTTCGATGAATTCAAGCAAAACTGATTTACCACTGCCACGGCTACCACAGATTCCGTAACTCGGGAATTCTGGCGATAGCAGAAAGACCTTACGTCTGAATGGTCGTTGTTCACTCACTAATGAAAATTGTAATGACGATTTGTCGGCCTGTCACATAGCTGAGGTCCGAACATTTCAAGGGTTAAAGAATAATTAGCTACAAGCTCCAAACAAAATTAGTGTATCTGTGCCCTAATGACAGCTGACCATGGAAAGGCTGAACGGTGAAATTAGAGACAGAGAGAAGGTTATGCGCGGAGTCAAGAAGGTTGACTCTCCAATTCTCAAGGGATACCAGCTCTATCACAACTACTTCAGAGAGCATATGGGCTTGGAAGGTAATCAAACCCCGGCTGAGGCTGCAGGGATTAAGATTAAAGGTCGTAACAAGATTCTTACTCTCATCCAAAATGCGGCTAGCCAAAACTAATCCTGTTGCTGGATAGAGGAATGCTGTCTAAAACCATTCTACACATACCAGAATTTAATAGATAAATCTCCAAAATAGGACATACCTTGGTTCGGGCACAGTACAACAAGATACTAAGAGAGGCATTTGAGAGCTCAATAGAAGTTCTAGGATATTCAGGCAAGACTCTCTTGATTGAAGACCTTGAGAATATCGGTGCATACTCGAAGTACGATGATAGGTATTTGTCATTATGGGAAATAGGCAATGGATTGAAGCATCTCTTTGGGGAAGAGATTGCACAGATGATAATGGAACACGTGATGATCAGAATGGACAAACTGTATAGTTTGCAAGGAGTTTAAGCATCCGCCGCATTTTGACACTTTTGAGGTCAGCCGCGTATTGGACAGCACCCGGTGATGACAAGCTGCGACTGCCCAAAGAAATACTCGTCAAGGATATTGAAATTGACAAGTATTTCATAATCGACGTTTCAAACCGAAAGGAGTTGGAAGAAATGATCACTCGGATAGGGATAGATGGAAAAGAGTTTTTGAAGGAGGTACCCTTAGCCTCTGAAAAAAGCCAATTTTGAAAAAATTAGAGGGGGACGAATACATAATTCGTCGATGTCCCGACTCCTTGTCTCTGGATTTCAATCAGCTTCAGCCCTTTCTTGAGCAGAGCATTCAGTTGGCCTGAGAACCTCAGTGCGAGCTCTAGCGTCTTTTCTTCGCTAGGGTTCTTTGGATCGATGACGGCGTATTGGACTCGCTTGCTTTTGGTAGTCTTGCCTGACTTTTCGTCGTGATACTCCTTATCGACTAGGTGGATCTTCTCGGCCCTTGGTTCTGTCACAAATTGCAGTGTCAGCTTTTCTCCTGATTGCATTTTTATGAACTTGCCCTGCTTCTTTACTTCTGCGTCTATCTCGTCATAGATGTCTGGTTGTTGTGGTTGACTCATTTTTCTATTCTTTTCTCTCTCTTTTCTCTGGCAGCTGTTGGTTGGTTATCGAGCCCCGCGACGTGGACGCCGCTGCCTGAGGGGCCAAGCAAGTCTTTCAGTCCATAAAGGCATTCATGAGGGTCTTCTGTCTCGCTATCAAGTGGTATCCTCTTTCCTGATTCTGAGGTAAAATCAGGGTCAAAGTATATCCATTCACCGCAGTTTTTGCATTTGAGATTGGCGCTGATGCACTGATGCGGCTGATCAGTCTCATAGTCAACCGGTATCATTTTGCCTGAAACTGAGATGACCTTGGCATCAAAGTAAATCTGGCGGCCGCAGTTCATGCATTCAACTAGCCTGACCTCCTCGGTCTGGCACTTGTGTGGATCTCTCGTGAGGTAGTCAAGAGGGATATACTTGCGGCTGGCTGAGAGGTGCTCTATCGAGAAGCATATCTCGTCACCACAATTGCGACAACGGGTCATGTCTGTGTTACCGGCTTCGCAGCCGCTTCATTTTGTGACATTGAAGCCGATAACTGTGATTTGAGTGCTTCAAGTGAAGCTAGGTGAAACTCCGGCTCTGAAACCCGGCAGTGATGCTGGATGCTCTCCACGTTGACATTGAACTCACCAGGGTGAACGGTACAGTAGTAGCCCTGTAGTTTCTTCCTCCATGTCTGTTTGATCAAGGGGCTAAAATCAATTGTTTTGGCAGCCAGTTCAAGAACATTGTTCTGGTTAATACCTTCCTTTACCTCCAAAACCGTCTGTACCGTCTGACCGTCTGTCTCATGTATTTCGGGCGACTGTCTGGAAGCCGCAAAACCGTCTGTCTCATTTTCTGAGTCTCCAGACGGTTCTGGGGAGGGTGGGGCAGTATTATCTAGAATTTTCACCCCCTCCGGAATGACATACATGGCGGCAAACTTGGCAAACTTGGCCGGGTTCAGTCTAAATATGCGCTTGCCCTCGTTGTCCTCGCCCTTCTTGGCTCCGAACCGCTTGAAGACAGAGCCAACCAAGGTCTTGCTGATATCTCCAAACCTGTCCGTATGCATTGACTGCGGCTTGTCCTGTATGTCGGTTCCCTTCAGCAGGTCTTTCAGGGTTGTCCAGACAGTTGCAAACTTTAATTCGTAACCCACTACATCTTTATTTTGACCTGCTTCGGCTATCTCCTTGACTGTGTTGTATACATACGCTTCAAAGTCATCAGCCTTGTCTGACTGCTTTTCAATGACTAGATCCGATAGTGTGGAGAGAATTTCTTCTAGTGCCTTAGGCTCATTCCGAAAGAGCCTGACCAATGGCAGACATAACTCCTCATCCCGGCCATCGATGTTTAATTTGACACTGGGAATTGGTTCGTTAAAGTGCAACAGTCGGTAAGCGAACAATAATTTGCGCAGGTCGACAAGCTTGTCATACTCCGCTTTCAGCTCTACATTAGAGGCTGTAATAACTTGGTCTATCTTCTTTTTTGGAATCCCATAGTAGCTTGTAATTCTGAAGCATCTTGTAAGAAACCCTTTTGCTTTCCATTCAGCCTTTATATCTTCTGCGATTACAATTTTCCACCCAAATGTTTTGAAATATGTTGGCATCGTGTGTACTGCCGAGCTCCCATCGAGTACCCTTGGTATTGTGCCGTTTTGCTTGTACCCCGTCTTGAGAACGACTTGTAATTCTTCGTTATCGGCCAAGTTATTGGCTTCATCAATTAAAATGCAAGCTTGACCGGGTTCAGTTGTTCCCAACGTTCGGAAGACACTAGCTGATGTCGCACTTGCAACAATAACGGCTCTGTAAGCTAACTGGTGTGCCGTTTCCAAAATGGCTCCCTTGCCAGTATTTGGAAGGCCAATCAAGAGTATGTAATGGGTCATTCCAATTCTGTCCTGAAAGTAAGTGAAAACTAGGTCAGCAGCTAACAGATTTACATACGCCGGTTCGGTGTCACAGTAGTCGGCAACGATTACTTTTGCCTTATCATACAGAGATTGTAAAGTCTCTTGCTTTGCTGCCTTAAGATACAATTCTAAGCCCTCCAAACCGGAATATCTGTAAGGCATTGGCTCATCTTCTGCCACCGGCAAAAAGATTCTCTCTGGGTCTGCGATACTGCTTACTACTGTCAGCTTATTCTGTTGAAATGTTACAAAGACTGTGCTGCCACCTAGAATGACAGCCTCAAACAACATCCCGTCTTGTGTGTATTTCATTACAGGGATCTGTTTCTTTTCCTTGACTTCGTCTTTGGGTTCTTTTTTTGCTGCGTCTTTTTCCGCCTGCTTAGCTCGCTGCTCCTCTTCATATGCAAAATATATGTTAGCTAACTTGCACTGTAGGTCTTGTTTTGTTGCTGCAAACTTCCCGTTCAGGGGTGCATACTCTGAGCATGTCTTGATTAATTCCTCATAGGTCTTTTTCTGGTCAGTGGGTTTGAAGGTGACGCAACCGACTGTCTGATCTTCATTGGCAGCATCGGTAATGAAAAGGGTCGACCCATTGAGCTCGATAACAAAAGATGGGCTTGCAGTTGTCAATTTCCTGCTTCACTCCCCAAATTCCGCAAGGATTGCTTTGCGGATTCCTCCTTTTCGTGGCCCTCTCGTTGATGCCGGTCAAAATCACTCCATAACCTTACCGCGCCGAATTCTGCTAGTAACGCTTCTTGAGAGAGGTCATTTTGAATTTGAAAGCAAATAAGACATGAAACATTTTCATGTGATACGGCATCAACAGGTTTATTACAACTTGGCGATATAACATCTTTAGACATGACTACCAACTCCTGCCATTCCAGCGGGATTGTCGGTTGTGGCGGCATGGCTCGGGCCTCGAGAACCAAGGTCATGCCGTTCCTCTTTTTCTTCGATTGCAAAGTCAAACTGTATGAGAGGTCGTGCGTGATCTGAACAAAAGAAGCCAGTGCGATTTGAGAATCTCAATCTTAGCAATTTAGAACCTTGTTTGCTACAATTGAGGCCCGCACAAATCCGATTTTCAGAGTGTTGACTCAACTCTTTCCTTCCTCCTTACAATTCTCAAGAGCATGTTTGCTTATCTTGACGGATGCACGGCAGTACGGACATTGTGCGTAGAAGGGATTTGCCCCTTTATACTGCCAAATGTATGAACACTTGCCACATTGAAGCCTTACTGGTTCTTTGAGGCGATCAACCTGCTGATCTTGGCTTAACATGATGTAGCAAAATTGTCAACCACTCTTTCACTACTTAACCAACTTGTTCCAGTCTAGCGGATGTAAAGGACCTAGTTCCCAGATTTCATCGTGTAAATAGTTTTATGGCATTAGCGAAGATATCGAGTTCATTGTCCTGGCTGAAGGCAATGCACCAACGTCAAATGCGGTATGCAACCTTTCTGGGACGTACAGCCGTTCATGTTCCACTATTCTATAATTGCGTTCATGAGCACACGGCCAAGACCTATGCTTTGATTTTGAAAACTTTGGAGTTCAACAGGGATTCTTTGACTCCAACTGAAATTCGTGCAGAAATCGCCATCGAATGGAAAGATACCAACGGAACTCTTGGTTTTCCCCCTCCTTCAAAATTCTCTGAGAAGACCTATTCAATGCCAAGTGTTGACTCAATTCAGGATTGCATAAATGATATGAAAAAATGGGGATATGTGGTAATTGATACCGATTACCAGCCTGTACGAGTCTTCGATAAACTCAGCCACAAGTACATGCTCACTGCTATTGGCAGAATAGCATCTTTTGCTTTTATCCAGGTTCAAAACAACATTAACAAGTACATTGAAGCGAATAGCGCGTTTCGTGATGTGATTGGTGAATTTCTGATAGAGAATAATATGAGAAATTTATTCCGTCATCTATATGACGAGGTATGTTTCATAGTACTTAGGGACAGGGCGTATCATCAGAAACAAGCTCATGAGCTGTATCCGGATTGTCCAGAAGGGCGGGAGCCACGCAATGATTTTGAATCCTACAGTGACGAAAAGATAACGTCATTTCAAGAGCTTGCGACAAAAGAAGCATTCAAGCGCGTTATGAATGGTATTAAAGGTAACGAGTCTAATGGTGCAGTGAGAAAGGAATTCGATAGGTTCATCTCGATGGCTAAGAACAAGCATCCTAAAGCAAAGAAATTGCTTCTTACTGCTCTAGACTACTTTGATGCAGAGGCTGATCAAAGAAAGGCCGAAAGACAGAAAATGAGAGAAGAGATTCTGAAGGGTCAGAAGAAAGAGCAAAGTGTGACCTTCACAAATCTCGGGTCAAGCGAGTTTTGAAGTGTCAACACCCAACTTAGCATAGATCTCTTGCAAAAGTGAATCTCGTTCAGCTTCCCTTGCTTCTTTGATAGCCGCCGAGACCCGTTTTTCCATTTCCCTCTCCCTCTCTTCCAGCTCATTGACTTTGAATCTGAGTTTGTTGGCTTCATCGATTGTAAGCAGGTTAACGGCCTTCAGATACTCACTAAGCAAGTCAGATTCTTGGGGTCGATCATATACCATATCAAGCTGATCGACCTTCATTTCCTTCCTGCCTTTCTTATGAGAAAGCATGTACTCCCTGTAGGTTGGCTCGACTTTTGCCCTGATCATGTTCGTAGCACAAAACTTCTTGAATCCATGCGCGATTTTGACTTCATGGCGTATAGTGCCAGTCTTAGTGCCGGCATCTAGACATTTAACACGCTGTCTAACGCCTGTTGAGACAAGAATTTCCCCTATGGCGGTCCGAAGTCCCTTGTCAGTAACCACTTTTACATTGGCAACCTGTTCACGATCTCGCCTGTCAAATTCTCCACGCAGTAGTGGTGACATCCCGTCGAGCTTTTCACCATATCTTGTTCTGTATAGAAGGTATCTGTCAATGGCGGCCGCGGCTTCGGGTGTGGTAAAAGTGCAATATTCTTGTTCAGAGTTTTCATAGACCAATACTCGATAGATGCCATGTTCATCTATTTTCTTCAGATGCTTCAACCGAAGGTCAGGCAGAGCCCCAATTCGAAGGCCACCTGAAGCCATCAAGAGGATGGCAGCCTGTTCTCGTGGCTTGGCTAAGGTTAGCATCTTTGCAATCTCTTGATGTGTGTAGCCACGATCCTTCTTCGAACTCGGTTTGCCAATTGTTTTGGTTACAATCTTCCAGGACAGGGGCCTCCGGTTCATTTCGTAAAAGTGCTTGATAGCTGCGACACGTTGTCTGATAGTTGCATATGACAGTACTTTCTGTTTCTGATCTGCTATGAAGTCCATAATATGATCTTCAAGCTTTTCAGTAGGGCCTTTTAGCAACTTTGCCGGGTCTGTCTTTCTTCGGTAATCCATGAAAGTTTTCAACGCCTGGTCGTAATCAACCCTGGATGCATCGGTAGATATGCCACGAATGAAGTTCACGTAAGGCTTGCTTTCATAGTTCAGCGATGCCAATACATGAGAGAATAGTAATGGTTGCTTATATGTTTGTTCATCCCTATACTATAATCAACAATCTTTGATTATCGAACTTTTATCCTGGATTTTCAGCGAATAAGCGTGTATCCGGAAACACCTATTGATCATGCGTCAGGCAAGATAGTATCGGGAGTTAAGAACCTGCG
>Ga0070697_100001120_pt1 | contig 20270 bp, 20 predicted proteins | sample KBSK1501metaG_FD_65475 | JGI IMG/M metagenome (GOLD analysis project Ga0070697, IMG submission 65475) | Corn, switchgrass and miscanthus rhizosphere microbial communities from Kellogg Biological Station, Michigan, USA - KBS K1-50-1 metaG | ecosystem: Host-associated > Plants > Roots >... | reverse complement strand
CGGAGAGAGGTCAGTCCGTCTCTGCGGTTTCTGCTACGAGGAGGCTCGCAAACAGGTCCGACTATTGAGATCCGTCAGGATCCGCGGCGAATTCCCAGTAGAAGCAGCCTCCTAAGCATCAGTACTTCTTTCAAAACTTCCACGGACCACAATCCCAGGATACTGTCTGATCTCGGGCCGGGACGCTGCATGAGAAGCGAAAGGCCAGCTAAGCTTCTGCTCAACAGTTAGAATTGCAAAACGTTATGCCGTCGAGAAGAACGAGTCCCCCGAGTCTGAGAAGCGCTTGCCTTCGTTGCCCAACATTGTCGTTCTCGGTTGCGGAATGGGTGGTTTCACCGTATCCAACCTTGTTTCCAAACAAGTCGGCAGTTCCGCGCTTGTCACGGTTGTAGAGCCGCGGGCCCTACTCCTTTTTCCCCCAGCATTTCAATGGATTGTCTTCGGCTGGCGCCGGCCTGAGAAAATACAACGGGATCCGACAGGTCTCAGCAAGAGAAAAAATGTTCGAGTGGTCCGTGACAAGGTAGAGAAAATCGATATCAAAGGACGAAGAGTCAAGACTCAGTCTCAGACCATAAGCTACGACAAACTAGTAGTCTCCCTAGGGGCCGAGTTCGCCTTCGACCAAGTCCCTGGACTCGAGGCATACAGTCACAACGCGTATTCTATTGAAGGGGCTCTGAAACTTAGAGGGGCTGTCGACAACTTTAGCGGTGGCACCATCGCGATAGGGATATCACGGCTTCCGATAAAATGTCCGCCTGCTCCCTACGAGCTGGCTTTGCTTTTGGAGGAATATTTTCGGCGAGCAAAGGCAAAAACTGAGATTCAATTCTTCACTCCTGAACCCCACCCGGTTCCCGCGGCGGGAAACGTAATTGGCAAACAAGTCGAGAGACTCTTGAACAGTCGAGGAATCAAATATCTGCCGAAGGCGAAACTGGCTAAGGTTAATGATGATAGGGTTGTCTTCGAGAATGGCTCCGAGTTGAAGTACGACATGTTAGTCACGACTCCGCCACATCGTGCGTCTCAAGTCGTAAGGGATGCAGGTATGACAGACGAGTCTGGTTGGATTCCGGTAAATCCCCATAACCTCGCGACTCGGCACGAGGACGTATTCGCCATAGGCGACATCACTTCAATTGAGACTCCTCATGGGCATGCGCCGTACCTACCGAAAGCAGGGGTCTTCGCACAGGGCCAGGCCGAGGTTGTCGCCAACAATCTAGCGGTATCGATAACCAAGAAGGGGGAGATGCGGAAGTGGAGCGGTGAGGGCTCCTGCTATTTGCAAGTTGCAAAGTCCGAGAGTGCTTTCCTCAAGGGAGCCTTCCTTTCTAATCCTCCCCGGCTGGAGTTTCATCCCCCTCGCAGGAAATGGTTCCTCGAGAAGCTGAGACTCGAGAAGGAATGGTTGGAGCTAAAGTGAGACCCTGGATATTCAGCTTCTCTGACTAGCTCCTTCCGAACTTGCCCAATCTGGAAGCCGCCATTTCGATAGTGTGAGGCATCTTGGAGAAGGAGAAGCGCAGCTTGAGTCTGCCCTTGGATGCGAGATGATAGAAGCTCGAACCCGGTACAGCGCCTACTCCTATCTTTCTTATCAGATATTCCGCTAGTTTCCTATCGTCTTTGAAGCCCGTTCGTCTAATGTCTGTCCAGATGTAGTAGGCTCCTTCCGGGACAGTGCAGGCGAAAGAAGCGTTCTCCAATGTCTCCAATAGCAATTTTCGGCTCTTCGCGTACAGGTTTCGAAGGTCCCGATAGTAGGAGAGCGGGAGTTTCAGAGCGGCTATGCACGCTTCCTGCAGAGGCGTGGGGGCGCAGACCGTTAGAAAATCGTGAACCTTCCTCACTGCGAGCGTAAGTTTCTTGGGCGCGACTACGTATCCTACTCGCCAGCCGGTTGCACTGTAGGTTTTTGAAAATCCAGAGATTGTCATCGTACGAGTGTCCATGCCGTCTAGACTTGCGATGCTGATGTGCTTCCTGTCGTCGTAGAGAATGTGTTCATAGATCTCGTCAGTGATCGCAAACGCATCATAGTCTACGCAGAGGTCTCGAATGAGCTCTAGCTCGTGACGAGTAAAGACCCTGCCCGTCGGGTTGTGAGGAGTGTTGACGATGACCGCTTTGGTCTTTCTGGAGAAGGCTTCTTTCAACTTCTCTTCTTCGATCTTGAAGCCGGTCTCTTCGAGAGCAACGTACTTGCACTTCGCCCCTGAGAGAATCGAGTCCGGACCATAGTTTTCGTAGAAAGGCTCGAAGATTACGACCTCTTCACTTGGGTTTAGAAGAGCGAGAAGAGATGCGATCATGCCCTCAGTGGTTCCGCATGTTACGGTAACATTGTCATTCGCATTGCACGGGACGTGATTGTAAGTTGCCATTTTGTTAGCGATGGCCTGTCTGAGACGAGGAACACCGTGCGTAGTTGAGTACTGATTTTGGCCGTCGTGGATAGCTTTCGAAGCCGCACTCTTCACTCGGTCGGGAGGATCAAAGTCGGGAAATCCTTGCGCTAGGTTGATCGCGTTATAGGCTTGGCATAGCCTAGTCATTTCTCGGATTACGGATTCAGTGAAGCCCTCAGCTCTATGGGACGGTCCCTTTCTCATGAACTACAACGAGAAAATGAGGCCTAGTAAGGGTTCTTCTATTTGTCTGATACAAAGTAGGTGGGGTCTAAAGGTTCTGAGGTTCTGATAATTCTTCGGGGTATTGAGCAACACCCTTCTGATTATCTTGCTCTCATCGACTCTGGGGATTACCGTCGTCGTCGGATTCCCCTTCATTGCTTCACCTGAGAGCCCTTGCGCCTCAGAAGCACGTAGCTTCGTCTTGGCCTCGAACGGTCGAACCTCAACCGCCCGCTTACGAGCAATTACACTCGGGAGCTTGACAATTGCCAATACGGATTTTACGCTTGTCAGGCAACTTCTCATCCTATGATCACACCCGTGGGAGTATGGTTGTCAACATCCTCACACGTCCTTGTACGAGCGTTCATCCGACGACCACGTACATGTGATTCTAAACGGAGAAATAAGCGATACCGGAGTGAAGATAATCCATATCCCGAAGAGTTATCAGAACCGGTCTAAATAAAGCCCAGTCAGCTCCGAGATGAGTCGTTACAATGCCTTACTGTTCCGTCTTCTTGTACCGAGTTCCGAGAAGAAAAGCAGAGGCCTTTGCACATGCGTTGAAACCGATCATGAAGCTGTTCGAAGACGCGGGATGCCTGTCCGATGAGCTTCTTCGTCCGAGAGACATGACGGCCAAGTTCGGTGGTGCTAGCCTTCCCTTGGCGGTTGAGCTTGCCAGTGATGAAGAACTCTGGATCGAGATCGCCAAATTCAGGGACGCGTCCCATATGAGGGATGTTCACTTTCAAGTAGCTAAGAATCCCGATCTCGAGAAGCTTCACTCCAGATTCGATCTCCTCATCTCCGGGAAGCAGGTCTATCATGCGGAGTTCGAATCTCTGCGTCCCCAGCCATAGTCTCGGTATGGGAATCATAAGCGCGCTCGGAACACTTCCCATTTTCCTGTCGCACTCGAAGTGTCGGTAACACTACTCTGAAACCTAAGATTCTGCGAATGTTTGGATGACATACATGGCAATAGCCGGAAAGAAGAGTCACGCTGCAAAGCGACCGGTCAAGTCGAAGAAAGCCCTAGGCAAGGTGAGAACGAAGAGGCCGACCAGTCATACGAAAGCATCACCAAGGGCCTCAAGCGGAAAGACAATTTCAAGGACACCTAGTCAGCAGACTAGTGATGCCACCTACATTTTCGAGTGCACCCGATCCGGATGTGGGTATCGAATCCCACGCGAAGAAAAAGCTGAACAGGGGTCGCTCCGCTTGGATCTCAAATGTCCCAAGTGTCATAACAGGGAATTCAAGTGCCTAGGCAAGGGCGATCTTCCAGCAAGTTTCGAATTGCCCGTGCCCACAACGAACATCGACTTCGACAGCATACGACCGGTAGACCTCGGATCTAACTAGATTTTCCCAGTTCAACGATCGGACATTCTAGTTGAGGAGACGAAGAATCTCTTCTTCTCCCCTATTCTTCGAATAGGAAAAATATCCAGACGAAGACTTAACAGAACCTTTCCTGCTTCAACAATCAATGACCGTTAGTGAACTTTCTCCTGAAAAACTGAGATTGGAGTGTCCGCCCGGCCAGGTCGGATGCGAGACCAGTGCAGAGCTTGGTCCTGTGGATGGCATAATCGGGCAAGATCGTGCCCTGAAAGCTTTGAAGTTCGGAGTCGAGATGAAGGGTAAGGGCTTCAATGTTTACGTTGCAGGCCCACCGATTACTGGGAAGAGACCTGCCGCCCGGAGCTTCCTAGAGAGTATAGCGAAAACTCGTCCCGTTCCTCCTGACTGGGTCTACGTGAACAATTTTCAGAACCCGTACGAGCCGAAGGCACTAAAACTTCCCCCCGGCAAGGCTAAGGTATTCCAGAAAGACCTCAAGACTCTTGTTGACCAGGCGAAGAGGGCCGTTCCTGCGGCGCTACAGAACGACGAGTTCGTTTCAAGAGGGAATAGCATTACGAAGAAGGCGGTCGCCGAGAGAAACGCGATTCTCAGTGATCTGAACAAGCAAGCGGAGGTCCACGGATACGCGGTCCGAATGACCCAGCTGGGCATCACAATTATCCCCGTTGTTGATGGCAAGACGGTGAGTCAGGAAGAATTCGATTCTCTTCCGGCCCGCGTGAAGAAGAAATACGATCAGAGCAGAGACACCGTCCGAGCTGCCCTTGACAAGGCAGGGAAGGAAGTCAATGATCTGGATGCTAGGACCCTAGAGGAGCTGAAAAAACTCAGAGACGACTCGGTGCGTTACGCGATTGGCGGGCTCATCGCCAATCTCGTCTCTCGTTACGAGGGCATGCCCGACGTTGTTCAGCATCTCAACGAACTAAGAGACGACATCATGGAGAATACAGAGCTGTTCACCCCTGGCGCTGAGGAGAAACCGGACGCGGAACAACAGAGCAGTCCTTTGGAGAAGAATCTGCCCGAGTTCCTCTTTCGTCGATATGACGTGAACGTCATCGTGGACAATTCGGAATCGAAAGGGGCTCCGGTAATATCGGAGGACAATCCTACGGTAACTAATCTGCTAGGCAAGTTCGAGAACGAGTCACGATTCGGAGCTATCACAACAGACTTCACCCTGATCAAGGGAGGCTCGATACATCGAGCTAACGGAGGCTACCTCATCCTCGGGGCCATTGAGCTGCTCAAGAATCAGTTCTCCTACGACGGTTTGAAGAGAGTTCTACAAAGCGGAAGTATATTGATTGAGGAGACTGGGCAGAGGCTCGGAGTTGCCAGCACCAAGACTCTGGTCCCTCAGCCAATACCGTTGAACGTGAAGATAATACTCGTCGGAGATCATGAGATCTACCAGGCGCTGTACACACAGGATCCCGACTTTGGGATCCTATTCAAAGTCAAAGCTCACTTTGATGACTCCATCGAAAGGAATGACCAGAACCAGAAAACATACGGCAGCTTCGTTCACTCTCTCTGCGAAAGAGAAGGGCTCAACCACTTGGAGGCTCCAGCCCTAGCCAAGGTTGTGGAGTACGGGTCCCGGTTGGCTGAAGATCAGACAAAACTGTCGACGAAGTTCCCCGAGATAGCCGATCTGGTTAGAGAAGCAAACTTCTACGCAGCACAAGACGAAGCCAAACTGGTCAAAGATGTTCACATCAAGAAAGCTCTCGAGGAGAAGGTCTACCGTTCCAATCTGCTCGACGAGAAAGTAAAGGAGATGATTGAGCGAGGAATCATCCTCATAGACACTTCAGGAACACAGGTGGGACAGGTAAACGGCCTCTCGGTAATAGGCCTCGGGGATTTCGACTTCGGCCAGCCCTCCCGAATCACCGCTAGCCTAGGGTTGGGGAGGAGGGGAATAATCGATATCGAGCGCGAGTCTAGGATGGGAGGACAGACACACACCAAGGGTGTCCTCATCATTTCAGGCTATCTCGAAAACAAATATGCTCACGACAAACCATTGAGTCTCTCATGCAGACTTGTCTTCGAACAGAGCTACGGTGGCGTAGACGGCGATAGTGCGTCCAGCACTGAACTATATGCGATACTCTCGGCCCTGTCGGAACTGCCCATCAGACAGAATCTTGCGGTAACTGGCTCAGTCAATCAGAAGGGTGTAGTCCAGGCAATTGGCGGCGTGAACGAGAAGATAGAAGGTTTCTACAAGACCTGCAAGGCCAAGGGACTGAAAGGTGACGAGGGGGTTATGATTCCTAGAAGCAACGTCCAGCACCTAATGCTAAACGAGGAAGTTGTTGATGCCGTCAAACAGGGCAGATTCCACATCTATCCCGTCGGTACGATTGACGAAGGTATAGAGGTTCTGACTGGTGTGGGCGCGGGTCAGTTGAGGACCGATGGAACCTACGAGCCCGGCACGGTCCACTATAGAGTCAACAAGCGTCTCGCCGAGATGAATCAGAGAATGGCCGCCTTATGGGGTCCCTCAAGATTGGAGGAAGAAGCTCCAATATCTGAGGTCGAGGCTCTGGCAGAGACTCGGCCAAAACAATAGGCCGAGCCACCTGTTACGGTTTGATGGTTCTCCGGACCAACAGATGGTGAGGTCCCATTGGACCGACTACTTTGAAATTCTCTCGCTCGAACATGGATTCTGTTCCGAACCAGAACCAGTTGGACCATTTCGACCATGCCTTGGCTGACTTGTGCGTTACCGGATACGCTTCGACTACTCCTCCACCTTGTTCCTTGATCGAGTCTAGCGTAGCCTTCAGGGCGAGATTTGCAACGCCTTTCTTTCGATAGTCTCTGTCGACAAAGAAACAGGTGATGCGCCAAAGCTTCTCCGGCCCAACGGACAGATCAAGTCGTTTGTAATTTCTACCATTGTCGATTCGCGGGAACTCTTGCTTCAATCCGTACGCGCACCATCCGATAGGATTCCCGCGATCGTAGAGAAGAACTCCATGAGAACGGTCTTGGTCAACCAGCGACTTCTTGTCACGTTTGTTCTTTGCTCGCCTTTCGGTAGGTGTCAGCGCTTTCATCGTTCCACTTATGGGGCGCTGGTAGTACATGCACCAGCAACCTCCAACTCCTCCGTGTTTGGAGAACAGTCGCTCGAAGTCCGGCCAGGTAGCGCGGCTTAACTCTCTAGTGCTGTAGTTTGGTTCGCCCGGCAATGGAACCTCGTACAGTTGCGATGCCTTCTCGAGAAATAACTTCTCTGCCGGCGAGCGCTGACTTGTCCACGCGACTCCGATGATCGTTCGGGTCGCGCTGTGAGGTTTAAGAAGGGCGAACTCATCACCGCTTCGCTGGTTTCTAATGGAAGCAGCAACAACCACAACCCGACCTCAACCGCGAGAATCTGCGCTAGTGCACTTCGAGATACCTGCCAACGAGCCGGAGAAGACAGCACACTTCTACGAGCAACTCTTCAGCTGGAAGATTGCCAAGGTCCCGATGGGACCAATGGACTACTGGCTCATATCTCACAAAGACGCCGGTGAGAACGAGACCATGGGCGGACTCTACAAGAAGACCATGGGCGAAACCGGATTCCTCAACCATTTCAGCGTAGTCAACATCGACCAATCTCTAGCCAAGGCCACGAACCTCGGAGCGAAGGTTGTCAAAGGCAAGGAAGAGATCCCGAACATCGGATGGTTCGCGATCCTCCAAGACCCAGACAACAACGCCTTCGCCCTGTTCCAGGCCTCAGGCAGAATGTAGACGAATACTCGCGTACACTTCCACTCCCTTCTTTTTCTTCATTCTGTAGCGGAGGGACTGGCGTTTACTCCGCTCGTTCTATGGGACGGTTAGTGAGCTAGGACTAGTTTCTCGAATGAAAGCTCTCGGGAGAGGTTTGACAGATTGACGGGGGAAGAGCCATCTGGCTTGGCAACCATCTGGCTTGACGGCGGGACTTCTAGATAGTTTGGTATGCGTGCCTTTATTCGCTCCTCATATGTTGGAACGGTCTCGTTCTGGTAGAAAACGCCGATGGGGATCTTGTCGCCCCACTCTCTTGACTTTGCGATTATCTGGGACATTTTCTTCTCGACGTCATCTTCGCTCATCATTGGCGTAATTCTTCCGTCATAACCGGTGGGCTCCAGCTCGTAAGGACGCGGCGTCGGTTTTTTCGTTGCTGGATCAATTCGGTCTTCCCCGCCGTACCATTCCTTCGTGTTGATGTCGTTGTATGTAGGACACGGTTGCAGTATGTCGACTAGCGCGAAGCCTTTGTGGGCGACCGCTTTCTTGATCGTCTCTTTGAGATGTTTAGTGTTGTATGCGTAGGTCCTTGCTATGAAGGTGAAGCCTGCCGCAAGCGCCAGCATCATGGGATCGACGTTTGTGTTGATGTTTGGCATGGGCAGGGACTTTGTCTGCATTCCAAGATGGAGCGTGGGCGAGGCTTGTCCCTTGGTTAGTCCATAGACGCCGTTGTCGTGTATGATGTATGTCATGTCTATGTTTCTTCTTCCGGCATGGACAAAGTGGCCTACTCCGATGCCTAGACCGTCACCGTCGCCTCCAATGGCAATGACTTCCAGGTCCGGGTTTGCCAGCTTTGCACCCTGCGCAAAAGGAAGCACTCTACCGTGTAGAGTGTGGACTCCGGTTGCGTTGGTGAAGTGTACGATCTTGCCAGAACATCCGATTCCTGAGAAGAGGACTAGCTTGTTGATGTCGATCGGCAGTTCTGTCAGTGCCATTTTCAGTCCGGCTTCTATTCCGAAGTCTCCGCAGCCGGGACACCAGTCGTTGTGAACGTCTGTTCTGAGGTCGCTGAGTCTAAGCACCATGAGTCAAAACTATCCTTCTGTTTTGTGATGGATTCGAGATTATCTGTCTGACGCTCTGGTAGATCTCGTCTTGGGACATGGGTCTGCCGTTGAACTTGAGAATCTTGTTCTTGATGTCTATCATCGTCTTCTCAGCTATGACCGCAGCCATCTGACCGGAATAGTTCTGCTCGATATCAATCACGAGGTTAGCTGCCGCCAGTTTTTCCCTTACGCTCTCTGTTGGGAAGGGGCTAGCGAGTCGTATTTGTAAGAATTCGACACCGATTCCATCTTTGTCAAGCAGTCGCATAGCGTCCAAGATAGGTCCCTTCGTAGAGCCCCAGCTCACAAGGGATGCGTCAGCTTGTTTCTTACCCGAGCGGAAGAAGTTGAACTTCTCCTCTTCAGGAATCTCGTGAGCCGCTGTTTCCAACTTTGTCATTCTCTTGTCCATCATCTTGATTCTATTGTCAGGATCCTCCTCGATATGTCCCATCGTATCGTGTTCGTCTCCACTGTTCCAGAAACGATATCCAGGCATTCCTAACACCGCCCTTGGCGAGACGCCATCGTCGGAAAATGCGAACCTGTGATATTCACCGTTGTTCTCTGATGATTGGCCATTGTTGATCAGTTTGCCTCTCTGAATTGGGACTAGGTCCGAGCGGAGCTGAGGAATTGTAGCGCTACTATTTGCGAGGGACTTGTCGATAAGATGAATTGCTGGCATTTGGAATCGTTCCGCATAGTTGAAGATTCTAGTCGCGTCGTAGAAGCATTCTTCGAGGTCGCCTGAACATAGTACGATTCGAGGGAATTCGCCATGGGAGGCGGACAAGACGAATTTCAAATCTCCCTGCTCGTGACGAGTTGGCTGGCCTGTCGAGGGACCTCCACGAGAATATTGCGTTATCACTACGGGGACTTCGTTGATGCCTGCCCATCCGAGACCTTCGACCATTAGCGAGAACCCGGGTCCGGACGTTGACGTCGCGGCCCTAGCTCCTGTCAGAGCTGCACCGGTCGCCATGGTGATTGCTGCTATCTCGTCTTCAGTCTGGGTTACTAGGATTGATCCTTTCTTTCCTTGTTGGCTACCGTCGAGGAGATCGAAGTTTTCATGTGATTCGATGAACTCGCTCTCGTCTGCTGCTGGAGTGATGGGATAGTAGGTTTGTACGCGGCAGCCTCCCACTATCTTGCCGAGTGCTACGGCCTCGTTGCCCATTAGCAACAGTCTGGACTGATTTGGGACTGGTCTGAGTTGATAGGGGAAGGGCTGCGATGTTGTGCCTTTCGCGATATCATAGGCCATTTTGGCTCCGATCTCGTTCATCCCGATGACCTTCTTCTTTGAGCCGAATGTCCGCTCAAGTGATTGGTCTAGGTAGTTGATGTCAAAACCTAGGAGAGCGAGGGAGGCTGAGACTGAGAGGACGTTGATGATTCGGGAGACCTTGCTTAGCTGGTGCTCGCCTATCTGATCGGCGGTCTTCGCGATGATGTCATTATAAGGTATCGGGTAGAGGCTGACGTTCCTACGTTTCGCCTCGTCGAGAATTCCTGCAACGTTCGTTGTGAGGTTCTGTTTTGCAAGTCTTGCTTTGATTCGAAGTACGACGGGGTTCTCAATCGTGTCTACCTTGTCGATCTCGATGGCGCTGAATCCGGGGTCGTAGAGGATTCCGCCCCCTGGGCTGACTTCATCAGCGTGTCTTATCAGTGTCTCCGCATCGAACGTTGATAGAAGGTTCACATTGTTTACGTGGGAACGGATTCTCTCGCTATTCACTCGGACCTCAAAATAACTGTGGGGTCCTTTGATGCTAGAATAGTACTCTCGCAGCCCGAAAGTCCAGAGACCGCCGAGTGCGCAGGCGCCTGCAAAGATATTTGCAGAAGAGTCGACTCCACTGCCTTGCGGGCCACCCGTCATCCATGATAAGTCGTTGACTTTTGAGGGGATGCTGCTCGTCGCCTAGCCCCCGGTCGCCCTTCCGAGCCCTACGGCGCAGTCGCAATCGCTACTTTCGCTGCAGTATGGACAGGCGCACTCACATTCGTCTATTACAGCTTCACAATTCGGGCACATGTATGGTTCTATTTCGTCCAGCACGACTATCGCGGTAAAAAAGTGCTAGTCTTCTCAATAAGCCTTTACGGAGGAGACTGAGTCGACGGCCCATGTCTGGGTGGAGTCAGTTATTATCCGTTCAAATCGTAATTCTTAGGGCGACAGATTTGTCCTCCCCAATCCGTTTTTCTCAGATAACTTCGATATTCTCCTCATTGAATCCTAGTTTGACGAGTTCATTCTTTGCCTTGGTTCGTTGTTCTCCATGCAGGACAATTCGCCCCCCTTCTACATCTCCCCCCGTGCCAAGAGACTCCTTCAGCTGACGTGCAAGTTCCTTCAGCCCCGATTCGTCCTTTGTAGGCCTATGAGGCTCTATGATGGTCACTTCTCTCCCAGAGTGGTGATGGGTCTCTAGCCTTACGACGAAGTGCTCGGACTCCTTGTCGATATGCTTCAGTATGTCTTCGAATGTTAGATCTTCGCTACTCATCTGATCCTTCTCCTAAGCCTCAACCATCTGATGTGAGTGTCCGATTGTGTGATGATAATGTTCTGGTGGCATGAAAGACTGGAACGCTCTGTCCACCACTTCGCTTAGCGCCGGATGAATGTGCATCATGTCCCTTATCGGCCTGTAAGTCCGTTCGGGCGTGTACATTAATGGGATTATCTCGTGTATCAGTGTCGAGGCTTCGGGGCCGATGATGTGGGCGCCTAAGATTCTCTCGGTGTCTGCTTCTACAATTACCTTGACGAAATAGTCCTTGACATTCAGCGCCTCTCCTTTAGCAGTGTCCTCGTACTTGTGGTGGCCTATGAGCACATTGTCCGTTCCATACTCTGCTATGGCTTCTTGTTCTTTCAATCCGACCCCGGCAATCTCGGGATAAGTGAAGATGGCATGTGGGACCGCGTGATAGTCTACCTTGACCTTTCTCTTTAGTATCGCGTTGTAGTAGACTATAGCCGACTCGTAGTTTGCAACATGTTTGAAGAGATACTTGCCGTCGGCATCTCCGAGCGCCCAAATGCCCGGCTGAGAAGTCTCTAGATATTCGTCGACAGCTATCCATCCATCGGGGGTTGTCTTTATCCCAGACTTTTCGGGATGAAGAATATCAGTTATTGGACCTCGTCCGCTTGCAATCATTATCTCCCGCGCCGAAATGGTAAGAGTCTTTCCTGTCTTCCGATCCAACGCGTCCAGCTCTTTCAAGCCAGAGGAGGTCTCTCGCACTTCTTTGACCTCATGGTTTGTCATGATGTTGATGTGTCGACCTAGTACTTTCTTTGCGAGTTCGGAGACTTCGGGCTCTTCTTCCGGGACGAACTGAGGGTTTCTGCCGATAATCGTGACTTTAGACCCCATGCACGCGAAGAAGTGGCCGAATTCTGCTGCGATGTATCCGGCTCCTACGATCGCGATGCTTTCGGGTAGTTGTTTCATTTTGAAAGCTGTGTCGCTCGTGTGGTAGCTGATCTTGTCGATGCCTTTGACGGGTGGGATGATGGTTTTGGAGCCAATACAGAGGAAGATCATTCGCGACTTGATCTCGGTCCCGCTGACCTTCATTGTGTAGGGTGCTATGAATTCTGCTGGTGCGTGGTAGTAGTCAATGTTTTTGGAATTTGATAGTCCTTCTCTAATCTGGTCGATGTCTTGATTGATCAGCCTCCGCATTCTTTCCATTACAAATTCGAAACTGATCTTCTTGATCTGGGTGTCAATGCCTAGGTCTCGTGCCTCTTCGATCTTTCTGACGAGCTCTGCGGGATAGAGCAGGATTTTGGATGGTATGCATCCGCGGGTTAGGCAGATTCCGCCGGGCTCGTCCTTGTCGATGACTGCGATACGAATTTTAGGATTCTCCTGAATCAAAGGATCGACGATGTTCATGGCGGATCCACTGCCGATAATTATTAGGTCGTACTCTTTCATAGCCGCGAAGTTGAGCTTCGGTGCAAATAAGCATGAAGCCATGCTGGTGCAGAATGTCGAGTGGAATAGACATCTGATTAGGGGATCGATGGAAACGCTAATTTCTGGGAACTCCAGTATCTTTAGATTAATGCGTTGTACAATCTGCAAGGAGAAAATGTCACGCAACACGTTTAGATGGTGGAGACAATCGCACTATCAATCATACCATGCAGATCATGCAAGGGCCGTCGGGCGTTGGTACAGAAACTTCTTTGCCCGGCTCGGACTCTTCTTGGTAGCGCTCCTTCTGACCCAGTATCTTTGGCTTAGCTATGGGGGCTTGTACGCCACAATAATGGTGGTTACGATTCTATCTTTCATCGCATTTTGTGTCTATGAAGTAGATCTTCTCTTCCGTAGAATTTCTCGGCATTACGTGAGTGATTGGAAGGATCAGCATCCTTCACAGTAGCTCATTTATCCTCTCAATAAGACTGGCAAACAATCTACTAGTGGTCACGGGCTTTGGATAATATCACGCTTGCTCTGAACCTATCGGGAACCTTCGCCTTCGGGCTCAGCGGTGGGATACTAGCGGTAAAGAAACGGATGGACCTCTTCGGAGTACTAGTTCTCAGCGTGGCAACAGGTCTTGGCGGAGGAATCATGAGAGATCTCATTCTCGGACATACGCCACCAGCGACGATAACCGATTGGCGTTATCTGGCCACGGCCGCTCTAGCGGGAATCGTTGTCCTCTTATGGTACAACAGAATCGCGAATCATGGGACGTTCGTAACTACCTTCGACGCCGTTGGACTCAGCGTCTTCACAGTCACCGGGACAGTTATCGCGCTCGATGCTAGCCTGGGTCCTGCTCCTGCGGCCTTGCTGGGCATGCTCACTGGCGTGGGAGGTGGCGTGCTGAGAGATGTATTGGCCGCTGAAGTTCCGTTGATCTTTCGAAGCGAAGTCTATGCTGTCGCTTCGATGCTAGGAGCAGTAATAATCATAATTGCTAGCCAAGCCGGGATTTCCGAGATTCCAGCAGAGATTCTTGCAGCCCTTGCGACCTTCATTCTGCGGACGGTGAGTGTTCAGAGAAGATGGAAGATTCCGGTTGCGAGACCGAAAATAGAAACTCGATGATACGGACTTGTCCATACTTGCCTGTTCAGAGTCGATAATTGTCATGTGCTCCGACTGTTGCGGTTTGCTCATGCAATAACGGTCTTCACGTCTGAGCATTCGAGGAATCTGCCGAGGTCTGAGGCTTCCTCCTTTATCCGCGAAGAGACGCCGCTCGAGATTCTGGAGAAGGGTGCAACGCGAACAGCGAGGACGCCCTTGTTCTGATCGTGGGACCAGATGCCTTGGGCTCTGCCATCCACTAGGAGGACCGGGGAGACCCATCCTTGATCGCGATAGATCCTTTTGTGGTTTCTTTGATCTACTATGTTTCTGTGAGACTTGTGTCCTAGGAGGAAGGAGTCGAAGTAGGGTAGAAGGCGTACGACTGGCTCGTCAAGCTCCGCCTTTTCTAGATCTGGTAGATCCGGTTGAAGGATACTGGCTTTCCAGCCTTCAACGTCAACATGGACAAGGTTCTCCGCTTCGCTTTGCCAGATCGGCTTTGCGTCACGCACATACATTCCAGCCCACAATGCAAAGTCCTGTAATGTTGTGGGTCCAAAGGCTCTGAGATAGTTGACGAGAAGCTCTCGCTCGGCCTTTTCAACTGGCATGTCCTTCCAGTCTGGGATCCACTTGTCAGCTCTGACATAGGTCGCCTCGTTTCCGTCTCCAGGTCCCGAAACTATGACGTCGCGCGCGGCAATGACATGGAGAAGCCATCCAACAGGCAACAGTGATCCTCCAACCCTGACCCATGGAACAGGTCTCTTGTTTCCCCATCCTCCTCCAGCCTTCGACTTCAACTTGTAACCGTGGGACTTGCTGAGTATCTCCGCAAGATCGGAGCGCGTGCGCGGCTGCTCCAGAGCGTCGAGAACAGCGTCTAGTAGCTCGTCGAGTTTCTCTTGGGAGCCGACGCGAGAAAGAGCGTGGCGGAAGTGATAGGCTGCTCTCCGAGTCGTTCCTCTAACGAAGACTGCAAGTTGATCTGATGGCAGGAGAAACATTGTTCTCCTCATAGCCCACGCCCTTACTAGCGTGTGATCATTCCATATCGCTGAATTCACTTGCCGAATTCCTGCTCCTTTGACTCGTGCCCAGATCGACATCTGAGCAGCCGACAGTACCTGTGATTGCGCACCGCCTATGTCCGCGAGAACCGAAGCCATGGAGGCTGAGGGCTGGCGCTTGGCGAGATGGTGTTGGGAGAGCCTGAACATGGTCACCTGTTTCCAGGAAACGAGAATGGGCTTCTGGTCTGTCGGAACCTGCATCGTTCTAGCCGAACACCTTGTAGCGGACGACCAGGTCAGGGCCGTATTTCGCAGTGTTGAGTAGCTTCAGCTTGACTCCATCTCTGACAAACGGGCTTCCCTTTCCTTCGACGAGGCTCACCGCTTTCTCTCCTCCCAGAATCCTAGGAGTGATGGCGACCGAGACGTCGTCAACGAGGCCACTACTCAGCATGCTCCAGTTCAGCGCGCCTCCTCCTTCCAGGAGGACTTTACGGATTCCGAGCTTTCTCAGCGTCCTTAGGAGGATCTTTACTGACACTAGCCGGCCTTTTCCGCAGACAAAGACTTTCACCCCTGTCTGTTCAAGGATCTCGATTCTGTTCTTTGGTGCCCTGGACGTTACGGCTACGATCGTCGGGATCTCTTTCGCTGTTCTGACTACGTACGAGGTGAGTGGTGTTTGGGCGTTGCTGTCTACGATGATCCTATGGGGTTTGCGGCCTCTTGAAGACTTCACTATAAGTTTTGGATTGTCCCTGAGCAAAGTTCTCATTCCGACCATTATACCGTCGACTGAGGCTCTCAAGCGGTGGACCCTTCTGAGGTCGGCGGGCGACGACATCCGCGAGTCGCCCGTGTATGTGGCGATTTTTCCGTCGAGGCTCATCGCGGCATTCAGTATCACGTAGGGGCGGGAATTCCGACTAGAGGGCATTGCCAGTAGTCATCGGTGTAGGGTGTTGCCTAAAAGAGCCAATCTGGTCGGCGTCTGATTAATTAGCGGGCGAACGTATCGAGAGCGCGGGGAGCCGTTAAGAAGAGAGGACACTACGTTCGGCGGATTCTTCTCGACGATTCCCCGAAGAGTGAAGTGGCTTGTCTTTGCCGGGTATCATAGGCCCAGTGAACTTCGTTGAAACCGTCAAAAGCCAAGATCGATAAGCATCGGGAAGATGTCTACCCATGGGATCGGGCCAGGGGACAAACGAACAAATGCTGTTACTGCAAGGCCGATTGTGTCTGGATTGTCTGTAAAGAGTGCAATGATCTCATCGCCCAGGGCAGGCCTCCTAGGACCCCGACTTATCGCCCATCAAAGAAAGGCTTGATTCGTCGTCACACCTTCGGCGGCGAAGTTCGATGAAACAGGTCACGTTGCGCGTAGATAATACACGAGCTATCATAAAGTCGAAAATTCTCGCTCTCGTCTCTCGATACTCATCGAGGGTTCTGTGAGATGAGCGACGTTGTGCTTGTTTTTTGCGACAGGATCGTAACGGGCCTCTGGGACGAGCGCTCGTACCAGCGCAGAACCCGTAGAGCGCGAAGGGTGTTCCACCGACTGGGCCGACCGTCACCATCCTCGAGAACGAAATGGACCGTGCCGGGATGTGTATTCTCCAGCAGCCAGGTGCCATCGGGCTCCTGCTTGGACCGGAGCAAATCTACTGCTTCGACTATCCGCGAGTCCGGCGCATCCTCGGCCGAGCGGAAGTATTCGAGAGCACGCAACGTGTCGTAGTGCCATTGGGTTGGAAACGAGAATCGTAGCCAGGCTGGGTTGACGACTTCGCCCGTACTCTTACGTCGGTACAGGTTTCGTTCGAGAAGATATTCTTCACCCCGGCGCCGAGCCGCGATCGATTCCGCAGAGCCACCGGTTGCACGCTCGTGCGCCAATAGTCCTTCCAGGACGTTGATAGTGGTCGCGAACGACGAGCGGACGGAACCCCTCTCCGCTTCGCAGTTCCACCCACCGTCCTCAAGCTGTTCACCAACTAGGCGGGCGACAATGTCATCCACATCTTGGTCAAAGTAGGTGCCCAGTGTGACCGTCCTGCCATTGATGCACGGCTCGACTTCGCCACTGAAGAACGGCTGTCCTGCATGCTCCCAACGGCAGTGGTCTCTGACCTGGGCGATGGCCCTGCGGACCTGGTCGGAGGATGGGTCGATCCCGAAATCAACCAGCAGCGTGAGCGTTGGCAGCGTTGAGATCCAGGGCTGAACCTCGTTCTTGTCCGGCATGTAGAGGCTCCGCCCGGGGAAGCACGCGCCTCCCGCCCACTGGCCGTCTTTACCCTGTAAGGCCAGCAGTCTGGCACCCCATCCTTCTCTAGCTACCCTTCCCCGTTCCGCGGCAACTTTCTCGCGAGGCTCATCTGTCAGATCGCGCATAACCTGCCAACGGATCGCCGGGTCCGAGTCCAATAGCCAATCGATAACGGTCACGCTTTTTGCAGAGCTCACGTCTGCCGCCCTACTTCTAGGTCAAATAACTGATGCATGGCCACTGCCGTGGCGATTCCTTGCGACATTCTCATTATGGCCCTTGAAATTTCTACAAAGGGTCTCATAAGAATTTGTGGACCCGAAGGTTTCGAACCGGGAAAAATGGATTCAATGTCAAGAGTTAAGTGAACTGGGGATCTGTGAATCGTATTGCAAAGGGGCGTTGGGCGGGCATGAGTATGGAGGATTATGATTGGAGGAGCATCATGAGGAAGCACTGGCGTATGGCTGCCTTGTTTGTGCTTGGGGCGGCTTTGGTTTTCGCGGGGTCCGTCTACGTATTCCTGTGGTTCGTGGGCAACGCTGAATCGTCGGGGCAAGTTCCGATGACACTGAGCCTTTGGACGATGTCACACTTAGTGACGTTCATCTTGTACGCGGTCTTCTGGGAACTGCTACTGGTTGGGATTCCAATAGTCATAGCTGGAGTTGTGGGATGGCAGTGGTGGAAGAAACTGCCTGAAACGGAGCGGAGGTTTCATTTCGGCGGACGGAAGCGCTCGACTGGCGGTGGCGGAGGATCCCTACTGTTATTCATCGCGCTCTGCATCAAGGTCTTCATCGACGGAAGATGGAATGTTCCCATCGCCACATTCACTCTCGACTATGTTGTGGGCTCCCTGATCACGATCCTCGTGTGGGGAATAATCATTCTCGGGATCCCTGCAACCATCGGGTTAATCTGGTGGATAAGCCGCGAAATGAAGAAACCCTAGTATTGCTAGCTATTATTTTCTAGGCTGGAGCTGCGATTGGGTAGTTCTCTTTCTTGAGGAAATGGGGCCGAAAGATCTCGACCTGTAGACTATGTGTTAATCTTGATATTCTCAATCGAATACAAGTTCAGGCTTGAAGCATAATGAGTGGAAACGAGTCTGAACTTCAGAAGCGGTTGAAAGGCATATCGTGGCAGAATGGAAACTGTCTCTCCTGCGTCTGGTTTAACAGCACAGACGCGCTAAACGCTGATCTGCTTGACAGAGCGAAGTGCATTCATCCGAAGCTGAAAATCTACCAGCTCGTGGTCTCCGGCCGCGACTGGTGCAACCTATACGAAGAGAGAAGTCAGAAACAGATTGAACATCGCCAAGAACAGGCTCTGAAGGCCGAAGAAAAATCCGGATAAACTGGACCCAGAGCGGACACGGGGGGCTACGTGGTCTCTGGTCACATAAGTCCGATCTGGCGCATCAGTCCCATCTGATCGTAGAAGAGCCGTTCCTCAGTAATTTCGCCCTTGTTGTTCCAAGTTGCGATTGTGCAGAATTCGACGTGGAAGCTCTTTCCTGTGGCGGGAATCACTCTGTCGGGCACTTTCATGGGGCCCTTCATCGTGCCGTAGAAGTCTGCAACTGAGCAGGTATGATATCCCTCCGCGAACAGGATCTTGTAAGGTCGATTGATGAGATGATTGTCCGGGAACGTCTTGAAAAATTCTACGGCCTCAAGGTCATGGCTGTGCCTTCCCCTCGTCGGCTCAGGCTGGCCCGGCCAGTAAACGGCGACATCCTCTGTATGACGCTTCCTGAACGTGTCCCATAGCGGACTATTTGGCCCGGCATTCCATGCATCATCCAGAGTCTGCATCAAGTTCTTCAGATTCGACTCGGTAACCTGCGACATGCTGAGACCAACGGAATTGGCGCTGTGGTTTTCTTAAGATAATAGTATTGACGGGTGCGCGACAGAACATCTGGGTGCTGGATAGGAGACTCTGGAGGATGGATGGTGCTAGGTCGCTATATGCTGCTGTCGACTTAGAAATCTTCATGAGCAGTTCCATCCCTTCATGGTTGTAGATCTCGTGCATCTTGGCTTCAGCTCCTCCGTCATCCGCCGTTCCGGCCGGAACTGGTAACAGGTGAAGTTCCTGTCTCAGTCAACGTTATCATTTACGGTTACCAAACCCGGTACCAGACGATAATTCGTAATTGTATTTGATCCTCGCGACACAGAGTGCGAGTTCTAGTTCTGGCCCTCCACTAACGGTCGTCTAGGGTTTCTTGTGGCCGGCCATCCACTTCTTCTCTTCCTTGGTCGGCGTAAGCTCACAACCCGAAGACCATAGAAACATTCTCGCAGTCGAAGGTCCTACATGCTCGAACCGTTCTGCGACTGCTTCTTGCATCCGTTCCTCGTCCTTCCCGAAAGAGTCGAGATATTTCTGGAAGGATCCGAACTCTTTCTCTAGTTTCAGAAACTCGCCGGCATTATGGACAGTCGCCAGAATCTTCTTCTCGTTCCGAACAATACCCGCATCAGCCATCAATCTCTTCGTGTCCTTGTCAGTAAATCCTGCCACCTTCGGAATCGAGAAACCTGCGAAGGCCTTTTGGAACTTCGGCCACTTGTTCTCGACAACCTTCCAGTTCAGGCCCGCCGTAAAAACAGTCTTAGTCATACGTTCAAAATACTCATTATCGTTCTTCGGCGGCTTCGTATTCCAGCTAGGAGACACGGATCTGGAAAGGCCGGTCTAGATTTTAAGGATTGAACCTGGGTTCTTCGAAGCCTTTTCTACTCGAGCCATCTTCTAGATTCTATCCGGATATTGTCTCTGACCATGAGCCCGACTAACACGACCAGTCCCCACGAGGTTCTAAAGAAGTACAAGACCATCGCGGTTGTGGGTGCCAGCAAGAACCCGACGAAGGATGCGAACACAGTTCCACAGTTCATGAAGGATCGCGGCTACAAGATCATACCTGTGAATCCGACCGCGGACGAGATCGTCGGCGAGAAGGCTTATCC
>Ga0070697_100001117_pt1 | contig 20289 bp, 15 predicted proteins | sample KBSK1501metaG_FD_65475 | JGI IMG/M metagenome (GOLD analysis project Ga0070697, IMG submission 65475) | Corn, switchgrass and miscanthus rhizosphere microbial communities from Kellogg Biological Station, Michigan, USA - KBS K1-50-1 metaG | ecosystem: Host-associated > Plants > Roots >... | reverse complement strand
GCTTTTGGGTAATGGTGTCGAGAAGCGCCGGCTGCCCTGCCTTGACCCGCTTGATCGCGCGCTTCAGCGCGGCAGGAATTTCCGCCGGCTGGTCGATCGGGCCTTCGGCGTACCAGCCCATCGACTTGGCCAACGCCGCGAAGTCGGGCGCCGGGTCGACCAGGTCCATGCCGATGTGCGCGCGCTCGAGCGGCGTGCCGCGCAGCTTGGCCATGCGGATCTGGTGCTCCCAGTCGTTGTAGTAGGCGCGGTTGTTGTACATGACGATCAGCAGGGGAATCCCGTGCTTCGCCGCCACCCAGAGCGCACCCGCGTCGAACATGAGATCGCCGTCGGGCTGCAAGTCGACGACCAGGCGGCCGGCGTCGCGGTGCGCCAGCGCCACGCCGAGCGAGATGCCGATCTGGGTTGCCGTGCCGAGGGACCTGCCGGGATGGCGGTACGGCTTGTCGAAGTCCCAAATCTTGCGCGTCCAGTCTTCGAGCGTGCCTGCCGTGAGCACCCAATCCTCCCCTTTGATGGCGTCCCATACCTCGCTCGCCAGGCGAGGCAGCGTGATCGGGCGAGCATCCCAGCCCGCTCGTGCTTCTTTCGCCCAGCGAGCGCGCGCTGCCGCGCCAATTCGCGCCACCTGCCCCGCGCGCAAATCCCTGGCGCGCGGCGAGATGCGCGGCTTGAGCAGCTGCGTCAGCGCCGGGATTGCCAGGGTTGTATCGGCCAGCACGCGCAGATCGGCGTGGGCCAGCCGCTGGTAGTCCATCGCCCAGCTCGAGATCTCCAGGTCGCCGAAGCCGATGTCGACCCATTTGCATGTCGCCGGCACGATCGAGGTGGTCTTTCGCGTCGTGCTCGCCAGTTCGGTCGTCGCCCGCTCCCAATCACGCGTATCGAGGCACAGCAGGAGGTCGGCGTCGCGGAACACGTCCTTCATCATGCTGACGTTGAGCGGATGCCGGCTGGGAAAATTGAGCCGGCTGTTGACGTCGTAGACCGGCGCCCCCAGCGTCTCGGCGAGCTCCACCAGGGCGTGGAAGCCGGCTGCCTCGCGCCCCACGTACTCGGCGAGGATCACGGGACGCTTCGCCGCGGCGAGCATTTCGGCCGCCCGTTCCAGCGCCGCCGGATCGGCGGCGAGCGCGCTTGGCACTTTCTGGGCATTTCGGGGAGGAAGAGGCACATCGCGCTCGAGCGGCTGCTCCTGCAGCCAGGCGTCGTAGCACATGTAGATCGGGCCCCGCGGCTCGGTCATCATCACCGCGTACGCCCGCGCGAAGGCCTCGGGCACGCCGTCGATCACGGCCGGCTGGTAATCCCACTTGGTGTAGGCGCGCACTGCTTCGCCCTGCACGAGCGCGGTATGGATCCAGTCGATGCGTGGCCGGCGCTTGCTCTCGTCCATTGGGCCGGTAGCGCCGACGACGAACACCGGCACCCGGTCGGCATACGCGTAATAGATCGCCATGTTGGCGTGCAGCAGGCCGACCAGGTTGTGCAGGATGGCGAGCATCGGTTTCCCGCTCGCTTTGGCGAATCCGTGCGCGATCTGAACCGCGGTCTCCTCGTGCTGGCACAGCATCAGCGCCGGCCGGTTGCCGCCGTAGTTGACGATCGAATCGTGCAGGCCGCGATACGACGCGCCCGGATTGAGGGCGGCATACGGCAGGTCGTACGCATGCAGCAAATCGACGATGACGTCGGAAGCCCATCTGCGCGCGGCCGCGCGGCGCTGGCTCATTTGCCGGGCGCCCATTCGCCGGTCGCCCTGAGCGCGAGGCATTTTTCCGGATCGATGCGCAGGTAAATCGGCTCTCCGACCCGCGTACGCAGCGAAGGATGGGCGCGCGATTGCAGGGCGCGGTCGCGGATCTTCACCTGAAAGTCGACCGCCTCGCCGAGGAACACCTTCTGATCGACGCTTCCCTCCCAGACGTTTTCGCCCTGCGGCCGCGTTTCGGAAAGCTGGATATCTTCCGGCCGCACCGAAAGGATCACCTTTTCGCCCGGCTGCAGCACTTCGACCGCCCTGACCCTCATTTCGCCGAGCGCCGAGCTCACGCGGTAATAACCCGGCGCCGCAGGCGCGCTCACGGTGGCATCGAGGAAATTCGTGGTGCCGACGAAGTCGGCCACGAACTGGTTGCCCGGCCGCTCATAGATCTCGCGCGGCGTGCCGACCTGCTGGATGCGGCCGGCGTTCATCACGGCGATCGAATGCGACAGGGCCAGCGCTTCGCTCTGGTCGTGCGTGACGTAGACGGTCGTGATTCTCAGGTCGCGCTGCAGCCGCTTCAGCTCGAAGCGCATGCGCTCGCGCAGCTTCGCATCCAGGTTGGAAAGCGGCTCGTCGAGGAGCAGCAGGCGCGGTTCCATGACCAGCGCCCGGGCGAGCGCAAGACGCTGCTGCTGACCGCCGGAAAGCTTGGTCGCCTCCCGGTCGGCCATCTCCTCCAGGGCGACCACCTTGAGTACCCGCGACACACGCTCCCGGATTTCGTGTCCGGAGAATCTCTTCTTGGAGACCCGCAGCGGGAAAGCCGCATTCTCGAACACCGTCATGTGCGGCCAGATGGCGTACGACTGGAATACCATGCCGAGGCCGCGCCGGTTCGGCGCGACGAAGACGCCGCGCTGCGAGGAGTACACGATATCGCCGCCGACCGAGATTTCTCCCTGCCGCGGCCTTTCGAGGCCGGCAATGGAGCGCAACGTGGTGGTTTTGCCGCAGCCGCTCGGCCCGAGAAGCGTGAACAGCTTTCCCTGCGGCACTTCGAAGGCGACGTCGTGCGCGGCGCGGATCGCCTGGCCGCGCTCGTCGATGTAGTCGGTGCACAGTCCTGTCACGCTCAGCACGTCACGCGTCCTTGATGCCGAACCTGCTGCCCAGCCATTGCGCGAGCAGAACCAGCACGAACAGCCCTAGGATGAACATCACGCCGAGGGCCGACAGCTCGACGTACTGTCCGTTTTCCCACAGCTCCCAGATCAGGATCGAGACGACCTCGGTCCCCGGGCTATAGAGCAGGATCGAGCTCGACAGCTCGCGGATGGAAACGATCACGATGTAGATCCAGCCCGCCACCAGCCCCGGCTTCAGCAGCGGCAGGATGATGCGGCGGAAAGTCGTCGCCCAGCTCGCCCCGCTCATCGCGGCGGACTCCTCCAGCTCGCGGTGGATTTGCAGCATCGAGGTGGTGTTGTAGCGCAGGCCGTAGGGCATGAAGCGGGTGATGTAGGCGATGAGCATGATCCAGATCGTGCCGTAAACGCCGACCGGCAGGTACAGGTACAGGATCATGATCGCCAGCCCGAGCACCAGGCCGGGAAATACCATCGGCAGCGAAGCGAGGTTGTCGAGCAGCCAGCGGCCGGGCAGCCTCGTCTTGACGACGATCCAGCAGATCACCGAAGTCACCAGCATGATCAGGGTCGCGCTTCCCACCGCGAGCAGCAGGCTGTTCCACACCGCGCGCGCGAGGTTGGGATAGCCAAGGATGGTGCGATAGGGGTCCAGGGTCAGCTTCTGCAGCGCCTCGAGCGACGGCACGGAATAGAACTTCTGCAGCGACGACCACAGCAGCACGGCGAACGGCAGCGCCACGATCAGCAGAAAGTAAACGAGGAAGATCGCCGTGGTGAGGTAGCGCCAGGGGCCGAGGTCGATCGGACGCGGGCGAAAGCCCTTTCCCGTCATGGTGGCGTAGCGGTTGCCGCGGCTGGACAGGCGCGACTGGAAATACACGCCGATCGTGGTGATCAGCAGCAGCGCGATGGCGTAGGCGCTGGCGAGGCCGATCTGGCTTGGATAGCGGTGGACCGCCTGATAGATCGCGGAGGTGAAGACCTGGATGCCGACAGGCAGGCCCAGCAAAGCCGGCACCTCGAAGGACTCGATCGCGCGCACGAAAAGAATGAGCAGCGTGGCGAACACCGCCGGCCACACCAGGGGGAGCGTGATCCTGGCGGCGACGTGCAGGATGCCGGCGCCGCTCATCACCGCCGATTCCTCCAGCGCCGGATCCATGGAGCGGAATGCCGCGGTCATCAGCAGGAACGCCACCGGCGAGTAATGCAGGCCGTCGACCCACATCATTCCCGCGAGCGAGTAGACGTTCACGAATACCGCGTCGGTGTCGAACAGCCTCTGGAGAACGAGATTGATCAGCCCGATCTTGGGGCTGCCGAGCAGGATCCAGGCGACGGTGAACAGGATCCCGGGGATGATCAGGGGGATGATCGAAAGAGCGAAGAACAGCGCCTTGAAGGGCGTGTTGGTGCGCTCGTTCATCCACGCGAGCAGCGTCCCGATGCAGAACGCCAGCGCCGCCGCCCCGAGCGCGAAGCGCAGCGAGTTCCAGAACAGTATCCAGGTGTCCGGCGAGGCATAAGCCTGGCGGTAGTTGCCCAGCGTGAGCACGGCCGCCTTGGCGGCGGTCTGCGGCGTGAAGAAGCTCTGCCACAGCAGGAAGCCGAGCGGCAACACCGCCAGGTACAGCGTCAGCAAGACGCAGGCGCCGATGACCAGCCATTTCAGATCGAGGCGCAGCGGCGGCAGCGCTGCCGGCGCTCTAATGATCGTGCTGGTGGTGGTGCGCATGCCGGTGCGGTAGCCGTGGGTCCTGGCTGAAAACCAGCGATTTGATGGTCACCGGCACCGTGTGCGACGGCATGCGGATGCGGCCCAGATCGATGAAGTCGAAGTCGCGCAGCGCGATGCCGTCGATCACCAGGACCTCCGAGCCGATGCCCCACTCTTCCTTGAGGAGCGCGCCGAGGGTTTGCGCGATGTCGCCATCGAGAATGACGTAGAGGGGTTTCCCCCCTTCGATCGTACGGGGAAGGCCAAGCGTGATCGCGCGCGCGAATGCCGACACCCGCTCGAAAGACGGCGCCCCGCGCCAGCGAAACGCCAACGCGACCTCGGCATCGCCCTCGACGACGTCGAACGCCTTGAAGTGGCCGGCGATGGCGGCGGCGAGAGCTTCGGCCTCGAGCTTGCCCTCGAGCCCGACTGGGGGCTGGAGCACCTGGAGATTCTTTCTCGGCAGCAGCTTACCCGGCTGCGAGATGTATACCGTGTTGCCGGAGAGCTGGACGCTGTACTCTGAAGCGCCGAACGCGGTCGCGCGGATGCACTCGCCCGCAGGCAGCAATCGCCAGGGCAGGCGCCCCTGGTCGAGACGCCGGCGCAGCGCCACCCCGAGCCGCCGGCCCAGATCGCCGAAATCGCGCTCTTCGCGGCCGTAGACGTACTCGCCGACGCCGCCCGAGAACATGACGCCTTCTATGCCGGATAAATCCTTGAGCGGCTCGGTGAGATAGATTTCCTCCGCTGATTCCAGAATCGCCCTGCACAGCGTTTCCGCCATCCAGTCACCGAGGGCGTCGAGCTCGGCGTCTGAAACCTGCTTGCCGAGGTCCCATTGCAGGCCCGCGCGACGGGCGAGACCGCGCCCGGCCGGGTCGAGCCGCGCGATGCGGTGCTCGTCGTTCACCACCACCAGGCGTCCGCCAATGTGCACCGCCGCCGTTTCCAGCACGCGCCCGTCCTCGATCAGCGCGAGCTTGGTGGTACCGCCGCCGATATCGACATTGAGGACCCGCAGATCCTGGTCGTGCGAGACTTTGGCGGCGCCCGAGCCATAGGCTGCCAGCATCGCTTCCATGTGATGCCCGGCCGTGGCGCAAACAAACTCTCCTCCCATTTCCGCGAGGAGCTCTGCGATGGCCTGCGCGTTCTCGCGGCGCAATGCCTCCCCGGTCAGGATCACCGACCCGGTGTCGATGTCGTCCGGATGCAGGCCCGCCGCCTGGTAGGCGTCATCGATGATCCTGCCGAGCGCCCGCTCGTCGATCCGCACTTCGTCGACGTAAGGCGTGAAGGTCACGGGCGACTGGTACAGCGCGTCGCGGGCGACGACGAAATAGCGGCTTGACAGGTCTTCGCCCAGGCGGCGCAGGTGAAGCCGCGAGAAGATCACCTGCGTGCCGGCGGAGCCGATGTCGATGCCGACGCTGGCGAGCGAGAGGTTGTCGTGGAGCCAGAGCGGGTTTTCCTCGAGCGGGCCGGCGGCTCCGAGGTCGTGATCGTGGTCGTGATCGGCGCTGCCGTCGCCGTGGACATGATCGTGGTCGCTGCCGTACAAGTGATCGGCAAGGGTATGCCGCCGTTTTTTTTCGCCGTCGTCCACCATGGCGCCTAGAAATCGGCGAGCGAGCGCGACGGCAGGTAGCCGAGCCGCGTCGACACCGCATCCGCGGTCTCGATCACGCTGGGCACGCAAGTCTGCATCAGCTTCTTGTTCATCCGCTGCACGGGCGCAGCAACGCCCAGCGCCGCAATCACTGCGCCGTTGTGGTTCCTGACCGGCGCGGCGATGGCGCGCAGCCCGCCTTCGCTCTCCTCGTCGTCGATCGCGTGGCCGCGCAGCCTCACTTCGTCCAGCATGGCGAGGACGGCCTCCCGCTTGGTGACCGTCTTGGGCGTATACGCGGTCAGGCCGCGCCCTATTGCTTCCTTCACGTAATCGCCAGGTTGATGGGCGAGCAGCACCTTGCCCACGGCCGTGCAATGCAACGGGGCGCGCCCGCCGACGGCCGCCGCCATGCGGATCGCGCGCCGACTCTCCATCTCATAGACATAGAGCACGCTGTAGTGATCGACGATGCCGAGCTGGACGGTTTCCCCGGTCTTTTCCAGCAGCTCGCGCAGCTTGGGGCGCGCTTCGTTTGCCACGTCCATGCGGCGGCGCACCAGGGCGCCGAGCTCGAACAGGGCCACCCCGAGGCGGTACTTGCCCGTCTCGCTGTTCTGCTCCAGGAACCCGGCGCCGGTCAGTGTCGCCGCGAGGCGGTGCACCGTGCTCTTGGCGAGCCGCAGCCGGTTGGCGAGGGTCGTGATGCCGAGCTCGTCCTCTTCGCCGGAAAAGGAGCTGAGCAGCCGGATGGCGTTCGCTACCGACGACAGCCGTGCCTTCGCCGTCTTGACGGCTTGTTCCATAACCGAGAACGCGCTTCCCTATTGCGGAACGTCATCGTAGCACGGCGAACCGGCTGGCCAGCGCGTAGACCGCGAAGATCAAGACGATGCTGCCGACGCTCAGCATGGGACCGAAGGCGGCCGCCTGCTCCTCCAGCGCCGGCAGCACGTACTTCGCAATGCCGCCCGCCGCGAGTGCCAGGCACAGAACAGCGATGGCAACGCTCACGCAGCGCGACACGCAGGCCGCGCGCCGATCGGCGCCGGTGACCACTCTTGCCACCCACCAGCTGTTCACCGTGTCGGTGAGCACCATGCCGAGGGTAAACACGACGCCCAGCATGGCGGCGAACAGCGCCCCGGCCATGCTGGCCCCGGTGAGCGAGAACAGCAACGCATGGCTGATGGTATCGAACGACAGCGCGAACGCCGCGCCGACCGAGGCGATGAGCAGCGGATGGCTCGCCCGCGCCAGCCGGTCGGCCAACCAGCGGCCACGCATTCCTACCAGCGGCACTGCGGTTCCCGATGGCGTGCGCGCCGTCATCAGCAGGTTGCCGATCCCGAGCACGAGAAGCACGCCGATCGATATCCAGGCGCCGAGCTGCTCGAGCCAGTGCGGCGCCCGCAGGTCGGCTGCGGCCAGCGCGACGCCCAACCCGACCAGCGTGACGACCGCGCCATGGCCGAGCGAGAAGAACAGCCCCGACCAGCGCGACATGCCCGGGCGCACGCGGGCACTCGAGCGGGTCAGGCCGTCGATCGCAACGAGGTGATCGGGGTCGAAGCCGTGCCTGAGGCCGAGCGCGAAGACGAGCCCGATCAAGCTGGTCATTTCTGGATGAATAAGCCCTCCCAGAGCCTGTTCCATTTTTCCTGTTCCTCAAGCACGATTGCCGGGTCGACCATCGTGTAGTCGAATCTGTTCATGTGGGTCTGCACTTTCGTGCTGACTGGCACGCGGCCCATCGAGCTGAGCAGCTCCTGGCCCTCCGGCGAGAGAACGAAATCGGCGAAGGCGAGCGCCGCATGCGGGTGCGGCGCGTTGCGGCCGAGGGCGATTCCCTGCGGCCGGGCGACCACCGGGTTCACGGCCACCCAGTCGATCGGCGCGCCCTTGCGCTTGAGCGACTCGGCATTGCTGTTGTAGACCGTGAGTCCCACCGGAATTTCACCCGCGCCGATGAGCTCGGCGAGGAGGATATGGCCCTTTCTGACGTCCGGCTGCATCGCCGCGAGCTTGCGGAAGTACGCGAGGCCCGGCTCCTCGCCCCATAGCTTGACCAGCGTCGCCATCCATTCTGCATCGGTGGCCTCGATGCCAATACGCCCTTTCCATTTCGGGTCGGTGAATCCGTCGTAGCCGCGCGGCAGCTCCTCCCTGCGCACCTTCTGCGTGTTGTAGGCGACCACGAAGAAGTTCATCCGGTCCGGGATCCACAGCCTGTGCGGCGGCACGACGCCCGGCGGCAGATCCGACAAATGCGGCGAATGGAACTCGGCGAACAGCTTTTCGCGCGCCATCATCTCCATCTCGGGGCCGTTGGTCTCGATGACGTCGAAGGCGTAGCGCCGCGCGCGCGCCTCGGTCAGCGCACGCTGCACCAGCTTTTCGCTGATCGCCCGCCACAGCTCCACCTTGACGCCGGTTTTCTTCTCGAAAGCCTGCGCTAGCGGCGTCGATTCGGTCGGCGCGAGCGAGGTGTAGACCACGACCGTGCCCTCCCGGCGTGCGCGCTCGAGCAGCCGCTGCTCGCGATCCGCCCCGCGGTAAAGGAAGACCGCGTCGTTCCTTTCCGCGCTCTGCGCGATGCCTGCCGCGTGCCACAAGGCGGCGCACGCGCCAGCGACCAGGAGTCGAAGGATGGGCAGCATCTCGATTGACGTTGCGCGGCATTCTATGGTGAAGTGACTTCGTCAGAACAGGGTTCCCGGAAACACTGGATGAGGACCAAGACCACCACCGGCGTCACGCATTACCATATCCAGAAGAAGCGCCGCGCCGAATTCATCGAGGAATGGCGCAAGCACCGCCATACGGTGGTGCGGCGCGACGACGTGGCGCTCAAGCCCACCGCGCGCGGCATGCGCAGCGGCGTTTACATGGGCTGGGACGGCGACTCGCCCACCCGTTGCCTGGACGCGCTGGTGCACGAGCTCGATGCCGGCGGCGTCACCACCGTGCACCGGCACTCCTGGGACGCGCAATTGTTCATCGTCGAGGGCTCGGGCTGGAGCGAAATCGACGGCAAGCGCTACGAATGGAAGCCGTGGGACGCGATCCACCTTCCCGCGTGGAGCTGGCATCGCCACGGCAACGACGGCAAAAAGACGGCGCGCTTCATGAGCTACTCCTCGGAGCCGATGCTGTGGACGCTCGGCATGAGCCTGCTCGAAGATCGCGGCCACGAACAGGCGCGCAATCTGCCGCCGCGGCCGCCCTTCAGCGACGGCCCCGAAGGCGATGACCCTTATGCGCGCCGCCTTAGGCGCCTCGCGCAGGAAGCGAGGAAGCGCCGCAGCGGCCGCATTCACACGCCGTACGACGAGCACGATCTCCTCGCCACGCCGCGCGGTACGCGGACCAAGTTCCTGGTCGACCGTGCCATCGGCAGCCAGGCCTCCGGCATCACGCAAGTGATGATCCAGTTCGCTCCCGGCAAGACGCAATCGCTGCACCGGCATCCGGGCGAAGCCTGGCTGTACGTGGTCGAGGGATACGGCCATAGCTTCCTCGGCACAGCGCCGGACCGCGGGCAGCATTACCGCTGGAAAAAGGGCGACCTGATCGTGGTCGACCATTTCCTCTGGCACCAGCATTTCAACGACGATCCCCACCACCAGGCGCGCCTGGTGCGCGTGCACATGTTCGATTCGATTCTCGAGACCATGCGCGCCCTTACCGACCCGCTGGTTCTGTTCGAGGAGGCCGAGGACACGCTGCTCAGCATGCAGGAGATCTCGCAGATCGAATGGCCCGACGACCGGCGGCCGGAGAGCTGATGGCGGCGAGCGTTCCCGCGCTGCCGCCCGGGGTGCTGTCGCTGCACGTGCTGCCGGCGGAGCACCATGACAGGGACTGGGACGCGATCATCGTTCCCGGCGCGGTCAAGGAGCGGCTGCTCGGCCAGGCGCTGCTGACGCTCAAGCACGGCCGCAAGCTGGCCCAGCTGGCCGGCTTGCCGCACGGGCTGATCGTGCTTGCCGGTCCGCCGGGAACCGGCAAGACGACTCTCGCGCGCGGACTGGCGCAGGTGGCCGCGCTGGCGCTGGCGCGCGACGGCGCCACGACCCTGGTCGAGATCAATCCGCACGCCTTTCCGAGCGACATGCTGGGCGAGAGCCAGCGCAACATCATGCGGCTGCTTCAGGACACGATCCCCGAGCTCGCCGCCCGGCGCCCCTTTACCGTGGTGTTGATCGACGAGGTGGAGAGCTTCGCGGTACGGCGCAGCACGGCTTCGTTCGACACCAACCCGGTCGACGTCCACCGCGCGACCGACGCGGTCATGCTGGGGATCGACGAGGTCGCGCGCAAGCTGCCAGCAGTGCTTTTCGTGACGACCACCAATTTCATCGACGCGATAGACGAGGCGTTCCTGTCGCGCGCGGACCTGGTGATGCATTTCGCGCTGCCCGACCAGGCGACGATCGCGAGAATCCTCGACGCCTCGCTGGCCGAGCTGGCGGTGCAATGGCCCGAGCTGCGGCCGCTGCTGAAATCGACCGGTGAGATTGCCGAGATCGCGGCGCTCTGCGGCGGCTGGAACGGGCGCCAGGTGCGCAAGCTGGTCCTCGCCGCGCTCGCCCAGCGGCTGGAGGTGGCAAGGAATCCCGCCTTGCTGACGTTCGAGGACCTGCGCGAGGCGGCACGCAAGCGCGGCGGCGTCGAATGGATCGGCGCCGCGGCCCCGTCCTCGAAGTCGTTATTCCCCGACGTGCCGAGAGCGCTGATGCACGACCATGACCACGAGGGCTTTTAACTCGAAGTCCTGGGTTTTCGGGCTGCTGGCGGCAGCGCTCGCGACGCGGGCTTTGGCGCAGCCGGATGCCTCGCTGCTCCAGTATCAGGGCGCAGATCGCTACCAGAAGCTGCTCGCCTCCGCAAAGAAGGAAGGATCGATCACTTTCTACACGACCATCGCGGAGAAGGACCTTGCCACCATCGTCCGACCGTTCGAGAAAAAGTATCGGATCAAGGTCGATATCTGGCGCGCCGGGACCGACAAGGTGCTGCAGCGCACCCTGAGCGAAGCCGCCGCGCGGCGTTTCGAGGTCGATGTGATCCATTTCGGTTCCCCGGAAATGGAAGCGCTGCACCGCGAAAGGATTCTGCAGCCGGTCGCTTCGCCGTATTTCAGGGAGCTGATCCCGGGCGCCGTTCCCGGCCACCGGGAATGGGTGGCGACGATCCTGTCGGTCTGGGTGCAGGCGTACAACACGAACCTCGTCAAGAAGGAGGACCTGCCCCGCAGCTACCACGACCTGCTCGACCCCAAGTGGAAGGGCAAGCTCGGCATCGAGGCCAAGAATCAGGAGTGGTTCTGGACCGTGTCCGAGGAACTCGGCGGCGATGCGGGCATAAAATTTTTCCGGGAGCTGGTGGCGCGCAACGGCATGTCGGTGCGCCAGGGCCATTCGCTGCTCACCAACATGGTCGCCTCCGGCGAGGTGCCGCTTGCGCTCACGGTCTATAACTATCTCGCCGAGGGAGCCAAGCAGAAAGGCGCGCCGGTGGACTGGTTCGCCATCGAGCCTGCGGTTGCGCGCTCCAACGCGATCGGCATCGCGCGCCGCGCGCCGCACCCCAACGCGGCGCTCCTGTTCTACGACTACATGATCACCGAGGCGCAGCAGTACTTCGTCGCGCTGGACTACGTGCCGACCAACACGTCGGCTTCATCTCCCTTGAAGCGCCTGCGCTTCAAGCTGGTCGATCCGGTCCAGGTGCTGGACCAGATGGACAACTGGACGCGCCTTTATCAGGAAGTGGTCATCCGGCGCGCAGGCCCGTAGTGCCAGCTCGCTAGCCTTCTGCAGGAACTGCGCGGCGCGGCTCGCCAACCGCCTTGGGCAGCAGCAGGCGCCCAAGAAGGCGGTACCAGAGCCTTTGCAGGATGCCCGGGCGCACTTTGGGATAGAGCGGCTCGAATACGGCCCGCGTCGGCGGCGGCAGCATCGGCAGGACGGATGCCGGGCCGGAGGAAACTCCGATCATTTCGCCGATGCGCAGAATGTGGCGCGAATGCCGCGCAACGATTTCCGTCAGCGCCGCCTGCTCCGCCTCGATCAGCCGCGCGAATCTTTCCAGCTCACCGCGGTTTTCGGAAAAGCCGATGCCCATGATCCGGTAGGCCTTCGCCATGTAGGCAAGGTGCAATCGCTTTTCATCCGCAGTCAGCGGCGCGCACTGCTTCTCGACGTTCTCGATCAGGCTGAAGCCGAAATAGGCCTGCATCCAGGCAGGAATCCCGATTCTTTCGTGGCGCTGCTGGATCCGCCTGAGCAGCTCTCGCACCTTTGCGCTGGAGATGCCACCGCTCGGCTTCGCCCCCGAATCGGTCACTTCGCGAATGAAGAGGTCGGTCTGATAGAACGAATCCGCCATCGAGCGCAGGGACTTGAAGCGGGGCGGAAAACTGCTGTCGTGCGCAGCGATGAAATCGCGCAGCAAGAAAAAGTTCAGGTAAGCGCCAATCCCGGGGCGGTAGCCGCAGCGAAACCACAGGCGGCTGACGAGATCGAGCTGCGCGGGGAACTCGGCTCCGAGCATGCCGTTGTCGAACCGCGCGTACGGCGGGTCGAAAGTCCTGAACAGATCGAGGTAGGCGGTCACGACTTTCTCCCGATCAGCCTGCGATACTGCGCCATGTGCCGGATGGCTTCTTTGGGCCTTTTCAGCTCCTCGCATAACAGCGCCAGGTTGTAGTGGCAATCCGCGAAGCGCGGATTGCCGCGCAGCGCAGCCTCGTACGCTTCCTTCGCTTCGCCCTTGCGATCCGTGTCGTCGAGAAGTACGCCGAGGTTGTACAGCAGCACGGCGTCGCTGCCGCACACCTTGATGGCAGCGCGGTAGACCTGCTCGGCTTTCGCGAAACGCCGGGCCTCGTGCAGCAGGGATCCCAGATTGATCTGCGCATCGATGAGCGTCGGGTCCGCGCCAACGGCTTGCTCGTACGCCTGCAGCGCAGCTTCGGCATCCTCGCGCTCCAGGGCGAGCGCCCGGTCGAACCAGTCCGCCGCGCTTGGCACGGGCTGCGCGGCCTTGCTCTCGATCACGCTCAAGGAGCCATCGGCAGGATCGCCTTCGAACGCCAGCAGGTACTGCCCGGATTCCGCCTGCCAGCGGCTGTGGCCTTCCTTGACGACTACGCGGTCGGCCACGGCACAGATGCTCAGCCCGGACAGCGGCATGGACTGCGGGAGATGACGGCGAAGCTCCTTCACGGACCTGGTGATCCGCTTGCGCGGCACCTTGGCCGCGGCGAGCGCCTGGGCGGTGCGCAGGACGATCAGATCCTGGAATGAAAACAGCCAGGCCTTGCGCGGCCCGCGCGCGGGCGTTACGAATCCGGCGTGAATCAGGGCGCGGATGGTGCTGCGCGGAAGCTGCAGCAGCTTCTCGACCTCGCGCACAGCATACTGATGCACTATTTCTTGGCGGCCTTGCGGGCGGCGGGTTCAGCCTGCTGCGCGCGCCTGGGCGGCTTGCGCGTTTCCGCTTTCGGCTTCTTCTCAAGGCTCGCGCGCAACGCTTCCATGAGATCGATGACCTGGGCGCCGGCCTCTGGCGCCTCGGCCAGCGTGATCTCCTGGCCCTCGACCTTTTTCTGCACTGCGGCCTCGATGCGCTCGCGCACCTCGTCCTTGTACGCGGCGGGATCGAACTTCTCGCTCGACTGCTGCTCGATCAGCTGCTGCGCGAGCTTCAGCTCGGCCGGCTTGACGTCCATGTTGGGAACGTCGATGTCCCGGAAGGAACGCACCTCGCCGGCATAGAGAAGCTGCTGCATCACCAGTCCCTCAACCAGGTCCTCGACCGGGCGGATCATCACGATGTATTGCTTGCCGCGGGCGGCCCAGCGGCCGAGCGCGCAGCGTCCCGACTCGCGCAGCGCGCGCGCGAGCAGCGCATAGGGCTTCGCGCCGCCCTTGTCCGGACCGAGGTAGTAAGCCTTGTCGAAATACACCGGGTCGACCGTCTTGAGAGGTACAAACTCCGTGATCTCGGCGCTGTGCGTGCCGACCTCCTCCATCGCCTTCAGCTCCTCCGGCGAGAACATCACGTACTGGTCCTTGGCGAATTCATAACCCTTGGCCATGTCTTCGCGAGGCACGACCACTTCTTCCTTCACGCAGAGGTATTGCTGCTTGAGGCGCGATCCGCATGTCTTGTGCAGAAGGTTGAACGAGATCGCCTTACTCGCCTCGGTGGCCGAATAGAGCTTCACCGGGATGGACACCATGCCGAAGGAGATCGTCAACGACGCAATCGATCGTGCAGCCATGCCTCACCTCACTAAATCAATAGCTTAAGCCGAATACTTCTAGCGAAGGGTTCAAAGCATACTCCATTATGCCTTGGCGCGTTCAAGGGCCTTTTCCAGGCTCTGCTTGCGCTTAAGCACGTCGCCCCATCTATCGCCGGTGCGAGCAAGGCGCTCGGCCGCGTTTGCAAGCCTGAAATCGAGGGGGTGGGCATTCGCGAGCTCCTCCCAGGTGACCGGCATCGATACCGGCGCGCCGGGGGCACCTCGCGGCGAGTAGGCGACATTGAGGGTCTTGCCGCGCACGTTCATGTTGTAGTCCATGAATATCTTTCCCGTCCGCTTGGGCACGCTCCACTCGACCGTGACGTCCTTCGGGTGCTTGCGCGCGAGGTGCCGTCCCACCAGTTCGCTCACCTGGCGGGCAGCGTCGAAGTCGATCGTGCGACGGATCGGCACGAAGACGTGCAGCCCGGTCTTGCCCGACGTTTTCACGATCGGCTCGAGCGACATCGACTGCAGCAGCTCGCGCAGCCAGAACGCCACCTCCTTGCACTTCTCGAAAGCGACGGTGTTGAGCTCGGGCTCGGCGCCCGCCGCCTCCTTGCCGGAGTAGATGTAAGGATCGATATCGAAAACGACGTAGTCGGGATAGTTCAGCACCGAGCTTTCCAGCGCGGCCAGCGAGCTCGCGTAATCGGTGCCCCGGCCGGCGGTGTCCGGGCCGGTCTTGGCGCGCGAATGCCAGACGTGGAACTCGAGCGTCCCGGATTGCGCGAGCCACAGGAGCGTCGGCAGGTTGTTGCACAGCAGATAGGCGTGCTGCTCGTCCTTGTGCGCCGAAAAAACGGTGATCGTCTCGACGAAGTCGGGCCGCTCCTGCTCCCAGTGCTTCTGGAAAAAGCGCTGCCCGTGGATCCCGTCGGGCATGCGGATCATGGTGAGCGGACGATCGGCGAGATGCGGCAGGATGTACGGCGACACCTGCGCGAAATAGCGCAGCAGGTCGCGCTTGGTCAGCGCGGGCTGCTTCAGGGCCGGATCGGCCGGCCAGTACACGCGGTCGAGGTGCGTGAGCCGGACCTGGTGCGCGCCGACGACAAGCGTCAGCGCCGCCTTGTCGGTTTTCAGCTGATCGAGGATTTCTTCACCCTCGCTCGGTGAGCGGGATCCTGCTGCTTTTTCCGCCTTGTGCCGCACTTCCTTCGCGTCGATGTCGTCCCGCAAGCGCAGAAAAACCGGGGCGCGCAAGTGATGGTCATCCGTCCAGCCCTGGAACTTGACTTCAGCCACCAGCTTGGGCTCGACCCAAGTCGTCGGGGCGTTCAATTCCGGCTTCTCAGCGAAAGGATTGGCCTTGCGCTGCAGCGGCTCGAGCAGCCCCTTCGCCCGCTTGAGCGACTGGTCGTCGAAACCCGACCCGACGTGCGAGGCATAGCGCAGCTTGTTCCCCTGCCAATAACCGAGAAGCAGCGCTCCGAGCGGCGCGCGCGCGCCCTTGCCCTTCGTGTACCCCCCGATCACGAAGTCTGCGCTGTTCGTGGCCTTGACCTTGAGCCACGCGGTGGAGCGCTTGCCTGCCTCATAAATGCCGTTCTTGCGCTTGCCTACGACGCCCTCCAGCCCGGTCGCCATCGCGGCCTCGTGCAGGGCCACGCCGTCCTCCACGGCGTGCACAAGCTGTACCCGGGGCGAAGGCAGCAGGCATTGCGCCAGATAACGGCGGCGGTCGGCGTAGGGTGCCCTGCGCAGGTCGACTCCGCCGAAATACAGGAGGTCGAAGCAGTAGAACACCGCGCGCTCGCTCGCGCCGCCGCGGTTCTGCATGGCGCCGAAGGAAGGCTTGCCGCTTGCGTCGAACGCCACAATCTCGCCGTCGAGTAGCATGCTCTCCACGCACTGCTTGCCGAGCTCGTCGGCGAGGCGCGGGAAGTCCTCGCCCAGATCCAGCCCGCGCCGCGAGCGCAGCCTGACGCCGCGTGCGTCGATGAAGGCCAGCGCCCGGTAGCCGTCGAGCTTCGGCTCCCACATCCAGTCAGCGCTGTTAAAAACCTTGTCGCCCAGCTCCGCGTGCATCGGCGAGAGCTTGTCGGGGAACGGCCGCTTGTCGCCCGAAGGCGTGAGCAACGCCGCCGGCAGGCGCGGCACCGGGACCGAGGTCAGGTCCTCGACCGTAACGCCGGAGAGCACCGAGCGGTTCTGCGCGGTCAGGTCGACCTTGGCCGCGAAGCGGTCCCTGTGCTTGATGAGGAGCCAGTTCTTGACGTCCTTGGTGCGCACCAGCGCGAAGGAGCCCTTCGTCTTCTCGCCGCGCAGCAGGATGCCGAGCTTTCCCTTCTCCATCCCTTCGCGAACGCGCCGCTCGGCCTCTTCCCTGTCGTGGAACCAGTATTCCCGGTCCTCGTCGGGCGAATAGACGCCGCAATCCCAGACGATAACCTCGCCGGCGCCGTATTGCCCGGAGGGAATCACGCCTTCGAACGAGCCGTAGTCGAACGGGTGGTTCTCGGTGCGCACCGCAAGGCGCTTCTCCGCAGGATCGAGCGAAGGCCCCTTCGGCACCGCCCATGACATGAGGACTCCGTCGCACTCCAGGCGCAGGTCGTAGTGCAGGCGGGTAGCCGAATGCTGCTGAATGACGAACAGGAGCGGGCCGCGCCGCCCCTCGACTGGCACGGGGCCCGGCTCCGGTGTAGCTTCGAATTTGCGCTTGGCGGAGTATTCGCCGAGCTTGTCTTTAGCCATGGACAAATTCTAGGAGAAAGGCCATGCGGCTGTTGGCTGGTGCGAGCGGCTATTCCTACAAGGAGTGGAAAGGCAGCTTCTACCCGGAGAGCATCAAGCCGGAGGCGATGCTGGCGTGGTACGCCGAGCGCCTGCCCACGGTCGAGATCAACAACAGCTTCTATCAGATGCCCAAGGTGAGCGTGCTCGAGAGCTGGGCGAAGTCCACGCCCGAGGCTTTCCGGTTCTCGATCAAGGCCTCGCGCCGCATTACCCACCAGGCGCGGCTGAAGGCGGAGGACGCGGCGGATTCTGTCGATTTTCTCTACAAGAACCTTGCTGCGCTCGGCGCCAAGCGCGGCCCGGTGCTTTTCCAGCTGCCGCCGTTCATGAGGAAAGACCTGCCGCGGCTGAGCGAGTTTCTGCACCGGCTGCCCGAGGGGCACGGCGCCGCGTTCGAGTTTCGCAACGAGAGCTGGTTTGCCGACGATGTCTACGCCGCGCTCAAGGCGGCCGGCGCGGCGCTGTGCCTCTCGGAGCGCGAAGACAATGCGCCGCCGCCACTGGCGGAGACGGCGCCCTGGGGCTACGTCCGGCTTCGGCTCGAAACCTACTCGGACGCCGATCTCGAGCAGTGGGCAGGCAGGCTCGCGGGGACGGCGTGGGGCGAGGTCTACGTGTATTTCATGCACGAACCTACGGCGCCGGCGTACGCGCGCACGCTGATGCAGCACTGGTACCATGGCGCCAGTCCTTGAGGAGGATCCGAAATGGCTAGACGGCCTGAACTCGCGACACAACCGGGCGCCGTCAAGGGTGACGGCAGGGGCGCCAAGTGGCACGGGTCGCTGGATGCCGACATCATCATCGCCAACGCCCCGGACCCGGTCTTTGTCTCCGACCTCGAGGGCAAGATCCTGCAGGCCAACGACGCCGTCTCCCAGCTCCTCGGCTTCCGGCAAGATGAGCTGCTCGAGCAGTCGCTCTCACGATTCATCAGCCCGGAGGAAACGCGGGAATTCACCGCGGCACTGCGCGAAGTGGTCGAGCGGGGTGTCATGCGGAACGTGGTCCTGAACCCTCGCAGCGCGAGCGGCGAGGTCATCCCCACGAGCCTGAACGCCTCCGCCCTGCGCGACCCCGGCGGCAAGGCCATCGGCGCCATCGGCATCCTGCGCGACATGCGGGAGCTCGACAAGGCCCGCGCCTATGCCGAGAGCTTGATCGAGAACGCGCCCGATCCGGTGTTCGTCTCCGACCTCGAGGGCAAGATCCTGCAGGCCAACGACGCCGTCTCCCAGCTCCTGGGCTTCCGCCAGGACGAGGTGCTCGAGCAGTCGCTCTCGCGCTTCATCAGCGCCGCGGAGACCCGGGAGTTCACGGCGGCGCTGCGGGAAGTGGTCGAGCGCGGCGTCACGCGCAACGCCCGGCTCAACCCCCGCAGCGCGAGCGGGCAGGTCATCCCCACCACCCTGAACGCCTCCGCCCTGCGCGACCCCAGCGGCAAGGCGATCGGCGCCATCGGCATCCTGCGCGATATGCGCGAGCTCGACAAGGCGCGCGCCTACGCCGAGAGCCTGATCAAGAACGCGCCCGACCCGGTGTTCGTTTCCGACCTCGAGGGCAAGATCCTGCAGGCCAACGACGCCGTCTCCCAGCTCCTGGGCTTCCGCCAGGACGAGGTGCTCGAGCAGTCGCTCTCGCGCTTCATCAGCCCGGAGGAGACACGCGAGTTCACCGCCGCCCTGCGCGAGGTCGTCGAGCGCGGCGTCACGCGCAACGCCCGGCTCAACCCCCGCAGCGCCAGCGGGGAGGTGATCCCCACCACCCTCAACGCCTCGGCCCTGCGCGATCCCGATGGCAGGGTGATCGGCGCCATCGGCATCCTGCGCGACATGCGGGCCTACGAGCAAGTCGTGCGCGACCTCGAGAAGTCCAAGACCGAGCTGCAGGAGAAGATCCTGGACCTGGAGAAGTTCGAGGAGGTCGTGGTGGGCCGCGAGCTGAAGATGATCGCCCTCGAAAAGGAGCTGGAGAGCCTGCGGCAGAAGTCGAGAGGCTAGGGCGTGGAGAGTCTGAGCGCGACGACCGAGAGCCGACTCCGCGCACAGGTGGAGACGCTGGAGTCGCGCCTGCGCAAGCGCGACGACCAGCGCCGCGCCATGCTCCACATCATGGGCGACCTCAATGAGGTCAACCGGCGCCTCGGCGACCAGCGCAAGGCGATGCTCCATATCCTCGTCGACTACGAGAAGGATCGCAGCCGGCTTGCCGGCCAGACCGGGCGTCTCGACAGTTCTCGGCGCGCCCTCCTGCACATCCTTCAGGACTCCCACCGGTCCAACCTGCGTCTGGCAGACAGCCGCAAGGCGATGATCCACATCATGGATGACCTGCGGGAGACCACGGCCGAAATGCAGCGGCGCGAGCAGGAGCTGCGCGACAAACAGGAGCAGCTCGTCCAGGCGGGCAAGCTCGCCACGCTCGGCGAGCTCACCACGGGCGTCGCCCACGAGCTCAACAACCCCCTCAACAACACAGGCTTGTTCGTGGGCAATGCGCTCGACCTCATCGAGCTCGGCGTGGCGGACAAGGGGCAGATCGTCCGCGAGCTGCGCCAGGCCATGCAGCAGGTGTGGAAGGCCACGCAGATCATCTCGCATCTGCGCACGTTTGGACGGGCGGCCCCCCTCAGCCGCGAGCCGATCCCCCTGAAGCAGGTGATCGAGCGTGCGCTGTCCCTCATGCAGGAGCAGCTCCGACTGCGCGAGATCGAGGTCATGCTCGACCTGGGCCCGCAGGAGCCCGTGGTCGTTGGCAATCCCATCCAGCTGGAGCAGGTGTTCATCAACCTGTTGACGAACGCGCGCGACGCGGTGGCCGACTCCGTCCGCAAGGCGATTCGCATCTCGGGCTCGGTCGGCTCCGCATCGGCGGAGCTCGCCTTTGCCGATACCGGGCACGGAATTCCGCCAGGCCTCGAGCGTCGGATCTTCGACCCGTTCTTCACCACCAAGGACGTCGGGAAAGGTACGGGTCTCGGTCTATCCATCGCCTACGGGATCATCAAGGAGCACGGCGGCACGATCTCGGTCGTGAGCC